>Ga0335078_10007987_pt1 | contig 15718 bp, 14 predicted proteins | sample Lox_Sample_32_FD_206711 | JGI IMG/M metagenome (GOLD analysis project Ga0335078, IMG submission 206711) | Soil microbial communities from Loxahatchee National Wildlife Refuge, Florida, United States - Lox_Sample_3.2 | ecosystem: Environmental > Terrestrial > Soil > Wetlands | place: USA... | reverse complement strand
AGGAAGGCTATCTTGTAGGGAAGGAAATAGAAGACCACTACGAAAATCACCGCCATCGCCAGAACGAACAGGAACTCCAAGTGCCGGACGATGAAGTCCCTCAGCCGGGAGGGCCACGTTCCGCCCAGCACGAGAGGGATTACGGGTTCATGCACCGATGCCATGGTGGGAGGCGTGCTTGTCTGAGCTCGGTCGGTCCGTGTCTCCATGCATTTGCCTCTGACCTCATACCATACACTTCAGGGAGCTACGATTCAATAGTCCCGCCGCGTCCGAAAGGGGCTTGTTAAGGGGCAGTGGAGGATTATGCCCTGCCGCTCGGTGTTCGAAAGGAATAGATTAGCAATGCAGGCCAAACCTCAGGCATAAGAATCCCGACCTTTCGGCACTTCCAGGAGAAGAACAGTGGCACTCGGTTCAAATCCAGAGGGAGAACTGGTGCTGGAGGGGGGAGTTGAACCCCCATGCCGGGTGACCGGCGGCAGATTTTGAGTCTGCTGCGTCTGCCAATTCCGCCACTCCAGCGCTAACGCGTAATCCAATTTAGCATGCGCCGCCAATTCACTCAACTCCCTCGTTGCATTTTTTCGCGGGACGTGATTTCTTGCTTCCATATTTGCGAAGTGGGTGTATACTCTCCTCCAACTGAGGATCCCCGTCGGGGATTCCTCGTGACACGCACGCAGCCCCTCACAGTACCAGAGTACTATGGTTTCAAGATGCCGGAGACCTAACAATACTAACGTGGTGTAGTCCGACCCGTTAGGAAGTACAGAGTTGCATGAAGTCGGTTGTGACGCGGATTAAACAGAGGACCACAATGGATCTTTTCCGCAAAGGGGTTGCACCGATCATGAGGCGACGCGCCACATCTGGATTCTCACTCATTGAGATTCTCACCGTCGTCGCCATTGCCAGCGTGCTGGCGGCGATCGCTGTTCCCTTGACACTCAATGCCTTAAAGAGCGTGCGGCTGACTGCTGCTGTTTCCTCCGCGACGGGGGCAATTCAGTCGACCCGATACGCGGCGATCATGCACGGTTATCCATACCAGCTCACTTTTACACCATCAACGAACTCGTATCAGGCCGCGAGCCAGATCCCGCCCGCCACCAGTTTCTCCAATGTTGGAACTCCGGTTCCTATTTCCAGGCCGGGTGACGCCACCCTAAGCCGCAGCGTAACATTTCAGTTCAGTGCCAACGGCACGGTGACTGAGACCTCCAACGATATGACCTTCTCGATTACCAATGCGGTGGGAGGGTCAAATACCATCACGGTATCGACTGTGGGAAATGTTTCGGTTACTTCGCCCTGAGAACCGAGGATCGGGTATGAAGGAACAAAGACGCGCTCGCCACGCGCATGAACAGGCTGCGTTTACCCTCATGGAAGTCATGGTCGCCCTGGTGATTCTGACCATCGGCCTGATGTCCATGGCCGTGCTCATGGCGAATGTTTACAAGAGCACGGTGCGCTCCCGATACATGTCGCTCGCTGCCACCCTGGCGTCGGAGAAGCTGGAGGATCTGTCCAGTTACGGCCTCTCGGACCCGCGCGCGCACCTGCCGGGGGGAAGCCTGACATCGGATATTGCCCCCGCAAACCAGACCTGGAACAGCGGGACGGTATCCGTCGATTACTACGACACCGTAACGCTGAACAACGCCACCGGCGCCATGAGCGAAACCTACGAGGTTCTGAACGGCGCCAACGTTCAGTTTGTAACCCAGACCTTTACCGCCGACGGCCTCTGGCACTGGGACAGCGCAAGCGGGTATCCCAGCACCCCCTCCAGCACCGCGCCCACGGTGGGCGAGACCTTCAACCGGCGATGGGTGATTCAAGCCAACACCCCCGTCACGGGGCTCTATATGATCACCGTCCTGGTTACATATGTTAACAGCAGTATGAGTCCTCCAGTAACTTTCCAGATGAGCACGGTGCGACCATGACCGGAAACAGTGCCCATTCACGATGTGATTCTCGTTTTCCCGCCAGTCAGGGATTCTCCCTGGTCGAGTTATTGGTAGCCATCGCGGTCTTTCTGATTATCAGTTCCGCGGCATTCACGCTATTCAACAACCAGCAAACCTTGCTGACTCAACAGCAAGGGCTGGCAGGGTTAAACATTGGAGTCCGCAACGCCCTTACGCAAATCCAGATTGATGGAGTCAACGGCGCAAATGGGTTGGTGCTGGGGGCCTACGCCCCGGCTTGGCCAGTCGGGGCCACAATTGTGAATCAGAATCCCGCCTCTGCCTGTAATACTGGCGCCCCGAACTACCAATTCGGCGCGAGCTGTTTTGACTCAATCACCTTTATCCTTGCGGACCGCAATACCCCCACGTGCAACCTTGCTGCCAACCTCAATACCAATACTGCGAGCACGGTTAATGTGATCCCCAGCACCGGGACGGCTGCCGCATATGCCGGCAACTTCTTGGCGGGGGACGAACTCATTGTGGTCAGTGGCGCAGGCAAGCCCTTTACGACGATAACCTTGACCGGCCCCGGGACAGTCTCGGGTGCCAGTATTACGCTCAATTTCACTTCGACCAGCGCCACAGGCGTTAATCCCAAGGATTCACCTGGCCCCCCACTCGGGACCGGATTGTTGCTCACCACCGACGCCCTCTTGACTTATCTGGGCGTGAACTACTATCAAAACAGCCCCACTACCGATTGGGTGATTCGCCTGGCGCCCATTACTTACTATGTCGACACGAGTAATCCCTATGACCCGAAATTGATGCGTCAGGTGGGGACCGGCACCGCTGCCACCGTCGTGGACCAAGTCGTGGCCTTTAAGGTGGGGGCGGCGCTGGAGGACGATAATTCCGGCAATTACTACTACAATGCCGCCGCCGCCACAAACCAGGCGGGCGGCTATAACAATGATTTCACACTGGTTCGATCTGTTCGCGTGAACCTGATGGCACGAACTTCACCCAACGCCACTCTCTCCTACCGGAACCAATTTGATGGAGGGCCCTATCAGGTCCAGGGGGGATCAGTCGTCGTTAATATCAGAAATATGTCAATGAACGACCAATGAGGTGCGCCATGAAAAGAGATTTCGGCTTGGTAGGTTTCGGCTCCGAGGATCCGGGGAATGCAATACCGCCCCCTCCGCGCCCGCGAAGAAATTCCGATGCTGGTGTGGCACTAGTCATTACGTTGCTTTTGTTGTTTCTTCTCTCCGCAGTAGGACTGGCTGCGGTCATGTCGAGCAGTTCCGACATGATGATCAACGGGTACTACAAGAACTACCGGGGTTCTTTTTACGCCGCCGATTCGGGAATGGCCATGGCCCGGCAGGCAATCTACTCCTATTTTAATAGCAACTCCCCCGCCAGTTGGCCCACCACGCAATCCGCAGCGACAACGGACGGAAACACATTGGCTGCCGGGGCGGGTACCTATGTCATGGGGCTTTACAGCAACAAAACTTCGCTGAACAATGGATTGGCGGCCCAGTCCGTTCCCGCCAGTTTCTCCATCGTCAGCGCGTCGATTACTTTGCCCAGCGCGCCCTCCGGCACCCAAACCAGCGGCAACTACACCCAATGGACGTACACCTATAACTACCAATTGCAGTCCCAGGGTAGCTCTCAGGGCAGCGAGCAGGCCCAAATCATCGAAAAGGGCGCCATCACCGTGACGGTGACGGAAGGCTCAGGCACTTCCACCACCAACGCGAGCTTTGCCGCCTTTGGAGCCTTCATTGACAGTTTCACGGCTTGCCAGGGCCCTCTTGTGCAGGGTTATCTGACCGGTCCGATGTATGCCATGGGCCAATGGAACTTTTCTACCGGCAGCAGTCCGGGCTACACCTTTACCGATCCCGTGTCCCAGACGGGTTCCCAATTCAGTTATTACGACGGGGGGAATTGTTCAAATAGCGCCAATGTGCCTTATACTTTTGGCAGCGGGCATTCCGTAAACCCTTCGTTCCAGTCCGGCTATAACCTCAGCGTGAATGCGGTGCCCCTACCCCCGAATGATTTCAGCCAGAAGTGGGCCGTATTGGACGGCAAGGGTTGCGGGGAAGGGAGCAATGTGTGTGGCGTTACCTCCTCTCCCGCTCCGCCCCAGCCTACTAATGCCCAAATGAACTCGATTCTGGAGAATATCAACCATACACCCTATCCCTCGGGGGGCGCGACCTCCGGCGTCTACCTGCCGTACACGTGCACCAGCGGCGTCTGCTCGCTCAACAGCAATGCCGGTGGTATCTATGTTGAAGCGAGTGGCTCCAATGTGAGCACCACGGTTACCATGTCCACTACGAATGGAGCGGGAGGCGCCTCGAATCCCTCGGGGCAGGTCTTCACCATCAAGCAAAACGTCGGAGGGAGCAACACCACAACCACGGTCACGGTGGACCCGGTGGCGAACACTACCACGGTAGTCAGTGGAGGCACGACCCTTGTTCTGAGTGGCGTTCCCCAGAACCTGCTGAACACCCCCCCCCAGGCCTCGACGATGGTTTACGTCAATGGCGATGTGAGCGTCACCGGACCTTCCTCGGGGGCGGCCATTCAGAACAACAGCATGGTCAACCTGACCGCCAATGGTGACATCACTCAGACCGGCAACCTTCTGTATTCGGCGGACCCCGTGACCACCAGCGCGAATCAGATCATATCCGGCAGCAATCCGCCATGCTGCAACGGCGAGCCGGCTGACTATCTGATTCCGCAAAATCAGAACATGAACCAGGTTCTGGGCCTTTTCACGGCCAATGGGAACTTTGTCCTCAGTCCCACGAGCAACGGTGCAAATATTGAGACGGATGCCAGCGTTTGCATGCTCTCCCAAGCGGGTACCACCAATACCAACATCGGGCACATGGCTACCGGTAACTCGGTGGGAGTCTGGACCAATATTGGCGGACGCATGGAAAACCGGGCCCACGGGGTCAGCATCGGCAGTTCGAACATCTACTTTGACCGGCGATTCCAGGCGCGCACCAACTTTGCTCCCCCATGGTTCCCTTCGACCACGGTCTCAACCGACATGCTGTCCAGCACCGTTAGTGCCAGTTCGACGGCGAGCCCCCCCTCCCGAACCTTCTGGCAGTACCAGGCTGGACAGTAGGATTCGGTGTGAACTGAGGCTGTCCCGTCGATGATCATTTCCGGAGGGGCGAGACCGGCGGGGAAATCGCCCCCCGCCGTTTTCGCGCCAGGTTTCTTCCGGGCAATACGGAAGACCTTGCCCCGAATTTTCCTGCCCTGGCCCCTCTTGCTGCTTCCCACGTGGGCATTGCCCGCGTTCATGAGGTCCATTTGATATATACTCTCCGGGGCCGGGCGGTTTGAATTTCCGGGAGCGCCGGCGGCCGCGGCGATATGAAGCCAAGAGCCATCCTCATCATAGCGGGGGTCGCATTAGCGTTCGGGCTGGGAATGTGGATTGGCTCGCGTATTAGTCTGAGGTCGCTACGTGGCGGGACCAATCCTGCGCCGCGGTCATCCTCCCGCCCTTCGGGGCTCCAATCGGGCAATCTGCCTGCTTGCGTCGATTTTCGCAGTGCCGCCTCCTTGATAGGGCAAAGGGGCTGTGTTTCCGGTGTGGTGCAGCGCGTCTATATTGCCCGCACGGGGAACACGTTCATGGATTTCTGCGCGGATTATCGTAACTGCCCCTTTACGAGCGTCGTCTTTGCTTCCGACAGCACCAGGTTTGGCGACTTGCAATCATTGCAGGGCCGGCGGGTCGAGATCAGAGGCGACATCGTTGATTACCAGGGACACGCGGAAATTGTCATTCGCGATCCCCAGCAGGTTCGCGGCGCTCCCTAAGAGACAGAGAGTATTAGGCAGTGGGACTGGTCAAGGAAGGCCGGGTAATGGCCCCAAAAGAAGATTAGGCCGCCCCATGCGCAATGTTCATGATAACTCGTGAAAAAGCGGTGGCTTCCCGCTATCCCATGCCGTCACCTGTGCATTCAACCGGCACCTTACCGAAATTCCAGGCGCCGTTTACCTGTGCCCTGCTACTTGCTGCTATTTGCCTTGCACCGGCTTTACGCTGCGTGGCACTCAACGCTCACAACCAGACACCTGCCGGCACCACAATGGCGACGGGTCAGGTCTCGAAAGAAGCGGCCGACCTCATCTTGCAAGGATTCGACCGGTTGGGCCAGCAAGACGCCACGGGGGCGGAGATGGCCTTTCGTCAGGCAATCGCAATTCAACCGGAAGTGGAACCTGCACACCGCGGATTGGGTTTGGCCCTGCGCGAGCAAGGGCGCCTGCCCGAGGCCTTCCGCGAGCTGCAAACCGCCACGCAACTCAATCCCTCGGACGCTGACGCCCACTTTGCTTTGGGCTCCGTGGCTTGGACGCTGAGCAACCCGAGCGCGGCCATTCCCGGCAGGAAAGGTGGCTTGACGGCGTCGGATTATCAAAACCTCGCCGACTTGGAATTCAACAAATCCTTGTCGCTCAACCCCAAGGATTCCATGTTGCGGGTCAACTTGGCCGTTCTTTATCTTGATTCTAATCGGCCGCGCGAGGCGCTTCAGCAGGCTCAGGAGGCAGCGCGGATTGCTCCAGACAGCGCGCTCGCGCACCTTACCCTGGGCCGTTGCTATTTTGCCAACGGAGAAGAAGAAAAAGCGGGTGCGGAGTATGAGACTGCCATCAAGATTGATCCCCAGGATGGCGATGCCTTTTTTGCACTGGGGCAAATGCGGATGTTTCAACGCCGCTTGCCCCAGGCGGAAGAGGCCTTACGCCACGCCATTCAAGTCTCCCCGAACCTGGGGCCTGCCTATGCCGCGCTTGCCCAGAAGCTCATGGCGGAAGGCAAGAACGCGGAGGCGCGCGGCTTGCTGGAGAAAGCCGTAACCCTGAATTCTCAAGACTGGCAAAGCCAATACCAGCTCGCCGTGCTTTTGAACCAAGCTGGGGAAACGGTCCGCGCCACGGACCTTCTCCGGAAGGTCCTGCAAGCCAATCCGGACTTTCCAGGGGCGCGCGAGCAATTGGCGACCGGTCTGTTAAGAAGGGAGGATGTCCAGGACGCCACGGACTTGGCTTCCAAGATGATCGCGGAGGACCCGCATGGACCGGAAGGACATCGCATCATGGCCCTGGCTTACTGGAAACAGCGCGATTTCGACAGCGCGCTCTCCGAGTGCGCCCTTGCCCTCAATGCCGATCCGAATTCGGGCTCCATGCTGGTGCTTCAAGCCATTGCGCTATGGCAGATTGGCAACAAAAAGAATGCGCAGAAGGCCTTCCGCGACGCGGCTAAGGTTGAACCCAAGGTAGGCACAGCCGATGTCTTCTGCCGCTTGCTGCTCTGCGATGCCCGCGACATTAATATTGTCAGTGAATTCCTGCACAAGAACCGTTGGCTGCTGCTGCCACCCACGGAACCCTGACCCTACCGGGTTTGCCCCGGCAAAAGGCCGCGCCCTTAGGCTCCCCTCCAGCAAGGGTGCACGTTATCCTCGAAAGGCTCATCCTCCCACTGGCGAGTCGGTGGAGACAGCGTTGGTGGTGGCATTCACCCGAATTACCCCTGATTCGTCGGTATAGTAATAGTTGGTTCCAGTGGAACTGGTGATAGGGACGGCGGTGAAATTGAAGTTGTTGATGCGCCCCGTGGTGTCGGCGGCGCCCGGCGAGTAGTCGAAGCTGTACCCGCTTTTCGTCCCGGAGGCCAGGGCGCTGTCAATCAACCCTGCCGCAGTGGAAGTAGGGCTGGCGCCCGCCGTCGAAGGGGAAGCGAGATACAGCATGTTGATGCTGTACCCCTGTCCGAAGGTGGAGGCGTAGGTGGCCTCGGCAATTCCCAGCGTGTGCAAAGAAGCGACGGCCGACGCCTGATTGGCTGCAACCCGTGAGCGCAGGAAGTTGGGCACGGCGATGGCAGCGATGACTAGAATAATTGCCACGACGATTAAAAGCTCGATCAGGGAGAATCCCTTGGAACTCCGATGCATTGAACGCTCCTCGCTCTGCCGCGGTCATAGGGAAGACCGAGGCACTTCTCGCCCCAGACTATCATGCAACTAGGTCGCCAATAACCTCAAATAGGGCCTTCTCCCCAACCTCTTACCCATTCAAAATGAGCACTTTTTCCCCCCTTTAATTCAAGAACGCCGTGGAGAGGCAGTATGGGGGCATTTCCTGGCCGTTTTGTCCGATTTCGATCGACAAATATTGTCAATTATAAGAATAATCGCCCGGGTACGAATGGGTGGCTGATCCCTGCGCTCTGATTTGGCCTTTTCGCACCCCTGGGCTCGATGTCATGGCAGATGTTCTCTATTCGCTAATAAGGAATTCACCCATCGCTCCGTCCCTCACGGATGTCTCGTGCAGGTGTCTCTCGCAAAACGCATACGCTCATGATAGGATGCGCGACGAATTGCTTTGGCCTCTGGCAATCTGTCGCGCTGGCGGCGGCCAGTCCAAGTGAAGGCGGCGGAGAGGGAAGGAACTGGATGCCCGTTTACATGGTGGAGAAGGTTGTGGACGACGTCATGGTGGTGGATTTGCGCGGGCGCATCACCCTGGGGCCCGAAACAGAAGCAGTACGCTCAAAGCTGAAGCATTTACTGAATCTGGGTCATCGTAGAATTATCCTCAATTTGGGGGAGGTCACCTACATTGATAGCGTTGGACTCTCGACCCTGGTGGCCGGTTTCACCTCGGCCCGCAATGCCGGTGGAGATCTGAAGCTTCTTCATCTGCCCCGCGGTGTCCAGCAACTCTTGCAGATCACACGCCTCAGCACCGTGTTTGATATTTTTGAGGACTTGGCCACGGCGGTAGAGTCACTGAAGGCGGAGCCCCTTTAGCTTTGCCTTTCGTGCATTGACATTCTGTCCATACTCTCTTTTCTTAATTTCATTCCTTTACAAACCCTCGGTGTGCTGGTACATTTGGCCCAAGCGGAGCGAGAGGTGACATCATTGGCATTCTTGAGCGACTGGCCGCAGAGGGCCCCTTAAGCAAATCGAGGTGTCTATGCAGGGCACAATCAAGCGTGTAATCCGCGACCGCGGATTCGGGTTTATTCGTTCAAGTGATGGCGTGGAGGTTTTCTTCCATCGCAGCATCCTTCAGCAAATGGACTTTGATGGATTGAAGGAAGGCGAACCGGTGGAGTTCGAAATGGAACGCGGCGACAAAGGACCAAGGGCTACAAGCGTTCGGCCTAGTGCGAAGTAGACCCTCAAGATTCGCACTTTCCCCATAAATGACCGGCCCTCAACCTGTCAGGGCAAGTGTCCTCGCCCCCGCCGGGACGACGAAGCTCCACAATATGGCGGTGTATGGCGGCCTCAATTTCCTCTCCGCGGGCTCCGGGGCTTGACAGCGGCACAAATGTGAGTAGTCTTAGCGCGAGAAACCCGAAAAAGGGAAATATCGCGAGGCCCTGGATCTTCATACTGAGGAGGACACGATGAAGAAGGGAAATACCTCAAGGAAATCGGGTGTAACCCGCCGCGACTTTTTGCGCAACGCGGGAACCGGCCTGATGGCCGTGGAAATGGCTGGGGTTTCCACGGGTAAGGCAACAGAACCGGCAAATTCGGATTCCGCCGTGCATTTTACGCCCACGGGAGGGTTGATCCAGATCTCTCCCAATCTCTACCTGCTGCGTGATACCTGCAACGTTTACGCGCTCAGAGACGGGAGCCGCACCATCCTGATCGATTTTGGCTCCGGGCACATCCTGAATCTGCTTGGAAACATCGGGGTGAGCAAAGTCGACGCCGTGCTGCACACCCATCATCATCGCGACCAATGCCAGGGGGACGCCCGCGCCGTTGCCGAGCGCATTCCCATCTTCGTTCCCGAGCATGAGCGGCACTTCTTCGAGGACGCGGAGACTTACTGGCGGACGCGCCGCGTGTTCCATCAGTACTATGTCTGCAACGATTTCTTTACGGTGACGCGGAATATTCCCGTCGGCGGCGTACTGCGCGACTACGATACCTATCGCTGGGGGCCTTACTCGTTTGCGATACACCCCACACCGGGCCACACCCTGGGCTCGGTGAGCCTGATTGGGGCGGTCGATGGGAAGAAGGTGGCCTTCTCGGGGGATCTGATCCACTCTCCGGGGAAGGTCGCGAACCTCTACGAGCTGCAATACCAGTACGGGAGCACCGATGGAGTGGACTGCGCCATCTTCGCGCTCACCCGCATGCGGGAGCAGGGACCGGAGTTGATCTGCCCCTCCCACGGCGATCCCTTCAACCAAACAGAACAGGGATTAGCCGACCTCATCGGAAAGCTGCGCGGGTGGTTCACGGCATATTCCGGCGGGGGCGCCCTGACCGTGGACAACAAGCCGTATGCCGTCACTCCCCACCTGGTGGCGTCCTACCAGACCACCTCCAGTTCCTATGCGCTGATCAGCGATAGCGGCAAGGCCCTGTTTGTGGATTACGGCTCCGCCAGCGGAAACTTTTTCTCCTCTTACAACACCCCCGCGCCGGTGCATGACCGCATGGGCTTTGTCGAGCACACGCTTCCGGAGTTGAAGTCGCGCTTCGGTCTCAAGTCCGTGGACGTCATCATGCCGAGCCACATGCACGACGACCATTTGAACGGTTTCCCCCACTTGGTCCGGCATCATGGCGCCAAGGTGTGGTGTTATGAGAACATGGTGGACGTTCTCCAGAACCCTCGCGGCTACAACCTGGGATGCATCCTGGCCGAGCCCATCAAGATCGACCGCTCGTTCCGCAACGGCGAGACGTTCAAATGGGAGGAATTCGAGTTCCAGGTCTTTCATTCGCCCGGCCATACGGAATATCAAATGGCCATGTTCGTCACCATCGACGGCGCGCGCGTGGCCTTTACGGGTGACGCCTTTTTTCCCACCGGAAGCCCTGACAGCCTGCTGCGCCACAACCTGATCTTCCGCAACTGGGTGGAGAACGACAGCCACGTGAAATCGATCCGGACCATCCTGGAGCATGAGCCGAACGTGGTGGCGCCCGGGCACGGCAAGCCCTTCCTCAGCAACAAGGCCGATCTTGAGATCCTGAAGGGGCGGCTGGAGGACCAACAGAAGTATTTCTTCAGCGTCATCGCGGATCCCGATTGCAATTTCGGCCTGAATCCCAGTTGGGTCAGGTTCTATCCGTACCAACTCCGGATCAAGGCCGGCTCGAGCTGCGACGTCGCCTTGCACGTACGCAATTACCGTTCGGCTCCCATGCATCTGGAAGCCGCACTGGTCCTGCCGCCGGGCTGGAAAGCCGCATCGGAAGTCTTCGAATTGACCATCCCTCCGGGGCAAGACAGCTCTACAGGCAGTTCTGTATCCGTTCCTGAAGACTGGGACAGAAACAAACCGCGGGTCGCGTTGGCGGCGGATATCCGGGTTGACGGAGCGTACCTCGGCCAGATCGCCGAGTGCGTAGCGGATATCGAATATAGCGCCTGACGATCCGTTGGCAGATGCTTACTAATTTCCAAATCCAGGAGGAAGCATGAAGCACCGGTATTTGCTTGTCCATGTTGTTCTGATCGTTCCACTCCTCGTGCGGGCCCAAAGCGCCCCTGACCAGGTGAAGCCCATTTTGGAGAAAGATCTCCAGTCGCGTTCCCTCGTCACCTTCCAACTGCAACAGTACCTGATGCAGCAGGTTCCCAAGCTCCCTCCCTTGACGACGCCGGAGAATTGGACCAAGGAGGGAGAACGCATCCGCAAGCGAGTTCTCAATGACGTGGTGTTTCACGGCTGGCCCCCTGAGTGGGTCAACTCTCCGCCACGGTTCGAGGACCTGGGCATGATTCCATCGGGAAAAGGGTACCGGTTGCGGAAGCTCCGCTATGAGATTGTGCCGGGGTTCTTTACCACGGCGCTCCTCTACGAGCCCGAGAATCTTCAGGGCAAGGTGCCAGCGGTGCTGAATGTAATGGGGCATTTCGGGGAGACAGGCAAGGCGGAGGAATTCCAGCAGAAGCTCTGTATAAACCAGGCTCTGCGCGGCATGCTGGCGTTAAATCCCGAGTGGATCGGGATGGGGGAACTCAACGACCCACAGAACGTCCATTGGTTCGGCGGGCACCTCGACCTGGTGGGAGCCAATCTGGAAGGCTTGTTCTATTTTGCCATGCGCCGCGGCCTCGACTATCTGTGGCAGCACCCCAATGTCGACCAAAAACGCATCGCCGTGACCGGGTTGTCCGGGGGCGGATGGGAGACGATCATTATCAGTTCTCTGGATGACAGGGTGAACGTCTCGATTCCCGTGGCGGGGTATACGTCACTGGAAGGAAGATTGATGTTGGCCCCGATCGACGAAGCAGGCGATATCGAACAAAACGGCACTGACCTGCTCGTCGGGCAGGACTACTCCACCCTTACCGCGATTCGCGCCCCGCGGCCGACCCTGCAAATCAACAATGCCGAAGACGATTGCTGTTTTCGCGCCGCCCTGGTGAAGCCGTTCATCTACGAGGCGGTGCGTCCCTACTACCGGTTGTACGGCAAGGAGGATGCACTGCAATTCTACGAGAGCATCGAAATCTCGGCCCACAATTACGAACTCGAGGACCGTCAGCAGGCCTATCGATTTTTGGATAGGTCATTCGGCCTGCGGGCCTCCGACCAGGAAATCGAGGTGGGAAATTATCTAAAAAACTACAGCGATTTGGCCGGCGGCTTGCCAAAGGACAACTTGACAATTCTAGCCCTGGCCAGGAAATTTGCAGCCGGGATAACTCGCCCCACCATTCCCGCCGATTCGGCCGCCAAGGCAGCGTGGGAAGAGACGCAGCGGAGCAAGCTCAAGGATGTCCTGCGGTACCATCCTGTGAACGTGCAGCAGGCTTGGTTGGCGGCCAACACCAGGCATAACGGCGTGGAATCGGTTTCTTACCGCTTCCTGCTGAGCAACGGCTTGAGCGCTACTGGGGTGTGGTTGAAAGACATCCATACGCCGGAGGGCGCGCCGCTCACCCTCGTGATTAATGACAAGGGGAAGAAGGCCGCGGCGGCGGAGGTGTGGGACCGCCTGCCGGAAGTTGCCAACCGCCTGGAGCGGAATGAGCAGGTGCTGGTGCTCGACCTCGTGTTTACGGGAGATGCTGCCCCCGACGCCCCCGCGTACCTGTTCCCTGAGATGCTGGCGGCAGCGGGGAATCGTCCCCTGGGGATGGAGGCTGCGCAGTTGATTGCCCTGACCAACTGGTCGCGCGAGCGGTGGCATGCGCCATCGGTGCGTATCGAGAGCACCGGCATCCGGAGCCAGCTTGAGGCAGTCATCGCAGCCGCGCTGGCGCCCCAAATGTTCTCCGAGGCGGCTGTAAAAGGAGGAATGCACAGTCTCAGCTATCTCCTGGACAAACCGGTCAGGTACGAGGATTATGCCGACGTGTTTTGCCTCGAATTGTACAAGGACTTCGACTTGGACAGCATCATCGCTATGACCGAACCGACCAGAGTCATCCAGCACGGTTTTGCGGAGGAAAATGCGAAACCGGAATAAACAGTGTGTCTGTCCCAGTTCCGTGGGAAGAGGGTGTCCCCTACCATCTCTGGCACGGCCCGGCCAAGTGGATGGAAACGTAGCAATTTCGCGGCCAACACTCTAACGCGCCTCATCGCTCGCCGACGCCACCAAGGCCACTTCTTTCCGGCGCGCCTTCGCTCCGTCGCGGCGCCCGTGTGACGGGTTCTTCCTCGGGGACCAAGTTCACAAGCTGGGTAGACAAACAATGGGTTTTCACGCGCCTTTACTTTGCTGGGGCTTCGTTGTATTCTCACCCTGATGAAGCGCCGTGATTTTCTGGAGCAGTGGGGCCTGTCCAGCCTGAAAATCAAATTGGGTTTCCTCGAGGGCGAGTTCGCTCCTCGCGACACGGACCGTGCCGCCGCTTGGGAGTTGTACGTCGAGTTGCTTACCCGCATCACCACCCAGTGCCTGGCGCCGGGAGATGGCGATGAGCAGGCTGCCCTCGACAGCGTACATGCGATTTTCCCCCTGACGCGTGAAATCCTAAGGCGGCATGGGTCGGGGTCGGGCGAATTCGCCAAGCTTGCCATCCCCGTGCTTAACCAGATCATTCGCCCCTTCACCGCCAAGTGGCACCGGCTCGCCTTGGCCGGTGCCTTCAAAGACCAAGACCTCTGTCATGAGTTCTGGGCCGACCTCACCGTATTGCAGCCGTCCCTGCGCAGCTACACCCGGGCGCTGGCGGCGATGGCCAATGTCGAGGATTTGACGACGCTCGAGGCAACCTGATCACAGTCCAGTAAGCGGGTAGCAACCGGAGACGAACCCCTATGACAAACCCTAGGGAAAGCTTCCGCTTTGAGGTGGCGTTTTCATTTGCGGGCCCGCACCGCGAGAAGGTGCGGGCCATCGCTGACCTGGTTGGCGCCAAGATTGGAAAAGAGCGCGTTTTCTTCGACGAGTGGTACGAGGCGGAAATACTCGGCGATGACATGGAGGTGCTTCTCCAGCGCTTTTACCATGACCAGAGTCTCTTGGTAATCGCCGATCTCTCGCAGGAATACGGAGATCGGCCCTGGTGCCAGGCGGAAGCGCGAGCCATCCGCGCGCTGCGATTCGAAATCGATCCCGCTCGCGATGAAGCGCAACGCCTCCGCTTGCTAAACGCCCGGTTTGGCCCGGGTGAGGTGCCGGGGGTTTTCAAAACCACCGGTTCCCTCGATGGGATCAACAAAACGGCTGAGCAGTGCGCCGATCTCATCGTCACGCGCCTCACCCTGCTGCGCGAGCGCCTGAAGCAGGTCTTGGCAACTCCGGCGCCGCAACCCATCCCTGGGTTTGCCTCGTGGCCGGCGGAAGCGGCGCTTTTCAAGCACACGCTTGCCGACCGCGCGGTTCGCGAGTGGCCCGCCGTCTTGCGCATGCTGACGTCGAGCTCCCTTAAGCGCATCCTTCTTTTCCACGGACCCACCGGTCATAGCAAGTCGGCGCTGCTGGGTGCTGCCGAGAAATATGCCCGGGCTTTGCACATTCCGACCGCCTACGTGGACTTCAAGGACTCTAAACTGCTCAACGAAGTTCATGTGCTGCGCGAACTCCAGTTAGCCCTGGGCCGCGTGCTGCCTGGTTTCGCCGCGCAGAAGGATCCTGACCGGTGGGCGCTGCGGCAGGCCCTGCGCGAGTTGCCGGGCGCCGCGCTGATTCTGCTGGATTCTTTTGAATACGCGGCTGAGACGAAGGAATTGCTGGAATGGATCGAAACTCAGTTGCTCTCCGAAGTCGAAGGGTGCGAGGGCCTGCGTTTTATTGTGGGCGGGCAGAAGGTTCCGGACATTGTTCGCGCCCGCTGGCGTGAACTCGCCGAGGCGGTCGAACTTACCCGCATCGACGATCAGCGCGTCTGGCGCGACTGGGTGCATCAGCTCAATCCCAACGTCGATGACAAACACGTTGAAGCCCTCGTAGTCGGTCTGGAGGGTATGCCCGCGAACATCAGCACGGCGCTGAAGACCTGTGCCGAGAAGCTCAACCGGCCCGAGTAAAGCCATGGCCGACCCAATCACCGAGTTCGTAGAGCGGCTGGCCAACGCCCGAGGCGATCCCTACGCCCAGGCGGCCCTCTCTGCCGAGTTTGCCTTGACCGCGCGCCCGGAGGCGGAGCGTGGAGCGCTGCGCGAGGCTCTGGACGCGGCCGCCGTTCTGCGCTGGTACGATGCCGGCCTTCTCACCCAGTTGTTGGATACCTCCGCACAGGAAGCGGCGGACCGATTC
>Ga0335078_10007986_pt1 | contig 15719 bp, 14 predicted proteins | sample Lox_Sample_32_FD_206711 | JGI IMG/M metagenome (GOLD analysis project Ga0335078, IMG submission 206711) | Soil microbial communities from Loxahatchee National Wildlife Refuge, Florida, United States - Lox_Sample_3.2 | ecosystem: Environmental > Terrestrial > Soil > Wetlands | place: USA... | reverse complement strand
GAATCTATGTCTATTCGCTCAAAAACATGGGCAAGGCCGTGGCGGAAATCGAGGAAGCCGAGCACCTCGGATTTCATCCGGGTCCGCGCGAGCGTGAGCAGGAAGCCGACGGTTACCGTTTCCGCGCGACCACGGAGCTGGCCGAGGCGCGGCAGGCACATGGGAAATCGAGCACGATCGAGGAGCGTTACTTGCGCCTCGCTCGGCGTGATTTCGAGTTGGCACGCGAGTTGTACGAGCCCATCCAAGGATTCTCGAACGTGAGCCTCGCGCTGCGGCAGGTGGACGACGAAGACCGCGCGCGCCAGGAGCTGACCGACGCAATGAAAACCAGTTCGGTAAAGAAGGCGGCAGTGAAGAAGCCGCGCAAGATCGTGCGGAGGGCCACCCGTTGGCAGTAACGCGGAGTTGGGAAGCGAAGGTTGTTGCCGTGAAGGCTCGAGCCGCGCCCGGCCGCGTGGGTTGGCGCGAGTTCCTTTGGCTGTTGAGCGCCTTCGTGTTGGTCGGCTGCGGCCTGTTCCTGGTATATTCGGCGAAAACATATTCGTTTCGCGATCTTGAATCCCGGCTCGATCGCGGCGAACTGCTCGACTTGAACCGCCTCCAGAGCGCCGGCGAGTTGAATCCGGTTCTTCAGATGTTTCGAGATGACGAAGAGCGTTCCTTCGCCGCCGAGACGATCTTCCAGTTCGTCGCGGCGCACAAACCGTTGCCCAATGTCGGCGCGCTCGGCCGACTGCGGATCGGCCAGAAGGAAATCGAGCGGCATCCGGAGTGGACCGTGCTGCACTCGGAGCTTCAAACGCAGCTCGCCCGCCAGTCGGGCAAGACGCCGCGCGGTGAGTTGCGAATTCTACTGTTGCCGTTGGCGAAGGTGAAACCGGGGTTGGTAGTGCGTACGCCGCGCGAGTATCAGACACAGTTCCTGGCTTGGATCGCTGCGTATTTCTCGGGCTTTGCGATCGTTTTTCTCGTCTGGCGCTGGAGCGCGTTCCGGGGCGATTTCGCTGTCCTTCCGGCCGTCCACCTACTCACCGGAGTCGGCTTGATTCTCGCGGTCAGCCTGCGGGATCCGCTGCGCGACACGCTGGAGTTCTCAAAATTCGCATGGGGTGTCGCGCTCGGCTGCCTGGTCTTACTGGTTCCCGCCCTGCGCATCGTGAACTACCAGCGATTCGCAAAACTATCCTACACGCCGTTGTTCGCCGCGTTCCTGCTGTTCGTGCTGCTGATCCGATTCGGATCAGGGCCCGCCGGCAACGACGCCAAGGTCAACCTCGGTCCGTTCCAGCCCGTGGAAGCGATTAAGATCCTGCTGGTATTTTTCTTGGCGGGATACTTCGCGCGCAACTGGGAGCGGCTACGTGATCTGCGCGAGAAGCGCCTGGTTCCTCGCGTGCTGCATTGGATCAATCTTCCGCGCGTCGCTCACGTCCTGCCAGTGGTTTTCGCGGTGGGGTGCTCCCTGTTCCTGTTTTTTCTGCTCAAGGATCTCGGGCCCGCGCTGGTAACGGGCTTTTTGTTCCTGGCGATGTTCGCAGTGGCGCGGGGGCGCGCCGGACTCGCAGTGCTAGGCCTTGCGCTGCTCGTCGCCGGCGTCGCCATCGGTTATCGCGCCGGAAAGCCGATCACGGTTGTCGAGCGAATCGATATGTGGCTCTCCCCCTGGGACAACGATGTGCACGGCGGCAATCAACTCGCTCACTCGTTGTGGGCATTCTCCACTGGCGGCGCGATGGGATCGGGGCCGGGCTGGGGCGATCCGGCGATGATTCCCGCCGGCAACACGGACCTGGTACTTCCCGCTATTGGCGAGGAGTGGGGATTTTGCGGAGTCGCGGCGGTATTGCTGCTGCTCGGCTTTCTTGTGCACCGCGCCATGCGGATCGGATTGCGCGCGGCCAGCGACTACGGGATGTTTCTCGCGCTCGGACTCGGCGCGCTGATCGCGTTCGAGATGCTCCTGATATCGAGTGGTGTGCTGGGCGCGCTGCCGCTGTCAGGAGTGGTGTCGCCGTTTTTGAGTGAAGGCAATACCGCCATGCTCGCGAATTTCCTGATCGTCGGGATTCTGCTCGCGATCTCGAATCATGCGCGCGAGACCCATTCAGAAGATCCGTTTCGCCGGCCGGTGCGTGCGCTCGAACTGGCGCTCGGCGCCTGCGTGCTGACTCTGCTCGGATTCGCGGCCTATTACCAGGTCTTGCACGACCGCGAAATTCTCGCCCGAGACACGAAGGTGTTCGAAGACGACGGCGTGAAACGCGCGCAGCATAATCCGCGCCTCAACTCGCTCGCTCACGAAATCCCTCGCGGCGATATTTACGATCGGAACGGCGTGCTTCTCGCCACCAGCGATTGGAGCGCCTTGGAGCGGCGTCGAGCCGAGTATGAGAAGCTCGGCGTATCCATCGATGCGGCCTGCTCACGGCTGGAGAACCGTCACTATCCTTTCGGGCCGCTGACCGCCCATCTGATTGGCGATCTCCGGACCGGCGACAATTTCCACGCATCCAACGCGTCGCTGATCGAGCATGATTCCAATGAGAAACTGCAAGGCTTCGGCGACTATAGCGAGCTCGCGCCGCTCATCCGCTATCGCCATCAACCCGGAAATCCCGAGATTGAGCGTTTGCTCGCGCGCGATCGCAGCGTGAAGGCGTCCATCGATATTCGCTTGCAGGTACGTGCTTCGAAAGCGCTCCATGACCAGCTCGCGAAAGCGCACAAAGATAAGGGCGCGCTCGTCGTGATGGATCCGTCGACTGGCGACGTGATGGCGATGGTGAGTGCGCCCGAGCCCAATGGGCCGGCGCAGGCCACGCCCGACGAGCTGCTCGACCGCGCGCGCTACGGCCAATATCCGCCGGGATCGACGTTCAAGCTTGTCACCGCGATGGCAGCGCTGCGGATCGATCCAAAATTAGAGCAGCAAAGCTTCACTTGCCAGCATCTTCCAGACGGCCGCGTAGGGGCGATCATCCCCGGATGGCGGAAGCCGATTCGCGACGATGTGGGCGACTCGGCGCATGGAAAGCTGACCATGTCACGAGCGATCGCGGTGTCGTGCAATGCGTATTTCGCGCAGCTCGGGGTGTTCTCCGTCGGTGCGAAGGCCCTGAGCGAAACGGCAACGGCGCTCGATATTCCTGCCGGCAGCGTACACGACATCGCCGCCGCGCTGCCGTTCGCCGCGTATGGCCAAGGCCCGGTGCTGGTGACGCCATTCAAAATGGCGCGCGTCGCAGCGACAATCGCGGCGCACGGCTCGATGCCCGAAGGCCGCTGGACCATTGACGCCAGCAACACGCGTACCCACGCACCGCGGCCGATCGTCGCGCCGGAGCTAGCGGATTTTCTGGCGTCTGCAATGCGATCCGTGGTCACCGAGGGAACTGGCCGGCGCGCGATGCAGGGTGTTCCCGTGAGCGTCGCGGGAAAAACCGGCACGGCGCAGCTTGACGAAGGCATGCCGCACTCGTGGTTCGCCGGTTTCGCCCCCTTTGATGGAGATCGCACCAAGAGCATCGCTTTCGCGGTAGTGGTGGAGCACGGCGGGTACGGTGCCACGACCGCTGCTCCTATCGCGCGCGCGATCGTGGAAGCCGCGGCCGATCTTGGCCTCATCGGTGAAAAACAGGACAAACAACCATGAAAGTGTCGGAATTGATCGAACGGCTCGGCCGCAGTGTTTTTGAAGCCCCCTTCGGCGCGTGGTCGGAGACGATCAGCGATTCGCCGGAAGTCGCCGAGATTCGAATCGCCGTCCTGGACGAAATCGCGAGGAAGATCCAGCGCGCCGGAGGCAAGGCGCTGTTTCCTTACAACGTGGTTCGCATCGTAATCCGTGCCGGATCGAGCGACGCCTCTGTTTTCGAGCGTGATTTCTTCCGCAGATTCTTCGAGGAAGAGGTTCGCAAGAGTCTTACCAAAGAAACCTGCCGTTTCCCCGCCGATCTGCGTGTCCAGGTTCGCGCGGTGACGGACGATGACGGCGAAGGGAACTGGCTGCAAGTCCAGACCATCGCCGAGGATGCGCCGCCGGTAGTCGAGCCGCCGCGCGCGCGCCGGGGTGCACGGCTCATCGTCGAGGCCGGTGTCGCGAACAAGACCGAGCTGCCGCTGCAAAAGACGCGCACTAACCTTGGCCGCCTGGTGGACGTATACAAAGCCGAGGGCCTCTCACGCCGGAACGATCTCGCTTTCGCCGCGGACAATCCCATCAATCGCACGGTCTCGCGCGAACACGCACACATTCTGCACGACAAGAAAAGCGGCGAGTACCGTTTGTTCAACGATCGCTGGTATCAGCGCGGCAACAAGTCCGACAGCAATTGCGGGCTGTGGATCATTCGCGACGGCATGGGACAGGAGGTGCACCGCGATTCGCGCGGCACCAGGCTGCTACCTGGCGACGAGATTCATCTCGGCAAGGCCGTCGTAAAGTTCCAGGTCAAATGAGATCCAGCGCCTGCTCGAAATCGGCCAGAAGATCGCGCCAATCTTCGATGCCGATGGAGATGCGCACCAGGCCGTCGGTGACGCCGGCTTGCCGGAACTCTTCTTCCGTGAATCCGGAGTGGGTGGTCGATTTGGGGTGGCATACCAGCGTCTCCACGCCGCCGAGTGAAACAGCGTTGCGCGCGATCCGGAGATTACGTAAAAACTCGAATGCCGCGCGTTTGCCACCGCGCAGATCGATGGAAAGCATTCCACCTGGAAAATCGCACTGCTCGCTGGTGATGCGAAGTTGCTCGGGGTCCGTGAACAAGGTTGGGTACAGCACGCGCTCCACCCTCGGATGCTTCGCGAGCCGCGTGGCGATCCGCTCGGCGTTCTTGCTCGATCGGTTCATGCGCAGCGATACAGTGGGTAGACGGCCGTCTAGCATCCAACACTCGTCAGGCTGAAGGATATTGCCGAACAGACTGCGCTTGCTGCGCATTTTGCGAATCAGTCCCGGATCGGTCGCGGTAATCGCTCCTCCGATCATGTCGCTGAAGCCGGAAAGATACTTGGTCGCCGAATACAGACAAAGATCCGCGCCGAGCCCAAGCGGGTGCTGGAAAGCCGGACCCATCAGTGTGTTGTCCACCATCACCAGCGGCTTCGGATTCAATTTGGCCGCGGTGGCGGCGGCTTGCCGGATGCCCGTCATTATAATCGTGGGGTTCGCCGGGGTCTCGATCAAAACGATGGACAGATTCTTTGCCGATCGGATCGCGGCGTCCAACTCATCCGCGCGTCCGGCCGGGACCGCAACGCCGCTGATTCCGAGCGTGATCAGAAAATCCTGAATGAAATGCTGCGTGCCGCCATAGATGGGAACAGTGTAAACGATGCTTTGCCCCGGACGCGCAAAGGTGAGCAGCGCGGTAACGATGGCCGCCATTCCCGAGTTGAAAACCAGCGCGGCTTGCGCGCCCGGCTCGAGCGGAATCAGATGCTCTTCGAGAATCTCGGCGTTGGGATGATTGAAGCGCGAGTAAACCAGATCCGGCTTTTCATCGGGCAGCGGTTGCGCGCGGCCCGCCATCAAGTCGAATGCGCGCTCGGCCGCTTCTGGACTCGAAAAAACGTAGGTCGAGCTTCGAAACACCGCCGGACGAGCGGACCCCACCGAAAGGCTGGGATCGAAGCCGCGCGTGAGTACCTCGGTCGGCGGCCGCAACGCAACAGACTGCTTATCGGACATGGCATGCACCCCCGCTTTCAGTGTAGTGCCGCGGGTGAGTCAGGATAGGTTAGGGTGAGTCAGAATAGGTTAAACGCTCAAACGCTTGCGTCGCGCCGCAGGCCGGCGGTGCGGAACTCGTAGTGCGACACCTGAACGGCGGTCGAGTGATCGTCGCTGCGGACCACTCGCCCCCGCATCACCAATTTCAATGCACAGTCGTTCAGCGAGAACGGCCAGCTGAGGGCCAGTTCAACGGAACAACGGGTGGGAAGAGGCTGCGCACTTCGGAATAATACACCGCCGCTGCTGATGTTCATTGTGGTTCCAGATCCCATGTGCTCCAACCGGCTATTGAACCATTTATATTGGATCTCCAAGGCGATCGGGTAGCGGCGATGGCGTCGCAGGTCGATTGCGCCTTCGGTCTGCGATTGAGCGGGATACCGTTTGGGTACAGCTCTGGTGGACATGAATATTCCCCTGGTTCGAATAGAATCAACTGTGCCGCGCTACCGCATGTGTTTAGCGGTTTCCGGAGTTGCCGATGACAGAGCGACAAAATCCGGCGCGGACTGAAGTGGACGCAGACGAGCGAGGCTTAGTTCCTGACTCTTGAGAAGAGCATAGCAGATCGCGAGACAATTCTTCGTTAAATATTGTTAGTACAGTAAGTATGCGAGCCATTTGACGGCACCGCTGTTTCCGTGTCCGCCGATGTATGCTGAAAACTAGCCTTTGCGGTAGCGACCTGGTTTCTATGCCATCAGCGCAGCGCTTCTTGATCGTCGACGACGACCCCGCGATCCACGAGCTCATTCAGGCAATGGTCGCGGGAACGCGTTGGACTGCAGACAGTGTGTCGAGTGGTGAGGAAGCGCTGGCGCGGTGCGCCAGTCAGACGTACGATTTACTGCTTGCGGACATTCTGATGCCCGGGATGGACGGGCTGGCGCTGCTCGCTCAACTGCGCGCCAGGCACGCCTCGCTGCCCGTGGTCATGATGACGCTCAAGAACACGCCGGCGCACGTACTGGAGTCCTTGCGGCGCGACGCTTCCTCGTACTTGAGCAAGCCATTTTCGCGCGATACACTGCTTGCAACTCTACAAAACGCTGCGGTGAGCCCGGTGCCCGCCGACGATATCAAGATCCTCTCCGACAAGCCGGATTGGATTTCACTTCAGATCCGCTGCCGGCTAGCGACCGCCGAGCGTCTGGCGCAGTTCGTCCGCGAATTGCCTAGCGAGCTGGAGCCGGGCCAGCGCGAACAGATCGCCACGGCCTTTCGCGAGCTGCTGATGAACGCTGTGGAACATGGCGGTCATTTGGATCCTGAAAAGACTGTGGATCTGAGCTACATTCGCACGGCACGCGCGATTGTCTACTATATCCGCGATCCTGGCGAGGGCTTTTCGATGAATGCGTTGGCACACGCCGCCATCGCCAACAGCCCGGACGATCCGCTGCAACACCTCGAACTGCGGCGCGAACTGGGCATCCGGCCTGGCGGCTTTGGGCTGCTCATGACGCAGAGCTTCGCTGACGAGCTGATCTACAGCGCTAAGGGCAACGAAGTGATTCTCATCAAGTATCTGACCTAAGGAGGAACGCGCAATGAACGCTGTCTCTGTAAATGGCGGCCTGGAGGGCGATCGCAGTCTTCCGGCCGGTACGCCTGTCGCGCATGAAGCTGCGGCGGACACTGGCGCCGGTAACATCGACAAGATTCGCGAAATTATTTTCGGCTCCAACATGCGCGATTACGACACGCGATTCGCGCGGCTGGAAGAGGCGCTGAGAAAAGAGTCGCAGGACATGCGCGAAGCGATGCGCCAGCGGCTGGAAACGCTGGAGTCGTTCGTTCACAAAGAGCTCGCGGCTTTGGAAACGCGGCTGAATGCCGAGCGCGACGAGCGCAGTGACAGCCACTCGCGGTTGGCTAACGAACTGTCCAGCGCCTCGGCGTCTATCTTCAAGAAGATCGGCGACTTCGAGAATCAGGAGGCGCAAGCGAAGCGCGAGATCCGCAACGATCTTCTTCAGCAATCCAAAGAACTCAGCGAAACGCTGCGCGTGAAAAGCGAGGAGCTGATCGCGCTGCTCGAGCGGCGGACGCAGGATCTGCAGCATTCCAAGACCGATCGCACGGCGCTCGCCGGAATGTTCAACGAACTGGCGCTGCGGTTGACGGACCAGTTCAAGGTAACCGGCGTTTAAGTGCGCGCTTCCGATGCCCACTGACGGTCCAGCACAGCGGCAGCTTGCCGGCGACGAACCGCTGGCTCAACTCCGCGCCATTCTGCTCGGCCCCGACCGCGAGGCTTGGGAGACGATGCGCCAGCGCTTGGACAATCCTGCGCGGCGGGCCGAAGACGTCGCCGGAGTGCTGGCTGAAGCCGTGCGTCTGCGGTCCGACGCCAAGCTGCGCCGCGCTCTCCAGCCGTTGCTCGAAGACGCGCTGCAGCGCTCCGTGCAATCCAATCCTAAGATGCTGGCCGACGCTTTGTTTCCGATTTTCGGCAAGGCCATTCGAAGGGCCATCACGGCGGAACTCGACGGAATGCTGCAATCCCTTAGCCAGATGCTGGAGCAGAGTGTCTCGTTGCGCAGCCTGCGCTGGCGCTGGGAATCCCTTCGCACCGGAAAATCGTACAGTGAAATCGTTATTCTGCGCAGCTTGCTGTTTCGCGTGGAGCAGGTCTTCCTGATCCACCGGGCGTCGGGACTGCTGTTGGAGCACGTAGCGACTTCTTCCACCGGGACAAAAGATCCGGAAATGGTTTCCGGCATGCTGACCGCGATTCAGGATTTCGTGCGCGATTCGGTAACCGCCGCTGAGAAAGAGAATCTCGAAACCATTCGCATGGGCGAAATCGGCGTGATCCTGGCGTACGGGCCGGATGCGATTTTGGCCGGCTTCGTGCGAGGTGTCGCCCCGCGCAATCTGAACGGCCTGTTTCAGGACACGCTGGACGCAATAGAACAGAAGTATAACGACGCGCTGCACGATTTCTCCGGCGACACGAAGCCGTTCGATTCCGCGCGTCCGCAATTGCAAGCGCTGCTGGTGGGCCAGGGCGGGGCAGGGGAGCGCATCTCCACTTCGCGCGGTGCCAAGGCCCTGCTGTTTGGCGTTCCAGCTGTATTGTTGCTCGCGTTGGCCGGCTGGTGGATTTATGCGGGCGTGGTAGAAAGACGTTGGACCGGCTACGTGCATCGTTTGCAGAGTGAGCCTGGCATCGTTGTCACGCAGGCCGAGAAGCGCGGCTCGAAATTTTACATCGCGGGACTGCGCGATCCGTTCGCCTCCGATCCAGCCAGACTTCTGCCTGGCTATCTTCGCTCGGCGGACGTAGAACCGCATTGGGAACAGTATCATTCCTTGGAGCCGCAGTTCGTCGCGCGCCGCCGGCTCGATGAGTTGAGAGACGAGTTGGAGCGCCGCGCCTTCCGTTTCGCCACGGGCAGTGCCGAAGTGCCTACCGAACAGCGCTTCCTGCTCGAAGACGTCGCGTCACAGATGATCGCGCTCGTCCAGGCTGGAACGGCGTTAGGAGCGAACATCCAAGTGGAAGTGCGCGGCAATCATGACCCGGTAGGAACCGAGGAATTCAATGCGGCATTAGCGCGGTCGCGCGCCGAAAATACGCGATCTGCGCTGATCACCTTGGGCGTGCCCGCCGTCCGGCTCACCGCCGCGCCCGAGGATCAGAATAGGGAAACCTGCTTCGCGGTGAAAGAAGAAGAACGCCTGTTCTGCCGCAGCGCCTCATTCCGCGTCCACGACTTGAACCAGCAGTGACCGAACTCAAGAAGAAAATCTGCATGGTGGGCGGGTTCGGCGTCGGCAAGACGAGCCTCGTCCGTCGCTTCGTGTTCAGCATTTTCGAAGATCGCTATCTGACGACGGTCGGCGTGAAAATCGATCGCAAGGATGTCGTAGTGGGCTCCACGTCTCTCACGCTGGTGCTTTGGGACCTGGCGGGAGAGGACGATCTGGCGCAGCTTGCGGTTTCGCACTTGCGTGGCGCGCACGGATACATCCTGGTGGCCGATGGATGTCGCGCGTCGACGCTTGCGAAGGCAGTCGAGCTGCACCAGCGCATCACCGATCAGCTCGGTCCGCTGCCCTGCGTTCTCGTTCTAAATAAGGCCGACCTCCGTGAGCAATGGGAGGTGGAACCGGCAAATGCGTCGGAACATGGTTGGCCGGTGTTTGAAACCAGCGCGAAGTCGGGCGCCGGTGTAGAAGAAATGTTCCAAGCCCTCGCGCGGCTGCTCTTGAGCGAGGGCCAATGAGCCTGCTTGCGGCCCTCGGCTACGCTGTGTTCGAACGAACCCCGTCCGGCACTTTGGTGCCGGCTGAAGCCGCTGCCGCTTGGGCGCCTGCTGGCGATGTGAGCAACGCGTTCCCGTTTCTTGAGATCTTTCTCCCGGATGCCGAGGACTTCTGGGCGAACCCCGCCGGCCGCACGGCGCTGTACTCGGATTTCTGGACGCAAGCCGACTCGGATGGTAATGAGCGGCAGTTCTCCGCGATCGCGATTGCGGGCGAGCGCCAGTTTCTGCTGATCGAACGCGCCGAGCGCCGGCTCGCCGAGATGCGCAGCGCCGTCCAATACGCCCACGAGGTTTCGCTCGCGCGCGATCAAATCGCGAAATTGAACCGCGAGATCGAGCGCGCCACGCAGGCCAAGAGCGAGTTTCTGGCGCGGATGAGCCACGAGATTCGGACTCCGTTGAACGCGCTGCTCGGCATCGGGGAGCTACTGGCCGAGACTCCGCTGAATGAGCCGCAAAGCGAATACGTACGCATCTTGCGCAGCGCGGGCGACAATCTGCTGGCCGTGATCAACGACGTTCTCGACTTCTCCAAGGTGGAAGCAGGACGTATTGAGCTCGAAAACACGGCCTTCGATCTGTCCGATGTCGTAGCAGTCGCCGCGTCGATCGCAGCCGTTCGCGCGAAAGCGAAAGGACTCGATCTGACCACGCGGATTCACGCCGACGTTCCGAAATATTTGACCGGCGACCCAGCACGCCTGCGCCAGATTCTGCTGAACCTGCTCGGAAACGCGACCAAGTTCACTGCGCGCGGTGGAATCTCCGTCGTCGTAGAGAAGGATTCTGACAGGCCGGACGAAGGCGCGCTGCACTTTGCCGTATCCGATACCGGCATCGGTATCCCCGCCGATCGCATCGCAAGCATCTTCGAAAGCTTCTCGCAAGCCGCCGCGTCCACCACGCGGCAATACGGCGGAACAGGCCTGGGTCTTGCGATTTCGAAGCGTTTTGTCGAGTTAATGGGCGGGCGTATTTGGGCCGAAAGCAAGGTCGGCATTGGCACCACCATCCATTTCACTGCCAGCTTCGGCCTCGCGGACGCACCGCCAACATCGCCAGGCCACCCTGCGACATCCAAACAAACGCGGGCGCTGCGGATCCTGCTGGCCGACGATTCCGCCGAGAATCGTTTTCTGATTCGCTCGTATCTGGAGGGCTCCGGCTCGGTCATCGATGAAGTTGACGACGGAGCACCCGCCGTGGAGCGTTTCGCGCAGCGCGCCTACGATCTGGTTCTGTTGGACAGCGACATGCCGGTGCTGGACGGCTATTCCGCAGCGGTGAAAATACGCGCGATCGAGCGCGAGAATAACGCGGCGCCGACGCCAATCTTCGCCTTGACCGCGCACGTCTGGAAGCAAGCAGAAGAGCGCAGCTTCGCGGCGGGATGCACGGCACACTTGACGAAGCCGCTCAAGAGAAGCACATTACTCGAAGCGATCCAGAAATTCGTGCCCGAGCTCCGGGCCGAACCGGTCGTCGCGGCCGAGGTCGAACCATGGCTGCGGCCAGTGATTGGAAAATATCTCGAGAACCGGCGCGCCGACGTTGCGAAGCTGCGGAGCGCACTCGACTCCGGCGACTACGCCATGGTTAGATTGCTGGGGCACCAAATGGCGGGAACCGGCGGCGGCTACGGATTTCCGGCCATCTCAGACATCGGTGCGGCGCTCGAAGAGTGCGCGTTGGCATCCGACGCCGCCCGCATGCAAGCCGGCATCGCCGAACTCGACCGCTATCTGCTTTCGGTCGAAACCGTTACGCGTCCGTGACGCAGCCGCGGCTTGCGCTTGCCACCAGCCGAATATATTTCGCAAGCGTCCCGCGTTTTGCCTTGAACTCGGGGGCCTTCCATGCAGCGCGCCGGGCAGCGAGTTCCTGATCCGACAGTGAAACGGAGAGGGTGTTCTTCTCGGCATCGATAGTGATCCGGTCGCCGCTACGAATCAGCGCGATCGGGCCGCCGTCCTGCGCTTCCGGCGTGATATGTCCCACGATGAACCCGTGCGAACCGCCAGAGAATCGGCCATCCGTGATCAGCGCGACATCCTTGCCGAGACCCGCGCCCATCACCGCCGACGTCGGAGTGAGCATCTCAGGCATTCCTGGCCCGCCCTTCGGGCCTTCGAAGCGAATCACGATCACATCGCCTTTTCCGATTTCTTTTCTCTCCAGCGCGTGCAGCATTTCTTCTTCGGAATCGTAAACCTTGGCGGGTCCCGAGAATTGCAGACCTTCTTTGCCCGTGATTTTCGCCACCGCGCCTTCAGGTGCCAGATTGCCCTTGAGAATCTGGATGTGGCCGGAACGTTTAATCGGATCGTTGATCGGGTGCACGATCTTCTGTCCCGCCGACAATCCCGGCAGTGCGCCCAGATTCTCACGAACGGTCTTGCCCGTCACGGTGATGCAGTCGCCGTGCAGCAACCCGGCATCCAGCAATTGTTTCATGACGGCTGGAATCCCACCCACGCGATGCAGATCCTCCATCACGTAGGCGCCGCTCGGTTTGAAATCCGCCAGCAACGGCACGCGATCGCTCACGCGCTGGAAATCGTCGATCCCGAGCGCGACATTTACCGAATGCGCCATCGCGATCAGGTGCAGCACCGCGTTGGTCGACCCGCCCAATGCAGTGACCACCACCATGGCATTCTCGAACGCCTCGCGGGTCATGATGTCGCGCGGCTTCAAATCGAGCTGAAGAAGATTGCAAATCGCCGCGCCAGCGCGGACACACTCCTCCAGCTTCAAAGGATCCTCGGCCGGCGTCGAAGAACTGTACGGCAGCGACATCCCCAGCGCCTCGATGGCCGACGCCATCGTGTTGGCCGTGTACATGCCCCCGCAGGCGCCCGCGCCCGGACACGCGTGTCGCACAATTTCGCACCGCTGGTCTTCATTGATGCTGCCGGACAAAAACTCCCCGTAGCTCTGAAACGCGGAGATAACATCCAGCTTCTGGCCGGCATGCGATCCGGCGCGAATGGTGCCGCCGTAAATCATCAGTGACGGCCGATTCAACCGGCCCATCGCGATCACACACCCCGGCATGTTCTTGTCGCATCCGGGAATGGAAATGTTCGCGTCGTACCACTGCGCACCCATTACGGTTTCGATGGAATCGGCGATCAGCTCGCGCGATTGCAGCGAGAAGCTCATTCCGTCGGTGCCCATCGAAATCCCGTCGCTCACGCCGATGGTATTGAACCTCATCCCAACCATCCCGGCGGCCTTCACGCCTTCCTTCACTTTCTCGGCCAACCCGAGCAGATGCATGTTGCAGGGATTGCCTTCGAACCAAACACTCGCGATGCCAACCTGCGGTTTTTGGAGATCTTCCGAAGAGAGCCCGGTTGCATAAAGCATCGCCTGCGAGGCGCCCTGTGATTTCGGCTGCGTGATTTGAGAGCTGTACTTATTCAGTTGTTTCGACATGGATACTGGCTAATTCCTGTAAAGACGGTCCTGTAAAGCAATGTAGCAACTTCTCATGCGGCGCCGGTGTCCTTGGTCTTGTGAACTCGGATCATACTGACGTCCGACACGGCGATCAGGCCTCGGTCCATCATCGGCTCGAGCAGGGGAATCAGGCGCTCGATTGTTTCCGGCGTGTCCACGATTTGCACGACGATTGGAAGATCGTGCCGCAGAACATGCGAGCGATGAATTTCGGCCATCTCGCCATAGCCTTCGAGGCCGCGAAATACGGTCGCGCCGGAGATCTGCAGTTCGCGACACTTTTCAATTATGGCTTCATGCAGCGGCTTGCCCTGGTAGCGATCCCGCTCCGTGAAATGCAGCCTGAGAAGTTTACCTGGGAGAGCCTGCATCGGTTATCTCCTCGGGCATTGATCGAATCAGGCGGACGATTTCGACGTCGGACATGACGATCAAGCCGTCCTCCAGCATGTTTTCCACCGCTTCGGCGGCGACTTTCAGCTTCTCTTCCGACTCCACCACCGAGATCATGATGGGCAGGTCCTTCGAGACATGGAAGAAGCTCTGCTTGTGTGTGTGACCTTTGGCGCCATAGCCGAGAATGCCGCGGTAGACCGTTGCTCCCGAGATATCCATCAGGCGAAGCTGTTTGACGATCGCGTCGTAAAGCGGCTCTCCGTGCCAGCGGTCCGCTTCTCCCAGATAGATGCGCATCATCTTCGCGCTGCCGGCCTGGCGGGTGTGAGGCTGATTCGATTCGGGAGCGTGCTTGTCCTTCATTGCCGCTTTGACGATTGTGGTGTCTTGAACCTCGATCAAACCGTCAGTGATCATTTCGTAAAGCGTCGGCAGAAGCTCGTTGACGCGCGCCGCCGATTCCACAAATTCGATGCGGATCGACAAATGCTCGGAGAGAGCCTCGACTTTCGGAGTGTGCAGCACTCCATGCGCGCCGAATCCCGCCAGCGCGCGCGTGGCAGTTGCGCCAGCAACGCCTTTGCTCATCAGAAATGAAAGAACCGACTCGTACAGCGGCGCAAGATGCCGCTGAGTGTCTTCATTGACGTAGATGGTTACCTTTTTCGCCGCGCCTTTTTGAAGCATGCCAGTCTCCCTGCTCGATCAGCGCTTGGCCGCGAGCGCGGCTCCAAGCCACACCGCGACGTACCCGAAGATCACGCTGCCGGCGATATTGAATAGCGCGAGCAATCGGCTTCCGCCCCCAGCCAAGCTGAAGGTCTCCCACTCGAAGCTCGAAAACGTGGTGTAGCCGCCGAGGAAACCGACCACCAGCACCAGCCGCCAGTTGGGATCGACGGTCAGCCGCTCAGTGAAAAGCGTCATCAGCAGGCCGATCAGGAAAGATCCCGAAACATTGATCGTAAACGTCCCCCAAGGAAATTGCGGGCCAACTCGCGCCATAATCGCGGTGCCCAGGACATATCGTGCGAGAGAACCAAACGCTCCCCCGAGCATCACCATGATATAGCGATCCAAAGCCGCATCTCCTTTTCTCGATTGTCTGGGGGAATGCTGAGGGCTGGCAGGCTCCTATAGCGCTTCCGCCATAAGAGTCATTGGTCGCTTGCGCGACGTTAAGCGGACTCCACCGCTATCTATTTACTTACAGAATACAGCACGCAGTAACGGTCTGCAAAGATTCTGTAAAGCCTCTGTAACCGGCGCATCCCGCGGTCAACTGCGCCACGTCTGTTCGAGTGAAAGAACAAAACGAAGGAGATGTTTCAAAACGAATCGCTTCCACAAGGCGGCCGCGACATTCGGCCTGCTGAGTCTTTCGTTGGCGCCGCTTATGCGCGCCGACAACACCGACAAAGAGACCGTCATGACCATCGATCGCCGGCTTCAGGTGCGGAACATTGTTCTCGACCCAGGCGAGCACGTTTTCAAACTGGTGCAACCGAACAGTGACCAGACGATTGTTAGCATCTACAACTCTGACCGGACTCACCTAGAGGGCCTGCTCATCGGCATGCCGGCGCAGCGTCTAGATATCGACGATAAGCTGTTCACGATCTCCCAACCCGACGGCAACCAACCGGCGGTGCTACATGCCTGGTATTTTGCCGGCGACAACAGTGGTATCGAGTTCCGCGTCATGGCAATGCCGGTTCAAGTTGCGAGTAAGTCCAAGCGGAACCACGAGGGGGGCCGCGTAAAATCGAAGGTGTAAATTAAGGTCTTGACAGGCCAGCCGCTGCTGGCTCCAGTGGAAGTATCCCGACTTTCACAGAAGG
>Ga0335078_10007985_pt1 | contig 15719 bp, 7 predicted proteins | sample Lox_Sample_32_FD_206711 | JGI IMG/M metagenome (GOLD analysis project Ga0335078, IMG submission 206711) | Soil microbial communities from Loxahatchee National Wildlife Refuge, Florida, United States - Lox_Sample_3.2 | ecosystem: Environmental > Terrestrial > Soil > Wetlands | place: USA: Florida... | reverse complement strand
GGCATGGGCACGCCACGTCAAATGCAGTTCATGTTGAAATTCGCATTCTAGAATCCGAGTCCACGACAGACGAAAATGCCCGTCGTTTGTGGCGCAGAGGCGGCGCTTGTTGCGCAGGCCGGGGGGATTCCCGCTTGAATGGGTGGAGACCGCGAATGACAGAGAGCGAGAAGTCGACTTATCGCTGCACGCGAGTTCCCCTGAGCATTCTGTTGCTTCTGGCGATCGCCGGCGCGGCCTGGCCGCGGACGGCGCCGGATTTCTCGGGCCAGTGGATGCAGGACACAAACCCAATCGCCCCGAACACGAGCGCGAAGATGACAAAAACGTAATCTTCGCGTCATGCCCGCGTTTGCGCTCCAGCCCAAGAATGAAAAACGCTGGCGTAAACCGTGACCCGCGCCAAGCCCGCTTCACAAGTTCAAGGAGAACCGTCTATGTCTCGAAAATGCTCAAGAAATCATTCTCGGATCAAACGCCTTGGTCTGCTCGCCGGGCTGATAGCGGGAGGCCTGAGTTTTGCCGGGCTTGCCGCTGCTCAGTCCGTGCCATTCCCGACGTACACCCCCGGAGAGAATAAGACCGGAACGCAAGGGCCGAACTACCCGTCCACATTGCCCGATCCTTGGGTTGTTAGTAACGGCACAATCATTACGCCTGCCGGCACTCAGGTCTACCTCGGCACCACGACCCGCGCCAAAGCGGTCGCGCTGAATCCCACCGGCAATCAGACCGCAGCCGTCCTTCAAATGGGCGCGCCGCAGGCCGTCACGATTTTTAACACTGAGACCGGCGCGGTCCTGCAGACCTACAAGCCGTTCGGCACGAAAAACGGCGCCCCTACCGGCATCGCCTACACGCCGGATGGAAAGTATCTGCTGTTCAGCCAGGACAGCAGCTTTGTGGCGATCGCCAGCGTTAATTCCACGACGGGCTTGCTCTCTGACTACGCGCACGTGAGCGTTCCAATGGACGCCAACGCCCAAGGCGTTTTGACCAACGTCACCTGTTTCCCGAACAGCCCCGGGGGAACCACGGGCAGCATTTTGATCCCCTGCGGTCAGACCGTCTCGCTCGTGTCCGATGGCACCTCCACCTCCTATCCGACCGGCATCGCCATCTCGTCGGACGCCAAGACCGCTTACGTGGTGCTCGACAATAACGATACACTGACCAAGATCGACCTGACCGCGCCCGCCCCGGTCGAGGGCCCCGAGGTCCGCGTCGGTAACGTCCCGCACAGCGTCGTAATCTCGCCCGATGGCAGCACCGCCTATGTCTCGAACGAAGCTGGACGGATTGCCAAGGAGAGCGACTTCCAAGGCTACTCCAACGGCACCCCGGTCGTTGCCCACTACCCGACGGGCTCGACGTCGACGGGTACGGTTTCCGTCGTGGACCTGGCCACGTTCACCGTCACCGGCAGCATCGAAACCGGTTTGCATCCGACCGGCATGGCCCTCTGGGGCAAGCGCCTGTTGGTTGCCAACACTTATAGCGACAGCATCTCCGTGATCGACACGAATTCGAACAAAGTGGAGCGGACGATCGACCTGGGGCTGCCGATCGGCGTGCCGGGCGAATCCGGGCCAGCCTATGGAGCCGGACCGAACTCGATCGCTGTGGATGAGAAGAAGGACATCGCCTACGTCGCGCTTTACAACGCCAACGCCATCGCGGTGGTCGATCTGAACAACTGGACGTGGAATGCCGAGCCCTGGGCGCCTTGGGCCCCGCCCTCGTTCAGGCACTCCGCCGTCATTGGCATGATCCCGGTCGGCTATGCCCCGAGCTCCGTTGTGTTGGATTCGACGGAAGGCGTGCTGCTCGTTGCCGACGACAAGGGAATCGGCACCACGGGCTTCGGTGTGGCCCCGTCTCCAACCAATACGACTGAAAATTCCTACCAGACCAGCCACGGCGTCACCGATTTCGGTACTCACCAGGACCTCGGCATCGTCAGCATCGTCCCCGTGCCGCAGCGTTGGGCCTTGGATGCGATGACCGCGCAGGTCTTCGAGAACAACCACTGGGACCTTGCGGAAAATATCTGGGCAGCCGCGGGGGGCGACCGCTTCAAGAAACCAGCCGTGATTCCCGCAAGGATCGGCGATCCTTCGAAGATTAAGCACGTCTTCGTGATTATCCGTGAAAACCGGACCTACGATCAGATCCTGGGCGACGTGTCCGGCGGCAATGGGCTTCCGTCGTTGGCGGTGTTCGGAGTCACGATGCCGGTGGCGCCGGGCGCGGTCACGCCGAACGCGCACGCGCTCGTACAACGCTTCCCACTGCTGGACAACTTCTACGACCCCAGCCGCCAATCGGCCGACGGTCACAACTGGATCGTGCAGGCGATGGCTCCCTACTCCGATGACATTCAATCGCCGGACTGGCTCCGCGACTATCCCTCCAACGGCGGCGATGCGCTCGCGTATCAGAAGAAAGGCCACCTGTGGGACCAGGCAGCAAGGGCCGGCGTCTCATTTAAGAACTTTGGCGAGTACATCGAGTACAACACGTTCAATCCGCCTCAGGGCTGCACCCCGCCTGCTAACGCAACGTCGGGCGCTTGCGAGCCACTGTGGATCGACTTCTACAACGACATATTGGCTTATGAATCTGGCGCCGAGACGCAGCTCTACAACATCAATACGGTCGCCTCGCACTCCCCGCTCCCGAACCTGATCAACAACACCGTCCAGAACTATCCACAGTTCGACCTGGGCATTCCCGACCAGTTCCGCTTCGATGTCTGGAATGAAGATTTCCAGAAGGATGTCAAAAGCGGTTCCGTGCCCCAGTTGGAATTCATGTGGATCAGCTCGGACCACACTGGCGGCCCACCGACTGCCCAAGCCATGCAGGCCGACAACGACCTGGCCCTTGGCCGGTTTGTCGATGCCATCAGCCACAGCCGGATTTGGAAAGACTCGGTGATCTTCGTCGAGGAAGACGACGCGCAAGATGGCGTCGACCACGTGGACGGTCACCGATCGCCGGGCTATGTCATCAGCCCGTACGTCAAGCAGCAGGTGAACCCCGAGACCGGAGCCGGGGCTGGGGTGACCGAAGAAAGCACCTTCTACACCCAGGTCAACATGACCCGCACGATCGAGCAGATCCTTGGCCTGCCGCCCATGAATCAGTTCGACCTGGTGGCTTCGCCGATGCGGACGCTCTTCGTCGACGAACCGCCGGCGGTGAACTTCCTGCCGTGGACGCACGTGGCGAATGGCATTCCTCTGAACCAGGGCGTTTCCCAGACTCCGACTCAGACCGCCATTCCGGGAGTCATGGCTGCGCTTAAGAATCAGACCATGACGGCGCAGACCATCGCGCCCGAGAGTCCCGCGGTGAAGGCTTTGCGCGCAGGTTGGATGAAGGAGAAGGCCAAAATCTTCGCCGGCAAATACCACATTCCTGACTCCGAGGACATCGATACCGTCAGCCACTACGACTGGTACGAGGCCACCGGATTCACAGTCCCGTTCCCGGGCGAGAAGAAGGTTCGCCCCGCGAGCGATTTCAAGCACAAGTCGCACGCAACCAAAGACAAGGATGATGACGACGACAACAGCTAACAGTTAAGTTAGCCACAAGCGCCCTCTCCCCGGTGACCGGGGAGAGGGCGCTTTATTTGCGCCTCAACTGCCGAGCGCTCCCTGACCTGAACTCGCGCCAATCCCCCACAGGCAATTGACAAAAATCGATCGCCGCAAGATCTCCCGCAAGGCGAACCGCGGAAACAACAGGCATAGTTTAGTTCTACCCATGAAGCCACTGGAAAGAGAATCCGCAACTGCTTCTGTCGCCGGACCGAAAAGGTAGGCCGGGTAAACGCTAACGATCGAGCATCCTCAAGTTCGGGCTCAGGCCGCCACCATGGGAGCGGTTGGGCTTCCCAACCCGCTGCTGCGTACTTCATCCATCTATCGCCATGTGCGTTTGGACCTGAGCGGTTTTTATGCGAGAGTCTTGGTAGGGGCGGTGGGGATCGAACCCACGACCTTCGGCTTAAAAGGCCGCTGCTCTACCACTGAGCTACGCCCCTAAAATGAATCAGAATATCTTACACGAAAAAGAGATAGAGGACATGAGCCGCTTCACTGGCTCGGACGACCGGGGATGGTGCTGAGTGGACAGGCAGTCCCCAAGCAGAGTGACGTGGTGGGATAATCAGCGCCCGGAGCGGGCACACAAGGATTGTAAGTCTCGTGAGGCGCAACGTGCCGTTTTCTCAGAGCCCAAACTGGAAATTTGGCATTATCTGGGCATTAAAATCTTCTCTTTTCGAAAGAATCTTTATGGCTGCTTATTCGGCTGCCGTCGTTCGGGGGCGTTCGCGCCGGCCGGACGGTCCGTTTCCAATGGTGGTTGCGGTCCGATGACTTGAGTAAGAGCGGCGTGGGCGCATTGCTCGTCCAAGTCCTTGGAGCCGCCTACGCCGATGGCGCCGATGAGTTCGTCGTCAACCACAATCGGCAAGCCCCCTGCGACAAAATATTGATTCAGCTTGGTGCGCGTGACTCGCTCCTCCAAATCGTATCGGTTCGCGGCCGTGTGGCTGGAGGTGCGCATGTAGAGGGCGGTTTGGGCTTTATACAAGGCTGTGTCGACATTGACAGGAGCCAATCCATCCATCCTCCGCGCGTGCACGACCATTCCGTAGGGGCTGAGGATATAGATGGCAACCTGTATGTTGTGTTGCTTGGCAAAGTCCTCGCATGCCTGCGCGACCTTCATCGCCGTGTCCTCTGAAATTTCCGAGCGCGTGAGCGCCCTTTTCGCGGCCTCCCGCGAAATCACGAAGCGATCGATATTTTGTTGTTGCGCAGGAGCCCTCTGCGCCGAGGTGCCGCAAGCAAAGCACGCCGCGGCCGCGACTGTGCATGCGAATCGCGATGCCGTTCGAGACAGATGTTTTCCCGTAGTCATTTCTCTCTCCTCCCGTTTCGGATGCCGGATCCAAGGAACGTCTGTATCATAAGTCAGATCCATCCTGACACAGATGCACCCCGCGGCCTCGCCCTCTCCGCGACACTGCCTGAAATGGCGCTGCCTGAATCGCCTGAATCGATTGACGAGGGCCGCCAGCGGGTCTAAAGTTCGCAACAGAATTCCACTTTGCCGCGCGAGAGTGATTTCGATGACCATCTCCAAAAAAGTATTTTCAGGCGCGTTGTGTGGCGTATTGTCTCTTCTTTTCCTCTGTATTCCCAATGGCGCGCAATCGCAAGGACCTCTAAAGTTCCAGTTCGATCCCAACTGGCCGAAGCCGCTGCCGAATCATTGGAAACTCGGCGGCATCTCCGGCTTGGCCGTCGATCGGGACGACAATGTATGGGTTTTGAATCGCCCGAGTGAGCTGAGGGATTTCGAGCTTCGTGCGGAGCTGAATCCTCCCACGGCCGAGTGCTGTATCCGGGCGCCCTTCATGATTCACTTCGACAAAGAGGGAAACGTAATCGGTTCCTTCGATGAGCCCGAGGGACACGGCATGGTCGTGGACAGCAAAGGCTTCGCCTACATCGGCCAGGATACCGTTCGGAAATACGATACGAGCACCGGAAAGCTCGTCGGCGAAACCCCGCGCGCGCCGGAGAAGGAGCCTGGCGCGGTAGGAGGCGGCGGAGCAGCGCGGCCGCGCATTCCGGGAAAGGGCGGGCCCGGTCCAATCAATACTGTTCCTATCCTTCGAGCTCCAACCAAACCAGACCCTGCGGCGATCGCGGCTTTCCGGGCCAAATACCCGCCGACAACACCGATGATCGTCGGAGGGATCGAAGAGGTGCGGCTGGACGAGCCTGCTCGAGAACTTTACGCCACGGATAATTATCTCGGCGGACGCGTGATGGTCTTCGACATGGATACCTCGGCCTTCAAACGCGGCTGGGGCGCTTACGGCAAGCCCCTCTCGGAGATGTCTACCACCGATGCCGATCGCGCCTATGTGCCCAATGGGCCGATGCCGAAGGAATTCAGGGGCCACCTAACTCTGAACATTTCGAATGACGGCTTGGTTTACATCGCTGACCGCGCCGCCAATCGCATTCAGGTAACCACCAAAGAAGGAAAATTTCTGAAAGAGTTCATCCTGGCGCCATCGACGGGCGAAGGAGGTTCGACTGGCGGGGTCGCTTTCTCCCCGGACAAGCGGCAGAAATATTTGTACATCGCCGATATAACCAACGGCCACATCTGGTTCCTGAATCGCGACAACGGCGCCGTGGTGGGCACCTTGGGGAGCATGGGACAAAACGGCGGCCAGTTTTTCGGCCTGCACATGATCGCCGTGGACTCAAAAGGGGACATTTACACGGGCGAGGTGTGGAATGGAGAGCGCGTGCAGAGATTTGTTCCGGTCAAGTGATCGGTGCTCCCGGACGGAAGCAGGCCCACGCGCGGTCACTGCTTAAGTGGCGTGACTGGTTTCTTTCATGCGGCCCCCTCCCAGCACCCAGATTTTCTGGATGGGATCGAACCGCTGAACCACTCGGGCGGGATTCCCCGCAATCAGGCAGTAGGCGGGAAAACTCCTTGTGACCAGCGAATTCGCGGCCACCACGCAGTTGCGGCCTAGCACCAACTCGCCCTTGTCGCACAAAATCGCGGATCCCTGGCCAATGAAACAGCCCTTTTCGATGCGAATCCGGCCGCCTTCCGTGACGCCTTGATTCTTGATGGGCGTCGTGACGCCTTCGTGCGCCGGACTGTGGTCCATGATCAGCACGGACTGCGCAAGCGTAACTTCCCGTTCCAGATGAATGGAATTTTTCGCGTAAATCGAGGAGCGCGCGCCGAGGTCGGTCCCATCATCCAATACGATCACGGGCTCGCCTTCCTGCTCGGCCGGACCGACAACCTGGAGGCAGACGTCATTGCGCAAGAAGACGCGATTCCCGAGCTTGATGCGATGGGCGGTGGACCGGTCCAATTTCACCGTGTAATGGACCCACAAGTCGCAGCCCATGGATGCGAAGGGGAAAATCGCATTGATCAAGACGTTGCACAATTTTCGGAAGGCCCGGCTGACGAGAAAGAGCGGGTCATACGATGCCGAACGCTTCTTGCGAGAAAATAACGCCATGACTTTTATTTCCCTTCCTGGCTGCCGGTCCCGTTTGCAACGACCCCGGAAATCCTTTCAATGGCTTCGGGTGAATCGCCGGTCAGATTGCGCGGCGTGGGCCGTGCGTCGCTTTCGCAAGGCAGCGGACGAAAGGATCCTTATTTCTTCCCGAACGCTTAATCGTTCGCCACTGCCGGCTCTTCAGCTCCCGTCCTGCCTTTCAGCGCTTGCTGAACGAATCGTGCGACCTCGTCGATGGAATTCATATCGCTTCCCGCGAGGGGATCGTCATCCATGCTGATTCCGTACGTTTCCTGCACGAAATCCACCAGCTCATAGAGGCGCATGGGGTCGATGATTCCGTTCTCGAGAAACGAATCGCTGTTTTTCAAGCCGTCCGCGTGGCCGCCGAGATAATTCTCCACGATGAAGCTCCGCACTTCTTCCGCGATGGCTCCCGCATCCGCGCCCTTTCCGTTCTCCGCGCGCGACGATCGTTCTTTATCGATTGCCTCCGCGAATTGAGCGATCGTCGGCGAGTGAAACAAGGCGATCAGAGGAAATCGAATCCCGAAAATCCGCTCGACTTCGCCAATCACATTCACGGCGCGCAAGGAATGGCCGCCCAATTCAAAGAAATCGTCATGCACGCCCACGCCTCGCACTTCCACCACTTCTTCCCATATTTTTGCCAGCGTTTTTTCCGTTTCAGTGCGCGGAGGCGCGTATCCCCGGGACTCCGCGGGCCGTTGCTGTTCCGGACGGGGCAGCGCTTTGCGATCCACCTTCCCGTTAGGCGTGAGCGGCAGTGCCGGCAGGGCGACCCAGGCGCCGGGAATCATATAGTCGGGAAGTTTGTTCTTCAGGTGCTCGCGCAAATCGCTGACCGCTGGCTGCGCCGCGGTATGAGCGACATAGTAGGCAACTAGAATTTTTTCGCCTGAGGAATCCTCAGCCGCAACCACCACGCATTGCCGGATGGCCGGGTAGCGGCTCAAGATCGCTTCAATTTCCTCGAGCTCGATGCGGTATCCGCGGATCTTCACTTGATGATCCACTCGGCCAATGCATTCCAATCTCCCGTCGGGCAGCCAACGCGCCAAATCTCCCGTGCGGTATAAACGCGCATTTGCTTTAAAGGGGCTGGCTACAAATCGCTCCGCCGTCAGATCGGCCCGGTTCAGGTAGCCTCGGGCCACGCCCGCCCCGCCGATGTACAGCTCCCCGGCCACTCCCACCGGCACGGGATTCCGGTTCGCGTCCAGCACGTACACATCGGTGTTGGCAATCGGCCGGCCGATCGAAATCGAGCCGCCCACCGAGTCGATCCGGTCGATGGTGGACCAAACGGTCGTCTCGGTCGGGCCGTACATGTTCCACAATTCCCCGCACCGCGAGCGTAGCTGCTCCGCAAAATCCGGTGAAAAACCTTCGCCGCCGCACAAAACTTTCAGATTTGGGGAACCGCTCCAGCCCGCATTCATCAGGGCGCGCCACGTCGTCGGCGTAGCTTGCATCACGGTGCAGCGCGACTCTTGCATGCGCTGCATCAGCAGCGCCGGATCGCGCGCGTCCTCCCAACTGGCGATGGCCACGCGCCCGCCGCAGGTCAATGGCAGGTAGAGTTCCAGCCCCGCAATGTCAAACGAAAGCGTGGTAACGGCGAGCAACGTATCGTTTGCCGTGAAGCCCGGCTCGCGCTGCATGGAAACAAGCAAGTTCACAATCGCCGAGTGCTCGATTTCCACGCCCTTGGGCTTGCCGGTCGAGCCCGAGGTGTACAGAACGTAGGCGAGGTTTTTCGGCTGCGCGCTCGGTTCTGTGAGCGGGTCTTTGCTCTCTTTGGAAATATCTTTCCAATCCGAATCCAGCCGCACCACCGATTCCGGCCGCTTGGACAGACGCCCGTCCAGAGCGCTGTGCGTGATGAGCACCCGCATCCCGCTGTTTTCCACCATGTAGCTCAAGCGGTCTTCGGGAAACGAAGGATCGAGAGGTACGTAAGCGCCGCCGGCTTTTAAAATGCCGAACAGCGCCACCATCATGTCCACCGAGCGTTCGTGAAAAAGCCCGACCAAAACATCCGGCCCAACGCCCAACCGCTTCAAATGCCGCGACAACCGGTTGGCCAGCTCATTCAATTCGCGATAAGACAAGCGGCTGCCCTTGCACTCGACCGCCACCGCATCGGGAGTCTTCTGGGCTTGCGCTTCGAACATCTCGTGGAGCGTTTTGTCCCGCGGGAAATCCGCTTCGGTTTCGTTCCACTCGACGAGCAGCCTGCGCCGCTCTTCCTCAGTCAGCAGTGGCAGTTCCGAAAGACGCCGGCCGGGGTCGCGCACAGCGCCTTCGAGCACCGCCTGGAAATGTCCGAGCATCCGCTGCATGCGAGCGGCGTCGAACAGATCCGTGTTGTACTCAAACATGCAGGAAACGCCGTGCGGAGTTTCAATCGCATAGAGGCTCAGATCGTACTTCGAAGCGGTTCCATCCGCCTGCACCTGCATGGCTTCGAGCCCGGGCAAATCGATGGGCTGCATCGGCGTGTTTAAGAAGGAAAAGAGCACCTGGAGAATCGGGCTGCGGCTCAAATCGCGGTCCGGATTCAGTTCCTGCACCAGTTTCTCAAAAGGCAAGTCCTGATGGGCATAAGCGCCGAGCGCCGCGTCCTGCACTCGCTTCATCAATTCCAGGAACGTCGGATCGTTCGACAAATCGTTGCGCAGCACCAGCGTATTCACGAAGAATCCGATCGATCCTTCGATCTCCACGCGGCTCCGGTTGGCGATCGGCGTCCCGACCAGCAAGTCTTCCTGCCCGGTGTAGCGTTGCAACAAAACCTGGAAGCCCGCCATCAAGGCGATGAAGAGGGTGACTCCCTCGCGGCGGCTCAAGGCATTTAGCTGATCCGCGAGTTCTCGCGGGAGCAGCGAGGAAACGGTTGACCCGTTGTGGGTCTGGATATTGGGGCGCGGGCGGTCCGACGGCAATTCGAGGACGGGGAGCGAACCCTTTAACTTTTCTTTCCAGTAGTCCAGCTGGGATTGCAGGACCTCTCCTTGCAGCCAGTCTCGCTGCCAGACGGCGTAGTCCGCGTATTGAACGGGCAATTCGGGAAGCGGCGACGCCTGCCCCTGCAGAAAAGCCTTGTACAGGGCTGAAAATTCCTTCACGAAGACGCCGAGCGACCATTCATCGGAGGCGATGTGATGAATGTTCAAGAGCAGAACATGTTTTTCCGGCGCGAGCTTCAAGAGGGTGGCTCGAATCAGCGGGGCCTTGCTCAAATCGAAGGGTTGTTTGGCTTCGGCCAAGGCCAGGCGCGCGGCTTCCTTTTCGCGCTCGGGCTCGGGAACGCTCTGCACATCGATGATGGTGGCCCGCAACGGCTCCGGCGGAGCGATTTTTTGCACGGGATTCCCGCCGGCCATTGCGAAATAGGTGCGCAGGGCTTCGTGGCGGCGAAGGATTTCCGTCAGGCCGCGATCGAAAGCAGCCAGGTCGAGTTTACCGTTCAGTACAAAGCGCGACTGAATGTTGTACGCAGCCGTGTCCGGCTCCAGCCGGTCGAGAAGCCACAAACGCGTCTGGGCGAAGGAGAGCGGCAAATCCCGGTCGCGCGAGGCGGGCTGAATCGGGGGAGGCAGCCGCCGGCTGGCAAGGGAAGTTTCCTTGAGAAATTCGAGAATTTCCGCCTTGCGCGCGGCCAATTCTTTTTGGATTTCAGGCGTCACCACGCCCGCGGGCGCATTGACGCGAAACTTTCCGCCCTCGGCCGATACTTTTACATCCAGGCTTCGCAGATGCGACAGAAACTCGATGGTGGACATGCCGCTCATGGCTCGCCTCTTTCGGAAACGGGAGCGGGTCTCGGCAATGGAGAATCGGCGAGCAGGGACGTCCCGAGAGTTACGCGGAAAAAATTGGAATCATGGAGCCGATGCCGCAAGCGGCATTTGGCAATCGGATCGCTCTCAGCCTCTTCCAAAGCTAAATCCATATTGAACTGAATCGCCTGCCACGAAGGCGCGTTTGTCGCCACCGCGGCGGCGTAGGCGCTGCCCACATCGAGAATCCGGCATCTCATTCCGGACGGCAGCGACGACGAGGCCTCGGAGATAATCTCGCGCCATTGCGGATCTCCCGCTTTCGCAGTCACGCGGAACTGATCGAGGGGAACAGAAAGGCCTCTTCCGTCCGCCTTGATGCAAGCTTCCTTGCACGACCAATATTCGTAGAAAAGATTGACGCAGTCCGCGGGAGGGCAGGCGAGAACCGCGTCTCGCTCCTCCTTGGAAAGCGACATTTGCGCAAGCTCCGCAAAGTCGACATCGACGCGCTTGAATTCCACGTCCACCCCGATTTCCCTGTCCATTGAAAAAGCCAGGAGGGCCAGCCCACCCGAATGCGAAACATTAAATTGCAGATTGCCTCCCCGCGCATCCGCGAGGAACGGCTTGCCCTGCATGCCAACGCGGAAGCGAATGGAGGCAGGCTTCTGGCCCGTATAAGAAGAGATGAGCCGGCGAAGCGTCCCACGGCACGCGATGAAGGATCGCCGGTCCCGTTCGAAATGGAACCGCTTGGCTCGAGCGCGTTCCTCGGCCGACAAGGCCTCCGCGAGCCATTCCAGATGGATGTTCCCAGCCGTCGAGATTCTCCACACGTGAACGCAATCGCGCGCCAGCGGTGGAACGCCTTCACGGCCCGAAATGTACTTTTCCCAATTCATGATCGAGCGGACCCTGCCGGCACTCCCTGTTGCAGCGTTTCAATCACCTTGCCGTAATCGAGCTTGATAACCCGGTCGCCGAGATGGAAATAGCGGTCATCGTGCGTGATGACCACGACGGTTTTTCCTTTTTCCTTCAGCTCCGGCAGAAGCTTCATATAGAAAATTTGCCGGAATTCCGGGTCCTGATCGGCGGCCCACTCATCGAGAACGTAGATGGGCCGGTCCTCGAGATAAGCAACGAGCAAGGCCATGCGGCGGCGCTGCCCTTGCGAAAGCGAGGTGGTCGAAAACGTCGCGCCGTCCAGCCTCACCACCTTGGACAAATCGAGCGCGTCGAGATACTCCTTGGTGCGTTCGGCCCAGCGCGCCGATCGATCCAGGCCCACGAGCCGGTTAAACAAGAAGAAATCCGAAAAGACCGCGGAGTAAAGTTGGCGATAGGCATCCTCGGAGCCCGCGGAAACCGGCGCTCCTTCCACCAGGATTTCTCCGGATTGCGGCGGATACAAACCCGTGATCACCTTGGCCAGCGTCGATTTGCCGCTGCCGTTGCCCCCAATGATGAAGATCAGCTCGCCGGGATAGAGCGTGAGATCGATGGGGCCGAGTTTGAATCCATCCTCGCTATTTTTCGGGCCGCGGCGGAAGACCACGTTGCGAAATTCGACAAGCGGCGGCGTTGCACGCGGACTGAAACCGTTCCGATCCGTCAGGGCATTCGAATTCGCAGCCGTGGGGCCGCCGGTGACGCTGGCGAGCGCTACGTCCAGCTCGTCCAGCTTCTCGAGCGAAGCTTGTCCTCGAATAAAGAAGGGAATGCTGGCCACCAGTCCCTGAATCGGTCCCATCATGTAGAGCGCCACGAAAATGTAAGCCGTCAATGTTTTCGGGCTGACCTGATACATCGACGGAAAGGCGAACAACACGATCCCCAGAAGGATGAAGTACATGAATTGACTCCATCCATCGGCGATGGCGTAACGATTCATCGCCTTGATGTTCTCCCGGCGGATATTCTGCGAAGCGCCCTCGACGTCTTCGCGCAGAAAAGCGGCCTTCCGGTCTTCATGAAGCTTGATTTCCTTGATGCCCTCGACCAGGGACCGGAAATGCTGGAATAAAACATCGCGGCCGTCCCGCACGCGGCGGATGGCGGCATGCGCCGCGGCGACCATGAATCGGTACGGGACGGTCACCACAACCACCAGGAGCACGACCACCAAGGCGGCGGGCCTCGAGATCCAGGCCAGGTAAATACCGCAACCGGCCAGCATGGCCAGGTGGATGATCAAGCCGGGGATCGTGTGGATAGCCATCGAGAGCGCGTCGATGTCATCCGTCAAGCAGGCCATGACGCGCGGCCCGCCAATCTCTTCCAGGCTGGGCAGCGGAGTTGCTGCTACTTTTTTGCAGAGGCCCGCGCACATGCTCAGAGTGATGTCCTGGAGGCTGCGCCCGAGCAATAAGCCCGAGGCCAGGTTCGCTCCGACCTTGATCACCACGGCGAGCGTAAAGGCCAGGGCCAAGAGCCAGCGCGCGTGCTTTGCCGCCGAGCCCGAATAAAGGGAATTATTGGCGGCGGCGATGAGGGCCGTGCTGGCAACGCCGCTCAGCAAGCCGAGCAACACGATGACCATCGTCTTGCGCGTGTTGCTTCGGAATAGGAGCCAGACAATCTTCATGTAAAATTCCCTTGGAATTTTTTCCTAGCGGCCGCGCTCAAATCTCGATTTCCTCGCGCTCTGCGGTTTCATCGGATGCGTCCGGTTTCGCCGACACGACCCAGAGTAGCGTTTCCAGATGGCCGGAAAGCTGGCGGATCGTGGGCGTCTCGAAGATCGTACGCAGCGGAATGGAAACTCCGAGCGTGCCGCGGATGCGCGAAAGCACGCCCGTGGCCAGCAAGGAATGCCCGCCCATTTCAAAAAAATTGTCGTCGATGCCGACTTCCTCGATCCCCAGCACTTCGATCCAGATTTCCGCGAGGCGTTTCTGAATGTCCGTCTCGGGCGCGACGAAGGCATTGGCCAAATCCGGGCGGGAGTGGCTCGCTTCGGGCCCGGTGGGAGCGGGCCGTTCCTCAAGATCCGCCGGTCTATTTACTGACTTTGAATTACTCGCGATTTCCAGGATCATTCGCGGCAGGTCGCGCGTAATCACGGCGACTTGAGGCAAACCCGCGGCGAGGACGCGGCGGAAGGCTTCGACGCCTTCGGCGGGCCGTATGGCGGATTCCAGATACGCGCGCTTCTGTTCCTCCATGCCGCGCGGCACTTCCGCGTTGACCGCCATGCCGACTTGCTGCCACGTATCCCAATTGATGGAAACGACGCCCTTGTGTCCCTTCTTTCCTTCCGCCGCCGCGTAAGCGTCCAGAAAAGCGTTGGCCGCGCAATAATCCACGGCGCCGATGGCCGGCGAGATCGCATCGACTGAGGAGCACAAGACGAAAAAGTCCAGCTTGGCCACATCCAAAAGAGAATCCAGGATCAAGGTTCCCGCGACTTTCGGCGACAGAACGCTGTCCGTCGCGTCGGAGGTTTTCAATTGCACCAAGCCGCCTCCCGGAATTCCGGCGGCGTGAACGACTCCATTGATCGCGCCAAATCGTGCTCGAATTGTAGCGATCGCGCGTTCCATTTCTTGCCGGTCGGAAACATCCACGTTCAGCAGCAAGACTTCGGCGCCTAGCGACTCCAGTTTTTCCACGCCGCGGATCTTCCGGCTCGTGGCGTCGTTTTCGCCATGCTCCGCGAGCCAATTTTTCCACTCCGACCGTGGCGGAATTTTCCCGCGGCTCGTCAGCGCCAGACGCGCATGTCCGTGCTCGGCGAGGTGAGCCGCGATTGTGAGGCCGATTCCGCCCGTCCCGCCCGTAATCAGGTAGACGCCCTTTTCGTAGATGGCGGTTTTCGCGCGCGCCGGCAAACGCGCCGGCTCAAACATTTGCTCCCAGCGGTAGCCCTCGCGATACGCCACCGGCCTCCAGGCCCGCGGCATCCCCGGCTCGAGCAACAAGCTTTCGATGAGATCGCGCGAAACGGCTCCCGCCGCGGCGGCCGGAGAAATGTCAACCGCTCGGCAGCTAATATTGGCGTATTCCCGCGGGATCACCTTGGCCGGCCCCAGCACAAGAGATTGTTCGGGATCGAGAATTTCTTGTCCCGTCACCGCATGCAAGCCGGAAGTGACGATGACCCAATCGACCGGCCCTTGCTGCCGGCTATCTCCAACGGCTTGGGCGAGAAAAACGAGGCTGTCAAACGCGATTCGCCCGTTTCGGGATTCGCCGCGGTTTTTGTCGAGCAGGCTCCACAGGTGTAAGACCGATCTCGAACTAAATCCGCGCGATCGTAAATCGTTCAACAACAAAACGTAATCTTCGGCGCGGCCCGCGCGAATTGTGTATTCTCCGTTTTCGCCGCAAGCGAACGATTCTCCTTGCCGGACCATCGTGAATTGTTCTCCGCGCTCGGAAAGAATCTTGCCGGCCTCGTCGCCTGTCCCCCCGTGCTTCTCCGCAAAGATTAACCAGGGGCCGTAAGTTTCGCTCGAAGCCACTGCGGCGGGGGAAACGGACCGCTGCCAGGACGGAACGTAGAACCAATCGCTTAGATCCTCGCGCCTCGCTAAGCCATTCGCCGCCGCGGGGGCAGGCGCGGAAGCCGGCGTGGCGACCGGAGTTTGCCGCTCCACGCAATAGCGTTTCCGTTCGAAAAAATACGTGGGCAAGGATACGCGATGGAGCTTTTCGCCTTGGTGAAACTCCTCCCAATCGATGGAAACGCCTGCCAGCCAAAGTTTCCCGGCCGTATTCAAAAGAAAAGCAACATCGGACTGGGTATCCTTGGGATGCGGCAAGCTGGCGAACACTTGGGAATCGGACGAGCCTCGCGTGCAGTCGCGGGCAAA
>Ga0335078_10007983_pt1 | contig 15720 bp, 12 predicted proteins | sample Lox_Sample_32_FD_206711 | JGI IMG/M metagenome (GOLD analysis project Ga0335078, IMG submission 206711) | Soil microbial communities from Loxahatchee National Wildlife Refuge, Florida, United States - Lox_Sample_3.2 | ecosystem: Environmental > Terrestrial > Soil > Wetlands | place: USA... | reverse complement strand
GCGATCTACCAGGAGCTCGCGTCGGTGGAGGAGTGCGTGTTAGTGCCGTTCCTGCTCACGCGCTTCACCACGAACAACGTCGCCAAGTGGCGCGACATCCTCGCGCCGGCGCTGCTGCCGATGCCCTCGGAGACGTACCTGCAGCCGTTCACCACGATGGCCGGCCCCGGCCGCGAGCACCCGCTCATCAAGGCGTTCGACGCCGACCAGCGCATCAAGACCCAGTACGCCAACGTCGACTTCCCGCCCGGCAGCTACGACGACGAGCCGATCCGCTTCCTCACGGGCCAGATGATGCTGCGGGTCGACCTGCCGCGGCCCAAGACACGCTACGACCGGATCAAGTCGCTACCCGTCACGACCAAGACCGTCGTGACGCAGGGTGACATCGACGTGCAGGCGACAGTCAAGCAGTCCACGGTCGATGCCTTCCTGGCCGGAGCGACCGCAGGGCTCAGCACGCTCTTCACCGGCCCTCCCGGCAGCAACGTGCAGTATCAGACGAAGGAGACGCAGGTCCAGGTCAAGCAGGCGATCTTCGACGCCTTCATGTCGCTCGACGCCAACTATGAGAGCGTGCGGCCGGCGGACTGCATCCGGGTGACGAACTTCAGCCCGTCGAGCATCTCGTTCGGCGGTGTGACCGTGCCCGTGTCGGGCCTCGACTTCTTCCAGGACGGGATCGACGACCGGGATCAGTGGGCGCGCTACGCCAGTCTGATGGGCTACACGGACGTCCTGAAGTTCCTCGACTACTACTTCAAGGGACGACTGATCTCCGAGTGGGACGACATCTTCTACAACGACATCGTTCCGGTGATCTTCCGCAAGATCGTCGACGCGATCGCGATCAGTCCCCTCAGCACCGATTTCACTGCGGAGGGTAAGTACACGGGGGGCGAGCGGCTGATGCCGCTGTCCCTCTCAGGGAAGACGAGCCTCAAGCGCAACCAGCTGCCGCCCCAGCTCTCGATGTCCGTGACGAGCGCGGACGTGCGGGCACTGGCCGATCACGTGACGCTCGACGTCGAGGACGTGAGCATCACGTACTCGACCGCGCACTACAACGGCCTGCTCTACGGCGGCAACGTCAACAACGACCTGCTCGACGGCGTGCTGCTCGACATCCCGGAGAATCCGGCCGAGAAGCGCAACCCGCGCCGCGAGGACCGCTACCTGGCGGCGAAGCTCCTCGAGCATCTGAACAGCAACCTCGAGTACTACAACAAGGTGCTCTGGTACCGGCTCGATCCCGACCGCCGGTACATGCTGCTCGACGGCTACAGCATCCAGGTCTACAAGGACGACGGGACGCCCGTGCTGGGCGACGGCGGCATGCGGAGCCTGGCCTCGGTCGTGAAGAACGACATGATCGCCGTGGCCGGCAACTCGCTGGTCTTCCCCGTCGCCCCGGGATACAAGGTGAGCGGGTCGTTCGTCACGCCCGCGGCGCAGAACGGCGACACGCCGAAGGTCGGCCTGATCGACCACTACAAACCGCTCACCCCGGCCAAGCCGTACCGGATCAGCACGCCCTGCCGCGGCGTGTTCGCCGAGGCGGTCCAGGGGGCGTGCGACGCGTGCGAGCGGATCGAGACCGACCGCCTGCAGGACTGGAGCCGCTACCCGATCGACGACCAGCCGACGGCGATCACGCCCGTGGGCGTCCCCACGCCGACGGTCACCGACTGGCAGGCTGCGTTCAAGGATTTCGCGGCGCCGATCGTCAACGTGCAGAACGCGCCTGCGCTGCCGGCGACCGGGGCCGGGCTGGAAGGCCTCACGCAGCTGCTCGCCCAGAGCGGCATCTTCAAGGACATCACTGGCCTCGACGCCAACCAGCAGAACGTGCTGCGGACCTACCTCTCCAACCAGGACAACGCCAAGGCCTTCGCCGAGATGGCGAAGGAGATGGCGATGCAGAGCCACAACACGCAGAACAGCGGCAAGATCATGGACTCGATCGCGACCGCGAAGAGCTCCGGCGCGATCACCCAGCAGCAGGCCGGTCAGCTGACCAAGGACCACCTCCAGCAGCAGATCGACGGCGGCGCGAGCACCCGGGCCCAGGCCGCCGCCGCGCAGCAGGCGGCCACGCCCTCGCTCATCCCCGCGACCGTTGGCGCGATCGGCGACAACAAGCACGTCGTCGCGAGCCGCACCGACCCCGGCGGAACCACGGAGTCGGTCGACATCCAGCCGGCCGGTGGTACGGGCGGGCCGCTCGCCCAGATCGCCGGCGCGCTTCCGAGCCTCAAGCAGGACCCGACCAAGGGCGACGACTGCTGGGCCGTCGCGGCGGCGATGATGGTCGGCTGGAAGATCCTCAACCCGGCGATCACGGTCGCCGAGGCAGTGGAGCGCGCAGGGCAGCGCTACTTGGCGATCTACCAATCCGGACAGGGGCTGAAGGGCGCCGACAAGGACGACTTCCTGCTGCGCATGGAGATGGTCGCCGAGCCGCCCGCGAGCTACGGCTTGCAGCAGTACATCGACTGGATCGACACGTATGGCCCGGTCTGGGTGACTGTCGACGCCGCGGTGGACGACGAGGCGTGGGCGCCCCATGCGCGCGTCCTGACCCGAATCAGCGGCACTGGCACACCCGACGGCGTCGGCACCGACATGACCTTCGTCGATCCCGCCACGGGCACCGAGGCATCGCAGCCGTTCCTCGAGTTCATCAAGGCGTTCGAGGAGATGGCGATGACCGCCCGGTCGCGCACTCCCTCGCCGCAGGTGGTGCACTTCATCGAGGAGCTCGACAAGGGCGAGGGGTTCCAGATCCAGGGCCCGTGGAACTTCCACGCCCCGATCCACGAGACGATCACGCTGGCGGCGGCGATGAACTCCGACCTGGCCGTCCCGAAGTCCGTGAAGCTCGGCGCCGACCAAGCGGTCAACGAGCTCATCCGCGGCGTCATCTGGAATGACGATCCGGCGGTGCTGATGTTCCACGAGGACGTCAAGACCAATTGGCACTTCAGCACGGGGGTCTCGTGGGTGTGGGCGTTCGAGAGGGCCAAGCACTCGCCGACGAACAACCGCCAGAACCTCACCGGCCGTTCGCACTTCTTTGACCTGAGCTTCGTCCACGCCATGGCGGTCGCGGAGGGCGAGCAGCCGTGGGACACGCTGGCCCACATCCTGCTCTGGGCGGAAGTGATGTACCGGCTGTCGACGGGCGACGGCATAGCGCCGACCGACAAGCTCCAGGACATCCACGTGACCTCGTCGGTCACCAACCCGGCGGGTGACGCGTTCACGGCCGAGTTCGACGGCTTGTTCGACGGCCAGTCACGGCCGCTCGGCTCCGACACGATCAACTACCTGATCTCGCTCGACACGGCGTGCCCGTCGCTCGACATCAGCCGGCGGGCGATCGGGTCGTTGCTGCACCTGGTGCAGGACTCCTACGCCCGGGGACACACCCGGCGGACGCTGCTGAACCCCGGGGACCTGCTCCCCGGCTCGAGCGACCTGTTCAAGCCGGGCACCTACGGCCACCTCGGCGAGGTGGAGAATTTCCACTGCTACCGCGGCCAGGACGAGGATCTGCATGACAAGTACGACGTCCCGCTCGACGGGGTGACGCCGGACCCCACCGACCTGTCGACGTTCAACTCGACGTTCGGCGGCCGCGACGCGCTCGACCACACCGTCGAATTGCTGAACTTCTGGAACGCGAAGACTCCCTGGGCGGCGAATGGCGGTCCGAAGGAGCTGCTGGAGGGCACCATCTTCAAGCTGTCCAAGGACGTCACGCCCGCCGACAAGACGGTCTGGCCACCGCCGCCGAAGCTGTGAGGAGACGCCTCGCCGCCTAGACCCGCGGCGTGGGCGTGCCTCTGACACTGCTGCGAGAGGTGCAGCGGCGGGCGACCGCTCGCGGGCGCTGCCGGCGGCGCTGCCGGCGAACGGGGCCTGCGCCGTCTCGGACGAGCGGCTGATCGAGCTGGTCTGGGGCGAGGGCGATGTGCCGGCCAACGAGACGAAGAGCCCGCAGGTGCTGGTGTCGCGCACGCGGGGGGCTTGTGGGGCCGAGGCGATCGTCCGCGACCCGGTGCGCTACGGCTGGGGATCGCGCCCGCGGAGGTCGACTGCTCGCGGCTGAGCGCGCTCGTGGGCGACGCCGCGGCGGCGCTGGACGCCGACGCGGACGGGGCGGCTGCGCCGGCCGGCGAGGTGCTGGCGCTGGCGCTGGCCGACGGGATGGCGCCGGCCGACGGCGGCCGCGATCCGCTGGCCGCCGTGCGCCGGGCTGCAGCCGGGGACGCGGCCGCCGCGCGGGTCACCCTGGCGCGGGCCGCGAGCCGGCTCGGCCGTCACGCCGACGCCCTGCCGGCACTGGAGGCGGCGCATGCCGAGCGGCCGGGCGATGAGTCGCTGCTCGCCGACCTGCTGCGCAGCGAGGCCATCGTGCGCGAGCCGGGTCCCGCGCTAGAGCGCTTCGAGCGTCACCGGCGAGACCTGCGCGAGCGGCTGGGCGCGAGCCCGGGGGAGCGGCTGCAGCGCGCCCACCGGGACCTGCTGGCGCTCGACCGGCCGGTGCGCCACGGGGTGCGCTACGACGCGACGACGCTCGTCGGCCGCGACCGCGACGTCGAGCGCCTGCGGGGCGCTGCTGGTCGGCGCGCGCGTCGTGTCGATCGTCGGCGCGGGCGGGCTGGGCAAGACGCGGCTGGCGCACGTGCTCGCGCGCGAGGCCGCCGAGCCCGTGGTCTACGTGGTCGAGCTCGTGGACGTCACCGCGGACGACGACCTCGTTGGCGAGGTCGGCTCGGCGCTGGGCGAGCGCGACTCGGTCAGCGCCGCCGCGTCCTGACGCTCGAGCAGCGGACCGACGTGCGCGCGCGCATCGCGCAGCGGCTCGGCCTCGCGGCGAGGCTGCTGGTGCTGGACAACTGCGAGCACCTGGCGGGAGCGGTCGCCGAGCTCGTGGCGTTCCTGGTCTCCACGACCGCCGACCAGCGCGTGCTCACGACGAGCCGGGCGCCACTGGCCATCGCCGCGGAGCGCGTCTACCTGCCCGGCGGCTCGTCGAAGAACGGTTCGTACGGTCCTGTGATACTCATCTCGCTCGCCTGATACGCGGCACCCACGAGTAGCTCGAGTGCGTCGTGGTCGAAGAGGTTCACACGCTGTTGCGGATCGGCGAGCTGGACGAGGATCTTGTCGACGAAGTTCATCGCCGCCGCCTGATCGTGTCCACGAGCGCAGTCGGCGTCAGGGCGGTCGGCAGCTCAGTTGTGTGCGACCGCAGCTCGACGACCGAGCTCGGTTGCGAAGGACAGATCGTGAAAACGCGCAGGCGCGTCCACTCGGCCAGTAGGCGACGGCATTCGTCGGTCAGCTCGGATGCCGGGGTCGACACGATCACGACGTCCGCGTGGGTCGCCGACACGGCCCCGATCAGGTCTTCGTCGCTCTCCACCGTGCCGACGATCTCCATGTCCGGTTCGGCGGCCACCAGTCGCCGGACGAGATCGCCGTCGAGCGGCTGGAACGCGTTAAGCAGAATCCGTGTCGACACGCCGATCGATCATCGCGCGTCCCGTTGCGGGGGAGAATGCTCCGATGGAGCTGTCTTTGGCTCAGCCCGTTGACGAGAAGACCTGGACCGGGAGGACTAGTCCCTGAGCAGCCGTGCCGGGATCTCAGCGCGCCGATGTACCGAGAGCTTGCTGAGGACGGCGCGCACGTGATTCTTGACGGTCGGGAGCTCGATCAACAAGCGTGCGGCTATCTCCTTATTCGTACAGCCGTCGCGGAGAAGGTCGGCCACCTCGCGCTCACGTCGCGTCAGCCGTGCATTGTGCTCGATCACGTTCGCTTGCGAGAGCGCCGTGAGCCGGCGGAGCAGCGTGGCGCCGATCGCTCCATTACACGGAGCCTCGCCTGCCGCGACGCTCTGGATCATGCGAGCCACGTCGGGCAGCGACTGGTCGCGCGTGACGAAGCCCGCGACGCCCGCTTCGGCCCAGCGCACGATGCCATGCTCGTCCTGCCCCACGGCTACCGCGACGATTCGTATCCGCGGCACTTTCGAGCGAAGCGAGCGTACGAGAGCGACGCCGCCCTCGAGCCCCGCGTCGAGGAGAACGACATCCGGCTTTGTCTCAAGCGTGGAGTCAAGCGCGCTCATGCCGTCCGACGTTGGATTGATGACGTCGATCGGGCCGAGAGACGGCAGTAGCTGGTTCAGTCCTTCGCGATAGAAGCGCACATCGCTGACAACCAGAAGGCGGATGCGCGTACGAGCCAGTGCGCACGGGTCCTCGCAGGAATGTGCCGTAGCAACAACAGGAACTTTGGGGATGCTCAATCACCCTCCCGACCTGTCAGAGATGACGCTAAGCGCCGCGGTCGCGTTTGTCAAGCCTCCTACCTACCGGCCACACTGCTGAAGCCATGCGCTCGTTCACCACAGTCGGTTGGGTGAAAGCGGCCTCGACGTTCGCGGACATGCCTTCGGACGAACGGAGGGCGCATCGTGGCCTGGTATTTGAGGCCGCAGCTCCGCGGGGGGGCGCCTTTGCGTTGTGCGGATCTTACAACCATGGCGGCTCTGAGCTCCGAGCTGCAGCGCGCCGTTCAGGCAGGCATTGAACAGCGCACGGCGACCCTGCTCCCCTTGCGAACGACGAGGGACAGCGCCCGGCACAACTGTCGAATCTCGCGATGCGGAGCACGCACGGTGTCCGCGATTAACTCGCCAACCCTGAGCTGAGCCGCGCTACCACTATCCGAGCAACGCACCCACGCGGGCGGCTGGGGTTGGCACCGCGGCTGCAACACCCAGCGCCGCCGCGGCGGCTCCGAAGCTGCGCTCAAGCACACGAGCACGATCCTTCCCGTCCCGAGGCACCCGCTGCATGCGGCAACCCTACTCGAGTGATCCGGGTCGCCTCTAGCCCCCGTTTGCGACGACTGCGAGTGCCCGCGTCTCGACGAGCTCGGCCTCGGGCGACGCCGCATGCCGCCCGAGCAAGCGAATGTCGCCGAAGCGCGCGCGGGGCGGCTTCAAGGCGAAAGCGTTAGGCGGCTTCCAGCGGCGTGTGCGGACGCTGTTTCGCTCTCGCACGGTGGCATGATGACGCTCGCCAAACGGTCTCGGGCGCCACCACCCTGGCGGAGCTCTGCGTGTGGAGCGAGCTCCATCTTCTGCGGGCGTTGATCCGTGAGCGTGCCAAACTGGCGGTTCGCGCCGGCCGCGGTTTAGGATCGTAACGTTGAGTTCTGCCCTCATCGTGGCTGTGATCGCCGGCGTGGTGGCATTGACAAGTGCTGGGATTGCCGCGTGGTCGCAGCTGAAGCTGAAGGGCCTCGAGCAGAGCGCGAAGGAAATGGAGACCCGATCCAACGCCCGGGTCGTGCTCGATCGATATCGGGGGCCACTCCTCGACGCTGCCTGGGATCTCGGTGATCGGCTGGACAACATTCTGGACCGAAGGTTCCTCTCGAATTTCGGGACGGGACCTAGAGGGGAGGTGGCGATCTCGAGCACACTGTTTCGGCTCGCGCAGTACTTTGGGTGGGCCGAGATCGTTCGCCGTGAAGTGCAGCTGCTCCGTTTTGAAAGCGCGGCTGACACCCGCCGGACGGCATACTTTCTGTCGCTTGTGATGCGTCGCTTCGCGACGGACTGGTACGACTGGGACGAGGCCCACGACCAGGCCGCCAGATGGATTGCGGGGTACCGAGCGGATGAGCTTCCGTCCCGACACCTCATGCTGTGGCAGGAAGAGCAGAGAGGAATCGGAGAGCGAATGATTCCGGCCGGTACCGACGCGAGGTGCATCGGGTACGCAACCTTCCTCGATCAGTACGCGGACGGCTTCAGTCGCTTGCTCGGGGACTTCGAGTCAGGTCTGCACGCACGAGGCGTGGAAAACAGCCTCCGGCTAGTGGAAGTGCGAGACGCGCTGGCGAGACTTGTGCAGCAACTCGACGAGGAGCAGCGCTACGTTGCCGGGCAGCCGGGATATCGGACGTGGCTCGATACCACTTATGCGTCACCGTGTTGGGATGCATATGAGCATCCCAACGAGGATTCTGGGTCTCGCATCATACGGCCACGTAAGTGAAGCGCTATGGATCTGAAAAGCTACGGCTCAATGCGGGAGACTGGTTTGAGAGCACGGCGTGTCAAGAAGAACATGAGTCGCTGGACGTACTCGGGTTCACACGCAAGCGCCCTGCACGCGGCCGACGGCCGCTTTCGCCCGGGCACCGGCACGTCGTCGGCGAGCGCTTTGGCGACAACATGGGCCGAGCGATGCGGCGCTTGCAGCCCGGAGGTGACACACGGAGCCGGAGGCCACTGGACCTGGCCACGAGCGACGCGCCGGTGTTTGTCGTTCGGGGTCGAGGTCGCTAGGCGTCCTCCCACCAGTCGCGCAACTGGCGAAGGGTGCTCTGAACCACATCTGTGCGCGCCATCGGTCCGGGCATGACGAAGACCTCGGCGTCAGCTACCGAGCGTCCGACTTGCAAGCCCGGCTGGGTCAGGGGCCCAAGCAGCGCCTCGGCGCTCGCCTTGAAGGTAAATAGCACGCGCGGGACCGCCAGAGCGGCCAGCTTGGGCTCGAGCAGTGCGCGGCCATGCTCTAGTTCGCCGGGCCTCAGACCGTCCGCCCGTGCGGTTGGGCGCTTGACGACGTCAGTGAATCCGATGCCTGCTGCGTACGCGGCGTCGTCCTCAAACCCGTCTCCTGATAGATCCACCAGACCGGCCTCTGCGATGCGCTTGAAGAAACGCTGGCCGAGTTGGCCTTGGTAATAGTGGCCGGCCGCGACGGACACTGGGGACGGATTGATTCCCACCCACGGCGCCCCTCAGTCCTGGTCGCAGCAGGTCAGCAAGCGCTTCGACGTCCTCGCCTCGCCAGGCCTCGATTACACGGTGGCCGGTCTGTCTGCGGGCGCGCGAGATCGCGACCGGCTGTTTCCGAGGCGCAATGCGCCGGGCACCGACCGCCGGCCGCGTATGACGGACTCGCCTTGCGTTGTCTCTCCGCGATATTCGGCGGCGAGCTCATCGGCCTCGGCGCGACTGGAGCGGTATCGGGTTCGGTACTCGTGCGTAGCGAGGAGTGGATGGCCCCGAGCGTTCTGGTCCCGCAGCCAGTTGCGGAACTGCAGACCGGTGACGCCGAGGGATCTGGCGAGCTCGTTCGGAGTGACCTAGTCCACGATCTCGTAGTCGAGCAGAGCCGCGCCAATCTGACAAGGCCGCGAATCGCGATCGACTGCATCGGCCCTCGAAGGGGCCTAAAGCGACCGATCGGGTGGGTCCGATGCGGAGCTGCCCCGAGCGGGCGATCGCCGGCCGCTCGGTCGATCGAGGATGATCACCGCATGGCCTCCTCCACAGATCCAGCTCTGCAGCTGGCGGAAAACGCGCTGACCCGGAGGCTGGCCAAACAGGTTCGTCTCGACGAGTCGGGCTACTGCCTGCGCGCGGAAGACAATCTGATCGCGACCGTCGGGCCCGGAGTCTGGCAGCGGGCTCGGGGTGATCTCGCCCGCGGAAAAGGCGACGAGCTTGCCGGCAAGTTCCGGGCGCCATACTCATCGGCTGCGTTGGCGGTGAACACGTTCGCTCCTCTGCTCAGCGGGGTGAGCCTTCCCGGCCCGGTTGAGGTGCGCGGCGATATCGCCTTTGAGCAGCAGCGGTCGGCCTGGGCGGGTGGCTACTGGCCGACACTCGATCTCGTCGTCGAAGCAGATGAATATCCGGTCCGTCTGTTCGTCGAGAGCAAGTGCACCGAGTTTCTCCGCAAGGGGCACCCGGGCTTCAGCGACGCATTCGTCAAACACGCCAGGAAGCAACTAGATGGCACCGCCGCCGCAACCTACGAGCAACTCGCCGACGACGCGCATATGTTCGATCCGCTCGACGCGCGGCAGCTTGCCAAGCACTTTCTAGCCGCCAAGCGAGCCGTCATTGAGTCCTCTCAACCCGGCACCGTGATTCTCCTCTGTATTTGGTGGGAGCCTCACGATGCCGCCGAGCACCCTGTCTTCGGAAGGCACCGCGCCGCCGTCGATGCGTTCGCCGCCGCTGTGCCGGACACCGATGTCGCAGTGGCGGGCATCAGCTACAGCGAACTGTGGGATCACTGGGAAGCGCTGAACGATCCTCTGATCGCCAGGCACACACAGCTCCTCCGCGATCGGTACGACGTACCCCTTCGCTAAACGCGCCGACGATTCCTTTCGCAACTCGGCCCTGCGACACGCTACGAGCGCTTTGGCGACGATGCGCCCTTCCCGTAACGGCGATCGTGTGATTGCCCAACGGTGTGCCAATTCGCGGCGAGGCCGGTGCGCCAAGAGAGGTTGCCCTTGGGAGCGCGCGCTAAGGCCGCGAACGGTCACGCGTTGGGTCCGTCGGCTACGCGCTCGCCTTCAGCGGCCCGGATCGCCTCGCCATCGTGAGTCCCCGCCCGGCGCGCTTCGTCGTTGGTGTGACCACCTTGGCTGACGACGGGACGCCGCTGCGCACGAGCACCACCGGAGAGCGTGAGGGTGGTAGGTTCGGCCCAGGCGATGGCCATGACCACGGATCCGGCCGAATTGCTGCAGCGCCACATTCCGGTGCTGCGTTACGACTCGCAGGAGCCGTATTTCGCCGATGCGGCGTCGGAGTGGACCGACAATCCCGGCAACCAACTCAAACGAGCCGACGGGACGGTCATCGCGGCGGCGACTGCGACCGGCGGTCAGCCTGCGCTCTCGCTGGGCTTTCTCGGGCGCACGCGTTACGCCAATGGCGACGCCGCGCTTGCCGTTGACCGGATCGGCGTCACGTCAAAGGACTACGTCGCCCAGGCACAGGCCATGCACGCGCAGCCGCAGTACGCCAACCGCGTCTACGGCCACTCCGCGATGGGCAGCGACGACGGTTGCCTGTGGCTTGCGTACTGGTTCTTCTACTTCTATAACGACTACAACCTGATTGGCCCGTTCATCAGGGCTGGCTTGCACGAGGGCGACTGGGAGATGATCCAACTCCGCCTCGACCCCACCGGCGCGGTCCCGGACCTGGCGGTCTACGCCCAGCACAAGCACGCCGGACAGCGTCCCTGGAACCAGGTCGAGCGCGTGGGAGACCAGCCGGTGGTTTATCCCGCCCGAGGCTCTCACGCGTCCTACTTCTCCGCCGGCGTGCACTGGACCGGGGACTGGTTTGACTTCGCCGACGGCAAGCGGCCCGCGCCGCCCCTCACGCTCGAGATCCTGTCCGACGTCGCCGGTGCAGACAGCTGGGCGGTTTGGCCGGGGATGTGGGGCGGCACCACCCCGCCGCCCGACGACGCCGACCCGCTCAACGACTCCAGTCCCAGAGGGCCTGGCGGCCACACGCAGTACAAGAACCCCGACGTGCTGCTCGCGACCGCCGCGGCCCACGAAGCGGCGCTGGCCGCAGCGCCGACCCCGCCCCCACCGACTGCGCCCACCGTATCTGCTACCGCCGAGGGCAACGACCTTCAGGTCACTTACGACACGCACACCGTGACACCGTCCGGTCTCGTCGTCGCGGTGGGTGACCTGCACGACCCGACACCGCCGACGATTCACCGCATACCGATCGAGGGCCCCAGCGGGACGGTCACCATCTCCGGCGCTGCGGCGGGCGCGCCACGGACAGTGCACGTGAGCGTAGCTACCGCCGACTCATCGGGATCGCCGGCCACGTCCACGCCCGTTGGAGCCGGCTAGCCCCCCGCGACTCATCGGGCGCCGGGGTGCGCGGCTCTGCGTCTCAACGCGGGCAGCTGACACGCCCCCGGAAGCGACCGCCTCGGCTCGAGCGATGTCGTGTTAGCTCGTAGTGGCACATGACGCCGCCGTGGCTGCTCGCGGTGTTGTGCTCGTCGCATGCGACCAGGCGTCACCGTGATGGCTACGGCGGGATGACGTGTGTTCAGTGCGTCCACGCCGCGATGACCGCGGCGGGTTCATTTGCCCGGCGACCAGGTGTTGACCAGCTGTCTCGGTGCGTCTTGGCTCCGCCGGACCGCGATACGGCTTGGGGGACGCCACGCCACAGTGATCCGTTCGCACACCGAGGCGAGACGATCGCGCCCACTCTGCCACCGCAGCTCCGGGCGCCATCGCAATGGCGACGTTCGTTTGTCCCGCGTGTGGCCTTCGCCTGTCGGTGGCCCGGACGGGAACGTGGCCGCGCCGGGCGCGGCCACTTTCCCGGCCAAGGGCGTCTCAGAGGCGCGTGGCGGTCTGCGGGTCGGCCGGAATCATCGGTGCGGATCGCTCACGGACGGCGGCGATGATCTCGGTGTTGTCGATCCCCCGCAGGTAGCGGGAGGTGATCGCGAGGTCGGCATGCCCGAGCTGTCTTTGGATCACGAGCAGCGAGATCCCCTCGCGCGACATCTCGACTGCGTGTGCATGTCGGAGCTGGTGCGGCGCGAACCGGCGTCGGACCCCGGCTGTCGCGGCGGCGTGGTGCAGTTGAGCGCGGATTCCGGCCGAAGCGCATGGCCGCCCCCGTGTCGGGCCGCGCAGGACACAGAACAGCCGGCCGACCGGCAGATCCCTGCGAAGTTCGAGCCAGGGTTCGAGGTGCGCCCACGCCCAGCGGTCCATCCCGACCTCGCGCCGCTTATCGCCCTTTCCGCGACGGACGACTAACGAGCCACGGCTCGGGTCGAGGTCCGTTTCGTTGAGGGCGAGCGCCTCGCTGATGCGCAGCCCGGCGCGCCATAGGACCACGATGATCCCGCGCAGGCGGACGCCCTCGGGGCTCTCGCCAGCGGTGCGCATAACGCCGACGATCTCCTCGACCGTCGGCGGGTCTGGCGGATACCGCAGGCCCTTGTTGCTCGGGGCGCGCCCTTGATGGAAGCTCGACGTGGCCGCTGGCGAGCGGCGCCGACCGGCGCGATCCAGCAGTGGTGTGGATTGCATGACGTCTCCTCTGGACGACAAATCGACCGCATCGGCGCATCACCGCATCGTGATGATAAGATGCCATTGTGGCCAAGGTTCGCACGACACTCACGATTGACGAGGACGTCCTGAAGTGGGTCAAGATCCGCGCCGCGCGCACCGGTGTCTCCGATAGCGCCGTGATCGAGGAATCGCTGCGCCGCGACCTCAAGCTCGACGTTCTCGACGAGCTCTGGGCAAACGCGACCATGTCCGAAGCCAAGGCATCTGAGCTCGCCGTCGAGGCCCAACACGCGACCAGGCCTCGCCGACGGGCATCTGGTGCGCGCGGTCGTTGACGTCAACGTTCTGATCTCCGGGGCGCTTTCCGCCAAGGGCGCCTCGGCCGAGATCCTCCGCGCCAGCCGCGACGGGCTATTCGAACTCGTGGTCTCCGAGCTGTTGCTCGCCGAGCTCGAGCGAGCCCTCAGCTATCCCAAGCTGCGCAAGCGCATCCCTCCGGAGAAGGCGGCCGCCTTCGTCAATTGGGTCCGCGACCACGGAACCCTCGCCGAGGATCCCGCAAGCCCACCGCCCGTCGGCTCGCGCGATCCCGACGACGACTACCTCCTGGCACTCGCGATCAGCCGGCGCGCCTACCTGGTGACCGGCGATCAGGACCTGCGCGTCCTCAGCGACGACCTTCCCATCCTCAGCCCCGCACAGTTCACGACCAAGCTCCTCGAGACACGCTGAACACCGAGCCGCCGAGCCGTAGTCACGGCACCAGTCCGTGCATCCCCGAGAGCGACCGCTCTCGGGAATAGCGATCACAACGCGGTGAGGGCTCCAGTCATCCTCGCGTCGCCGAAGCGATCGCGCGACGCGCGGCGTCGCGAGGATGGAAGCGATTGTGCGAACTGACGCGGACTGGACGCTCGAACTTTACGAAGCAGGAATAGGCCCGGGGGAGTGCTCCGGTTCCGCATCACACCGGTAGGCGACCAGCTCCACCGTGACGGCGTCGGGTGGCTGATGCGGGCCGATCTGCCTCGGCTCGTGTCGCCCGCTCGTGGCCCAACTCGGCGCGGGCGGGGGTCTCGCCGGACGATGCGCGCCGATGCTCGGGGCACGCGCCGCCGTGTCGGCTGCTCCCTCAGCTTCATGACCACCACGACTGCCCGTTGCCGCCGGCCTGCGAGATCGCGGCCTTCCCCGTCGGGTCGAACGCCGTCCACATCGGTCCGAGCGACGTCATGCGAGTGCGCATCCAGCGGGGCCGCTCGCCAGGCATCCAGTCGGCCGCCTGAACCGCAAGGTTTCGCGCGGATCTCCTAACGTGGCATATGGGGAGTAGCCGCGATGCAAAAGCCCGCACGGTACTCACGGGTCCGTCGAGCGCGGAGCGGTCTACCACGCGCTGATTTACCGCGACCGGACAACGCTCACAGTCCGCCAAGTCACAGTCAAGGCAGAAAAGCCACGACAGCAGAGCGGAATCCGGTACTGAGCGCCGCGCCTCGAATGTCCACAAAGAACCGCCACACGGTCGAAGAACGAAGGAGCGTCAGGGAGTACCAGCACGACTACGGAAGTTGCGCGGGTACGGGACACAACAAATGACCCGGACCGAACAGTGACTCGATCAGCCGGGTGGCAACGGGAGCGGTGTCAGCCACTGATGCCCCGGATCCCTTCGACCGCGTCGACGGCCCAACCAGCCGCATACTCGGCTTGCTCGCGGACCGTTCCGCCCTGTGCAGCGAGATCGGACAAGTAGAGCGTCACCGCGCACTTTCCCTGCTTGCCGTCCGCGCGCAAGCCAATCTGGACGTTCGCCGCCCGTAATGCCTCCTGCAACGGTGAATCCTGATGTGAGAAAGGGGCCGGCAGACGACCCTCAGGCGTGGCGAAATAAAACCCGGCGTAAAGCACGGGCGAGTCATCAGCGAGCCAGTCGGCGGTTGGCTCCAGAACAATTTCCGCCCCGCAGGTGGGATCGAGCGTCACGAGGTATGGCCACTCCACGGCGTCGAGCGAAAACCACCACTGAGTCTTGTCCTTCTGTGGGATCAGAACACTCGGCGCGAGGGCTTGAATCCTCGGGTCGTCCCGGACCATGGCTAGGAACGTCTCGAACAACGACCGCGTGGCCCTGAGTTCGCGGTACGCCCGAACCGCCGATTCATTCATCGGGCTCATGTTCGACACACCCACATCTTGGCACTCAAGAAAGGCCAACAATTCCGCGAGACAGCGAAGGCGACCCGAGCTGTCTGGCTCCAACGCTCGCCTGCGCCACGATGAGCCTGCATCCTCTCCTCCAAGGCGATCGACCTCCTGCGCTACGCGCAGCCACGTGATGTATCGCTTGAAGACGCGAGCAATTCGATAGCTCTCCGCGTCGGGAGCCACGAGCACGTCCGAATCACACCGCCAATCGGCGTACGCCACACGCTGAAAATCGGTGAGATCGGCACCGATCTTATGCTCGCTGAGGATCCGATGCTCACCGTAGTCGATGATCATGTCCGGCCGGCCGCTGCCTCCGGCCATCCCCTGAGTGGTAACGGCGACTCTCTCGCCAGGCGCCACGGCAGGACCCCCAGCCTCCTCGATAAACCAACCCGCAAACTCATGAACCGCTTCGAGCACGCACGCGAAGACCTCGGTCAACCGATCCTCGCGGCGTCCGTATGGATACCGGTCGACCGCCTCTAGCAGAGTCTTAGCAGCGCGCGGCATTAAGCAAATCTACACAAGCATCCGACCCGGAACGCGAGGCCGCAATGGCGTTGTCGCCAAAGCAGCGGCTCGCTGTTG
>Ga0335078_10007982_pt1 | contig 15720 bp, 13 predicted proteins | sample Lox_Sample_32_FD_206711 | JGI IMG/M metagenome (GOLD analysis project Ga0335078, IMG submission 206711) | Soil microbial communities from Loxahatchee National Wildlife Refuge, Florida, United States - Lox_Sample_3.2 | ecosystem: Environmental > Terrestrial > Soil > Wetlands | place: USA... | reverse complement strand
CGTTCGGTCCGCCGGAGAGCATGCCGGGCCAAGGTTCAGGGTTCTTATCGGCACCGCTCGGCCGATGGTGCGGGTGCCGGTATGGATTGGCGCCCAACTGCGTTACCCACGAGAGGGAAAAGGTGTTTCGCCCCAGGAGGTAATGAAGGTTGTCGAGCGCGGTCTCCACCAGGGCCGGATCCGGCGAAAGAACGTTGGCCACCAGCAACTGCACGCCGTAATTGCCAACCTGGCCGTTCGAGCCCCACACGTAGTCTCGGGCGACCATACTGATCCGATACGGGTCGCGGCGCGTGCGATCCACGATTTCGCGGGCGGCGGCGAGCGCTGCCTGCCGGATTTGGTTCGCCGCGTGCCCGTCGCCTCCCGCGCGAGTGGCCACAGCGTAGGCCCACAATCCCATCGGCGCCACCTCTCTCCAAGACTCCGGCTCGGGAGCTCGAAGGCTAGGGAGGTACTCAGCATAGTTCTGGAGGAAGCATTGGTTGTAGGCGTCCTCGCCCGTCGTTCGCCAGAGCTCGGCCGCGGCCCACAAGCGCTCGTCTCCGCAATTCCCATCCCCGTACTCTCCAGTGGAGATTCCCGGCGGATTCCGGTAGGTGACGTTGGGATAGCGCTCGGTCCACGCCCAGGCGGCACGGGCCGCCCGGAGATTGGTGGCGGCAAAGCCCGGGTCGAAGGGCTTGTAAACCCGGGCAGCGATCGCGGCGACGCTCGCCAGATCCGCCGTGGCGCACGTGCTCTTGTAGGGCGCGCTGCCGGTGCCGACGACCAGGCTCACCAGGTGGTCGTCCTCGGGCATGATGAACCCGGGAAAATGATCGCTGGTTTGCTTGTGCCAGACGCCGCCATCGTCATCCTGCATCTTGAGCATCCACTCGATATTCCAGCGCGCCTCGTTGAGCAGGTCCGGCGTGCCGTTTCCGGTTTCGGGGATGTTCAGCTTGATGCTCGCCAGCTTCGAGCCAAAGAGCTCCCACGCCCAAAGCAGCGTCCCGGTGGAGATGCCGGAGTTGACGATGTATCGTCCGTAGTCCCCCGCGTCGTGCCAGCCGCCCACGTTGTCACGCGGCCCCTCTTTTCCAGAAGACGGATGGAAACTGCCCTTGAGGTGGCAGGCGGCGTGGGTGTACCCCGGAAACTCGGGGCCAAGGTCCACCGCGATCCCGCAACGCTGTCCATAAAATGCCCGCATGGCCAGATAAAAGGCGCGCGAAAACACCTGCGGCCCGATGGAGAAAGTCCAACTCCGGCCTACGCCGGGGACCTCGAGATAGTAGGTGCCGGGTTGGCGAAAGCCGGAAAAGTCCGCGGCCTGGACCGTGTCGCCGGAATTGGCGTCCGCCACCGCGGCGCTCAATTTCCCCTTAAACACCGGCGCGTTGTCGCCGGCGCGTCGCAGTTCGAAGGTCTCGGCGGGAGCGCTGATCATGGCGATTTTCGGGGCGCTCGACGGGTATCCCACCTGGTCCACTTTGATGTTCACGGTAGGAGTTTCGGCGCCGCTCGCCGGCGCGACGGAAACGAAGGTGACGGGAAAGGAGAGGATCAATATCAGGAGGGTGTTACGGAATTGCCTTTGTACAACGGAACCACCAGACGATCTCAGCATGGCTTCGAATCTCGCTTCTTCGTGACTTCTTCGTGACTGGGGAATCACGACGCATAAGTGTCTCTCACTTTCATGACCGTTTCAATGGCCATGAAAGTAAGGAGTGGGGAGTCAGCAGTTGGAACCCAGATATCCTAATTCTCGTAGCTTGGGAGCGCGGGCGTTCCTTCCCTTCGCTCAGGACAGGCTCCGCCCGTTCTTCTGTTGGTTTCCCCGCAACCCGCGCCAATGCCGGCTAGACCTTGAGGCTGCGCGCAAGAGCGGGCGCGCTCCCAGATCTCTCTCCCTACCTACCGACCGGTTGGACAGTCAGCGGCGTCCTATGATAAGCTCCTTCTGGATCGTTGGACACACGAGCTGAGAAATTGGAGAATCGAAATTTGAAATTCGAAAGCGGCGAAATGAGTTGAGGTTCTCGATTTCGTATTGCGCTTTTCGAGCGAGGAGGCCCATGCCCGAAAAAATCGTTATTTTCGATACGACGCTGCGTGACGGCGAGCAATCGCCGGGCTGCAGCATGACGCTGGATGAGAAGATGGAGATGGCGCGCCAGCTCGACCGCCTGGGGGTTGACATTCTGGAAGCGGGCTTTCCCATTGCGTCGCACGGCGATTTCGACGCGGTGAAGGCGATCTCCGCCGAGGTCCGCAGGCCGGTTGTTGCCGCGCTTGCCCGCGCCAACCAGACGGATATCGATCGCGCCTGGGAAGCGGTGAAGGAAGCGGCGCGGCCGCGCATCCACACCTTTCTCGCCACGTCGGATATCCACCTGAAGTACAAGCTGCACAAGACCCGCGAAGAAATCCTGAACATGATCTCCTGGGCGGTGGGTTACGCGCACTCGCTGTGCGGGGACGTGGAGTTTTCGCCCGAGGATGCGGGCCGCACCGACCGCAGTTACCTGGTGGAATGCTGCCACGCCGCCGTGGAAGCCGGTGCCACCACGCTGAACCTGCCCGACACGGTAGGCTACTGCCTGCAGCCGGAGTACGAGCAGCTTTTTGCCGACGTCAAGGCGCGCGTGCCGGGGATGGACGGCGTGGTCCTGAGCACGCACACCCACGATGACCTGGGGCTCTCGGTGGCCAACACTTTGGCCGGAATCCGAGGCGGCGCGCGCCAGGTGGAGTGCACCATTAACGGCATCGGCGAACGGGCAGGGAATGCGGCGCTGGAGGAAATCGTGATGGCGATCCACCTGCGCCAGGATGCCTTCCCGTTTTACACCGAGATCCGCACCGAGGAATTGTACCCTTCGAGCCAATTGCTCACCCGTCTCACCGGAATGGCGGTGCAGCGTAACAAGGCGATTGTGGGTCACAACGCTTTTGCCCACGAGGCCGGCATCCACCAGGACGGCGTGCTGAAGAATGCGATCACCTACGAGATCATCACCCCGCAGACCGTCGGCATGAGTTCGAACCGGATCGTGCTGGGCAAGCACTCGGGGCGGCACGCCTTGGCCAAGCGCTTTGAAGAACTAGGCTACCCGCTGAGCAAGCCGCAGATTGATCGGGCTTACGACCTTTTCTCGGAGCTCGCCGACCGCAAGAAGGCCGTGTACGACGAGGACCTGATCGCCATCGTTAACGAAGGCCTCGATCACGTTCCCGAGACATTCAACATCAAGCTCTTTCAGAGCGTCTCGTCCAGCAGGGGACGCTCCACCTGCACGGTGGAGCTGGAAAAGGACGGCGAAACCTTCCACGACTCGGCCACCGCGGAGGGTCCTTGCGACGCCGCCTTCCGCGCCATCGACCGCATCACCGGCGCCCCCGGCGCGATCTTCGATTTTGCCGTGCACACGGTGGGGCCTGGAGCCGACGGGGTGGCCGAGGTCGGCATCCGGGCGCGCTTCGAAGGACGCGAGTTCAGCGGCAGGTCCACCAGCCACAATGTCGTGGAGGCGGCGGCGCGGGCATACCTGCAGGCCGCCAACAAGGCAATCTATGAAATGAAGCGCCTGGCCCAGAAGGAACCCCTGGCGGAGGCCCCGCTCTACGGCAATGAGCTGGTAGCGCGGATGATGCCAGGGGGGTACTGAGGTTGTCGATTGACGATTTGAGAAGCTTTCAGCTATCAGTAGTCAGCCATCAGCAATCAGCTCAGTCCTGGCCAAGACGACTGAAACCGGAATGTGTGTCTCGCACCGAAATTAGCTGACGGCTGAAGGCTGAGGGCCGATCTTCCATCGTCAATCGGCAAGTTCTGGTGACACCTCAGAGACCTCCTCAGTCAACGAGCCAGCAAGTACTTTGTTTACTGCTGCCTGCGAAGGACCCCGAGCTGTGGTCGGTCGCTGGTTGCTCCTGGCTGAAAGCTGAAAGCCGGGGGGCGAGGGCTCTTCAATCGTTCAATCTTCAATCGGCAATTAGAGGCCTTGCTTTTTGTGGACTACCCGCGTATACTATCCCTACACCTATGCAGGGAATGTTCAGGGTCGCCGTACTCCCGGGGGACGGAATAGGGCCTGAAGTTACCGCCGAGGCGGTAAAGGTTCTCAAAAGCATTGAAGCCGTGTCGGGTCCGGCGTTCCGATTCCACACCGGGCTGGTGGGCGGCGCCGCGGTGGACGCCACCGCTGTTCCTCTTCCTCCCGAGACCCTTTCCATCTGCAACAACTCGCAGGCGATCCTTCTAGGCGCGGTGGGTGGTCCCAAGTGGGATTCGAAGCACCCGGAGGTGCGGCCGGAGCAGGGACTGCTGCAATTGCGCCAGCGGCTGGGACTTTACCTCAATCTGCGGCCGGCTCGCGTGCTGGACTCGCTGGTGAACCTCTCGGCGCTGAAGCCGGACCGGGTGCGCGGGACGGACCTGCTGATTGTGCGCGAGCTCATGGGCGGGATCTATTTCGGCAACCCGCGCGGCATCTTCGCCAAGGACGGCGAGCGGGTGGGCATCAACACCGAAGTGTATCGCGAGCACGAAGTGGAACGCGTGGCCCATCGCGCTTTCCAATTAGCGCGCTCGCGGCGCCGCAAGCTGACCTCGGTGGACAAGGCCAACGTGCTTGAGACCTCGCGCTTGTGGCGCGACGTGGTGACCCGGCTCGGCCGGTCTTACCCCGACGTCGAGCTCGACCATCTCTACGTGGATAGCTGTGCTATGCAGCTGATCGAGCGTCCTACCCGGTTTGATGTGATCCTTACCAGCAACCTCTTCGGCGACATCCTCTCCGACGAGGCCGCGGTGCTGACGGGATCGATCGGCATGCTCCCCTCCGCCAGCATGGGCGAACGCACCGCGCTCTACGAGCCCGTGCACGGCTCGGCGCCCGATATCGCCGGGCGCAACCGCGCCAATCCCCTGGGGGCCATCGCCTCCGCCGCCCTCATGCTGCGCTACTCTTTCCGCCGGGAGGGGGAAGCCGAGGCTATTGACTTGGCAATGGAACGGGTGTTGAAGCGCGGCATCCGCACGGCGGAGATGCCCGGCAAGAAACGGCCGGTCACCACCTCGCGCATGGGCGACCTGGTGGCCGCCGAAGTCCAGAAGCTTCTCAAGCTCGCCAAGCGAAAGGGCCGGGGAAATTGACGATCTCCGATTGACGATTGCCGATTGAGGAGCCGTCAGCTCTCAGCGGTGAGCCCGCCGCAGTCAGTCCTGAGAAGGCGAAGGGAAGCGGGATCTATCTTGTTCATGGCTGACGGGTGAAAGCTGACGACTGACAGCCCTTCTTTGTGCCAGATGCTTCGATCAAACTCGTTCTGCCTAGCGACCCCCGCCTCGGAGGCGTGGTCCGAGCAGTGGTGGAGCACTTTGCGGCCGCCTCCGGGTTCCCCGAAGGGGAATGCTGCGTGCTGGCGCTGGCGGTGCAGGAGGCCATCGCCAACATCATTCGTCACGCCTACGGGAACCGCCACGATCAGCCGATCGAGCTGACGTGCTCGGCCGGCGCGGACGCCTTGGAGTTTGTTCTGCTGGACGAAGGTGCAGCGGCCGACCCCAGCCAGTTCCGCGCCCGCCCTCTCGGAGAGGTGCGGACCGGCGGCTTCGGCACGCACATCATGGCTCAGGCCATGGATGGCGTGCAGTACCAACGTTTAGAACACAGTAACCGGTTGCGCATGGTGAAGCATTTCGGTAAGGTGGATACAGCACTCCAGAAACAGGGAATAGGGAAGAGGGAATAGGCAGTACCGGATCGGGAATGGGGAGTAGGTGACAGGGAGCGGCGGGAAAAACTCCCCATTCCCTGTTCTCTGACGAAAGAGGAACGCAATGAAGATGGCAACTCGCCAAACGGGAGACGTGGTGATCCTGGACATCGTTGGCGACATCGATCTCCAGTCTTCACCGGATCTCCGAAAGGTGCTGCTGGCGTCTCTCGCGCAGTCCCCGCGGGTGGTGCTGAACCTTATCCGCGTGCGCTACATTGACAGCTCCGGAATCGCATCTCTGGTGGAAGGATGGCAGCAGGCCAAAAGCCTCCAGCATCGGCTCATCTTGTTTGGCTTAACCGAGGTAGCCCGTAACGTGCTCAAGCTGACCCATCTGTTGAAGCTCTTCGAAGTGTACGAGACCGAGACCGAGGCGTTGAGCGCCTTCTCGAAATTAGAAACTCGAAATTAGAAGCTCGAAACGCGAAATTGGAATTGGAAACTCGAAATTCGAGAATTAGTTTAGCAGGCTGCGGAAAAAGGGGTCTTTGTCATGCTGAGCGTAGCGCAGCATCTCTCTTGACTCGTTGAGAATACAGAAGAGCGATCCTTCGTTTCGCTCAGGATGACATGCGCGGAAGCCTTTTTTCCGCAGCCTGCTAGTCTAGAACCGGTTTTCCAGTTTCCAATTTCCGGCTTCTCGCTTCATTCTGAGTGGGGGACGTGAGGCGTGGGACTAGCGGAGAACATCGGGCGCCGCACGTTGAGCGGGCTTGCTTATCTGGGAGGCGTGGCGCAACTGGGAGGTCGCGCTCTTTACTTCGGCTTCGCGCATCCCCTCAAGGGTCGGCGGGTGCACCCCGAACGGGCGGTACACCAGGCGATGGCCGTGGGCGTCGAGGCCCTGCCGATTCTTTCCCTGATCACCTTCTTTGTCGGCGGCATCATGGCCTTGCAGAGCGCCTACGAACTGCAACAGTTCGGCGCCATGCAGGCGGTCGCCTCCGCGGTGGCCATCGCCATGACGCGTGAGCTGGGTCCGCTCATGACGGCGATCCTGGTGATCGGCCGTTCGGGGTCCGCCTTCGCCGCCGAAATCGGCACCATGAAGGTGAATCAGGAGATCGACGCGCTGGAAACCATGGCGCTCCATCCCATCCCTTTCTTGGTGACGCCCAAGTTCTTGGCCATGGTAGTGATGCTTCCCTGCCTCACGACGTGGGCCGATTTTATGGGTGTTCTGGGCGGGTTGCTGTTCGGGGTCACCAGCGCCGGCTTCAGCGTGGCGAGCTATTTCCGCGCCACGCTCGACGCACTGCTGCTGCGGGACGTCGTTACCGGCTTGGTGAAGAGCGTGATGTTTGGAGCGGTGATCACTGCCGTGGGATGTCACGAGGGGTTTTCCACCGGTGGTGGCGCCGAACAGGTTGGGCGCTCCACGACCTCGGCGGTGGTGATGTCGATCTTTCTGGTGATCGTCGTGGACCTGATCTTCACGGTGATTTTTTACTTCACCAATGGTTAGTGCTCGATTTTGTCACTACGGTAACGTATGACCATGGAAGGCGATTCCAATCCGGTGGCGTCTCCCATTGCGGGGCCGATGATTTCGGTTCGCGACCTTCGCGTGAGCTACGGCGAGCGAGAGGTTCTGCACTCCGTGAGCTTCGACGTTCAACCCCGAGAGACCATGGTGATCCTGGGCGGCTCCGGTTCGGGCAAGAGTACGCTGATCCGTACTCTGGCCGGGCTCGAAAAACCCTCAGCCGGGGAAGTCTGGATCAAAGGCAAGAACATCGCCGACGCTTCGTGGAGGGAGATGGACGACTTACGGAGGAAGATGGGCATGTCATTCCAGGGGGGCGCGCTGTTCGGTTCCATGACCCTCGGCGAGAACGTCGCGCTGCCCCTGCGCGAGCTCACGCACTTGGAAGATTCAACCATCCGGATCATGGTGCGGCTCAAATTGGAACAGGTGGGATTGGCCGGTTTCGAGGACTACAAGCCTTCCGAGTTGAGCGGCGGCATGGTGAAGCGCGGCGCCGTGGCGCGGGCGCTGGCGATGGATCCCGAAATCCTCTTCTTCGATGAACCCTCGGCGGGCCTCGATCCTATCATCGCCGCCGGCATCGACAAGTTGATCGTGGATTTGAAACGGGTCTTCGACATGACGATCGTCGTGGTAACTCACGAACTGGCCAGCGCGTTCCTGATCGCCGATCGTATGGTGATGATCGACAAGGGCAACATCATCGCCCTGGGCACGAAGGAGGAAATGCGCAGCAGCACGAATCCACGCGTACGGCAGTTTCTGGATCGCGTCCCGGAGCCGGAAGTCGCCACGGAGTTGGATTACCTGCAAATGCTGAGCGGCGACGAGAAGAAGAAGAAGAAGTCGAAAGTCAAAGGTTGAAGGTTGAAAGCGATGGAATCCAGGCGAGAGCAGATGTGGGTGGGGCTGTTCGTATTGGTAGCCGGGGCGCTGCTGGTGGTCACCGTGTTTGCGCTGACGGGGACCTGGGGCCGAAAGACGGTGTTGTATCGCACCTATTTCAAGTTCGCCGCCGGGGTACAACCCGGAGCCATTGTACGCTATGGCGGAATGAAAGCGGGCCGTGTCGATCAGGTTCGTGTCGATCCGGCGGACCCCAGCCGGATCGAATTCACACTTCGCCTGCGCCCGGAAATCCCGGTGAGGCAGGGAAGCGTAGCCCGGATTTCCAGCCTCGGGGCGCTGGGCGACAACTACGTGGAGATCGCACCTGGCAGCCCGCAATCCCCCCTTGCTGTACCTGGCAGCACGCTAGGCTCGGTCGAGTACGTTGGCCTCGACGACATCGAAGCCAAGATCAACGATCTGAGTCCGTTGGCACAAAACGCACTGAAGAGCCTCAATCAGCGCCTCGGCGAACTTCAGGTGACCATTGCCCGCGTCAACGATCTGCTAAACGACCAGAACCGCGCCAATCTTTCCGCCACCATGGCCGATGTGAGAGGAATGCTGGAAGAGAATCGACCTAAGCTCGCAAGCACCATGAGCAACCTGGAAGCCATGAGCGCCAAGGCCAAGCCGTTGATCGATGATTTCAAGAAGACCATCCAGGACGCGGACACGGCCTTGGCTCACGTTGATGCGACCTTGACGGAAAACCGCGCCGACCTGCGCCAGTCGGTGGAACAACTGCGCCAGGCGCTGACCGGCGCTTCGGCGCTGGTGGACCAACTCAATCGCACCGTGAATTACAACTCAGATAACATCGACGAGACGCTGGAGAACATCCGGATCAGCACTGACAACCTGCGGGAGCTGACCGATGCGATCAAGCGTCGACCATCAACGCTGATACACGGCGTCAAGGTGAAGGAAAGGACACCCGGCGGCGGAGAGAACGAGTGAGCGACCGCTGAAAGCAGCGGCAAGTGGAATAGAATTGACGATGGTCGGTTGCCGATTCGAAGACAGGCCTGTTGACGGTTGTAGGCGATCTCTTTGAAAGCGCCCGAGGCTCGACTATGTTCCTTACAATCGTCTATCGACAATCTGCAATCGTCAATTCCTTCCACCCGCCACTACTTTGCTCGGTGGAGGGGGTGAAGCATCATGCGACGTATGCTAGTGGGGATTTTCCCGACCCTCGTGGTGGCATTGGGAGCCTGCGGCAGTGGCCCGATGCATCCCATGCACTTCTACACCCTCGCCCTGCCGAGCGTGGCTCAGGCATCCGCTACCCCGTACCCGGTCACTTTGCTGGTAAGCCACATTCAGGCGCCTCCGATGCTCCGGGGCGACCTGATAGTCTACCGTGCCGGCGCCAACGAACTTGACACTTACCCTTATCATCGCTGGGCGGCGCCCCCGGCAGAGATGGTGGGGGCAAGGCTCTTGTGGGTGCTGCGAGCGTCGGGCAAGTATCGGTCGGTAACCGACATGGGGAGCTCGGCCCGCGGCGACTATATCGTGCGTGGCAGGCTTGAGTCTTTCGAAGAGGTCGATAACGACGGTGCAGTGGGGGTGCGCGTCGTTTTGGAGGTAGAACTCGACAGCCAGGCGACCGGCCAAGCCGTCTGGTCTCAGTTCTACGCCCGCGACGAACCCGCCAAGGGCCATGACATCGCCGATGTCGTCGCCGCGCTTGACCGCGACCTCCAAGAGGGACTGGAAGCCGTAACGGCCGGCATGGACGCGTATTTCGCCCAGAACCTGAAAGGCAAGTAAACTAGTGTCGCTCGGTATAGCTGAAAACTAGTCGACCGCCGTTCGCCGCAGCAGCAACAAGGTGAGATCGTCCCTGAACTCATTCGACCCTTGGTAGCCGATGACGCTTTCCAGCAGGCCCGCCGCCACGTCATGGAGGGAGGCCGACGGCAGCAGATGCGAGACGGTGTTGGCCAGGTTGAGGAATCCTGGCGCGCCAAGCTGCTCACCGTGAGGGGCTGCTACTTCGGTGACGGCGTCCGAGAAGGCCATCACCATATCGCCGGGCTCCAAACGCACACTCTGCTGGCTATAGGACTCTCCCGCGATCACGCCCAGCGGCAGGCCTGCCAGGTCCTCACCGAGGGGGCGCCAGCCCTTGGCGCGCCGCCACAGCAGCATGCGCGGGTGTCCGGCATAAGCATAATTGAACTCGCCGGTGATGCGATCGAAGTTGGCGGTAACGGCGGTGGTGAGACGCAATGGCCCGCTCGCGTCGCCGAGGTGCGGATCGAAAATGCTGTTCAGCGCCGCCAGCAGCCCAGCCGTGTCACGCACGTCAGCGTGCTGGTGGAGCAGTTGATGAACGTAACCAGCGGCGCGGCTCGCCTCGAATCCGTGGCCCAGTGCATCGGCGAGCACCATGCGGGCAAAGCGTTGAGCGCCACAAGAAAAAAGCGCGTAGAGGTCGCCGCCCTGCCGGTTGCCGGACGGCAGAGCAATGACGTCGCCCTCCAAGCCTGGCAGCGAGACGTGACGATGTGCGCGCTCGTTGCCCGCATACAACTCCGTGCAACCGAAAGGCTGCCCGGGCGAAGTCGCGCACGCGAGGTTCGCCAAGTCCTCCATAACCATCCACTCTACCATGCACCGCGCCTATTGCAGCGCCGTGGTATTCACCCACTGCACGCGCTGCACGGTGACCGTAGGGGTAGCCTGCGATGGGCCGGTGGCGGTGATGGTGGTGGACGGGAACCACGGCGGAGCGAAGCCCTGTTTGGAGGTGTAACGTCGGTCGAAGTATGTGTTCTCGGTGTTCATGTCGGCGGCGCAGATTCCGCTCTGGATCTGGCCGCCCACGTTGTTAAAGGTGTTGATGAACCCTGACGCCGTGAAACAGTACTGGCTGTTTTGCTGGAGGGTCGCGAGGCTTCCGTCCACCTGCAAGTTACTGTCGGCGTATGGAGACATCAGGTTGATGTTTCCGTTGGCCGTATAGATTCCCAGGTCTTGGCCCTTGTCGCTACCTGGAATCAGCGTATCCGCAGGCGTGCCCGGAATCTGGTTCTGGGTAGTGGTGACGGGCTCCGTTTTATAAACCACATCGCCGGTGATGTTGACTTGGCCGTTGGCCACGATGGTGAGCGCATTGTAGTCCTGAATTGCCGCCTGTCCCTCACCCGGACCGCTCAATCCGTTGATGGTGCCATTCACATAGAGCATGGTGCCCGGCTGCACGGGGTTGACCGAGTGATTAGTCGGAACCCCGCAGATATTCTTGGTGGTACCTCCCGTGCTCATCGTCGTGGTGCCCGAGGTACCCGAGGGACAGTTCCAGCTCGAGGGCGGAGTCGCCAGGGGATCGATGGTGACGGTGGTAGTGGTGCTGCCTTGCGTTACGGTAATCACCTGAGCCGAAGCCCCGCTGGTGGAAAGACCGATGGTCGCATTCCCCTCGACATAGATCCCGCCGCCGTAGTGCGAGTTACCCCCGGAGTCGGTCCAACTCATGTCTGGGTCGCCATTGGCATCCGTTCCGTAAGACATGTAGACTCCGCTGCTGGTCCCCGTCGTCGGGTACGCCGTGCCGGAGACATTCTTAAGGACTGCGTTCATCTGAGCGTCGGTCGGAGTCGCCGTACCCTCACCCGCACCGATGGCATCCACCGCTGCCCACTTCTGGCTAAAGGAATTCGACGGCAGGGGAACAGGGTTCTGGCCCAGGCTGAAGGGTGGGCTCCCTTCGAAGGTCGGTTTGATCAACTGGCCTCCGGACATGTAGCTGCTGGTGGGTGACTGAATGCAATTCCCTCCAAACCAGAAACTGGCGTTGGCATTGGCCTGGCCCACCGGATCGGTAAAGATATAGGAGCCGCCCGTCCCGAATTGCCAGGAGCCGTTGGTAAACATGGGGCCCGTCATATAGCCCGGGACCAGCCACCCCAAGGTGCAAGGCGGCCATTGGTCGAGAAAGCAGCCGTACGCGGCAAAGCTGGTGTTCGAGGTGGCGGCCACGCCCGCGATGTTGATGATAACACTCCCGTTCTCCGAAACCGTGGCTTGCTCGCTACCCCAGGCTGCGCCTGCCGCAGCCACCGAGTACTGGTAAGTGTAGCTGCAGGCGGTAACGTTAGCAATGTAGGTGTTAGCCGCAGTGCACAAGGCATAGTTCGCATAATTGTTTGGCACCGCAGCGCATGTGGGACTGGGAGTACAGTACTGGGTAACAGTGGGCGTGCCCACCAGCGAGAAAGTGACGTTGTTGATTTTGAAGCTTCCTGCCCACGACTGCGCCGCTTGGCCAGCGTTAAGCGAGGTGAAGGTCCCATAGTTGCTGGTGACATAGTTCACGGCCGTCGCAGCCGACCCGACGGGGTTGGCAATGGGCGGCGAGGCGAAGGCGGCTGGGACCTGGCTGGTGACTTGATTCACCAGTTGCTGCCGCGCGATATTCAGGCCCGAATCGGCCGAGTAGAAGGAGCCGCGATAGTTCCGGTAATAGCCATTCATGATCAGGTCTGAGCTGGCGGAAAGCATCATCAGGAAGCCCAGCAGGCTCATGAAGGCCATGAGCAACAGGGTGAGTACCAGTGCCACGCCACGATCCCTGCGCCTTGCCGGCACACACATTCTGGCATGCCGCCTGGCGAACGATCGTACCCATCGGACGCACAGCTTTCGAAACCGATCGTTGATCCCGTTCATATCAGTCCCTCATGCTCATGTTGCGGGGATTTACTACGATGCCGAGCCCTTGAATCTGGTAGGGTCCCCCGTCAAAAGTATTGCGAAACGTGTAGTTGGGGTCCTTGCTGGGTGTTGTGCGGCCGATCAGGGAAACGCGAATCGAGCGCACCAGGGTGAAATTGTAGGCCTGATCGTTGGCAGTGTTGTTGGTGTAGGTCGCAGCGTTGTAATTGTATTGCGTGCTGACGGTGTCGGTTGAGTTGTTCCAGATCGTCGCTCCCACCTTGAAACCGATCACCTGCTCCATGACGGTAGCGGTGTTGCCGTTCTGGGTTCTGGTCAAAAGCGGATCAGCCGGGTTGCTTGCATTTACGCTGTAGGTTATGGGAGCAAGTTTAATAATCCAGTCCGTGGTGCAAAAGGATGAAGCGAGCTTGTTATTGGTGTCGCTGGAATCGGTGCTGATGCCCAACGGATCGTTAGCCGCCGTGTTGCTGCCGTTGGCGGCGGTGGCGTTGTGCGTGAACTGAACGTAACTGCCGGAGACTTGTGCCCCCTGGGTGAGAACAACGGTGGTGAACAGTTTGCCGTTGCCAGTGAGCAGCAGCAATTGATCTCCCTGGTTGTAATTGGCGGCCGTCTGAGCGGCGGTCAAGCCAGAGGCGGGATCGGCAGTAGATGTTGCTTGGTTGGTGGCCGTGCAACCGCCGACGCCATCCGCATGGATGGGGGGCACCGCGAGGTTAGCGGCCACCACGCTGATCGAGTCGAAGCAGGAGGCCGTGTAAGTCTGGGTGGCGGCGGTGTAGCAGTCACCTCCGGGTATATTGTTGACGATGGCCACGCCAACTGGCCAACCGGGAATATTCGCACCCGCGAACTGGCCGGTCCCGGCATTCACCAGATCGTTCTGGAGCTGGGTCATGGCATTGCGCAGCCCGATGCTCAAACCCACTTGATTCTGTTGCTGGGCCGCGAAGGGCTGCTGGCGCATGAAGAGAGCGAACGCAGCGCCACTCACCAGCACAAAGATGGTCATGGCCACCAGAAGCTCCAACAACGAGAATCCCATCTCGGTTGGGCAAGCGCCCCGCCGCGCCATCGTCACCGCACATTTGAGGTTTGAATTTCCCGTCATGGTCGCACCAGGCTCATTTGAAAGGTAACTGGAGGCTTAACGGAGCTATCCAGCAAGGTCACCAGTACCGTTACCCGACGGACACCGTTAACCGGCGCATCAGCCTCGATGATCCAACGCCGGTGGAAAGTGGCCGCGGCCGGAGGGGTGGGACTGGTCGAAGTCTGAATGGAGCCGTCGGGAGCATGGGTGGTGGTGGTATACACGGTGTTGCCGGCACTCGTGCTGCTGACCGTCTCGGAAACCGCGCCGTTCACATTGGCCAAGGTTACGTCATCGAAATAGTTGACGCTGGCTGAAGCCCCGGCGCTGCAGGTGGTAGTTTGGACCACGTCGGAGGTGAGGCTGCCGACGCTGGTTGACCCGGTGGGTACACAGATTTGCGGGTCGTCCGAATCCCAACGGTTCAGATCCTCCAGTTTCTCCGAAGTCAGGGAAGCGGCGAGGTTCATGTATTTGGACTGGTTGCCTCCCGACATCATACGGGCTGAGAGTAGAGCCAGCGCCGCCATACCAATGACGAGTATGGTGAGTGCAACCAGGACCTCCAGCAGCGTGAAGCCCTCGTCGGAACGGTGGTTAAGGAGTGACTGAGACATTTCCCACGCTCGATACGGCGATAGTCTTGGTGCCGCTTGGGTTGGTGATGGTAAAAGTAGCCGGCATGGCTCCGCCGCCGACTAAAGTCACGATCCCGCCCGGACTGAATTGGAAGGTCGTGGTGGCGCTGACGGCCGAAGTACCCCCGGGATCGAGGGGAAGCGCTCCACCCACGTTGGAAAACGTGGTGGCCGGTGGAACCTCGCTCAGCACCTGATACGAGTTGTCCGTCGCGCTGAACTGGATCTGGTAGGGATACGCTTGCATAATCGCATGGTAACGGGTGGATTGAATCGCCAAAGCAGCGGTGGTCGCGGCCGCGCGCAGATGGTACATATAGAAAACCCCTTTAGTCAGGGGTACGGCACACGCCAATAGCACCGCCATGATCGCCGACACGATCATTAGCTCGATCAGACTGAGCCCAGCCGAAGCCCGGTACCGAGCCCGTCCGGCCTGAGGGTCGGCTTGGCTTCGGAACGTCGGATTGGGGGACGTTTCGCTCGCCTCGCGCGGGTCGGCGGTTATCCCGCCATCGGTTAAGGAGCTGAGAGCGGATGCCGCCGGTCCTTCCACCGCTTCCAGGCGGGCCACCGCTTCCTCGCCGGCGGCTTTGATTCCAATCATGGGATCACCTTCAAGGGACGTCCTAGACTCAGTAGCTTCGGTTGGAAACGGTCGTGACCCGATAGTACTATCGTACCCCGGCAAAAACGGCTGGATGGCGATGGCGGTGAATGGCCTATACCGCCCTGGACTTCCGGGGTGGCTGTTCTTCTGATTTGCTTCCGGCTTCGACCGGCTCCCACGCCTGGCGCGGGCGTCTACCGCCGCCGCCCAGCCTTGACTAGCCGTACTGTGCGCCCCTGATGCCCCCATCTGCCCTTCCTTCACTAACTGATAATAACCACGTGCTCTGTTGATGTCAATGGTACCCGGGAGGCTCGGAGGGTAACAGGGGTTGGCTGAGCCGGCGGTTCTTCGTCAGCGAGGCAGCGACCGGCGCTTTCGCTGGACCTCAGGTGGGAGATTTGCGAGCTGAGTGCTGAACGCTATTCCGATCGTCGATCTTCTGGAGAGCCTGCGCTCCTGCCGGACGAGTTCTTCTTGGCACCGGTCCGTGCTAATATTATTGAGTCGAGGGCAAGGATACCCCATCCATGATGAA
>Ga0335078_10007981_pt1 | contig 15722 bp, 17 predicted proteins | sample Lox_Sample_32_FD_206711 | JGI IMG/M metagenome (GOLD analysis project Ga0335078, IMG submission 206711) | Soil microbial communities from Loxahatchee National Wildlife Refuge, Florida, United States - Lox_Sample_3.2 | ecosystem: Environmental > Terrestrial > Soil > Wetlands | place: USA... | reverse complement strand
AGCGACGTGGGATTTTTTCTATGGGGCGGAACCGCGGCCGGAATCGGGCGCGGCGGCGAGCTGTTTCCGTTGCCCGATGGGCCTCCGCGGCGAGCACTCGTGGTGGCGCCGGGATTGCATGTTTCCACGCCCCAGGCCTATCGCCATCTGAGCCCCCGTTTGACAAGCGAATCTGAACAAAATAAAATATTTAGTTTCCAGTCTCAGGTGTGGGGCAGGGGTGTCGAATCGCCCGTTAACGATTTTGAAGAGGTGGTATTCGCGCAGCATCCAAGCCTGGCCGCCCTCAAGAAACGCCTGTTGCGGGCGGGAGCTTCGGTGGCTTTGATGACGGGCAGTGGATCGGCGCTTTTTGGATTGTTTCCGGACCGTCACCGGATTTCAGTCGCGCTACAATCGTTGGTTGCCGAACAGGCATTTCCAGTTTCTTTCGTGACGCGGTCACGTTATCGCCGGATGTGGTGGCGAGCGCTGGAAGAACATATTACCGGGAGAACATGGCCGCCGCAAAGCCGATACGCTCGATGACTCACGACCGTTTGCTCTTGTTTTCGGGGAACGCCAATCCGCCTTTGGCCGCGGAGATTGCCGGTCACCTCGGGATGTCCCTCGGCAACTGCATGGTGCAGCAATTCTCGGATGGCGAAATCTATCTGCAGATTCAGGAAAACGTGCGCGGCGCCGACGTTTTCGTGATCCAGCCGACCTCCACGCCGGTGGAACGCAATCTTATGGAATTGCTGCTCATGATCGACGCCCTGAAACGGGCCTCGGCGGAGCGCATCACGGCAGTGTTACCCTATTATGGGTACGCCCGCCAGGACCGGAAGGATAAACCCAGGGTTCCGATTTCCGCCCGGCTGGTTGCGGCTCTGCTGGAGACGGCCGGGGCCGACCGGGTTCTGACGCTGGATTTACACGCCGCGCAGATTCAGGGCTTTTTCGATATCCCGGTGGATCATTTGTTCGCTTCGCCGGTGATGATCGAGTACTTCAAGAGAAAACCCACGTCAGGGGTGACGGTGGTATCGCCGGACGCCGGCGGTGTGGAGCGCGCCCGGGCATTCGCCAAGCGGCTGAGCTGTCCGCTGGCGATCCTCGACAAGCGCCGGGAGGAGCCCAACGTCGCCGAGGTGATGAACGTGGTGGGCGAGGTGAAAGGCCGGCATTGTCTGCTGGTGGACGATTTGATCGACACCGCGGGCACGCTGGTGAAGGGCGCGGAAGCGCTGCTCGAAAAGGGCGCGGTGAGCGTTTCGGCGTGCGCGACTCACCCGGTGTTGTCGGGGCCCGCGCTGGAGCGGATCGGAAAGTCGAGTTTGCAGGAAGTAGTGGTGACCAATTCGATCCCCCTTTCCGAAGAGGGGAAAAGGGTCGGCAAGATCAAGCAGTTGTCGATCGCGAATTTGATGGCCGATGCGATTCGTTCGATTCACGAAGAGACATCGGTCAGCGTGTTGTTTATTTGATTGATCGAATTTACGGGCAATCGAACCCACGAAAGCGGAAAGGCAAAAGAGCCGCAGATGAACACAGATAAACGCAGATTTAATGAACCTCTTATCTGTGTTCATCCGTGTTCATCTGTGGCTCAAATTCTTCCGTGAACGGACTTCGACCCCGAAGGAGAATGAAGTGGTTAAGGACATCTTAGTCCCCGCCGAGGTGCGTACCTCGCGCGGGAAGAACGAAGCGCACCGCACCCGCCGCGCGGGGCACATTCCGGCGGTGATTTACGGTTCCCACCAGGATCCCATCGCGGTTTCCGTGAATCCGCGCGATATCACCAAAATCATCAATAGCTCCACCGGCTACAACACCATCTTCAAGCTGGACATCGCCGGCGGCGAGACTACCCCGGTAATGGTGGTAGACCGGCAGGTGGATCCCATCAAGGGCACTCTGCTGCACGCCGATTTCAAACGCATCGACCTTACCAAGCGCATCCGTGTCAGCGTCCCGGTGAATACCACCGGTGAAGCCAAGGGCGTAAAGGTGCAGGGCGGGTTGCTCGAAGTGATCACCCGGTCCATTGAAATCGAGTGCCTTCCCGACGATATTCCCGAGAAGTTCGTGGTGGACGTCACCGAGTTGATGATCGGCCAGGCCAGACGTGCGAGCGAAGTAGCGCTTAGCGGATCGATGAAGCTCGTGAGCGCACCCGATGCCGTGATCGCCCACGCGGTCGCGCTGCGCGCCGAGGAAACGCCGGCCGCTCCCGCCGAGGGAGCCGTGGCCACGCCGGCGGCGGGCGCCACCCCCGCCGAGCCCGAAGTCATCAAGAAGGGCAAGAAGGAAGAAGAAGGCGCCCCACCTGCCGCCGAGAAGAAAGAAGACAAGGGCAAAAAGAAGTAACTTGTCATGTTCCTGGTGGCCGGTCTGGGGAATCCGGGCGAAGAGTACGCTCTTACGCCGCATAATCTGGGTTTCCTCACGGTGGACCGGCTGGCCGAGCGGTACGGTATCCGCATCACCCGCAAGGACTCCAGGGCCCTCATCGGTCTGGGCGAGATCGAGGGGCAGCGGGTGATGCTGGCCAAACCGCAAACGTTTATGAATCTCAGTGGCGCTTCGCTCCAGCCGCTGATGGAAAAGCACTCCATCGATGTGGGGCAGCTCATCGTGGTGTATGACGAGTTGGACCTCGGTTGGGGAGCCTTGAAGATCAAGCCGAAGGGTTCGGCCGCCGGTCACAACGGCATGAAGTCGGTGATCGGCTGCCTGCGAACCCAGGAGATCGTAAGAGTGCGATTGGGAGTTCACCCGGGCCACCCGTTGAATAGTGGCACGGAATACCTGCTGGCGCCGATGAAGCGCTCGCAGAGGACGGAATTGGACGGCTTCGTCGGCTATGCGGCCGACGCGGTGCGGTCCATAATTGCTGAGGGCGTCGAAAAGGCCATGACGAAATTCAATCGTCGCGCCCCTGGCTTACATAACGAGGAAGCATGAGGATTTACGAAGAGCTGTTCATAGTAAAACCGGATGCGCCCGATGAAGAGGTGGATGCGCTCGTGGAGCAACTGCGCACGCACCTGACCAACCTGGGCGTCACGGTAGACAAGATCGATAAGTGGGGGAAGCGCCGGCTGGCATACAAGGTGGATAAGTACCGGGAAGGCAACTATGTCCTGTTCCAGTTCACCGCCAAGCCGGAGCACGTGTACGAGTTCGAACGCCGCCTGCGCGTCACGGATTCCGTGCTGAAATTCCTCACTGTCAGAGTGGACGAGACTTTGAAGCGCCTCGAGAAGCGCAAAAAGGAACGCGACAAGCGCGCCGCGAAGCGCGCCGCGAGCGCCCCCGCGAGCCCCGCTCCGGGTCCCGCGCCCTCGTTAGGGCAACCGATCGCAGAAGCGCCGGCAGCCATGCCGGGCATGCCGAAGGAGAGCTAAGCCATGCCGGAATTCAAAGGTAGACCAGGCAGCGCCGCACAGCGGCCCACCGGCGGCGACAAAGCTGTCGCCACCCAGAAGAAGCAGTATTTCCGGCGCAAGAAAGTGTGCCGGTTCTGCGTCGAGAAAATCGACGACATCAACTACAAAGACGTGAAGATGCTGCACGCCTTCGTGGCGGAGCGCGGAAAAATCGTGCCGCGCCGCATTTCCGGAGTGTGCGCGCCGCACCAGCGCCGCCTCACCGACGCCATCAAGAAGGCGCGCAATATCGCCCTGCTGCCGTTCGCGGCGCAGTTCTAGGGAGTTAAATTGTCATGGAAGTCATACTGAGAGAAGACGTCGACAAGTTGGGTGCCCGCGGCCAGGTAGTCAAGGTGGCGGCGGGATATGCCCGCAATTTCCTCCTCCCTAAGAAGCTCGCCGTGACCGCGACGGATGCCAATAAGAAGATCGTCGAGCAGGAACGGCAGGCCCATCTTCGCAAGGAAGCCAAGCTGCAAAGCGAGGCGCAGGACCTGGCGAAGCTGGTGAACGGCGTGTCGGTGACCATCAGCCAGAAGGCCGGCGAGAACGAGCAGTTGTTCGGCTCGGTGACGTCGAAAGACGTGGCCGACGCCCTGGCAGCCAAGGGCTTCACCATCGACCGGCGCAAAGTCCAGTTGGACGAGCCCATCAAGCAGTTGGGCGAGTTCAAAGTGCCGGTCAAGCTGCACAGAGAAGTTACCGCGGAAGTTACCGTGCTGGTAACGAAGGAAGAGTAACCCAGGCAACGCTCCCCGGCGGCCGCGGCTGATTAAGGGCCGGCGTTTCGACGCGCCAGCCCTGATCGGCGGCCGCGCGGGAGCGGTGTTTCAACCGATCGCCGAACGCTAGGACGTCGCAGCTATCGTCGCGGCAGCCGCGGCAGCTTCATCCCGCCGCTTCTTTTCCTCCATCGCGCTCCAGTTTCCGCCCGCCGCCTGCGCAATCGTAACCAGTCCCCACCCCATCCCTTTCAGCTCGTTCTTCCAAAGAATATTGCCCGTCGCGGGATCGAGGCGGTACAACTGACCCTTTGTCGCGGCATAGAGTTCCGCGCCATCCAGCGCCACGTTCACAAAGTCTCCGCCTTTCAGAAACGATTGCCAAACCGTTCCGCCGGTAGCGCGATCTATGGCGAGAACCGCGCCTTTGATGCCGATGAAAAGGTGTGCCACCGCAGCCTCCTCAATACCAGCATAACGAAGCCCGGCAGGCGTTTCTGTCATCAAATAGAAACATGGCCCGGTTGCCCGTTGTTTTCTTCGCGCATGGTTCCCCCATGTCCGCCATGGGCGGCGACGCCCACGCGCAAGCGCTGCGCGCATTCGGCCAGCGGCACACCCCATCGCGAGCCATCCTCGTGATCTCCGCCCATTGGCAGGTATCGAAGCCGGTGCGCGTCACCGCCTGGGACCGCGCTCCGCTGCTCTACGATTTCAGCGGATTTTCCGAGGAACTCTATCGTCTGACCTACCCCGCGCCCGGCAGCCCGCTGGCCGCCGCGCGCGTGGTGAACCTGCTGCAATCGGCCGGTTGGCCGGCGCGGTTCGAAGCGCAGCGCGGGCTCGATCATGGCGCCTGGACGCCGCTGCGCCTGGCATGGACGGAAGCCGCGACGCCGGCGATCGAAGTATCCATGCCATTCGTGCCGCCGCCGGAACTCTTCCAACTGGGGCGCGCTCTGCGCCCGCTCCGCGACGACGGATTCCTGATCGCCGCCAGCGGCGGCATCGTCCACAACCTCAGCCGCGTTCGGCTGGCCGACAAGGAGGCGCCGGTGGACGCATGGGCCGCGGAGTTCGATGCCTGGGTCGCCGAGGCCGTCGCCGCGCGCAGACTGGACGACCTTTTCCACTATCGATCGGCACCCCACGCGCGCTTGTCGGTTCCTACCACCGAGCATTTCGATCCGCTCTTCGTGGCGCTCGGCGCCGCCTACCCGGAGGAGCTTGTGGAAACCGTTTTCGCAGGCTTTCACTACGGCAATTTGTCGATGCGCAGCTTCAGTTTCGCTCCGCCATCCGATATTGCCCCGCCGCCGAACGGTCCACAAAAAAGCTGACCACGCGGTCTCCGCGCAGAGCGGCGATCCCATCCGCCAGGCCCAGGTAGATGCCGCCGTTCACCCGCAGGCCCGGTGACCAATCGCCATCGAACCATGCTGCCTCGGGAGCAACTACGATACCATCGGGAACATGCGGATCGGCCGGCTCACGCACGTGGCTCAGGTTGGCGGCGTGGACGTGTATGTCCACTGGTCGATCCTGGCGTTTGCCGTGGTCATTCTTGCCGGCACAAGGCGCCAGTTGACCTCCACGCTGATCGGCATGGCCGCCTATCTGGCGCTGCTCATCTTGCATGAATCCGGCCACCTGTTCATGGCCCGGCGCCGCGGCTATCGGGCATTCAGCATGGCGCTCTACCCGATCTTCGGGCTGGCAAGTTTTGAAGCGCCCGATTCGCGCATCGATCGCGCGCTGATCGCCTGGGGCGGAGTGCTGGCGCAAGCCGTGGTCGCGGTGCCTCTGACGCTCTACATCATTCTCGCCGGCTATACCCCGTTCGAACCGGTCAACGCGGCGCTGGTGATCCTCGGGGGGTATTCGCTGGTTGTCGCCGCCTTCAATCTGCTGCCCATCCGTCCGCTCGACGGGTCCCGCGCCTGGGATATTGTTCCCGCGTGGTTGGAGCGGAGGCGCTCCTGCTGAGCCGCGCCCGTACCTGGCCCTATTTCGGCGAGCCCAACAGGCGGGCCACTTCTCTCGCCAGCATGGGCGAAAATCGCGCTATCCCTTCGCGATTCAAATGCCACGCGTCCTTGAAAAACTCCGGCCGCTCGAGCGCATTGAACGCCGCTTCGTCGCATAGCAGCACGTTCGGACGGCTCGCGAATTCACGAATCGAGCTGGTGGTGGGCTGTGCCAGGAATGCCGGGCGGGGAATCGGCCCGCGCGGCAGGCGGGCGAAGACAATCCTGGTTCGCGAGCCCCGATAGCGGTCGATGATCCTGCCGAACCACTCCCGCCGGTATGCCGCAGTGCGGCCGGTCTGCGGCGAGGGCGGGTGCAGGAGCCAACTCGTCGTGGTGCTGATCTGCGCCTCGCTGGAACCCGGCGGGAACTTGGCCGTCATGGTTGACCAGTCGATCTCGAGCCCCGTCATGGCGGTGGGAACATCGACATAGTTGTAGGTCCATCCTTCATACCCGCGGCGGCAAAGTTCGACGTATGCAATGCGTTTGAGGGGATGCGTCAAAAACGCCTGCACGTCGCTTTGCAGCACCATCCCCTTGAGAATCACGCCCAGGAACGCCTGCCGCTGGATCGCCGGCGTATGGAACGACCGCGCGAAATCGAGTGCGTCGCTCCATCGCAAGCTTGCAATGGCATAATGCAACGCGCGGATGTCGTCGTCGGGGAAGTACAACGTATCCTCATCGCCGTAGTCGTTGACACCGAACACCAGGGCGCGGTAGCGGCGCGCCGTGGGATCGAGATCGCGCAGCATGTAGTACCAGGTACGCACCTCGCTGCCGGCGATTCCAGCGCTGCGAAAGGTGTAGCCGGTCTCGGGCATGAGTTCGTTGGAGAGCCGGGGCGAGTAGGCGAATCGCGAATCGCCCAGGGTCAGAATCATGGCGTCGCCCCAGGTTTTCTGCGCGTCCTGCTCGCGGTGAAGGATAAGCTGATACAGTCCCGACGAGGAATCCGGCTCCAGAATCGATGCGTACAGGCCGGTGTGAAACAGCAGCCCGTCGAGTGCGAATACGCCGGCCGCCGCCAAAACACAGGCCGCCAGCGCTCGCCGCCAGCCGTTCATTCCGGAACCCCCAAATCGAAAATCATTCGGCTTCTATCGAGCCCGCTGCCGCCATCCACCTGCCGGCGCCGGCTCCTACCCATCGGGCGCCTGCTGTCGCGTGTTGTAACTGGGGAGGCACCTCCACTGGCGCGCGAACGTCGGAGACTTCCTGTCGGGAACGGCCGGCACCATTTTGAGCTTGTCGATGACCGGAGCCGGACCGACGGCCGCCGAAAATGCCCACTCCGCACGCCGCTTGCGGGCTGCCTTGACCTGGCTCTCCTCCATTCCGCTCCTACAACGGAATATTCCCGTGCTTTTTTCGCGGCATGGTGTCCACCTTGTTCTCCAGCATGCGCAGCGCGCGAATCACGCGCGGGCGCGTCTCGCGCGGCTCGATCACGTCGTCCACATACCCGCGCTCCGCCGCCACGAACGGGTTGGCGAACCGCTCGCGAAACTCCTCGACCTTCTGCCGGCGCGCGCTTTCCTGGTCGGCCGCCGCCGCCAGTTCGCGCCGGTACACGATGTTCACCGCGCCCTCCGGTCCCATCACCGCGACCTCCGCCGACGGCCACGCCAGGTTGATATCCGTGCGCACCTGCTTCGACCCCATCACGCAGTACGCCCCGCCATACGCCTTGCGCGTGATCACGGTGATCTTCGGCACCGTGGCTTCGCAGTACGCGTAGAGCAGCTTCGCGCCGTGCCGGATGATGCCGCCGAATTCCTGCGCCGTCCCCGGCAGAAATCCGGGCACGTCTTCGAAGGTCAGAATCGGAATGTTGAAGGCATCGCAAAAGCGCACGAAACGCGCGCCCTTCACGCTCGAATTGATGTCCAGGCAGCCGGCCAGGAACGCCGGCTGGTTGGCCACGATCCCGATCGAACGCCCGTCCATGTGGGCGAACCCGATCACGATGTTCCGCGCCCAATGCTCGTGGACTTCGAAGAATTCGCCGTCGTCCACCACGCGGTGGATCACGTCCTTGATGTCGTACGGCAGGTTGGATTCCGCCGGCACGATGCTGTCGAGCGCGGCATCGGCGCGCTCCGGAGAATCGTTGGTGGCGCGGCGCGGCGGGTCTTCGCGGTTGTTCTGCGGCAGGTAGCTCAGCAGCTCGCGGATCATGCGCAGGCACTCGGCATCGTCGTGCGCTACGAAGTGCCCCACGCCGCTGGTGGCGTTGTGAGTGGTCGCGCCGCCCAGGTCTTCCTTGGTGACGTCCTCGTGCGTGACGGTCTTGATCACGTCCGGCCCGGTGACGAACATGTAGCTGGTCTTGTTCACCATGAAGACGAAATCGGTGATTGCCGGCGAATACACCGCGCCGCCCGCGCATGGCCCCATGATGGCGGAAATCTGCGGCACCACGCCGCTCGCCAGCGTGTTCCGCAGGAAGATATCGGCGTACCCCGCGAGCGAAACCACGCCCTCCTGAATGCGCGCGCCGCCGGAATCGTTGAGGCCGATCACCGGGGCGCCGGTCTTCAGCGCGAGATCCATGATCTTGCAGATTTTCAGCGCGTTCGCCTCGGAGAGCGACCCCCCCAGCACGGTGAAATCCTGCGCGAAGACGTACGCCAGCCGCCCGTCGATGCGCCCGTAGCCGCTCACGAATCCATCCCCGGGGATGATCTGATCGTCCATGCCGAAATCGCGCGAGCGGTGCGTCACCAGCTTGTCGAGTTCCTCGAAAGAGCCTTCGTCGAGCAGCAACTCGATGCGTTCGCGCGCCGAAAGCTTGCCTTCCCGGTGCTGGCGCGCGCGGCGCTCCGCTCCTCCGCCTTCTTCGGCCGCCCGGTGGCGGCGGCGCAATTCGTCAAGCCGGTTCATCGGCACTATTGTAGCTGCCGTGCGCACAACGCAGTCGCCCGTGCCTGTACTATACTGTCACCCATGAGTTCTCGACCTTCCCACCGCTATACCCTTTTTCTCGCGGTAGTTTTATCCGCCGCTTCCCTCAGCGCCCAACCCGCGCCCAAAGTCACCTCGCCCAAAGATTTCCTCGGGTTCAACCTCGGCGACGATTACATGGTCGCCAACTACACCCAGCTCGAGGCTTACTGGAAGAAGCTCGCCGCCGAGTCCGACCGCATGAAGCTGGTGAGCATCGGCAAGACGGAAGAAGGCCGCGATCAATGGATGGCCATCATCTCCTCGCCCGAAAACATCAAAAATCTCGACAAATACAAACAGATTTCGCGCCGCCTGGCGCAGGCCGAAGGCGTGACGGAGGCCGAGGCGCACCAATTGGCCGCGCAAGGAAAAGCCGTGGTCTGGGTGGATGGCGGGCTGCACGCCAGCGAATCGGTGGGCTCGCAGCAGCTCATGGAAATGGTCTACCAGATGGTGAGCCGCACCGACCCGGAGACCATGCGCTTCCTCAACGACGACATTCTGCTCTGCGTCCAGGCCAATCCCGACGGTCAGGAACTCATCGCCAACTGGTACATGCGCGGCAGCGAAAAGCCTGACGCGCCGCTGCGTCCCCAGGAACAGCGCGAGATGAACAATCTGCCGCGCCTTTACGCCAAGTACATCGGCCACGACGACAATCGCGATTTCTACATGTCCAACATGAAGGAAACCACGAATATGAACCGCATATTGTTCCTCGAGTGGTTTCCGCAGATCATGTACAACCACCACCAGACCGGGCCGGCCGGCGCCGTGATCTTCATTCCGCCTTTCCGCGATCCTTTCAACTACAACTTCGATCCGCTGGTGCCGCTGGGAATCGAAATGGTGGGCACGGCGATGCATAGCCGGCTGGTGGCGGAAGGCAAAGGCGGCAGCGCCATGCGCAGCGGCTCCAGCTATTCCACCTGGTGGAACGGCGGCCTGCGCACCATCACGTACTTCCATAACATGATCGGCATCCTGACCGAGATCATCGGCAGCCCCACGCCGATGACCATTCCGGTGGTTCCCAGAATGCAATTGCCGACGGGCGATTGGCCCATGCCCGTGACGCCCGGACCGTGGCATTACCGCCAGTCCATCGACTACGAAATCACCAATAATCGCGCCATTCTTGACCTCGCGTCGCGCTATCGCGAGACGTTCCTCTTCAACATCTGGCGCATGGGCATGAACTCCATCGAAAAGGGCGGCAAAGATTATTGGACCATCACCCCGAAGCGCATTGAAGCTTTGAACGCGGCAGCGGGACTCACCGGGCGCGGCGGGCGCGGCGCCGAAGCTCCCGCGGGTGGCGATCTCGCTCCCGGCGGGGGATTCGGTGGCGGGGGATTCGGCCGCGGCGGCGGCGTGCCCATGGATCTCTACAACAGCGTGCTTCACGATCCCAAATTGCGCGATCCGCGCGGCTACATTCTGCCTTCCGACCAGCCCGATTTCGCCACCGCCACCGAGTTCCTCAACGCGCTGCTCAAAAACGGCATCACCTGCCTGCGGGCGAGTTCGTCCTTCACCGTGGCCGGCAAGAATTATCCTGCGGGTTCCTACGTGGTGAAGACCGCGCAGGCCTTCCGCCCGCACATCATGGACATGTTCGAGCCGCAGGACCACCCCAACGATTTCGCTTATCCCGGCGGTCCGCCAAACCGTCCCTACGACATCACCGGGTGGACGCTCGCCATGCAGATGGGCGTGGAGTACGACCGCATTCTCGATGGCTTCGACGGGCCGTTCGAAAAGATCGACGGCCTGCTGCCGCCGCCGGCGATGACCGTCAGCGGACCGGCCAATCCCGCGGGCTACCTGATCAGTCACGAGATCAATAACTCTTTCATCCTGACGAACCGCGTCCTGAAAGCCGGCGGCGAGGTCTACTGGCTGAAAAAGGAACAAACGGCGAATGGCAGGAATCTCGGGACCGGAACGCTCTGGGTTCCCTCTTCGCCTGCCGTCCGGCCGATTCTCGATAAGGCCGCGAAGGAACTCGGCACTCCGGTCTACGCGGTGGCGAAAGCGCCATCGGGCGACGCTCTCAAAATCAAGCCCGTCCGCATCGGTCTCTACGATTCGTACGGCGGCAGCATGCCATCGGGTTGGACTCGCTGGCTCTTCGAGCAATACGAAATGCCATTCCAGTTGGTCTATCCCACCATGCTCGATGCCGGGGACCTGAAGAGTAAATTCGACGTCATCGTCTTCGTCGCCGGCACGCTCGGCGGCGGCCGCGGTGGCCGTGGCGGCGATAACGGTGGACGCGGCGGCCGGGGTCGTGGCCCCGCGGAAGTTCCCGAAGAGTATCGCGCCACACTGGGCCGGGTCACGCCGGAAGTCACCGTTCCCGCGCTCAAGAAGTTCGTCGAGCTCGGCGGAACGCTCGTCACCATCGGCAGCAGCACCAACAACGCCGTCAGCGACTTCGACCTGCCCGTGAAGAGCTACCTCACCGAGATGGGATCGGACGGGCGCGAGCGCAACTTACCCGCCGATAAGTTCTATATCCCGGGATCGCTGCTCAAGATGAACGTCGATAACACCGATCCCGTGGCTTACGGGATGCCCAAGCAGGTGGACGTGTTTTTCGATAACAGCCCGGTATTTAAGCTGGAACCGACCGTCGAGATCCAGAAGACCGCTCCCGTCGGATGGTTCTCCGGCAAGCAGGTATTGGATAGCGGCTGGGCCTGGGGCCAACAATATCTCGACGGCGGCACGGCCGTTGCGGAATCGACCGTGGGCGAAGGCAAAGTAGTGCTCCTCGGGCCGGAAGTCAATTTCCGCGATCAGCCCCACGGCACTTACAAACTGTTGTTTAATAGCTTGTACTATGGCGCCGCTTCAAGCGCCGAACTGAAGTAAAAGATATGGCCGCAGATGAACGCAGATAAACGCGGATAAGACGGTGAGAAAGACTCTGCAGGTGCTTCTTGGCCTGACTCTATGGGCCCTGGCTGTGAGTGCCCTTTATTACACAGTCCCACCGTTTTGGGAGTCTCAGTATCCGGACGGTTCGTACCCGGTAACTTGGCGATCCGGCTTGATTTGCATCGGGCTTTTCGCAGCTACGCAGTACCTCACGTTCCTGGTTTTCAGGAGCTTTAGGCGCCGCTGATCGTCCTCGAACAAATGGTGCATCTGCGTTAATCTGCGTTCATCTGCGGCCTAATTTATCTTCCCCGGAATTTATTGATTACCCGCCGATCACGCTTGGACGGCTTCCCGTCCTCGTATCGCTCGAAGACCGGCATCGACTTGCGTTCTTCCGCTGCCTTCGCGCGCAGCGCCTTGCTCTCGTCCGTCTCGCGATAGAGCGTCTGCGCCACGGAAGCCGGTCCGCGAATTTCACTCAGTCCGAGTACCTCCACGTGGAACTCGCCGCTATCGTTCTTCACGCGCACGAATTCCCCTACCTTGACGTCGCGCGCCGGCTTGGCCGCCTGCCCGTGCAATTCCACGCGCCCCAGTTCGCACGCGCGCGCGGCCAGCGACCGCGTCTTGAAAAATCGCGCGGCCCACAGCCACTTATCGATTCTCATATAGGACATTGCCGCCGCGAATTACTAAGTGGACCTTCGCAAGCGCCGTAATATCTTTCGCCGGATCGCCATCGAGCACCACCACGTCGGCATCCATTCCGGGTGCAATCCGCCCGCTATGGGCGGAAGCTCCGAAGCGGCGCGCCGGGGCCGTGGTGAGCGACGCCAGAATCTGCGGGAACGTCATGCCGGAGCGCGACATCAATGTGTATTCCAACGCCGTGTCGTAATGGTCGGTGTAACCCACGTCCGTGCCGAACAGCACCTCGCCGCCGGCCTGCGAAAAGGCGCGCAGTTCGGCTTCCATTGCCGCGATCCAACCCTCGCGATCGGCATCCTTCAAATTCGCCTTGCGCGCTTCGAAATCCCATAAGGTCATGGTGGGCATCAGCGCCATATGCGCATTCTTCAGTCGCGCCACGAATTCCGGAGTCCAGGGCGGCGACTGCGGGGCTGTGTGCGCGAGGATATCCACTCCGCCATCGATCGCCGCTTCGAGCCCGGCGGTGTTCTGCGGATGCGCGAACACCGGCAGACGATGGCGGTGCGCTTCGTCAGCCGCCGCGCGAACCATGGCGACCGGCATGTTGTCCACCGTTCCGCCCTGGTACGATCCCGTGAACAGCTTGATGCCATCGGCGCCGTGCTGCGCCAGCTCGCGAACGCGCGCCGCCGCCTCTTCGGGCGTGTGCACCGTGGGGAACACCAAATGCTGTGCCGCCACGAAATCGACAACGTAAATGGGCACCTTGGTAAACAGCGGCTCGCCCACCGTGAAAATGCGCGGCCCGCGGACTTCGCCGCTTTCAATCCGCCGCCGCAGCGCCAGCGTGTTGTCGAGCACGGAGGCGATGTCGAAGACCGTGGTGAATCCCCAGCGGGTCAGCATCGCCTCGAGTTCCGAACTCAGCGCGGCCGCGCTCCCCTCGCGGGCGTGCAGAAGTCCCGGCGTGAAGATGTGGACGTGGCTGTTCCAGAATCCCGCCGTGAGGAACTTACCGGTGCAGTCGATTACCTGCGCGCCCGGCGGAATTCGCACCGATGCGCGCGGCCCGGCGGCGGCGATTTGCCCGCCGTGCAGAACCACTACGGCGTCCGTCATGGGCGCCGCATCCGGTGCGGCGTAGACAGTCCCGCCGACAAGCGCCAGGTCGGCCGCGTTCACAGAACCCGCGACGAAGAGGAATAAAGCCAGAAATTCGCGCTTCATCTCCCCCTCAGTGTCGCACGCCCCTTAGTGCTCGTCCGCGGACGGTCCGTACATTCCCGGAATCGGAATCCCGTTCAGGCGAAGATAGACTCCCAACTGCGCGCGGTGATGCACCATGTGATTCAGAAAGCTGCGAATCACTTTCGGGCGCGGCTCGGTCATGGAAAACACGTCGCCGAACTTGAACGTCCAATTCTTCGTCATGTCCTCATCGGTGGCTCCGGCGATGGCGGAGCGCCCTTCCGCCGCGGCCTTGTCGAACATTTCCAGCAGTTGGGCGGTTGAAGACGCGATGGTCGGCTTGAAATCCAGCGGTATTTGCAGGAGCTCGCTTTCCAGGGCGTATTTTGCCCACCCCGGCAGCTCCGCGACATGCGTGGCGAGGCGGTCGAGCGTCATGGATTTGGGGTGCGGTTGATAGTTGCGGTGAGCGTCGTCCATGGGGACGCGCTCCAGCAGTTTGCGCGTATTCCGTACTTCTTCGTCGTAATCGAGAGTGATGGTTTGGCAGAGCGTCATGTCGAGAAGCCTATCAGGCATTGCGGACAACTACTGTCCTCGACAAATGGCAGACTGGTTACATGTTGGAAACATCCGCCCGGCTCCTCCGGCTGCTTTCGCTGTTTCAGGGGCGCCGCTATTGGTCGGGCCCCGACCTCGCGAACCGGCTCGAAGTGACCAGCCGCACGCTCCGCCGCGACGTCGATAAGCTCCGCACCCTCGGCTATCCCATCCACTCCACCTCCGGCGCCGAGGGCGGATACCAACTCGGCGCCGGCAGCGAGATGCCGCCCCTGCTGCTGGACGACGAGGAAGCCGTGGCCGTCTCCATGGGCCTGCGCTACGCCGCCACGGGAGGGATCGCGGGCGTGGAAGAGGCGTCGGTCCGCGCCCTGCTCAAGATCGAGCAGATTCTGCCGCCGCGATTGGGACGCCGCGTGGCCGCGCTGCAATCGGTGGTGCTGAGCGCGGCCGGACCGGACGCCGCGGTGGATGCCCGCGCGCTTTCCACCATCGCCGGCGCGTGCCGCGAGCATGAAGCGCTGCGCTTCCGCTATCGCGACAAGACCGGCGCGTCCTCCGCGCGCGCGGTCGAGCCCCACCGCCTGGTGAACACGTGGCGCCGCTGGTATCTGGTGGCGTGGGACGCCGGGCGCAACGACTGGCGGACATTTCGCGTCGATCGCATGGAACGCTGCGCCGCTGCCGCGGGTTCTCGCTTCGTCCCTCGCGAGCCGCCGGCCCGCGACCTGGCCGCCTATGTGACGCAATCCGGAGTCAACGCCCGCTGCCGCGCCCGGGTAAAACTCTTCGCGCCGGCCGCGCAGATCGCCGCACGGATGCCGCCCTCGATGGGCCTCTTCGAGCCGATCGACGAGCGCTCCTGCTTCTACGAAACAGGGGCATCGAGCTATGAGGCAGTCGCCATGCATCTCTCTTTGGTGGGCGCGGATTTCGAGGTCGTCGAGCCAGTCGAGTTGGTTGCGGAGGTGCGCAAACTAGCCGGCCGCTATCGCCGCGCGGCGGCACTTCGGCGCTAGAATCAAGAGCTATGGAACCGAAGCCCGACGCCAGCCTGGCCGAGACTATTGCGTCCAACAGCGTAGCGAGCGGGCCGCGCGTGACTTCCACCACCAGCGTCCACGAGGAGGAAGGCCGCTTTCTTCCCGGCACGCTTCTCGGTGGACGGTATCGTATCCTCACGCTGCTAGGCCGCGGCGGTATGGGCGAGGTCTATCGGGCCATGGATCTGACCCTCGCCCAGTCGGTCGCGCTCAAGTTTCTGCCGGAGGAAGCGGCGCGCAATCAATCCCTTCTCGAACGCTTTCACGGCG
>Ga0335078_10007980_pt1 | contig 15722 bp, 10 predicted proteins | sample Lox_Sample_32_FD_206711 | JGI IMG/M metagenome (GOLD analysis project Ga0335078, IMG submission 206711) | Soil microbial communities from Loxahatchee National Wildlife Refuge, Florida, United States - Lox_Sample_3.2 | ecosystem: Environmental > Terrestrial > Soil > Wetlands | place: USA... | reverse complement strand
GGCACTTCCGCCGCCGCGGCGGCGGGAAGATCCCGCAGCAACAGGTTCTTGAATATGCTGCCGGCGCACTTCATCGTCACCGGGAATTTCTCGTTCCGCACTTTGACGATGTCGCTCGAGATTCCCCGAAGCGTGCCCGCGTCCGACGCGTCGAGGCGCAGCTCCGCCGAAAAGATAATCCATTGCTTGTTGTTTTTGAAGATGCTCTCGCGATACCGGAAGCGGCACTGCGCGTTACCGAAATGGCGGACTGCCACGCCATCGAAGAAACGGACGCTGGCGACCCTTTCCGAGATGGCATGGCCATAAGCGCCCGCGTTGCCATAAATCGCCGCGCCCACCGACCCCGGAATTCCCGCCAGGGTCTCGAGCCCCCGCAGACCGTGGTCATTGGCGAAATCGACCAATCCCTGCAAGGTCGCGCCCGCTTCGGCCGTGATCTCCAGGCCTTCCGCCGCGATGCCCTCGCCCCGGTAGCGAAGGACCAGCCCGCGAAAGCCGTCGTCGGAAACGATGAGATTGGTCCCGTCGCCGATGACCACGGTGGCGAGTCCGGCTTCGCGAGCCGCTCCCAATGCGGCCAGGAACGCGTCCACGCTGCCGGTTTCGGCATACAAATCGGCGGGGCCGCCGATGCCGAACCGGGTGTATCGGGAGAGCGGCGCCCCAGGCGCGAGCAGCAGGTCGGGAATTTCCGCGAGGCGTGCCTGCGCCTCTTCCGCGGTCGGCATCAGTTCAATTATACGGGGCGTCAACCTCCATCCGAGCCGCTTCACTATGGAATCGGCGGCCTATTCGGCCAACTTGCGGAGCATCGCGAGCTCCAGGCGGTCTAAGGAACTCATGAGATCGTTGACTTCTTCGTACTTGGCTCGATCGCGAATTACCTGCCCATGGTCGAAATTCAAGTCCGGGCTCGAGAGGACCGTATGGCTGAGGCACTGTATGGAGTAGTAAGTCCCCGCCTCGTAATAGCCCGCGCTGCCCACGGTGCTCGATCCAAGAAAGAAGATGCGGCGGCGAGCCGCTTCCGGCGACCAGAAGGGCACGCCCTCAAAGGACTTGGGGTCGTATCGATCCGCAAGCAGGTCCAGGAGCGAAGGCGCGATATCGATGTGCGAGGTAGCGGTATCGACGTGCCGCGGGGCCTTGAAAACGCCGGGAGCGTACAGCATGAGAGGAACGTGGAAGGTGTAGTCCTGCAGGACGCCCAAACGGAGCTGCGGATCTTCCACGCGCGTGCGGATGCCATGATCGCCGGTAACCAGAATCAGCGTCCTGTCAAGGCGGCGGCGCTCGTTAAGAAGCTGGAGAAGCTCACCGATCCATCGGTCCTGAAGCGCGAATAATGCCTCCCCCAATGCCAACGTGCTTGCGGAGCTTCCGAGACCGGTAACGTCGGCCCAGGGCGCATGGCCGATCTCGGGACAAAAGACTGCGCAGTAATGCTTGTCGTGGCTCGTCCACTCCCCGATGCTGCGCTTCATTTCCCGAAAGGCGACCTGGTCCAGATCGAGGCGGCGCTTCCAGGAGACGTTTTCGTACGCTGTCTGCTCCTGCGCGCTGATGAAGATCCGACGGGGGCTCATGGCGCCGAGAATCGCCAGGTCGCTATCGAAGGAAGCGTCCCCCGGCAGGAACGCCGCCGTTTCATAACCCAGCCGGTTCATCGCCGACAGCATGCCGGGAACGTGTCCGTGCAGGCGGCCCTTATCCAGCGCGAGCCCGATCGCCGGAGGCGGATAAAGACCCGCCAGAATCGAGAAGACCGCAAGGCTGGAGTATGGCGCCGAAGTATAGTGGCGGTCGAGCACCAGAGAAGAATTCGCCAGCGTCGAGAGATTCGGAAATCCGGCGATTCCTCCAGGCCGGCGCTCCGCGACCTTGCTGGGAAGAGTCTCCGCAACCCAGACGATGACATCGTACCCGCGAGCCTTACCCGAGTAGGGAGACGGGGCGGTCATCGGCTGGTCCGGTTCATGAGATATGGCAGCGAAACTCGACACGAGTTCCGAGGACGACATCGAGGAATAGGCATCGCCGCGATTTGAGCCGGCTTCCCCGGTGTTCAGCCAGAAGATGAGCTCCAGCGCGCCCTTGTGGTACATGGTGCTGGGCATCCACGGGCCGAAGCTGAGCAGGCTGGGCGCCAGGATGATGGCGAAACAGATCCCGACCGCCAGACGGGACGGGCGGACGGGCCGCCTCTCGACGCTCCTGCGGCGCCAGTAGACATACAACCCCGCGGCCAGAACAGCAGGCGCCATTACCGCCAGAAACATTTTCAGCACGGTGGACACCGGGGCATAGGCCTTCAGGTCCGCCGGATGCCTCGAGGCCCACACCAGACCGTCGAGAACGAAGGGCAGGGACAGAAAACGGCCGGTCCATAGCGACGAGGCTCGCTGGACCGTAAGCCAGAAAACCAGGGAAGATCCCAGCGCCAGAATGGACGGGGCCGTAAATCGCAGCGGCAGGCGCGTCATCAAAAGCAGAACGAGTGGGATCGCGATCAGAGCAATGAACAAGTCCCATCGAAAGAAAGAAAGCTTCTGAAGGGTTGAAAATGCCGCTTCCTGATGGCGTGGATTCACCGCCCAGCCCAATTCGACGCCCACCGCGCCGAATCCCTGTTCATGTAGAAGGACGTTCTTCAGTTGTAAGATCGCGAGCGGAACCGCGCTGTAACAACACAAGAGGAGTTCCCATTTCTGGAGCCACGAAAGGCCGTTTTGGGTTGCTTTCTTTCCGTCGCGAACGGGCGGCGCGGATACGTTGATGAATATATTAAGCTCCGATACTCTAGATTATGCATCGTAGTGCTCCGAAGGGTCCGGTTTTCTCGCCCACGATGGGCCCCCCGTACCGCGGCGGTACTACTCGTCGTCGTCGGCGATGGTAGACAAAAAAAACGCCGGCGGCATTTGCCGCCGGCGTCCGGAGATTGAAATGGTGGTCTTTTTTAGAAGTGGACGCGGACGCCAAACTCCATCTGCCGCGGGGTGTTGGCCTGGCCGCCCGGAACTCCGAATGCTTGCGGATTGCTGATATCCAGGAATGGATCGCCCAAAACCACATGATTGAAGATGTTGGTGAACTGGAACAGCAGGGTCGCGCCCACGCGCCCTTCCTTCCAGATGCCGAGGTCTTTGGAGATGGTGGCGTCCACGTTCCAGCTGGGGAAGCCGCGCAGACCGCCGGCCACACCGGCGCCGCAATTGGTGTCATACCCGAGGACGCAATTGCGGAACTCGTTGTAGACGGCGATGGGATTCTTGAACATCTGCGTCCCCACGCCGCCCTGATCGTAGTTGGAACTAATGCCGACGCCCAGGGGATTGGCGGTGGAATCCTCCGAAATGGTCTGGTTGTAGTGCACCGAGTTGCCACCGGTATACGGCGCGGCCAGAACGGCGCCATCCTGCGTGCTTCCATCGGCGCAGTTGACTTCGCCAAAGGATTCGCAGCCGCCGTTCAGGTTGCTGGTGAACATCGGAGCGCCGCTGCGCGCGGTGAAGATCGGAGCCACCGTCCATCCGCCCAGGACATGCCCGATGATCCCCTTCTGGCTCTTATAGTATGGGTCGGACCACAGCAGGCTGAAGTTATAGATGAACTTGTAGTCGAAGAACTGCGGTCCGTACATCGAGTGAGTGTCCCACGGGTCTACGACCGTGTAGGAGCTGGTGGCCTGGGATTGATTGCCGGTCCCCAGGGCGCGCCCCCAGGTGAAGTGCGAGCTGGTGGTAAAGCCGTGGAAATCGCGGGTGGTGAACGAGAAGTAGAGGGCGTTGTAGTTTCCGAACCCGTCGCTGGTGTCGAAGAATACCGACGACGTCTGGCCGGCTCCGCCGTTGATCGGAGAGCTCGGCATGGTGCGGCCGAGCGTCCAGCCGGGCGTGCGGTTCAGCGTGGCCCAGAAATCGTAAACGCTGGTGGTGGCGATCTGGTTGTTCATGGTGGCATTGGCCGCGACCGCCGCCGTGCAACTGGAAAAGCCCAGACAGAACGGCGAGCTGGTGCCGCCCAGCGCCTTCTCGAAAAAGGGCTGGGGCGCGGGATTGTAGCCGGCGGAGATCGGCCAGTACATGTTGGCGAACGCCTGCGCGAAGGTCTGTCCGCCCAACGTCATCATCGTGGGGACGGCATCGATGTTGACCTGCTGCCATTCATTGCGGATGATGCGGCCGATGTATCCCACTTCCAGGATGGCCTTGGAACCAAGCAGTTCCCGCTGCACGCTCACGGTGACATTGTCGGTGCGGGCGGGACGGAAATTGCGATCCAGCACCGAGCCCGACCCGGAAGACGCATTTCCGTTGTATCCCGGGATGTACGGCTGCGGCAGGGTCTGCGTGACCGCCGGAAGCGGGGCCACCATGCCGTCCGTTCCGATACGGAACGCGGTTGATGGCGTGACGCCGCCGGGGCCCAGGCACTGACCCGTCATGCTGGCGCCCTGGCACTGCAGCGCCTGGCCGAGACCGGTACCGAGCAGCGGAACCAGTACCAGGTCGACGCCGTTCAGACGGGCATAAATCCGGCCATAGCCGACCCGCAGCACGCTCTTGCCGTCGCCGAACACTCTGCCGAGGACGCCGTCCTTGAAGTGCGGATTCCACGCCGTCGCCACATGCGGCGCGATTCCGCCGTAGAACGGATTGTAGGGGTACTTATCTCCCCCGTCGGCGTTGCGGACGGTAGCCCAGCCAACAGTCGGATTGTAGACCTGGCCCTGCAGGGCGGCCGATTCGCGGGCGGCCAGGTAATTGGAAAGCACGATGCTGTTTCCGTTCTGGTCCGTCAGCGCGACCTGCTTTCCGTTCAATTCATACGGCGGCATTTCGACCGTGTAGCTCAGGCCATAAGTCAGCGTGAACGTGGGCTTCATATGCCAGGTGTCGGTGAGGTAAATGTTGTACGACGGGATAATGCTCTGGTCGTACATAAACGACCCTGGCGGTTGCAGCGTCAATTGGGACCCGCTGCGGGTATATAGCGTCTGCGGCTGCGTCACCATCCCCAGAACTTCGGCATAGAGACGGTTCCAGTTGCCGATCTGGCTGGCGGGCAGGCCGGCCGGTTGGTCGGTCGAGGGGAACGTCACGCCCGGCATCGAAGAAGCCCCGATCTGATACACCGTCGCGTTCATGATTCCCTGCCCGTTGTCGTTGCGCAGGTGATAGTCGAAATTGCGCTCGTAGGTGCCGCCGAACACCAGCAGGTGGTTGCCCTTGATCATGGTGACGTCGTCGCGGATGGTCTTATCCTGCCCGTCCCAGAACCGCTGGCGGACATTCTGCGTGTTGACGTTGTACGGAATCAGCGCACTGGAAGTTTCGCCGCCGATTTCGAGAGCGCCGCCCAGGCCGGGCAGTTGCGGCGGAGCCGCCGCCGTTCCCCACTGCCAGAAATTGCGCAGGTAGCTGAAATGGAAATCGTTGGTCGTGGTGCTGGTAACGTTGGTGGTCAGGCCGGCCACCCAATAGCTCGGCTGCTGCGGGCGGACGGCGAGCGCGGTGGGCACACCGAGCTTGTCCCCGGGAAGGCCGCCGCCGATATCCACCTGCTGCGTGCCCAGGCGGACGAACTTGAAATCGCGGTAGCTGGCCATGAAGCGCCACTTGTCGCTGAAATCGTGATCGATGCGGCCGACGTAATTGTTGGAAGTGATGGGGGTGGAAATCGTGGATAGATACCCCTGCGTGTTGAAATGGTCGCCGGAAAGAGGATCGTTGGGCAGCGGCATGAATTTCTGCCAGAGCTGCGAAACCTGCTGGTTCAACCCGATGCCGCGGGGATCGCACGCCGAGCCGCTGGCGCAAATCGCGGGCTGATACGTGACGCCGCCGACGGTTACCGCCGTCGGGTTGAGATTGTACGCCACTTCCTTTCCGCCCTGGTTGATCTGTATGACGCCGGCGCGCATCAACGCCGTCGGAACCGGCTTTTCAAAAACGGACGATTGGGGGAAGCGGAATCCCTCGTAATTGGCGAAGAAGTACCACTTGCCGCCCAGGAGTCTCTTCGGGATCAACTGCCCGCCCAGCGCGCCGCCGAAGCGATTGGTATGGGTCACCGGCAGCGGCGTATATGGAAGGCCCTGAGCCGGCGTGTGATTGTTGTCCCAGCTATTGGCCGCCCCCACGTCGGTGGCGAAGTAGTATTCGTAGCCGGAGCCGTGGAACGCGTTGGTTCCGCGCTTGGTCACCATCTGGATCTGGCTGCCCGACGAACCGTTGAAGTCGGCGGTCTGGCCGGTGGTGGCCACTTTGAATTCCTCGATGCTCTCGACCGGCGTCGGCATTACCCCCGAGGGTGAACCGGACCCGGCGGTGGGAACGTTGGTGGTGAAGCTCCCCGTGTAATCCAGCATGCTGCCGTCCATGTCGTTGGAGTTGTTGCCTCCATCGAGCTGGAAGGTGTTCTGGTCGTACATCGCTCCTGCGACGTTCCCGCCCGGGGTGACGCCCGGCTGCAGCACCGCGAAAGTGGAAGCGTCGCGGCCGATGTTCGGCAAGAAGATCAGCGACGGACCGGTAATTGTCGTGCCTACGGTGGCATTGGTGGTCTGCAATTCGGCGCCCGCAACCGCGCTGACCTCGATCTTGGTCGAGGTGGCGCCGACCTCCAGGGCGGCGTTGATCGTGAGCACCTGGCCGACGTCTACTTTCTGCCGATTGGCCTCGTAGACGGCAAATCCCGGCTTGGTGAAGCTCAGGTTGTAAGTGCCGGGCGGAACGTTCTGAAGGACATAGCGGCCGGCATCATTGGACGTGGTATTCAGGGAATTATTCGTCGTCGGATCGACCAGCCTGATTTCGGTTCCGGCGACGGCCGCTTTGGCTGCATCCGTGACCTGGCCCTGCACGGTTCCGGTTGAGGTTGATTGTGACCAGGCTGGAAAAGCCGCGAGGCAGATCAACGCCAGGCGTGCCACAGACAGCCCGGAAAAAGGACAGAGCTTTCCCGGTGAGGTGAGCGTCAGGCTCCCCATGTTGTATCCCTCCAAAATTACGTAGGCAAAGCAAACAGCCTGCTGTCCGTTAGTCAGCAGACCGATTGTGAATTGGGACGATGATATGGCAGGTCAGTTGCACCTGTCAATACCTACCATCGCCCCTTTTTCTTTTTCGGAAAGATCCGTATCTGAAGGAAAAAACGGCCCAGCTTGACTCCCGCGGCGGAAAACGGCATTACCAACCACCTCGCCGTTGTGCAGAAGCGTACGCCGGCACTGCCCGCTTCCGCCCTTCTGTCTCCTGTCTCCTGTCTCCCGTCTCCTGGCTCGGGTCTTTCTCTTCTCTTATAATCTTCAGGGAGAATGCGAATGAAGCTGCGAATCATCGTGCTGCTGATGACGGCAAGCCTGGCGGGTCTTCCCGTCCTATACGCCCAACCGAAAAGTGCCGATCACTGGGTGGCCACATGGGCTACCGCGGAGCTACTTATCCGGACTCCGCCCGCGCCGAACGGGAGGCCGGTCCGCGGTTTCAAAAATCAGACGGTGCGCATGGCGGCGCGCGTCAGCATGGGCGGAAAGAAGCTCCGCATCCGCATTTCCAACGCCTTTGGCGACGCGCCCGTGACCATCGGAGCGGCACATATCGCGCTGCGGGCGAAAGACTCCGACATCGTCGCGGGATCGGATCGTGCCCTGGCGTTCGATGGCAAACCGGGCTGCGTCATCCGGCCGGGAGTGGTCTGGGCAAGCGATCCCGTGGATATCACCGTGGCGGCTCTGGCGGATGTTTCGATCAGCCTCTTCCTGCCGGAAGACACCGGGCCGGCCACCAACCATGCCACCGGTTTGCACAACACCTACATCGCCGCCGGCGACCAGACCGGTGCGGCCTCCATGGGGGATGCGGAGGTCACCACTCAGTATTACTTTCTGTCCGGCATCGATGTTGCGGCGCCCGCGGATGCCGAAGCGATTGTTACGCTCGGCGATTCCATTACCGACGGCGCGCACTCGGCCAACGAGACGGACCACACATGGCCGGCGCTTCTGGCGGCGCGGCTTGCCGGCAATAAAACCACCGCTGACATGGGCGTGGCGAACGTCGGTATCGGCGGGAATCGCGTGCTGCGCGACGTGAGCGGTGCCAGCGCACTGGCGCGCTTCGACCGCGATGTTCTCAGCCAGCCGGGCGTGAAATGGGTGATGGTCCTGGAAGGCATCAATGATATCGGCCACGGTTTTCAGGCTCCCTCCGAAGCCGTTACGGCCGAGGAACTGATCGCCGGGCATAAACAGATCATCGACATGGCGCATGCCCACGGGATCCAGGTGGTCGGATGTACCCTAACCCCGTTCGAGGGCGCGTCCTACTACCGGGAGGGCGGCGAGGCCATCAGAGAGGCGTTGAATCAGTGGATTCGGACCGGAGGGTATTATGATGCTGTGGTGGATTTCGACAGTGCGGCCCGTGATACGGCCGATCCGAAGCATTTTCGAGCCGAATTTGACCCTGGCGACCACCTGCACCCCAATAATGCCGGCTACGAGGCCATGGCAAACGCGGTCGACCTGACGATTTTCAGCGGGAGAGTGGTCAGACATCCGGCCGTGAAAACCACCCCCAAAAAGTAGATGGCCTACACCTGTTTGAGGTGGTCCCGGCAGCGCATCCGAGCCGCTGCCGCCCCAATCGTAAGCGGTTGACTATAGATAGATAACACAACTCACGACAAGCGTCGGGTTTTGCTGTAACTAGGGTAAAATACAGTGTCCATGCCCGGCGAGCAGATTCTTATTGTCGACGATACGCCAGTAAATCTGAAGCTCACCCGCATCCTCCTCGTCAACGAAGGATACAAGGTGTTGACGGCATCCAGCGCCGAAGAGGCGCTCGAACTGCTGCGCAGCTACCACCCCGACCTCGTGCTCGCGGACATCCAGCTTCCTGGCATGGATGGCCTCGAGCTGACGCGTCACATCAAAGAAGTCGAACGTACACGTGACATCACTGTAATCGCACTCACCGCTTTCGCCATGGCGGGAGACGAACGCAAAGCCGTGGACGCGGGCTGTGACGGCTACATCACGAAACCCATCGACACGCGCACGCTCGGAACGCGCATCCGGCAGATTCTCGACCGGCGGGCCGAGATGAATCCCGCGGTGAGCGAGGCCGCGGAATCAGAGGCGGCGTCGGATAAAGGCGCCATCTCGCCGGCCGAGATGGATGCCTTGCGCCAACGCTTTTTGGCCGAGGGCCTGGAAGCATCCCGCAAAATGCTGCTGGATCTCGATGGCCGGTTCAACCCGACTGAGGCCGGCAAGCAATTGCATAACTGGATCGGAACCGGAGGCCTGTTGGGCTTTGGCAACATCAGCCGCCTGGCGCGCGAAGTGGAGACGGTTCTGCACGAGCGGCCGCTCGATAATGCGCAGCTTCGCGAATCGCTGACCAACCTCGTGCTGGCGTATTCCAGTCCGCGCGCGGCGCGCCAGGAGAAGGTGCCGGAGCCGATCGTGCAGGCGCTTTCCGGCAAGAAAATCGGTTTGGTGGCGTTTTCCCGGGAAGAATCGGAACGCTTCGTGGGAGAACTGCAAGCGGTCGGCGCGGTGGCTGTTTTCCTGAAGGCTTCGGAGCCTCCGGATTCACCCGCGGTGCGGCCGTGCGCGGTGGTGATGGTGTATGTGCAGCCGGGCCTGGCGGGTTCGCCGTGGCTCGATCCATCGGCTCCCGGCATCGGCGCGCGTCCCGTCGTATTCGTCGGATCGCGGGACAATCTGCTTTCGCTCGACGAATCGGCGCAGGGCATCGCGCGGGAATATCTAATGGATTCCTGGCTTCCCGAAGAGGCCCTGGTTCGCCTGAGCCTGGCGCTTTCGGCGCGGCGAAAAGCCCCGGAGCCGGCGGCGGCGGCGCCGCAAAATACTTCGGCGGCCGCGGCCGGGAAGGCGCAGATCGTGATCGCCGACGACGATGCCACCGTGCTCCTGCTGGTGCGCACGGCGCTGCAGAATTTCGGCATGGAATGCACGCCCGCGACGGACGGGCCGCAGGCCCTCGAGCTGATCCGCAAGATCCGGCCGAACGCCGCGGTCCTGGACGTCAACATGCCGGGCATGGACGGTTACGCGGTGCTTTCCGCGGTGAGGCAGGATGGCATCCCGACGCGCATTCTCCTGCTCACGGCGCGGCAGAGGGAAAGCGACGTCATCCGCGGCTTCACGCTGGGCGCGGACGATTATGTGGTCAAGCCATTCAGCCCCATGGAACTGGTGGCGCGCCTGAAACGGCTGCTGGGACGATGATCACCCACCTGGAACTTACGGGTGTGGCCGCGCTCTTGGGGGGATATTTCGTCTGGAACCTAGGAATGTATCTGGTGGCGCTGCTGCGCGCCATGAAATGGCGCGAGCGGGCGCGGCTCTCGGCTCAGTTGCAGCCGCGGATTCGCCAGGAACTGGTGTCGTTCCTCGCCGGCAGCGAGAACCACGAAGCCATCCGCGAATTCATCCGCAAAAGCCGGCTCGACGTCGCCGACGCGCTGCTAAGTTTCCAGGCCACCGTCGCCGGCAGCGCGCGCGACCGATTATGCGCGCTCACCATCGAACATGAGCTCATCCACGACTGGTGCACCGAGACGCGCAGCAAAGATCCCATCATCCGCCGCACGGCTTTTGCCCGGCTGGCGTTTGCTTGCTCGTACGAACCCTGCCGGCGGGTCGCCGGCGAATTGCTCCGGCAGGCGCTGAACGATCCCGATACCGAGGTTCGGTTCTACGCCTGGCGGGCGCTGGTGCAATCGGGGACCATCGAGGAGATCGAGAAGCTGTTCGAGGCCTCGCTGTCGCAATCGCTGCTCATCCGCATCCTGCTCACCGAGGAACTGCGCCGCTTTGCGATTTCGCTGTGCGAGCGGGCGGCCATATGGGCGTTGCAGAGTCCCGAATCGAAGCGCGTGCTGGCGGCTCTGGAGATCCTGGTGGCATGGGAGCGGGCGGTTCCCATTCCCGACCTGGGGCAGTTGCTCAGCCACGGCGACCGCCGCATTCGCATACAGGCTCTCCGCCTGGCGCGGCTGGTTCCGCTTGAACGCCACGACCTCCGCGGCATTGGCCGCATGGTGGTGAGCGACGATCCGGAAGCTTCCGTGGAAGCGGCGCGCACGCTCGGCGCGGTCCGTTTCGAAGGAGCGTTGCCGGAATTGGCGCACGCCATGCGGTCCGGAAACGCCTTGCTGGCCCGCACCGCGGCGGAAGCCATGGCCGAGATACCGGGCAAAGGCTGGGCCACGCTCGAAGAACTCAGCGCGGGCGGCGATCTCATGGCCGCCAGCGCCGCGGCGGAAGCTTTGCACCGCGTCAGGCGGAAGGCCGAAGTTTGAAAATACCATGGGCGACGTGCTGAACCTCACCACCGCAATCGACATCGTGGCGCTGATTTTCCTGGCGTGCGGCGGGGCGGCCATCTGGATTCTCTGGAAAGGCTGCCGGGTGCTGCGGCAGATCGCCCGCGCCAGCGTGCGCGACGACACGGCCATCCTTCTGAAATCCCCGCGCGTCCCGCCGGTGTCGGTGATCGTGGTGGCGCGCGACTCCTCGACGCGGACGCTGGCGTTCGTGCGGGGCCTGCTCGACCTGGCGTTCGGGCATCACGAAGTCATCGTGGTGCTGGGAGATCCGAATCGCGCCAACCTGGACGTCTGGACGCACGAATTCAGCCTCACGCCGTCGCACCGGTCGACCCAGGGAGAGCTGCGCGCGTCGCCGGTCGAGGAGGCTTACGAATCCACGCTGCCGTTGAGCATGTTGGTCCTCGTAAAAAATCCAGGGAGCGAAGCGGATGCCTGGAATACGGGTGTGAACGCGGCTTCCTGCCCGATAATCGCCATGTTTGACCCGGAGAGCGAGTTCTCGCAGGAAAGCCTGCTTCGCCTGATCGGACCCATGCTCGACGACCCGGACCTGGTGTTCGCGGTTTGCGGCATGGCCCCGCCCCCGCCGGCGGAGGGGATTTCGGGAAGCTACGCCGATATCGAAGCGGCGAGGATGTGGCTCGGGCGATGCGCCGCGTTTGCCGGCGGCCAGAACATGCTGGCGCCCGTCCCCGGATCGGCCATACTGGTGCGGCGCGACGCGATCGTAGCGGCCGGGGGATTCCTGGCCGGACCCCTGGAGCTGTTTGTGAATTTGCAGGGCCGGGCGCGCAATTCGGGCAAACCCTATCGGGCCGAGTTTGTTCCCGAGCCCATCAGCCACCTGCCCGCCACGCGGTCTTTCGGCGAGCTGCGCGAGCGCGTGATCCGCGACCAACGCGCCATGTTCGGAACATTGCGACGCGCCAAGGATTTCACCGGCGGGCGTTTTGCGCTCGGCTGGGGACTGCCCGCCATCTCCCTCTATCGCTTCTGGCGTCCGCTGGTGGAGACGCTGCTTTACCCGGTGACCATCATCGGCATGATTTTCGGCTGGGTCCGATTGGAAACGGGCCTGTTGGTGCTGCTGACGACGGCGGGCGTGGGAATCCTGGTCTCCATGACGTCGATCGTATTGCGCGAATTGATCGATTATCGCGGCAGCGATCCATCGCGCTTGTCCCGCCTGTTCTGGGCGACGTTTCCCGAGAACCTGGGATACCGCCAGCTTCGCAACCTGTGGCTGATTGCCGCCGCCCTTGGCCGGTAGTGCGAGGCTGCGGGTTCGGGGCGTAGATCCGGCCCCTATCGCCGGTGCGGCCGGGGCGCCTTCGGGCCGCCGCAGGCCCAAATTAGATTAGATCGGGGCGCTGCCCCCGACGAAACCTGCCCGAGGCCGGATCCTGGGGGAAGCTGGGCGCTCCGCTGCGGAAGAACTCGCAATAGGGGCCATCCCAAACGCTCCAAAAACAAAACGGGGACTGACAACGGCTTCGCCGGGCTGGCGAAATCGTTGTCTGTCCCCGTTCCGGCAAGGCTCGGGCAACCGTCCCCGAGCAACTCCCACGAGCGATTAATTGCTCTTCACGACAATACGGGTCTTGGTGCCGCCCAGGCGGATCTCGCGGAGATTATCGCCATTGAGGCCGATGACCGTGTCGGAAAACTTGGTGGTGCTGGTTTCGATAGAGGCCGGAACCGGCACGACTACCTTGTCCTTGGTCAGGGTCACTTTGTCGGGAGCTACAGTCAGGCGATAGTCGCCGGCGGCCAGCTTGGTACCATTCACGAGCACGGGCTTTTCAAAAGTCACGGTGTACGAATGAGCGCCCGGTACAGTGCCTGCAAAGGCCACGGCGAGGGCGAGTACTAGAAATGCCAATACAAAGGTCTTCATTGTAGAATTCTCCAGAACCGGTCAGGTTCGATATCGAGCTGTGGGCTCTATTCAGAGTTTAGCACCACTTTATCGTGGATCTCAACCGCGGCTGCCTATTTGGTTTCGCCGGTGCTTTCGCCGGCGGGCGGGCCGAAGCCGCATCTTCTCCGCATTCCCTGGCGGAATCGCTCTTTTTCCTCGGGGGTCATATCCTGCCAGCGCTCCTCCATGCGGCGCCGGAATTTGGATCGATAAGAACCGCCTTTTCCGAATCCCCCGAAAAGGATGCGGCACAGCGCCAAAACCCCAAGTCCTTGCCAGAAAGTGATTTGGGGCAAAGCCAACAGCGGCGGCAGCAGCCAGTTCCACAACAGCTTGACGATTTCGCCTCCGGCCGCAATGAACAGCAGCAGGGCGACAATCGCCAAAGGGGCCAGGTAAAACCATTTCTTCTTCATATAGCACCTCATGCTTTCGTAAATTGTTCCCAGAGGGCGCGCAGCCGGTCGCGCAAATGCCGCACCGCATATCGTTTGCGGGAGAGCAGCGTGTTCACGCCGACGCCCGTCTCGGCGGCGATCTCTTTGAAGCTGCGCCCGTCCAATTCATGCGCGACAAACACTTCCCGCTGCTCCTCGGGCAGTTCGTCGAGGGCGAGCCCGAGTTCATCGAGCAGCAGGCGGCGGGCATACAATGCCTCCGGACCGGCATCCGGCGAAGGCAGCAGGTCTTCCAGGCGAAGCAGCTCGTCGTTCTCGCCGGCGATCGCCGCATCCGTGAAGCGCTCCGGCACCTTCTTCCGGAAGAGGTCGGTGATGCGGTTCCGGGCCACCCGAAACAGCCAGCCGGTGACATGCTCGATAGGCATCAGCATCCGGTTGGCTTCCACCAGCTCGCAGAAGACCTCCTGCAGAATGTCTTCGGCGTCCCGCGGATCCGGCACGCGGCGGCGGATGAAACTGCGCAGCCGCGGCTGCTCGCGCCCGACCACCTCGGAAATCCGCCGGTCCTGCTCCAGTGTCATGACTGCGACCTTCACCTGCGTTTAAAGACGAATGAGGCGCGCGGATATTGTAGCCGCCCTCGGGCGCCCGATGCCGCCCCCTTTTACAAGCCGCATCAACGGCTACACTGGATGTTCATGCACTTTCGCCACGCCATGTGCAACGAGGCGTTCGAAGGCCGGCCGTTCGCCGAGGCCTGCCGGGCGATTCGCGCCGCGGGATACACGGGGATCGAAATCGCCCCGTTCACGCTGGCGGCCGATCCGGTTGAAATCCCGGCCGCGGATCGCCGCGGGTACCGCGACATCATGGCCTCCGAAGGGCTGGCCTTCGCCGGCCTGCACTGGTTACTGGTTTCGCCGAAGGGGCTGCATCTGACCGCTCCCGACGCCGCGCTGCGCGAGCGGAGCTGGCGCCATATCCGCCATCTCATCGATCTCTGCGCCGATCTGGGGCCGGACGCGGTCATGGTTCTGGGTTCGCCGAAGCAGCGGTGCGCCACCGGCGGCCTCTCGCCGGCGGAAGCCGCCGGCCGCCTCGCGGAAGGCCTGGCGTCGATGGCGCCCGAAGCCGCCGCCCGCAATGTGACGATCCTGCTGGAAGCGCTGCCCGCCAACCAGTGCGACGTCGTGCGGACGCTGGCGGAAGCGGTGGACATCGTGCGGCGGATCGCCAGTCCAGGATTGAGCACGATGTTTGACGTGCACAACGCGATCGACGAGAATGAGCCGCACGAACGGCTCGTCGACAGATATTTCGAGTACATCCGCCACGTGCACGTCAACGAGCTGGACGGGCGGCACTGCGGCTCGGGCGGCTACGATTTCGCTCCGGTATTGGCGGCGCTGGCGCGGCGCCGGTACGCGGGTTGGATCTCGCTCGAGGCATTTGATTTTTCTCCCGGAGCGGAACGGCTGGCGGCGGAGTCGCGCCGCCACCTAGAACAGGCAATCGAAAGGATAGCGGCATGAATCATTACGTGGTGACCGGAGGCGCGGGGTTCATCGGTTCGGCCATCGTCCGCGCGCTGCTGCGCGAAGGCGGACGCGTGGTGGTGATCGACAACCTGCTCACCGGCCATGAAGAGAACCTCGACGAGGTGCGGCGGGAGATCGATTTCCAGAGGGCGGATATCCGGTGCTATGAAGAAATCGCCCCGATCATCCGCGGGGCGGCGGTGGTGTTTCACGAAGCCGCAATTCCATCGGTGCCGCGCTCGATAGACGATCCCGCGCCTTCGCACGCGGTGAACATCGACGGCACCTTCAACGTGCTGCGGGCCGCCCAGGTTGGGGGCGTGGGACGGGTGGTGTATGCCGCGTCGTCATCCGCCTATGGCGATACGGAGGTGCTGCCCAAAGTGGAGAACATGACGCCGCGTCCGAAATCGCCCTACGCGCTGCAGAAGCTCACCGGTGAGAGCTATTGCACGGTATTCGCGGAGGTGTACGGGCTGGAAACGG
>Ga0335078_10007978_pt1 | contig 15725 bp, 12 predicted proteins | sample Lox_Sample_32_FD_206711 | JGI IMG/M metagenome (GOLD analysis project Ga0335078, IMG submission 206711) | Soil microbial communities from Loxahatchee National Wildlife Refuge, Florida, United States - Lox_Sample_3.2 | ecosystem: Environmental > Terrestrial > Soil > Wetlands | place: USA... | reverse complement strand
GCCGCCTCCAGGCTCTCCGTTACCGCTTCAATCGCTGCATCTTGGCCGATTATTCGAGATCCGAGGAGATTGGAGAGCCGCTGAACCGCACTGAGAGGCCGCGAGCTGCGGCCGGCACTCGATTGACCCGTGAAATGTACGGTACGGGCACCGTTTGGGTACGCGTCCGGCTGAGCCAAAGGTGAACCCACGGGAAGCACGCCGCCGGCGTTTCGAAACCCCTCGACTGCCCTCCGCCCGAATTGAGCGAAGTCGTCTAAAAGGTCCCATCGCTCTCTCCGGAAAGCTGCCACGGAAAGGCAGAGTGTGGCTCCCACAGCTCCCAATTCACATAGGGCATTCCGCGTTGAAATGGCGATGACAACCATTACCGCCGCTGCAATGGCGGCTGTCCTGTCCACGGAATGCCACGCATTCCAGATTCGTTGAGCGACACGAGCAATGGCCGCCAAGATCGCCAGCCAAATCCGTAAAACAAACTTGAGCAAATCCAGCACTGCCTACCTCCTGTTAGACTCCCTGGTCGTGTCCGATCTCCTGGTTCTGCTTGTGTGCGTGCTCGTGTTCGTCAATCGAGTAGAAGTGCTCGATCTTGTAACTGTGTTCAGTTTTGTCTTTTAGTTCGACTTCCTGGATTCGGTCGGCGCGCTGCTCGTCGCCCTGATACCGGCTGCGAGCTTCTTCCAGGGCATCCAAGGCAGCATGCTTTGAGGTCTGTACTTCTAGGGCCCCTCTCATTTCCTGTGAGTTATTCGTGTAGAGCTGGACATCGTGGCTGCCACGCGAAATCGCCACATACCCAAGCCGCTGGTTAATCAAGTCCTGGTGAGTGTGCTCAGTATCGATGTGGACAAAAACACGCTCAACCGTTTGAGATTGGCTGCTGTGACTGGTGGCCGCGTAGCCGTAGTCAATATGCGGATGCTCCTGGATGTTGAACCGCAATTCGCGGCCGGAGTCTAGCCTAACGTCTAGGTTGCCGGTCGCATCGATTTTCTCAATCGTCCCCATCTCGCGATTTGGAATCCCCTCCTCCGAATAACGCGCGGTGAACTGTAACCGGTCGCCTTCCGAGAAATTCCGCGTAGCTTCGCGATAGACATTCACACCCTGTAAGCGGTCCGGATCATAGGTGAATTGCCGTCCACCGGCACGCTCTACCGTGACGAGGTTCTGTTCCGCGTCAACTGCAATAACGCGCCCGTATTCTCCGGCTTCAACGTGATGCTTCTCGCTGGCCCTGCTGTATCGGATGATGTCACCCGGCTCGTATTGCGCCGCCCAGCGCCGATCTGCCCCGGTTAGGTCCTGCCGCGGCGTCAGGACTGTTAACGTACGCTCTTCCTCGCTAATCAGCCCTCGGGACTGAAGCTCCTTGTGAACTTGGCGATTGATTTCAGCGCGGGAGTGGTTGTCGGGAGAGACGACCAAGGTTTTCTCCGGGCGATCGGCATAAGCATTCGCGATCGCCGCGAACCGTTCGTCCCGATCAGCGATCTCGTGAATTCTGCCTTGATTCTCGAGGCCTTCCATTGCTTGCCGAACTTCTCCTCGAGCGAGCTGCTCCACCGCCTCCCTGAGGGCAGGATCTTGCTGGCGCACAACCGTGTCGAGCCTGGCTGTTTGCATTCCAGCATCCTGCATTTGTTCAAACGGCCGGCCAGCTTCGACCGCCTGGTGCTGACGGGTGTCGCCAACTAGAACAACGCGGTCATTCTTTGAAAGGCGATCGAGAAACTCGTTGACCTGTCTGGTGCTGGCCAGACTGGACTCGTCCACAAAGTAGAGATGCCGGCGTCCGCCGCCCTGTCCGTCGCTCGCAAGATGGTGCTGCAGCGTCTCGGATTCAATACCCGCCTCATTTAACTGGTGAGCTGCTCGCGATGTCGGGGCGAGCCCAGAAACCTCATAACCTTCTCGCTCGGCACCTTCACGGATCGCTTTCAGAGTCGTCGTCTTCCCCGCCCCAGCGGTCCCTTGGATGGCTTGAATCTGGTCCTCATTGGAGAGGACCTGGTGAATGGCGCCGCGCTGATCCTCATTGAGTTTGGCAAAGCGCTGATCGATATAATCCAGCGTTTCTTGACGGGCAATCGGCTCGTCCTTACCCTGCCCGAGCTTCATTCGATCGATGTTGGCCTGTTCCAAGGCCAATGTCTCATCGGTGGTATAGGCCCGCGCGGGGCTGTCCGTCCTGGGGTGCGCGACTTCGACAAATTCACCAGATGTCAAGCGCTCCGTAAATTCCGCTTTCACCTGGTCAAGCGTAGCTCTGCCCATCGAGTGCTTTAATGCGTCGCGCATCAGTTGTCGTTCATCCGCCAGACTCTCGCGTTCTAGATCGCGATCGCGTGCATACGTCACGCCGACGTGCGCATGGTGATGGCCTTCCTCGTAATCGAATTGCGGACCTCGCTCTTTAGCTTCCGCCACAACACGGTCCGCCTGGTTGCCATATTCGTCCGCAAGGCCTCGGTGACGTTCCAACGTCTCCTCGCGGCTGAGACTCAGCTTGTCTTCCCGTGTGCGGTGGGCGGCGATCTGTGCTGGCCCGGCACCGCTCCGTCCTTCTTGCTCAAGGTAGTTTTCTATTTGCTGGCGACGCGGACTGCTCGCTTCAACGTACTCGTCGCTATACCCCTTGATTTCCGGCGCGCCATTTCTGCCCCTCTCAACCTCGTAGCCAAGGTCCTTCAATCGGTGGGCGAGCTCAGATTGATAAACGGCCGTTCCGTATTGCTGGGTACGGTAGATCTCCTGCGGCTGGATTGCCCGGATTTCGCCGGTGTCCGTCTCCGTCATATTGAAGAAGACGACGTGCGTGTGCAGTTGCGGGGCGGCGTAGCCGTTGACTGGCCGGGCACTATCGTGCTCGAACTTCGCTGCTACCCAATTTCCAGTTGTCTCGGGCGCGCGGCTTCCGCCCATTCGGGCCTGAACGAAATTCTCCATCTCGTCGAGCGATACTCTCACGCTTTCCCGATGAGCCTCGCGGATGCGTTCATCTCCCCCCACAAGCGCGGTTAACGATACGCTCTTGGGAGCACTGAACGTTGCATCCCAGCCTGCGCGATGCTCCATCGAATGGACCTTTTCGCCGTGCTCGTTTTCGTAGTGGTAACTGGCCCGGTGCTGGATGAGTTGCTCGCCAGTCTCGGGATGCTGGCCCTCAGTCAGTCGCTGGAACTGTTCCGCATTGACCTCGCCTATTAACCCCCAGCGCTCGGCCAATTGGCCTTGCCATTCACCGTGAATTTGGTCACCCTGCGTGTAGTAGTTCTCACGGGCGTTCGTGAACTCCTCCTTGTGATACGCCTGAGCTTGGCCGGCACTGAGCGGTTTGGAAATCGTGACCATCGCTAGTACGTCCAAAGTCGAAAACTCGTATCCGTCTGCGAGGAATCGTGAGGAACTTGATCATCCGTCCCGGTTGGTCCTTCACCGTCGGCGGAATTCTTGCCGTTCAATTTTGGTTGAGGCGCCGGAGACCCGTTTACCGGAGTCATTACTAACGGCTCGCATTCAGGCGGTGTGACCACCCTGGGAATGAACGGTTCGGCGCACGGCGCTTTCGGGTCCGGTGAAAAGTGGATCTTCACCACATGGTTATCGGATTTCAGATAACCATTCAGCGGCTCCAATCCCGCGATCTGAGAGTCCATCACCAGCGGCTCGATCCGCCGATCCATCGAATAATTCATGCTGTCGCGCCAATCGTGTACTGCCGCAGTTACCCCTTCCCGCAGCCTCTCGATGGTGATGTCACCGATGCATTGTGAGATCCATTTCGCAGCACGCGGTTCGGTGGTCTTCAAAAAGATCTTTGTAGTCGGCTGCGAAAGCATCACTTCTGCCTTCAGCCCATACAGGTGATCAAGTTGACTGCGCCCCTGAAATCCAAGCACAATCCTCACGTTCGATTTGCGGCTTTGCGTAAGAGCCGTTTCCAGTTTCGGAAGCTTGTGCAAGCTGGCTACCTCATCGATCGCCATCCACACGGGGTGGCCCTTCGCCCAATTTGGATCTGTTGACGACAACCGAAGGACAAGCATGTCCAGCCACATGCTCATAAGCGGAAGAAGGATTGGATTCGTTTCGGGCGTGCTCGAAATAAATAACCAGCCCTGACGCTCGCGGGCCCATGCCGCAGCACTCCAGGTCGCCTTCGTATCCTCTCGCTTAGGGAGAAGCTGCAAAGCTCCGGCCACCATGTTGAGCTCGGAAAGGACACCGCTTCTCTGTGGCGCGGCCTCCGGGTTGATCAGCGGCGCCAGAGGCGTCCCAGCTAAGCGCTTGTCGATTTCTTCGGGATGACTCATCCAGTGAATCAGTTCCTCGGGACTCGGCCGAAACTTCAGAAGTTCCGCGAAGATTTTCCGTGGACCTTCAGTGAAAAATCGCTGTTCGCGCTCCTTGTCTGGGAAGAGCGACTCCGCGATCGCGAGTGCGTCATGGGGATTGGTCAGCTCGTCCGACGGACTCCAAAATGGACTCCGTGCATCGAGCGGGTTCAGGATGAGATCCTGCCCATCCCGGTAGTAACGCGGGATGAATTCCATGGCGGGGTCGTAGATGATGGCCGGCTCGCCCCGTTCGCGGACCTGGTCCAAGATCTGCGTTATCAGGACAGATTTTCCGCTTCCTGTGTCCCCCATGATCGAGAAGTGCAGCCATTCATCTTTCGCACGCACTCGCAGCATAGCGGTCTCCGGACCGGTCTTAATCCCGATGCCATCACCCTGCTTCGCTAGGTTGAATTGTTCCGGCGTCACCAGAACTGGACCTTTCAGGTTTTTCCCTTCCCTCTTGCCAGCGATGTCTTTCCGGTCGAGGTAAACTCCCAACACCACAAGACCGAGGAAAACCAGATACCCGGCCGCGCGCGGCCAATTCCAGAGGTCCCATACGGACCGGCCGTTGTAAATGTTATCCCGGAGCTCCCAATAGGCCTCGGTGTCGGGTGTATTTGAGTACGTAGTCCAGCGCACGTCCGTTGCACCCCTGCGCCTGGCTTCGGCCGTCAGGCGGAAACGGCCGTTCTCGATATCTAGCGGCACGACGTCGGCGTCGGTGGCAAAATATTCAGAGGCGACATTGCCCACCGGAATCTGAAGTACGAGCAAGTTGTAATCGGAACGCCCGCCGAGAAGTGTGGGAGATGCCGCCCAGAGGTATGATCTGAAATACGCTTTTTGCAGAGGATTCCAGAACAAACCGTAATCGAGGAGACTGAGGAATCCCGCACACGCCGTCGAAACTGCGGCGGCGAAAGCTGCCAACAGCAAAGTGCGCTTGATCCAGTTCCGAGCGCTAGTCCAGTTTTCCTCGCTGAAAATCCATCCGGACATACAACCTCATCCGGTGTACCGCGCCACCGCCATTCCTAGAATTTCTTCCGCCCTTTTCAACTTCGCCTCGTCTACCTTGGCGAATAGCTTCTCCATCTGTTCCGGCGCCATTTTACCCTTGGTCAGATCGTAAAGCAGGCTGGTAACGATCATTCGGAGAGCGATCAACTCCTCAAGAATGACCTGGTCCAAAACAGAGGACTTTTGCTGACCCTTTACTTGGTTAAGAACGATCTCCCGGCACCACTCGCCGAGCGGCCGACCATCCTTCTCTGCTAACGCTTGGAGGCTTGTTAAGTCACCTTCTGTGACGCGAAAGCCAATCGATCTGCTACGAATATCTGCTCCCAACTCTCGCGGTTGCTCTTTGGAAGGTCGGTGCTTGAGTACCCCAGAAGGCAATGTAACCGCCTTATTGCATGGACGTTAGCATATGCGAACGCCAAAATCAAGAGGCTAGCGTCGCCAACGGCGGCGTTAGCATTCGCCAACCCTCCAGGGGTGACGTGTCACTTTTCTGCCGGCGCGCCAGCGCCGTCCGGGGGAAACCGCGCTCCCCGCAAATGGATCGAATCGGCGGAACCGCCCCCCTGCCGACCATCATCGATCGAAGGCGGCGCGCCAGCGCCGTCCGGGGGAAACCGCGGCTCCCCGCAAATGAGATCGAATCGGCGGAACCGCCCCCCTGCCGACCATCATCGATCGAAGGCCTGTGATACAAAATTACGAATGCCCTGGCCGCCGTCCTGGTACGAAGTTCTGAAAGACTTCGCGGTTCCTTTGACTGCGCTAGCCTGGGGCATTTACATTTGGTGGCGCGATAACCGACGAGTTCTGTCGATTCACCAAATGGGTTCGTCCATAACAAACCGAGTCAGCCAAATTGAGGGGCATGACACGACTACCTTCGCCTTTGAGATCATCATCACCAACGACTCCCCAAAGGCCAACGTTGTGGTCGCGCACTACCAAGTCAAACCGCCGTGGGCAGACCCGGAGATTGAAGCCCTCGCCGACCCGAAAGAAGCATCACCGCCGTCGGACCGGTACACCCTTTACGGTTCATATATCGACCACCCACGAGAGTGGGTGGTCAATCATCATCGTTTTCAGTACGGAAAGCTTGCGCCCGGAGATACGATCCGAGGGACATTCCTAGCGCGCGGCAAAAACCCAATACCTAAAGACCTCCGCGGTCAGCGTGAAAATGGGATCGAAGTCGACTTCACCATCACCGATACGAAACGGAAAACCTACCAACAAAAAGTGGTGGTCTTCCCCGAACTGATCCCTGATCTGAAAAACAACAGCGCGGCCCTTAAAAGTGATCAGTCCGATTGAAGGCCGACGAGAGAACCGACGGGCACGAGTTTGCCGCCAGCAAAAATCGTGTGCCGCCCGTGCTGGCGATGCCATTCGCTGAGCGTAGCCGTGCGGTGCGTGCGCTCGACAGCTTCACGCCAGCCGGTCGAATTGTAGGCGCAGAAAGAAATCTCGCCCTCCTCCGTTGCAACGACCGTTGTGCTGGCTTGAATCGACCGGAGGTCCAGGTTGAAAAGATCCTGGAACCACATCCCTAGCACAATCAGGAGCCGCCATTCGCCGGATTCGTACGCCCTGTCAGTCCACCCCTCGATGGAGCTGTTGACGCGCGCCATGGATTGCTCGTGCAGTTGGTATAAATCCGCACGAGTGAAGTTCGCGGGAGCGCCTGCGGAATCGAATCGTGCATCGATGGCGGTCTGGACCGCAGCTATCAAACCGAACCCGTCAAGGTCCTGATCAATTATCCGCCGTACATCGCCAAGGAAACCTTCCACGTCGAAAAAGCGGGCAAGCGGCGCCACAGCTCCGGTCTTTACATTAACGACCAACGGACTTCCGACGGCGCTACTCGGTGCGGCCGTGCAAACCATGGATCTGTGATCACCGCGGAGGCGATCAGATAGGTATCCCAGCAGAGAGAAGGCGCTCGCCGGAAACCAGTCGCGCAAAGGTTGCCAATCCCACGCCACCTGGTCGGCAAGGTCGTGGGCGAGATGGGATAGCGTGTAACGCCGCGCGTGCCGCACTTCCGGCGTAACCGAACGGTCCCGGCCGGCAAACATGATCGGCTGAAAGATCACCCCGAAAAGGCCCTTCTCTACGGCGAACTGAACAATACGGCCGACTTGATCGGTGTTCAATCCGTTGACGATCGCCGTCTGTAATGTGACCTGGAGGCCGGCGCCGAGGATGTGCTCCAAGGCGGCGATCTTCACGTCCATGAAGTTTCTAATCCCGCGGTGCGCGTTCGCCTCGTCTGTGGTGCCGTCGATTTGCAGGAATACGCCGTGCAACCCTGCTCGCTTCGCTCCTGCCGCAAAGTCTGGCTCCTGCGCAAAACGGATACCGTTCGTTGCGACATAGAGCCTCTTGAACCCAAGCTGCCGAGCGTACGCAAGGGTTTCCAGGAAGTGCGGGGACAGAGTGGGTTCGCCGCCCGAAAAGAGAAAGTTCACTTCCCTGCGGTTTTGAACCGCCGCTGCTTTATCGAGAATGGACTGGATGTCCTGAAGCGAGAGCTCATGAACATCCTGGCCAGCATTGGCGTCCATATAGCACGGATCGCATTTCATATTGCAGCGGTTGGTTAGATCGAAGATGATGAATGTGCCGGTACCATATTGAACGCTCATGACCCCGTGATCGTGCAGCGGTTCATCGGGGCGGTATTCGCGCTCTGGAGGCACGGCCAAGTTCTCTATCCGGTTGTGGAAGGCCGCATCTGATGCGAGCAAGTCTTCGAATTCCCCATGGTGCTTACAGCGCTTCCGCATGAAAACCTGGCCGCCCGATTCCACAATCTGCGCCTCGACAATGCCGGCGTGATCGCGCAGCGTCGCCGGAGATTCGCCCTGCGCGACTGCGTTTATCGTTTCCGCGCCGCATTGCGGGCACAACGATAGAGTGTTGCGTAGAATGGTTGCTGGTTGAAACATAAGGTCCTACCTCGGGTTGATGGTGTGATGGGTTTGGGCAGACTGGGAAGGCTTTACCGCAGCAAGAGCGCCGATCAGTCCGTGCCCAGTAGAAAAACATTCGGGACACTCCCAGAAGGACGTGTGAATCAAGACTAAACGAAGTTGCCGATTCCGGTCAAGGGGTCGGCGGCCTACACTGACACACACGGTTTGCAGACGGCAACTATACTTTATCGTCTAGTAGGGATGTCCCAGCCGCGACCCGAAGAGCTCGGGATCACTTTTTTGGCGACGGGGCAGTTATTCCCTCGGATGATACTCGCGGATATCAGCCTCTATCGTGTAGTTTCCAAAATCTGGATGATATAGGGGAAGTTCTGTTTCCCCGTCAAAATCTGAGACCGGGGGATTCCAACCCTTATGTTTGCGTACAAGCTCATACGCTCGTTGCCGAGCTTCGGCTTCCGTTCCACGGAATCTTAATTTTTCTAGAGGGGGTTCTTCGTCTCCAGGACCAGGCTGACCTCTATCACATTCCCGAGCAATGTACACTTCAATTTCCCAATCCGTGAGTTTTTCCATACTCCATCCTAAGGGCAACATCTTACACCTTCCAAACCTACCTGGATTCCAGCGAAACCCGATGGGCCCGGCTCCCCTACTTGGTCGGTCGTGATCGCTGACCTTCTCTTAGTGCCAGGCACTTCCGATACTATGTCAGTTCCCTCCAATTTCCCTGCCACCGCGCTCCCACAGCTCGCGAGGTGCCCTGCTGAAACTGCAAGACATGCTTTCCTTGGTGCAAGCGCAACCGCGCGTTAACGGGCCCCTGCTGCGCGCTTTAGGGTACGCGAGCTTGCGGCTGACGTGGCTTTCTTCGCCGGCAATTTTGGTATTTGAGTCTTGTCTGCACGGGCATCAGCGACCAGCTGTTGCAGTTGCTGCAGGATGTCCGGGTAGCGTTTGGAGAGATAGCGCTGGACGCGCGCATTGGCGAGTAAACGCTCAATGTAGCCACCGGAAACGCTGAGAAGGAGCACATCTGCGCCGTACGATTCTTCTACTGCCTTGTACTCCCGTAATAAAGCGTCTGTCTCTTGTTCAAGCATCGCTTTTTGGGTTGTGGCGGCGCCTTTCGGCGGACGTCCCCGCCCTGGTGAAGCTAGCAGCTCCGTCCGAGTGCCAGTCAGGAGTGCCTGAGCGAAGCGGCGACTGTAATTGTTCGCAGCGACCATAAGCCCAGCGACTTCAGTTTGCCGAACGGCTTTCATCTTCCGCAAGACCGAAAAAGCATCATTGCCCACCCGCTTGTCCTTCAGCGTTTCTGCGGCTTCCGAGCAGATACCATCGAGGAGATTACGCTTTGCACGAATGGTGGCAACATTCACGTCAAGCGCAGCAGCGATCTGCTCTTCTGTGACGCCGTTCGCCAAATTTCTCAGGATCATGTGATGCTCGCCGATAGGAGAGAGGTAGTTGACACGTTTGTTGTAGGTGTACGACTCGTCATCGGTCGCAAGGAGGCAAGCGACCTCCGTCCCGCCGCGCGTCTTCAATATGTCAAGCCGCTTATGCCCATCTAGGACGAGGTACTTTCCCCGGCCCGCGGAAAAGACGACGATTGGTTCGATGATGCCCACGTGCTCAATAGAAGCTGCGATCTGTCTATATTTCTTATCGCGGCGGACCGCATCATCAATCTCCTTCAGTGGTGTCAGACGGGCAGTCTCTAGTACCACGACATCTGACTGAAACGCATGTTTGACCGATGTGGACATTTAGAGCACTCCTTATCTCACGCGAGGCGCTTTGCAAGCGGTTCAGGTAGTTTCTCCAGAGATTCTGCCCGCAGGAGTGTCACAAAGTGTTCGTCGCTGCGGAGACGTTTCAACGTTGACGTGAGAAGCGCCAACCGTTGTGAAATAACGGAGGCACGCCGCACAAGCGTCTTTTGGCGTTGAACATGGCGCTCGTACTCACGCACCAAGTCTTTGCCGGTCACCTTCCGTTCTGGTTTGCTTCCAGCCAAGTGGTCCTTCGCGAAGCGCTGGGTGATGAGGCGTTGCACGGCGCGCAACTTCGCGCCACGCAAATCACCTTTGTCATAGGCTTCAGTGAGAGCCTGCTGCACCTCCTTGCTCGTGGCGCTCGCAATCTTCATTGCCACACTCAGCGGAAGGGTGCCAGCCTCCACCTGAGGGATTAGCTTTTCTTCGCCTTTCCTGAGCAACAGGATGATGCCGTCTATGTACGTGACATCAAGCCCGATCTTTTCCGCGATAATCTTACTCTTGTATCCGCGTTCCTTCAGGCTCCGCACTTCACGGAGCAGTTCCGAATTGGACGGCCTGCGGCGAGCGATGTTCTCCACGAGACTCATGATGGAGCGTTTCTCGGTTGGGGCGTCGATCAATATAGCTGGCACCGTCGTGTCGCCCAATGCGACCACTGCCTCAAGGCGCCCCTGACCGCATACCAAGTCGTAGCGCGTTCCATCGGTATCGGCATCGCGGCGATACACTATCACGGGCTTCTTAAGCCCGACCTTATCGATGCTCGTAACAATCGTTTGGAAGGTCACCTTGTTCCGCGACCTTGGGTGTGTGACCCGAATTTCGCCGATAGGAATGTGTTCGATTCGCTGTGTCTTCACGCTGCCTCCTCAATGCTCTGCCGTCGACAAAGGCTGAAAAAGAATGACAGATCGTCAAAGCGATAAACATCGAGCACGAAGCCGTTTTCGGGTGCGAGGCGAATGCGCTCTGCCAGGGCGTCGATGCTCGGGAAAAGGTAATAGTCAAGAATCGTTTCGTTACCGGCCGCCAGGCGTGCCCCAATCGTGATGTCAGGTGCGAGGGATGCATCCAGCCGCATAATCCATCGGAAATTGCCACGCCCGGTCTCCCGGCAGCGTGCGAGCACCAGTGACGTAGTGAACTCGTCGTTAACAGTGAGCGTATCGGTCGTGGGATCTTTTCTGACCGTTGCGCCCCCTGCTTTGAGTTCACTGATGATTGCCTCCACTCGTGTACGGTGGTGCTCGCGAAGCAAGCGGTTAATTCTCACGTATGCGAAATCGCGGCGTGGGGTGTAGCCAATCAACTGATAGGCCCGGAGCAGGCTTTTGAACCGGCCCTGGTAAGCGGCGCTCGAAGGTAATCCCTCGGTCTCGTCGATCAGGATACCCGAAAGAGTGCCCTTCTGAGCAAGCAGTCTACGCAAAAGCTCCAGCATTTCGTCATTGGAATAGCGGCGGTGGCGGGCGTCAACGATTTCGTGTGCGCGTTGAAAGATTTCTAGAGGTATGATCGGCTCGAATGCATCGTCGCGCCGAATCCACATGTCTGGAGGATTGGCGACTCGCTTCTTCTTCAGTTTGAATGACCGACGGTTAAAGACGTTGGCTCCCGCGTATTTCGGATTTGTGAGAAGTTGGTGGACAGTAGCGCGTGTCCAGGGCCGTTGTAGGTCAGTAGAAATTCCGCGGCTGTTAAGAACATTCGCAATCTCGAATTCGCTTTGCCTCTCCTCAATGAACCGCTGATAGACCTCGCGGACAACTGCGACCTCTTCCGCTGGGCCGGGGACAAGAATCACCCTATCGGTCTGGAGACTCTTCCTCTCGCCGCGCGTCAGGATTACCTTCGGATTCCCATGTTGGTCGCGCAGAAGGCGCCTTAGGCCATAGCCAGCAGGTCCGCCTTGCCGGAAGCCCAGTTCAATCAACCGGCACTGGCCGGCAAAAACCTTCACCGAAAGCTCCCTGCAGGTCTCGCCAGCCATCGTCCGCTTGATCGTCTTAAGCAGGGTAGAAGACAGGCTTCCGTCGTTGGCGAAAAGTTCGGCGCAGTAGTGAACTGCAATATTGGCGCGCTGGCAAAGGTATTCGTAGTAGGCGCTCTCATCTGCATTCAGGAAACGTCCCCAGCGGGTGACGTCGTAAACTAGGATGACGTCGAAATTTGCTGCGCCACTTTCGACATCGCGGATGAGTTGCCGTAGTGCAGGACGCCCCGCTATGTTGAGCCCACTCCTACCCTCTTCGTTATAGATTTGGATGATCGCCATGCCGTTGGTTTCGGCGTATTTTCGGATAACTTCGAGCTGGTTTTCGATTGAGTACTGCTGATGGTCGGTTGACATGCGCACGTAAGCGGCCGCCCGAATGAGCGAGAGCCCCTGTGGTGCGGATGTTTCCAGCACGGTGGCGACCTCGCAATCGCCGGTGCCGTCTAGCGCGCCGACAGAAAGCGCAATTTGTGAAAAAATCGACCTCCTAAATGATAGCGTCTTACTGGGTTTGGTGCGTTGCTTCGATCTTCCCAGCTTTTCATACGCATCTCGTAACGCATGATGCGTAAATCCGGGCGTTATCCCGTCAAGATTTCCGTGGCATGTCAGCATGCTAGCATGCTTCTTGGAATGCCCTTTCGCGAAAGAAGCACCGCCCCTTGAGGTTTGTAGAGGTTTATCGTGGAAACTTGGTAGTGGATCATGTCGTGGGACGGCGAGCTGGAGGACTTCAAGAGCAAGATCGACCTGCGTGAATATGCCACTGGACAGGGCTACACGCTCGATCGCCGGGAGAGCTGGCGCGGGTCCGCCGTGATGCGCAACGGCGGAGACAAGGTTGTCATTAAGCTCAATTCCAACGGCCACTATATTTACTTTTCTGTGAGGGATGAGCGGGATAACGGCACGATCGTTGATTTCGTGCAGTTCCGAAAGCGCCTAAGCCTGGGCGAAGTCCGCAAGGAGCTGCGACCGTGGATCGGGCGGGCGGCCACTTCCCTACCCCGCTTCGCCAAACTTGAAAAAACTGCGAAGGACCGCCTACGTGTTGAAACCGAATATCGGCGGATGAAGGAAGCGCACCGTCACCCGTACCTAGAGGAAGACAGGGCTGTGCCGGCGCATATCCTTCAGTCCGACAGGTTCGCCGGTATGGTCCGGATAGACATGCACGGCAATGCTGTCTTCCCGCACTTCGACCAACTAGGGCTGTGCGGGTATGAACTCAAGAACCGGAACTTTACCGGCTTTGCGCCCGGCGGTGAAAAAGGCTTGTGGTCATCGCATGAGAAGGCCGGCGACGGTCGGCTTGTGTATGCCGAGGGTGCCATCGATGCTCTTTCCCACGCGGCGCTGTTCCCGGATGACGATGCCCGGTACAAAAGCATCGGCGGGCAGACCAATCCGCGCCAGCCGGATCTGATCCATGCCGAGGTACTCAGAATGCGCGGTGGCTCCGAGATTGTCGCCGCTATGGATGCCGATGAGGCAGGGCGCGCGTTTTCTGATCTCGTGAAGCAAGCTGTTGCGCGAGCCGATCGCGCGGACCTTTCTTTCAGGGTTCACGTGCCGGAACGAGAGGGTAACGATTGGAACCAGATTCTCAAGGAGAGGCGCCATTCTTTTCCTGTTGCCCGTTTGTGATAGTTGGAGGGAGAGTTGGTTGAAGGAATATTGGTCGGGAAGGCGGGGGGCTGGATTCCTATTGTCCGTATTGGGTGTGGAGGGAGTTTTTCAGACATTTCCACAAAAAGTGGGGGCCGACTACTTGTGTGTATATGATTCTAACTACATGTATATGAGGGTGTTTCAGCGGAAGGTGGTGAGGGTGTTTCAGCGGAGTTAGAAAGGCGTGGTGAGGGTGTTTCAGCGGAACATAAGAACTTGATTCTACAGGTGAGTGAGGGCGTTTCAGCGAACGCTTGTGGGCGATGAGGGTGTTTCAGCGTGGATAACACAGACGATCCACAGGCTTTATCCACAGTCGGATCAGCGGGCAATAGTCTTGGGGCTGATCGACGGTGGGCAGGCACGGATTTCGAGTGAGCCTGTGGGCGTGGCAAAGTTGAGCGCCGGCCAGCAGAGTTTCAGTTTCCTGAGTTCTCTGAGAACGTCCTTGCGGAAGTCGCGGATAACGTACTTGTCGCCGGCTCTGGCGGGATCGGCGCCGAATTGCATGTACAGCCTTTCCCACTGCAAGCGTTCGGGCTTCTTCCCCTGGCTGTAGAGGGTGAACGTTTTGTACGAAAGCCACATGTAAAGGTCGAGGCCGAGAGAGGACCGTTTCATCTCCTTCAGGATTCGCATGTCGAGCGGAACTGGGTGGGCAATGATCTCGTTGAAGAACGCCTCTCCCAGATGAATGCGGCTCTGCCAGAGTGTGTCTTGTTCGGGCTTTTTGTAGTCCCACCAAAGCTCGGTCCGATCGGCGACAGCGGAGGACGCAGTTGCCTTGTGGCCGGGCGTTTCATAGATCAGTTGGACATGGGCGTTAAAGAGCCTGTCAATTTGATGCTTGAGCCTGGTACGGTCGCCACGGTCGCCCCCGCTATCGGAATACATTCCGAGTTGCCGCATGAAGGACGAAAGCGAACTGCCAAGGATCAGCTCTCGCTCTTGTGTCCTGACGGCCTCCGTCGATACCCAGGCGAGCAGAAGGCGCGGCAGATTGCCATAGGGCAGTTTGTTGTCACCACCCGCGATCATGATGAGCTTATAGGGGCCGTTCTGCCGCTTGTACTGCAGGCGGGTGCCGGGGTTGGTTCTGGGCAATGAGCAAAGAGTCAGCAGGCGGGCCATAAAGCCCATGTCGGCGTTCGGGTCGTCGGCAATGTCGGCGAGAGCGCCGATCTGCTTGATGCGAGTGAAGTGGTGCTTACCTTGAACGGTCAGAGCCTTCGTTTCTGCGGGCGGTTTTATGGATTTGAGCTGCTCGAATCCGGGGAGTTGTGGGACCAGCTCGCCGACGTGCGTGAGGCCGTCCTCTTTCCTATTACTCATGACAACTTCGCCTCTGCTGCTAAGCAGCTGGTGTTTTTGACGGGCCAGCATATCAAAAACATGCTGGCATGATAGCATGCGCGCATGCTATCCGTGATTCTTCTTGTAAAACTGCCACATCTCCTCGAAGAGCGCACCCCGGTCGATGTCGTTCTCGGCAGCTTTGGCGCGGAACTCGCGTCGGGTCTCCGGAGAAATCTTGACCTGTTGGTGAACCTTCTGGCCGCTCGGGGGCTTGGAGAGGTTATTCGTTGTTTGTTCAGCAGCAGGCGGAGTTCCCTTCCCCGGCCGATTCAGCTTCTTTACGTCGACCATCAGGCAACGCTCCGTTTCGCTCGCAGCTGCGAAGTCTTCGCGGTGCCGTTCAGCTCGCTAATTTTGTCCACCATGCCCTGGGCCAGCTCCTCGGCGCGCTCGTTGAGACTCTGAAAGCGGGTCTCCGTGAGCGCCCTGCCCTCGTCGCTGGCGCGGCGGTAAGCAACCTGCTCCGGAACGGCGCCGCCAAGGACGGAATATCCTGCCTGTTTCAGGTATGCCCTAGCATCCTCGATTTCAACAGAGCTGTTTCCTACGCGGCATAGCGCGAAAGTAATCTTGTCCCGCAGAACGCCGTTTTTTACAA
>Ga0335078_10007977_pt1 | contig 15726 bp, 15 predicted proteins | sample Lox_Sample_32_FD_206711 | JGI IMG/M metagenome (GOLD analysis project Ga0335078, IMG submission 206711) | Soil microbial communities from Loxahatchee National Wildlife Refuge, Florida, United States - Lox_Sample_3.2 | ecosystem: Environmental > Terrestrial > Soil > Wetlands | place: USA... | reverse complement strand
GCGTAATTCTGCGGCCCGGCAAGGGAGAATTTACGATCAACGGCCGGCCCTTCGAGTCCTATTTCCCCACCGAAGGCGCCCGTGCGTCCGTGCGGCAGCCCTTGCTGGCGACCGAGACCGCCGACAAGTTCGACGTCCTGATGCGCATCGATGGCGGCGGCATCTCCGGCCAGGCCGGCGCCGCCCGCCATGGCATCGCCCGCGCCCTCTGCGAATTCAACGTGGAGCTGCGGCCCCGCCTCAAGAAGCTCGGCTTCCTGACGCGTGACCCGCGCCGCCACGAACGGAAGAAGTACGGCCAAAAGGGCGCCCGCAAGCGCTTCCAGTTCTCCAAGCGGTAATGTCTTTTTGGCTGAAAGCTGTGCCGGAAGCCCGCGCGCAAATCTCGCTTTGGACCGCGCGCGGGGCCCCGCACGGAAATCTAGGAGGTAATTTACGCCCGCAATATCGATGAAGGAATTGCTCGAAGCCGGCGTTCACTTCGGGCACCAGACCAAGCGCTGGAATCCGAAGATGAAGGAATACATCTTCGGCGAACGTAACGGAATTTACATAATCGACCTGCAAAAAACCTTGAAAATGTTCAAGGACGCCGCTCGTTTTGTCGGCGAAATGGCCGCCCAGGGCAAGAATGTGCTCTTCGTCGGAACCAAACGCCAGGCCCAGGAAGCCATCGCCGAGGAAGCCAACCGCTGCCAGATGTTCTATGTGAATCAGCGCTGGCTCGGCGGCCTGCTCACCAACATGGCCACCGTGCAGCGCTCCATCAAGCGGCTCAAAGAGCTGGAGTCCATGGCCACCACCGAGGATGGCTACAGCGGCAGGCCCAAGAAAGAGATCATCCGCCTGGAGCGCGAGCGCAAACATCTGGATTCCAATCTGGCAGGCATCAAGGATATGCCCGGCCTGCCCGATCTGATGTTTGTGATCGATTCGAACAAAGAGTCTATTGCCGTGAAGGAAGCGCGCCGCCTGGGTATTCCCGTAGTAGCCATCGTCGACACCAATTGCGATCCCGATGAGGTGGATTACGTCATCCCCGGCAACGACGACGCCCTGCGCGCCATCCGCCTGTTCGCCAGCAAAATCGCCGACTCCGTCATCGAAGGCCGCAGCCTGGCCAGCGAACAGGAATTCACCGCCGAAAAGATCGTGACCGATGAAACGCCGGTCGAAGAGGTGCCCGAGTATACCGAGTACGTGGACCCCAAGTACGCCGAGAAGATTATGGCCGAGTCTCTAATGGAAGAAGAGCCGCCGCCCGCCTCGCCGCGTAAGGGTCCCGCCTCGGAATCCGCCGAAGCGCTCCCGGAGGCCGCCGTCACCGAAAGCGGACACTAAGAGTTTTGGCCGCAGGTTCTGCGTTCGAGTTCATCTGCGTGTATCTGTGTGCATCTACGGCTGAAGTATGTGTGGTTCCACTTTGCTTTTGTCAGATGAAAGGAAGGATTTAGGCTGCGGGAGCATCTGCGGCTAAATTCAGCTATGGCGGAAATCACCGCTCAACTCGTCAAGCAGCTCCGCGAGCGCACCGGCGCGGGGATGATGGAATGCAAAAGCGCCCTGGTGGAGGCCAACGGCGACATCGGTGCCGCGGAGGTCGTCCTGCGCAAGCGTGGCATCGCATCCGCGCATAAGAAAGCGGCCCGCGCCACCAGGCAGGGTCTCATCGGCAGCTATATCCATTCCGGCGGCCAGTTGGGTGTCCTGGTGGAGGTGAACTGCGAGTCCGATTTTGTGGCGCGCACCGGTGATTTCAAGGAACTGGTGCACGATATCGCTATGCACATCGCCGCCGCCGATCCGCGCTACGTGCGCAAGGAGGACGTGCCCGCAGACGTCCTCGACAAGGAGCGCGAAATTCAGCGCGGCCGCGCCGCCTTCGAGGGAAAACCCGAAAACGTCATCGACCGGATCGTCGAAGGGCGCCTCTCGAAATTCTACGAAGAGTTCTGCCTCCTGGAACAGCCTTTCGTCAAGGAAGCCAGCCTCACCATCGGCCAGTTGATCAAGACCAGGATCGCCAAACTGGGCGAGAACATCACCGTCGCGCGGTTTACTCGCTACAAAGTGGGCGATGTGGCGGCCGCGGAAGCCGGCGGCGAAGAGCCCCCCGATGCCAGCGTCCGCGTCCCCGTATAAGCGCGTCCTGCTCAAGCTCAGCGGCGAGGCGCTGGCCGGCGGCGCGGCTTTCGGTATCGACGCCGCGCGCATCAAAGAACTCGCGCAGGAAGTCTCCGCCGTGTCTGCCACCGGCGTGCAGATCGGCCTGGTCGTGGGGGGGGGGAACTTCTTCCGCGGCGTGGCGGCCGCGGCCCAGAATATGGACCGCGTCACCGCCGACCACATGGGCATGCTGGCCACCGTCATCAATTCCCTGGCCCTGCAGGACGCCCTGGAGCAGATCGGCGTCTACACCCGCGTGATGAGTGCCATCGAAATGCACGAAGTGGCCGAACCCTACATTCGCCGCCGCGCCATCCGCCACCTGGAGAAGGGCCGCGTGTGCATCTTCGCTGCCGGCACCTCGAATCCGTATTTCTCCACCGACACCGCCGCCGCCCTGCGCGCCCTTGAAATCCGCGCCGGCATCGTCGCCAAGGCCACCCGCGTGGATGGCGTCTTTGACAAGGATCCCTTGCGCTTCCCCGACGCCGTCATGTACCGGGAGGTCTCCTATCTGGAGGTTTTGTCCAAGGCTCTCGGCGTCATGGACGCCACCGCCGTCGCCATGTGCCGCGACAACAAACTTCCGATTATTGTTTTCAATTCGACTGTGAGCGGAAATATAATGCGTATGACGATGGGAGAACCCGTCGGCACGCTCATTCACTAGGCCTCTATGAAAACCGAACACAACGCCGCCCCTGCGGGGCCCGCTTTCAACTCGATCAAGGAAGTCGAAAATCACATCCGGACGCGCATGGAGAAGGCCCTCGGTGATTTGCAGCACGAAATGGCCACCATCCGCACCGGCCGCGCTTCTCTCGGCCTGCTCGATCATATTCGCGTCGATTACTACGGGACGCCCTCGCCCCTCAACCAGGTGGCCACCCTGCACGTCCCCGAGCCGAACCTCATCACCATCCAACCCTGGGATGTCTCGCAAATCGGTCCCATCGAAAAGGCCATCCGCGCTTCGGACCTGGGCCTCAATCCGTCCAACGACGGTAAGCTCATCCGCCTCCCCATCCCCCCCCTCACCGAGGAGCGCCGCAAGGAACTCGTCAAGCGCCTGCACGGAGTGGCCGAACACCATCGGGTCTCCGTGCGCAATGTCCGGCGCGACGGCAACGAAGCCGTCAAAGCGCTGCTCAAAGACAAGAAGATCACCGAAGACGACGACAAGCGCGCCCATGACGAGATCCAGAAGCTGACCAATACTTACATGGAAAAAATCGACCAGGCCGCGCACAACAAGGAGAGGGAAATCCTGGAGATTAAGTAACGCCTCCTGCGCCCTGCACGCCAACCGTACGGCTCTTCGCATTGGCCCGCGGTCTGCTCCACATTCGCTGGAGGTTGTCCATGTCCAAGACGATCTGTGTCCTGATCGCTGTGCTGTGCTTAGCGGGATGTAGCCGGCAGCCCAGCCAGCCGAATGCGAATTCGGCCAATGCGCAGGCTGCAACCGCTCCGTCAACCGCCGCCCCGGCGCCCGCTACCGAGCCGCCTGCGGCCCCGCCTGCTGCCGCGGAGCCCGTCGCCGCCACCGCGCCGGCTCCGGCCCTGCAACCGCCGGTCATCATTCCGGCAGGAACTCGCATTCGCGTGCGCCTGGCGGAGAGCCTGAATACCAAATACAGCCGGCCGGGGGAACATTTTTCCGCCTACCTCGATGATCCGATCGTTTCAGGCAATCGCGTAATCGTACCCAAAGGCACCGTGTTCCATGGCCGCGTGACGGAAGCCAGGCGCTCGGGCCGGTTCCGGGGACGCGCGTATCTGGGCGTCACCTTGAACTCGTTTCGTCTGCGCGGCGTGACATACGGCATTGAGACCCGTGCCGATGTCCGCGCCAGCACTTCTCACAAGAAGCGGAACCTGGCATTGATCGGCGGCGGCTCGGGCGCGGGCGCGGCGATTGGAGCCCTTGCGGGCGGCGGAGTCGGAGCGTTGATCGGTGCCGGCGCGGGCGCCGCCGCGGGCGCTACCGGCGAACTCATCACGGGCAGGAAGAATGTCCGCCTGCCGGTCGAGACTCCCCTGGTGTTCCGTCTGCGTGACCCGCTCGCCTTGCGCACTTGATGGGGCGCTACACCAGTTGTTCCATCAGGCTGATCAGGTACTCCGCGTCGAATGGCCCGGAGCGGTGAGTGCGCCCTTCAAAAAACCGCCACATGCGGCGCGACCTCTCCAGGGTGTAGAAGAGCATCTGTTCCTCCACTAACTCCTTCTCGAGCAGTTGCTGATTGAAACAGCGCACGGCCCCCGCCAGAATATAGGGAACGCGGAAATCTTCCGTCGAGACCAGCTCCGGCGGCGCCTGAAATGTAATCTGCAGAATGCGCCCGCGGGCGTTGATCTGGAACAGATTCACGCCCTCCTCCTGGAAGTTCTCCGCCTCGTATTCCGCGGGTTGGAACTCGAGCTCGAAGCGCGCCAGCAACCCGTTCAGCTCGCGGACAAAGCGAGCGCAGACGCTGTGCAGCTCAAGCGCTGCCTCGCAGCGCAAAGCGGCGATCTCGCGCCCTTTGCGGAGCAGGACCTCATCCTTAAGGGCCAGCGCGTCCAGGCTTCTGGCCAGCCTCTTCAGGCGCTCGCGGCGCGGCTGGGACACGCGGCCGTCGCGCGACGGCTTGGAACCCCACATGGCCTTCACAGCTACCAGCATATGCGTGTGGCGCCGCCGGATCAAACCGTTACAGCCGCCGCACCCACAGCCTTACCTGGCCCCGGATGAAATCGAGCACGCTGCTGTCCGGCAACGCCGACGACTGCCACACGCCGCCGTGATTGGTCCACGCGCAGATTCGCGGCCCCACCCGCCGCACCAATCCGATCGCGCTCTGTCCCGACAGGTCCAGTGCGAAGTAGCCTTCCTCGGGCTCCTTCCTGGATCCATCGGCGCACTCCAACAGAACCACTCCGCCGCCGCTGAAGAATGGCGCGCCCAGCGGATCAGGCGCCACCCGCGCGGCCACCGGAGATTTCAGCCGCAACACGTCCGCCGCGGGAAATGGATACGTCTCGCGCCCCGCCGCACCGGGAAACGCATGCCCCGGTCCGATCCAGCCGTCCAGCAGCGGGATCGCGCGGCACTCGCCGGGACCAAATTTCTGGCGCGCGGCGCCGCCCGCTTCGCCCGCCGTCAGCAGGTCCAGCACATCGATCTGCAGGCGGTGCAGAATCTGATCCGCCTTCTCCATCGAAAGCAGCCGGATCCCTTTCAGAACATTGTGAATGTGCGGTTGCGATATGCCCGTGATGCGGGACAAGCTGCGCTCCGTGATTTCACCGTTGCGCAGCCGTGCCCGGAGCTGCACCAGCAGGCGCATTTGCAAGAGCCGGAAATCCATCCGCGGAAGCACCTCACCCTATTTCTGTGGGAAATAGGGACGCATAAAATGCAAAACGTTCCGGATATATTCCCGTATACCCCGCATATTTTGCGTAATAATACTAGCAGGTAACCCAATATACGACAATAATATACGTACTGTATCCCTAAAAAGATTACACTATATTGATGTCGAATTACAAGATATTCGCTTGACGATTTTGTGTGTGGCGATATCGTTGTAACAGTTTTTCGTGCTGCCCCCGAGGATGGAGGGGGCCGACGGGAGGACGTTTCAAACCTATGATCTGGGATCGAACACAAACGATTGCACTCGCAAAAACGGCCTGTACGCATTGCCATGGTTATGGAATGCGTCCGGGGCGAAACAATCGGGAGACGCCCTGCAACTGCGTCTTTCGCGCTATTTTCCGCGCCTGCTACCGGCGCTTTCGAGAGTGCGCCACCAGGGAAAAACATATGAGCCGTGTGCAGTTGGAGTTCTGCGGCGGCAAAGATACCCGCATGGCGTACGGCCGCAAAGTGGAGGAGTATATCGCCGATTTCTGCCTGGTGAGCCAGCGTACGCTGACCGCCTTTGAGTACGACGTTTTTCGCTTCCACTTCCTGCTGGGCGCGGATTGGAAGGCGTGCTGTTGGCGCCTCCAGATCGACCGCGGCACCTTCTTTCACGCGGTGTACCGCATCGAGCAGAAATTGGGAAGGATTTTCCGCGAGTTGGAGCCCTATAGCCTGTTCCCACTGGACGAGTACTTCGGCGGCGCCATCCGCAAGGACCTCGCCCAAACTCGCGGTTCGGAAGCTGTCTGGCCCATGCCTGCGCTGCCCGCCTCCGTGCAGCCCCCCGTGGGGCTCTCGGCGGCCTGAATGCCATGGGGAAGGCGTGATACAATCCACCCTGCGCGCCCGATGGACCCGCTCACCCATTCCGCGACTGGCTTGTTTCTGGGCCGCGCTGGATTGGATCGCTTCACGCCCTACGCCCCCTGGATTCTGGTGCTGGCCGCCAACGCTCCCGATATCGATATCGTCACGCTGGCCGGCGGCCAGCTCAACTATCTCAACTATCATCGCCACCTGACGCACTCGCTCGCGGCCATGCCGTTGCTGGCGCTGCTGCCGGTTGTGCTGGTGCGCTTATGCGCGCGGCGTCCGCTGCGTTGGCTGGGAGCATACGCCATATCGCTGGCGGGGGTGGCCTCGCACCTGTTGCTGGATTACACAAATGCCTACGGCATCCCCTTGCTGCTGCCCTTCTCCTCGCGATGGCTGCGTCTGGACCTCACCTCGCTGGTGGACTTGTGGATTTGGGCCGCGCTGCTGGCCGCGTTCGCCGGACCCGTGCTGGTGCGCCTGGTGAACGCGGAAATCGGCGCGCGCTCGAGCGGCGCCACCCGCGGATTCGCCATCTTCGCCCTGCTGTTTCTGCTGCTCTACAACGGCGGCCGGGCCGTGCTGCATGCCCGCGCGGTGGCGGTCATGAATGCGCGCATCTATTCCGGATCCGCGCCATGGCGCGTCGCGGCCTTGCCTGGACCCGTGAATCCGCTGGCCTGGCGCGGTCTGGTGGAAACGGCAGACTCCTACATCGTGCTGGACGTTAACCTGCTCGAAGAATTTCGCCCCTCCGGCGCCGTCTTCTACAAAGCCGAACCCGCGCCGGCAGTCGAGGCCGCCAACCGCACAGCAGTCTTCCGCGATTTCTTCAAGTTTTCGCAGTTTCCGCTCGAACGCGCCACCCCGCTCTCGGACCCCGAGGGCGCCACCCGCGTGGAAGCCATGGACATCCGCTTCGGCACGCCGGACCGGCCCGCCTTTGTGGCTACGGCCATTGTCAACAGCCAGGCGCGCGTCATTCGATCGTGGTTCAGTTTCGGCGCCGCGCGGCCGCGCTGAACCGCTCATCCGCCGGGTGCGTCGTGCGTGCCGGTGCCCGCGATGTCTTCCACCTTGGTGCCGCGGTAATCGATCCGCTGGGGCAGCGCCGCGCGCATGTTCACTTGGTCTTCAGTGGCGCCCCAGGGGTGGGACGCGCTTTGCTGGTACGGCTTGGCGGCGACCGCCAAAGGATTCGCCGCGTCCTCCAGGATGCGCCGCAGCACATCGTCGAGCGGAACGGCCTGCGATTCCAGGTCCGGACGCCCCAGCATGTGGCAGTACTCCGATGGCGCGATGGCTTGCAACACGACGCCATCGGCCTCCGGCCAAACCGCGACCCGGCACGGCAGAAAACCGGCGAAGCGGATATCCGCGGCTAACAGGGCCGTATAAAGCTTCGAATGATACAACGTGAAGACGAAGGCCTCCCGCTGGGCGCTGCCCGAGGCATGGTGCGGCGCTCCCAGGTGGCTGACCACCGTCACATTGGCGTTGTGGCGATGGGCGGCGGCCTTCAGGACGGATTCGATTTCTTCCCATCTCACCGCCGATCTGACCTGCAGCATCTGCGTCCTCCCGCGTTTATGATACAAGAAGCTCTGAAATTATGCCAGCGCGAATTCGCGCAGTCACCCGGCCGCTATAATCTGAAAAGGTGCGAAAACGAATCCTGTTCGGCGGCGGCCTCGTCCTGTTGGCGATTTCGGTGGCCCTTGTCGTCTGGCAGGGATCCTTCAACTTCGGCAAATACGGGCCGGCCGACCCCGCGCAGACCTTCATCTTCTGGGCCATTTCCAGCCTGATCTTCGTGCTCATGGTCACGCTGGGCTTCATGCTGGTGCGCACGGTCGTGAAGCTGTATATCGACCGCCGCAGCGGCCGCGAGGGATCGCGCATCCAGACCAGACTGGTCCTGGGCGCCCTGGCCCTCAGCATCACTCCGGCGCTGTTCCTGGTGCTGTTCAGTTACGAGGTGCTGAATCGCAACCTCGATAAGTGGTTCAGCCAGCCGGCGGAAGCCTCCAACCAGACCTTCCGGCAGATCTCCGGAACGCTGCGCAACGAGGTGCACGACGAGGCGGACTTGCAGGCGGCTCTGCTGGCCGCGCAACCGGAGACGCGCCTGCTGCTCGAACAGGGCGTGAAGACACCCGGCTTCCTGGCGCGCTTCGCGAAGGATCAGGATCTGGCCGCCGCGGCCATCATTCCCGTCACGGGGGACCAGCCGCTCGATTCGGTCGGGCAGTTTCCGGTTACCGCGGCCGGCGGGCAGACGGTCATCTCCCGCTGCCCTGTCAAAGCGGGCGGCCGGGTGGAGGGGACCGTCGAACTGGCCTCGCGGATTCCCATCAACATCTCCGAAAAGCAGCAGCAGATCGACAAGTCGGACCGCGCGTTCCGGGAGTTGGCGGCCTCCCGCCGCAATGTCCGCACGTTCTATCTGCTGTTCATGGCCATGATCACGCTGTTCGTGCTCTTCGTGGCCACCTGGATCGCGCTGTTCCTCTCCAAGCAGATCAGCGGCCCGATTTCGGCCCTCCTGCGCGCCGCCGGCGAATTGCGCAAGGGCAATCTGCAACACCGCGTGCACGCCCGCGCCATCGACGAGCTGGCCAGCCTGGTGCGCGCCTTCAACGAAATGACCCAGGAACTAGAGGCCAACAGCCGCGAGCTCGACGAGCGGCGCCGCTTTACGGAAGCGATCCTCGAAAGCATTCCCACGGGAGTGATTTCCATCGGGCCGGACGGCTACATCAGACGGGTCAACCGTGCCTTGAGCCACATATTCCCCGCCGGCCGCGCGGCCGCCGCCACGCGTCTCGAAGATCTTTTCTCGCGCGAAGACACGGCCGAAATCAAGTACCTCATGAAGCGCGCGCGCCGCACGGGGCTGGCGTTCCGGCAACTCGAAATGCAGACCGAACGGCAGACCTTGCACCTGGCGGTGACCGTCTCGGCATTGGAGGAAAAGCTCACCTCGGGCTTTGTGATCGTGCTCGAGGACACCAGCGAATTGCTGCGCGCGCAAAAGGCCCTGGCCTGGCACGAAGTGGCGCGCCGCGTGGCGCACGAAATCAAGAACCCGCTCACGCCCATCGCGCTCTCCGCCGAACGCATGAGCCGCCAGTTGGAGCGCCTGCAGATTCCGCCCGAGAACCGCCGTGTGCTAGACGAATGCGCCGGCACCATCTCGCGCTCGGTCGAGTCGGTGAAGACGCTGGTGGATGAGTTTGCGCAGTTCGCGCGCTTCCCCGCCGCGCAACCGGTGCGCTGCGATCTGAATGCGGTGGTGGAAAGCGCGCTGGCGGTCTTCCACGGCCGCCTCGATGGAATCGAGATTCGCGTGCAACTGGCCCCCGATCTGCCGCCCGTGAACATCGACCGCGACCAGTTCCAGCGCGTGGTGGTGAACCTGGTGGATAACGCCGCCGAAGCCATGCAGGATTCGCTGGTGAAACGCCTGCTCATTACCACGCAGGCGGGCGCCGCGGAAAGCGTGGAACTGGTGATCTCCGATACCGGCTGCGGCGTCTCGGCCGAAGACAAGGAAAAGCTTTTTCTGCCGTACTTCTCCACCAAGGGCCGCGGCACGGGCTTGGGCCTGGCGATCGTCAATCACATCCTCTCCGACCACGGCGCGCAGATCCGCGTGGAGGACAACCAGCCGGCCGGTGCGCGCTTCACCATCGAAATTCCGGCGCTGATCGATTCCGACCTCGTGGAGCCGGCCCTCAAACCGGCGATGATCCGCGCATGAGACCCTCCCGTATCCTGATCGTAGACGACGAGCCGGACATCCGGCGCTCGCTCAGCGGCGTCCTGGAAGACGAGGGCTACCAGCCGCAGGCCGTCGAAAGCGGCGAGGCCTGTCTCGCCGAACTGGGCCGCGAGGCGTGCGAACTGGTGCTGCTGGACGTGTGGCTGCCCGGCATGGACGGCATGGAAACGCTCACGCGCATCCAGGAAATGCCGCTCCCCGAACGTCCCGTGGTGGTGATGATCTCCGGCCACGGCAACATCGAAACGGCTGTGCGGGCTACCAAGCTGGGGGCCTACGACTTTCTGGAGAAGCCGCTGACCATCCAGAAAATCTCCGTGGTGGCCAAGAACGCGCTGGAGCACCGCCGCCTGCAGATCGAGAACAGCCGCCTGAAGGGGGACGCCGAATCGCGCTACCACATCATCGGCGAGAGCGTGCCCATGAAGGCGCTGCGCCAGGAACTGGCGTTGATGGCGGGCACCAACGGGCGCGTGCTGATCTACGGCGAAAGCGGCACGGGCAAGGAACTGGTGGCGCACGCACTGCACGCCATGAGTCCCCGCGCGGCCGAGCCGTTTGTGGAAGTGAACTGCGCGGCCATCCCCGAAGAGCTGATCGAGAGCGAGATGTTCGGACACATCAAGGGCAGCTTCACGAGCGCACACGAGACCAAGATCGGCAAATTCCAGAAAGCCGATGGCGGCACGCTCTTCCTGGACGAAGTGGGCGACATGAGCCTGCGCACGCAGGCCAAGGTGCTGCGCGCGCTCGAGGAGCAGCGCTTCGAGCCGGTGGGCGCCAGCGCATCCGTGCAGGTGGACTTGCGCGTGGTGGCCGCCACCAACAAGAACCTGGACGACGAGATCGAGCGCGGTAATTTCCGCGAGGATCTTTTCTATCGCCTCAATGTGATCCCTTTCCACGTGCCGCCCCTGCGCGACCGCCGCGAAGATATCCCCCTGCTGGCCGACTATTTCCTGCGCGAGTTTACCACCGCCTACGGCCGCAAGCCGAAGGAGCTGACGGCGGAAGCCTACCGCGTGCTGGCCGATTATCACTGGCCGGGCAACGTGCGCGAGCTGCGCAATCTGATCGAGCGTATCGTGATTCTGAACCCGCAGGTGCGCGTGGACGCCCGGCATATTCCCCTCAACGTGACCCGCCGCCCCGCCGAGCGTCCCATGGACCGCTTCGGCAGCCTGGCCGAGGTGCGCGAAGCCGTCGAGCGTGAGTACATCCTGAAGAAGCTCGACGAGACAAACGGCAATGTGACGCGCACGGCCGAGTTGCTCGGCCTGGAGCGGAGTAACTTGTACCGTAAGATGAAGACGCTGGGGATCGGACCGAAAGAGTGATGCCGCACCGTCTCCGCCATGCCATCTGCAACGAGATCTTCGAAGGCTGGCCCTTCGCGGACGCCTGCCGCGCTATGCGCGCCGCCGGATATGAAGGCATCGAGATCGCTCCCTTCACGCTGGCCGAAGATCCGGCGGCCATCTCACCGGGCGCGCGGCGCGAATATCGTGACATCGTGACGTCGGAAGGCTTACAGTTCGTAGGGTTGCACTGGCTCATGGTCAGTCCGCGGGGCCTGCATGTTACTACGCCCGATGCGGACCTTCGCTGCCGCAGTTGGGAGCACATCCGCCGCCTCATCGATCTGTGCGCCGATCTCGGTTCGGATGGCCTGATGGTCTTCGGCTCTCCCAAACAGCGCGGCGCCATCGGCGGATTGAGCCGCGCTGAAGCCACCCGGCATTTCATCAATGGCCTGGCTTCGGTGGCGCCCCACGCGCGCGCCCGTGGAGTTACGATCCTGGCGGAAGCTCTGCCGCTCTCCCAGTGCGATGTGGTCACCTCGCTCGGCGAGGCGGCGGCCCTGGTGCGCGAGATCGATCGCCCCTCCATCCGCACGATGTTCGACTGTCACAACGCGGTGGATGAAAGCGAGCCGCACGCCGCGCTCGTCGAACAATACTACGATTTGATCCGCCACCTGCATGTGAATGAGCTGGATGGCCGCTATCCCGGAACCGGCTCGTATGATTTCAAGCCGCTGTTCGATGTCTTGCGCAGGCGCGGCTATACGGGCTGGGTCTCACTGGAAGTCTTCGACTTCACGCCCGGCGCGGAAACCATCGCGCGCGAGTCACTGCGATATCTGGAAACTCAATGAGCAAATACGTAGTTACGGGAGGCGCGGGCTTTATCGGCTCGGCGCTGGTGCGCGGCCTGTTGCGGGAAGGCGCGCGCCAGGTCGTAGTAATCGATAACTTACTCACAGGCTATGAGAGTAACTTGGAGGAAGTGCGTGCTTCGGTCGACTTACAGCGCGCGGACGTTCGCGATTATGGGCAGATTGCGCCACTGATCCGCGGCGCGGACACGGTCTTTCACGAAGCGGCCATCCCGTCGGTTCCCCGCTCGATCGCCGATCCCGTGCCTTCGCACGAGATCAATATCGACGGCACGTTCAACGTGCTGCGCGCCGCGGCGGAAGGCGGTGTCCGGCGCGTGGTGTATGCGGCCTCCTCGTCCGCCTATGGCGATACCGAGGTGCTGCCGAAGGTGGAGACCATGGCGCCGCATCCTAAGTCGCCCTACGCGCTGCAGAAGCTGGTGGGCGAATACTATGCCAACGTCTTCGCATCCACGTTCGGCGTAGAGACCGTGTCCCTGCGCTACTTCAACGTCTACGGGCCGCGCCAGGATCCTTCCAGCCCCTACTCCGGCGTGCTGTCGGTCTTCATCAAGGCCGCCGTGGAACGCCGCGCGCCCACCATCTTCGGCGACGGCGAACAGTCCCGCGACTTCACGTATGTCGAAGACGTGGTGGACCTCAACCTGAAGGCCGCCCGCGCGCCTGGCGTCTCGGGCAAACTCTACAATGCCGGCAACGGCGGGCGCATCACCCTGAACGAAGCCTGGCGCCTGGTCGAGCGCATCGAAGGCATCGCCCTCCCGCCGGTCTACGCGGAGCCGCGCGCCGGCGACGTGCGCCATTCGCAAGCGGATATCACGAAGGCCGCGGCGGAACTCGGCCACGCGCCGCGCTTTTCTTTCGAAGAGGGGATGCGCCTGACCATCGCGTGGTACAAAGCGCAGCATCGGGTGTAAAGCTGGAGACGTCTATGTTTGGGTCGGGACGCCGAACCAATGCGAATAGCCGTCATCGCAGGCAAGAAAGAACTCGGTCTGGCAGTACTCTTTGTGCTCGAGCTCCGAGACACGATCCCAAGACTCTTCAGTCGTTCTCTGGTTTTGCGTATATCCTTCGGATCTCAGTTAGAGCCGAATGCCCTCGTGGTCTTTCCGAAGCATGCAGAAGATCAGCTGGCCACTTTCCGCATTTCTGAACTCTCGAGAATTCGAGACCCTCAACCCACAACCGCAGACTTTTCTCCAGGTCCGCGCTCGGAATGACCGGGATACAACATTCAACAGACATGAGAGTGCTATTGGAGAACCTTCTCGATGGCCGCTTCTGCCACGGGCACGAGTAACTGGTAGCCTTTGGCATTCGGATGCAGCCCGTCGTTCGAATAACCATCGCGCAACATGCCCTTACTGTCCACGATCGCGTGATAGTAATCCCCGAATCCGATGTGGGCCTGGGCCGTATAGTCGCGCAGCCAGGCATTCAGTCTCAGGATGTCCGCGGGCGGGCGCGAGACGGTCTGCTTGTACTGGGTATAGTCGCTCACCGGGGTCAATGCACAAAGCACAACCTTGATGCCGTGCGTCTGGGCCAGTTCCGTCATGGCCTTGAAATTCTCTTCGATCATAGTGGCGGTTTCCGGCCCGGTGTTGCGTGAGATATCGTTGGTGCCGGCCAGAATGATCATCGCGGCCGGCTTCAGGTCGATCACGTCCGGGTACATGCGCACCAGCATCTGCGGCGTGGTCTGCCCGCTGATGCCGCGATTCACATACGGCTTGCCGGGGAAGAACTCCGCCAGGTTCCAGCCATCCGTGATCGAATCGCCCAGAAACACGACCCGGTGCGGATCGGCCGGCTGGCCCATGAGGCGCGCATCGTCGTTATGATAGCGGCCGAGTTGGTTCCAGTCTTCCATTTGGTCGGCGAGGCTGCGCGCGAAAAATGTCAGGCAGCAATTGGCCTTGGGCGGATTGTATTCCTCCACCAACTGCGCGCGGGAGACGGCCGGCAGCAGCAGGAATGGGATCAGGAACGTTGAGGCGTATCGAGACATCTGTTCTCCTTTTGGGTCGCGGAATCACCGCATCTCGTCGAGCAGCCGCGTATAGACCGCGTTGGTCCAGCCGAACCCTTCCTGGTTCGACTGGTAGCCGAAGCGAATGCTGCTGCTGTCAGTGCTGCGCTCCACGACATTGTACTTCTCGACGATAAAGCCGACCTTGCGGTATTCATCGCGCACCAGCGAGAGGAACTCCTTCGAAATCCGGTCCGCGTCAGCGTTGAATCCGTAGCGCCGCAGTCCTTCCACCGCGATCATCTCTAAAGGCGCCCAGCCGTACGGCAAGTCCCACTGATTTCCGCTGTCAAAGGTGCTGGTCGCCAGCCCCCCCGGCCGCTCGAACTTGGGCAAATTGCGCTCCACGGCAGCCGCCTGTGCCTTGCTGGCGATGCCCGCCCACAGCGGATAGAACGTGGTGAGGAAAGGATAGTGGCGCACGGTCTGGTGCGCGAAGTTGTAGTCGTAGTACAGCCCGTCCTGCGCGTCCCACATCAGCTTGTTGACGCGGTCCGCGCGGTCCGCGGCGCGTTTTCGCCACGGGGCCGCTTGGCTGTCTTTACCCAGGATCGTCAGGATTTCGGCCGTCTCGCTCTCCATCCGGTACAACAGCGCATTCAGGCCCACCGGATCGTAATGAACAATGTCCACGCTGAACGGGCCGTAACGGTTGGAAGGATCGAAGCCCGACTCGCGCATCGAGCGGTCGCCCTTGTAGAAGAGATCGGTAAGAATGTTGCGCGTGCGGTCGTAGAACTCGCTCACTTCATAGGCGGTGACCTTGTGCGTGCGGTAATATGCCTTGACGCGGTCGTAGTGCGTCAGTCCCTGCGCGTCGCGCTCGGCGGAAAGTGACTCAGGCGCCGGACCTTCGCCTTCGTCGTAGTAGCGCGAGAGACTGGTCTGCGTGGTGAGATGCGGCGCGCTGTTCCAGAACTTATAATATGCTTCCACGGCGGGCACGGAGGCAGCCAGCCACGCGCGGTCCTTGGTGCGCTCGTAGACGGCCAGCAACATTTCCGTGAAAAAAGGAGGCTGTGAGCGGGTCAGATAGTAAGTGCGGTTGGCATTGAGAATCTTGCCGTAATTACGGATCTCGTACACGAAGTTATCCGCCATGTCCCTGGCAAGAGCGATCTCGTTATCGCGCAGCAGCCCCAGCTCGATAAAGTAGCTGTCCCAACCGTACATCTCATTGAACCGCCCCCCCGGCACCACGTAAGGCCGCGGCAGATAAAGCAAGCCCTGCTGCGCGACCGTTAGCGTATTTTTTGGAAGCCTGCGAATCTCGATTTTGCGGAAATCGCCCGGCCGCATCTCGCGCTTCAGGCGCGCCGTCACCAGCTGGA
>Ga0335078_10007975_pt1 | contig 15728 bp, 17 predicted proteins | sample Lox_Sample_32_FD_206711 | JGI IMG/M metagenome (GOLD analysis project Ga0335078, IMG submission 206711) | Soil microbial communities from Loxahatchee National Wildlife Refuge, Florida, United States - Lox_Sample_3.2 | ecosystem: Environmental > Terrestrial > Soil > Wetlands | place: USA... | reverse complement strand
GTGGCGCTTGGCTCGAACTTCAATCCCGGCGCGCGCTCCACTTACAGCATGGCGGCCATTGTCGCCCTGGCGTGCGCGCACCTGGGCATGAGTCCCGCGGAGGCGGTCTGTGCGGCGACATTCAATGCGGCTTGCGCCATCGGATCGGAGGCGGTGGCGGGTTCGCTCGAAGTGGGCAAATCCGCCGACCTGATCGTGCTGAACGCATCGGACTACCGCGAGATTCCGTATCATTTCGGGGTCAACCTGGTGAACCGCACCGTGAAGCGCGGGGTCACGATTTACCAGGAAGGGAAGGTCGCGGGGCGCTGACCTTACCGGCCCATTCTACGCCGTGTGTACGGCTGTACCGACGTCTCCCGGCTGCTGGTCGAGATCCAGTATTCGTCTGGACGTCTGGGCCGACCCCGCCGCCGTTACGGTCACCAGTCCCGTGCCGGTCGCGGTGTGAGTAACACTGACTGTCTTGCCTTCGTTCTTAGCAAAAATCGCTGTGACAGTCTTAGCCTGATCCAGGATTTGGAATTGCAGCGTTTCGGTTCCACCCGTAGCGTCTTCCAGGGCGAACACAGACACCGTCCTGGTTGTGCCATCGTTGGCAGATTCTAAGTTCAGGAAACCCGCGATCATATATGCTCCTTAGTTCGATTGACTCTTGGCAAAAATAGACTTCAGCGCCGGCAGTGCGGTCACGTCGATGGAGGGTCCCACGAATATCTCTTGCCGTAAGGCGCCGTTGGCCGGGCTGGTCGTGCCGTTCGCCGCCGGCAGCGTGGTCCGGTATAGCATCCCGCCGGCGCTCAACCGAAAGTACTTGTTCAATCTGACGCCCACTCCATAGACGAACGCATTCTCCCCCGAGATCTTGCTCTGGCTCGCGCCGCTCAGGTCTTTCAGGGCTATGCCGAAGGCCAGCGAGACCCGCTGCCTGATCGCCTCCCAGTGGGGATGTTTGACATTGGGGTCAAGGGGGGCCTCGGTCTTGGAGTCGATCGGGCCGAAATAGATATGCACCATGGCAAAGCTGCGCAGTTCGCTGATGCGGTACGCATACAGGGCGCCTACGTCGAATCCCGCGTATTTTTTCAGGTCGGAAACCAGGTCCGACTGCTGGTCGTTGCCCACCACCAAGCTGGACGACCCCTGGAACATCACGGATTGCATGCCGGTGTTCAATGCGGCCAAAACGCTCCGGTAGGCGTCCTTGAAGCGCTTGACCTCCTCCTTGACCGCGTTCCGGACGGCGTCCCCTTGTTTAGACTTCGACTTCCACGCTTGGTAGTCCGCATCCGACAGCCCGCTCAGCTTTTCATACAGTTGTTGCGCCGAAAGCGCGGACACGTCGGTGCCCACCAGTTCCGCGACATGCAACGCCGGGTTCCGCAGCTCGGGGAACTGCTGGGTAAGGTTGAAGATTGGCTCGATGTTGGCCAGAATCACAGGGCCCAGCGAATTCTTCAGGTCGGCTGGAGTTTTCGGGGTAAGCCCCTTCTGATTAAGGATGGAGGTCAAGATGTCGACGGTGGCTTGGGATAATAGAGTCATGGCGCCCAGCGCCGCCACGGAATCCTTGCTCTGCGCCGCGCTAATGAATTGCGAAGTTGCGGCTTTGTAAGCCGGGTCGGCCATCATGCTGGCGATCACCGTCTGCTGCACGCCGGCGAGAAGCGTTCCGGTCAACTGGAAGTTGAAGGTCACGGAGGTGTCCGCGGCCAGTTTGCCGATAGCGACTTGCCAGGAGGTGCCCGTGATCGACGAGGGAGCGATGGTCCCCTTGTTCCCGTCGCTGGTGGTGTAGTCGCCAGCCACCGTTTGAGCCTGCATGACATCTTTCAGAGCGTTGCCGCCAACCTGCACCTCGGTGGTGTCACCCGTAATCGTAAACGGCTGCCCGTACGGGAGAGCCACCTTGTGGCTCTTGAGGTCCGCGTAAGCCACGCTGCCGCTACCCGTCTTCGCCGCCGGCGCCGTCTTCGCCGGCTGCGTATTCTTCTTTGCTGATGCAAGCGGGGCTTGAAGAGCAGAGAGCAGGAGAGCAACGGACGCGAGACCGGAAAGGGCCGTGGGGAAGAGCATCTTCATCTGCGACCTCTCAGGAGATCAATGTTGTTGAAATCCTATCGAGTATAGCGCAGAACGCAGCCAGGACGGCACAACACACGCCGTGCACAGCATCTTACGAACAAAACGCGATTAATTCGCCCCGCGCCACAGTACCGTACTATCCGAAAAAGGTACCGTTTAGACAGGCCGGCCGGCCGCCAGTACGCCGCCCATTGACTCCATCGGCAATCCACGCAAACATAGAGACAAGTTATTCGCGCGCAAGTGACTTGTTCGGAGGCAATCGTAAATGAAGTTATTAGTGACAGCGCTCTTTGTTGCCTTAGTGAGTTTACCGCAGCCGGGCATTGCCGGTACGTTGGATATCAACGTCAATGGAGTGCTTGGCCCACTGTTGCAGGGCAGCGATGGAATAGGCCTCGCGGGAGTGACTTTCTCCGCGACAGGCGCGATCGATCAAAACGCGTCGCCCATCTTCGGCACGGGCGACTCCTACACCTATGACCTCTCGGGAGACCTGCAACTTACACTGGGCAAAATCTCGCTGACGGGGTACAACCCCGAACTAACCATAACCGCGACAGCCTCCGGCGCGGATACGGCGGTCCTGGACTTTGGGGTGGTCGAGTATGGTTTCACGCCGGTCGTGGAGGCGTTCTTGACGCTGCCCGCGGGCACGCTGGACGGGTCCGGGGTGCAGCCGTTCGGGGCCAGTATCAGCCAGCCGGACAGCTACCTTACCTATGCCGTTCCCGGCCAGGAGGACGTGATCTATGCAACGCTGGGCATGACCGGCAGCGCATCGGTCGGCGGGGCTTCGCCATCGGCCGCGCCGGAACCGGGGACGATCGGTTTGTTGGGGGCCGGTCTGGCGCTGGCGGCCGCTCTAAAAAAGGTGTCCGGCAGGTAAAGCCGCGCGGCTAGGCGCGCACAATTCCCTGGCGGATCGCGTAGCGCACCAGGCTGGCGGTTTCGTGGACACCCAGCTTCTCCATAATGCGGCTGCGATGCGAATCGGCCGTTTTGTAGCTGATGCCCAGCAAGGCGGCGATTTTCTTGGTGGAGTGGCCTTCGGCCACCAGCGCCAACACCTGCATCTCGCGCGCGGTAAGCGGATTGGCGGCCGGTACGTGTCCCGGCCCCGGAACCTCCACGCAGGCGCCGAGATAGCCGCGGAATTCGCCGTCTTTGTCGAACTGGGGCGTCCCTGCGTCCCGAATCCAGCAGTATCGGCCATCGGCGCGTTGCAGGCGGTACTCCATTTCGAAGGGTTTGCGCGCGTCGAACGCGCTCATATAGGTGTCCAAACAGCGTTGCCGGTCGTCCGCATGTACGCCTTCCAGCCAGCCATTGCCCGTCTCCTGCTGCATGGTCCGGCCCCGGAATTCGAGCCAGGGCCGATTGAAGAAAGTACAGTGCCCATCGCGGCCGGATGACCAAAGCATAAACGGCGATTGGTCTACCAGTTCGCGGAAGCGGTCGTCTTCAGGTCCGGAGTGGTTTTGGGTTGGATAGGCAGCCTGCATCATCTTAATGAAATGTTAATGCCTTTCGGGTGATGCGTAAATACTGTTAGTACTTTTTTCGGCGGCCGAGCCCGGCCTTGCCGGTAGGCGCCGCTCGGTGATATCATAGGTACAGGCGATTGTGCCAGCGTTGTCCGCATCCTCCGGAATGTGTCCTCCGAATCTCGCCACGATCAGGAAAACAAAGGAGTAAACCCAAAAACTAATGGCATCCAACAACTATTCCCAAGGCGCCCAGGTAGAGCACGACAAATTCGGCTTGGGAACTGTGCTCACCAGCAATGACGAGCGCATTGTGATCAAATTTGACGATCACGGCGAAAAGAAGTTCGTTACCCCCATGGTAATGGGGCAGTTGAAGAAGAGCGACCGGCAGCCGCCGGCCGAGAAACGCGCATCCCGCGCCCGCAAGCCCAAGGCAGCCGTACCGGCGCCCGCGCATTAGAGGCGCCAAAGGAATCAATCTTGAACGCCCGAGCAAAACGCCTATTTGAAGAAGCCCGCAAGAAGAATCCCGATTTTAAGATGCCCACCGAGACGGCTCCCGCCACTGAGCTGTCGGAGGAAGATCTGGCCTTGATCAAACAGGGGGTCGGCGACAAAAGCAGCCGCGCCGGCGGGCAGGGCGCCCCTGAAGGCGGAGGGGATGGCCCGCGCGAGCAAATTGGGTCGGTGGTCACCTACTTCGAAGCCAAAGGCTTCGGCTTTCTGCGCCCGGACGACGGCGGGCGGGACGTGTTCTTCCACGTATCGCGCCTGGCTGAGGGCGACCCCACTACCCTGAAACCCGGCACTCGCCTGCTCTATGAACTCGGTATGGACCGCACCGGGAAACTGGCCGCCAGCAGCGTGCGCATCGCTCCCCCGGCGGAATAACGCAGAGTACTGCTGGGTTCGGTGTGTCTTGTTTTGTTTGCCTCGTTAAAAGACCCAACCCTTTCGGGCGCCGGGGAGGTTTGCTTCAGGGGTCTTTTATTAGAGGTTAGTCTCGCTTTGGTGGGAGTTGCCTCCCCGGCTTATTCCAATAATAGAATATCCGGCCCGAAAAAGCAATACCTGTTTATACTTTTTGGTAGCTAGCCAACAAATATGTACTGAAACGTACCCAAAACGCTACCAAATCACGTAGTTTGGGCCTCCGCCGCCGTAGCCCCTCTCACCTCCACGCCGGCCAGATCCTCCAGCACCTTTATCGTGGCGCACATGTCCTGCTCGCCATGACCCTTGGCGATCGACGCCTGAAACATCTGGTGCGTGAGGGCGGTCAGCGGAACCGGCACATGCAGTTCTTCCGCGGAGTCCAGCATCAGACCGATGTCCTTGTGCATCCACTTCACCGAGAAGGCCGGCTCGAAAGCCCGACGCAGGATCTGGGGAGCCTTGGCGGAGACCAGCCCGGACCTGGCGGCGCTGTTGTTGAGGATCTCCACCATCAGGTCCAGGTCCACGCCGGCCTTGGCGGCCAGCACCATGCCCTCGTTGAAGCCCTGCAGGAGATTGGAGAGGATCAGGTTCTGGGAGAGCTTGGCGTGCAGGCCCATGCCCGGCCCGCCGCAATAGTAGAAGAGCTTGCCCATCACTTCCAGGTACGGGCGGACGCGTTCGAAAACCTGGCGGTCGCCGCCGATCATGAACGTCAGGGTGCCCCCCTCGGCTCCGGGCTTGGAACCGGTGCAGGGAGCGTCGAGGTAATCTACACCCTCGGCCGCCAGCGCCCGGCCGATCTCGCGGCTGGCGGAAGGCGCGATGGTACTGGCATCGGCCACTATCGTGCCTCGGCGTGCGCCTTCGACCAGGCCATCCCGGCCCAGGATCGCTTCGCGCGACATCGCCGTGTCGCCCACGCACAGGAAGATAAAATCCGCGTTTTCCGCAACTTCCCTGGGGGTGGCGCAAAAGCGGCCCTTCTCCGCCGCGGCCAGTTTGCGCGCTTTTGCCGCGCTGTGCGACCAGAGCGCCACCTGGTGGCCCGCCTGCAGAAGATTCCGGGCCATCGGGTAGCCCATGATTCCAAGTCCCAAAAAGCCTAATTTAGCCATTTCCGAATTGTAAGCCGAGTGCGGCATGTGCGACAATTTGCGTTCGATGAAACCCGCCGTATTGGTCACCAAACGCATATTTCCCCAGGCCATCGCCTATCTGCAAGAGCACGCCGACGTGGACTACGCCGAGTCGGACGACGGCATGCGCGCCGAGGAACTCGCCGTACGCATCCGCGGCAAACAGGCCGTGGTAAGCCAGCTTATGGACAAGTTCACGCCGGAGGTCCTGGCCGGCCTGGACGGCATCCAGGTGATCGCCAACGTGGCGGTGGGCTACGACAACATCGACGTGCCGGCGGCTACGCGCCACGGCATCCTGGTGACGCACACGCCCGACGTGCTCACCGATACCACCGCCGATTTCGCGTTCATGCTGCTGATGTCCGCCGCGCGGCGCGTGGTGGAGGGCCACCATTTCGTACACTCCGGGCAGTGGACGAAGTGGCGCGTAGACCTGCTGCTGGGGCAGGACGTGCATCACCGCACGCTGGGCATCTTCGGCATGGGGCGCATCGGACAGGCGGTGGCGCGGCGCGCGGCGGGTTTTTCGATGCGCATCGTTTATCATGACTCGCGGCGGGCGCCGGAAGCGGTCGAAAAAGAATTGGGACTGGAACTGGTGAGCGCCGAACGGCTGTTGCGGGAAGCGGATTTTGTAAGCCTGCACGTGCCCCTGATGCCTGAGACGCGCCACCTGATCGGCGCGCGCGAGCTGCGCATGATGAAGCCGACGGCCATCCTGGTGAACACGTCCCGCGGGCCGGTGGTGGACGAACCGGCGCTGGCGGAGGCGCTCGAACAGCGCGTGATTGCGGGCGCCGGCCTGGACGTGTACGAGAACGAGCCGCGCGTCCACCCGCTGCTGCTGAAGCTGGAGAACGTGGTGCTGGAGCCGCACATCGCCAGCGCTTCGGTGGACACAAGGATCAAGATGTCGATGATGGCGGCGGAGAATGCGGTAGCCGGAATCGAGGGGCGGCGCCCGCCGAATTTGCTGAATCCGGAGTTGTGGGAGCGGAAGAATCGCGCCTCTTGATTCGCGGCTATTTGCCCAGCGCCGCGGCGCCACCCTCGTTGAAGAACGTTTCGTTCTCGATCTTCAGATTCAGGCTGCGGCTGGTTTCTTCCATCCACTGCCTGAAGCGGGCCTGCTTCAGCTCGTTGAGAATCGTCTCCTGGACCTCGGCGTAGGGCTGCGCGCCGACCTCTTCGGCGCGGAACAGATAAAATCCGTTGGGCTGCTTCACCGGCTCGCTCACTTCACCGGCTTTCAGCGAGAAGATGGCGGCGCGGATGGCCTCCGGCAACTTGTCGGTGCTGCGCAGGGTGCCGAAGTCGCCGTCCTTGGCGGCCGAGATCTGGTCTTCGGAGTTCTCTTTCACCAGCTTCACGAAGTCCGCGCCGCCGGCGATCGCCGCGCGCAGCTTGGCGATTTTGGCCTCCGCTTCGGCTTCGGTGAGGCGTTTCGGTTCGTTCGCGCCGCCCGTGGACGGATTCGCCGAATAGGCGATGTAAAGCGCCTTTACCTTAACCTGCGTGAAGCGCTGTTTGTTCCCATCGTAGAAGCTCTGCGACTCGGCGGGCGTCACGTTGATGCCGGTGAGCACCTCGTGTAACTGCGCGTTCATCAGCAGGTACATGCGGTTGAAGGCGAGAGCTTCGCGGGTGGGACTCTCCTGGTCGAGCTTGGCTTTCTCGGCCATTTCCGACAGGCGGTGCATCAAGGCGAACTGCTGCACGAATGCCCTGCGGTCGCGCTGCGCGTTCTGCTGCATGTTCGGAGGCATGGCCGCCAGGAAGCTTCTCAGTTCGCCCAGGGTGATCTTCCGGCCATCGTCAAATGTCGCCACCACCACATCCGCGGAAGCGGCGGCGAGCGCCCGGCCGACGTCGATAGGGGGCATCGCGGTGTTGGGCGATGGAGCTTGTGGGGCGGCCGCCGGCGCCGCCGCCTGCGCCCACACAAACGCTGTATACAGGAAAAACAGGAAGAATTTCATGAGGTTGGTATTTCTTAGTTTAGCCTAAGCGTACAGGCCCATGCGGCGCTTCACCAGATCCACTGTGGAATTGGCAATGGGGCTGACGCGCGCCGCGCCTTCCCGCAGAATGCCCGGAATGTAACCGGGATCGGACATCATCTCGCGATACCGCTGCTGGAACGGGTCCAGTTGGGAGATGGTCATCTCGGCCACCTGCTTCTTCAATTCCCCGTAGCGCATGCCGCTGAAGTGCGCGCGCATCTGGCCGTCGGTCCAGCCCGCGAAAGCTTGGTAGATGTTGAGCAGGTTGGCCACGCCGTCGCCCAGATTTTCGAAATCAACGGCCGGGTTGGAATCGGTGGTGGCGCGCATCACGATCTTGCGGATGCGCTCCGGCGGGTCGAGCAGCGCCACGGCGTGGTTCGCGCCGGCGGCCGATTTGCTCATCTTGGTAGTAGGATCGTCGAGGCCCATGATCCGCGCACCGACGCCAGGGAGGCTGGTGGCCGGCATCACGAAGGTGTCGCCATAGAGCGCATTGAAGCGCTGGGCGATGTCGCGCGTCAGTTCCAGGTGCTGCGCCTGGTCCTCACCCACCGGCACGGCCGCAGCCTGGTAAAGCAGAATGTCGGCGGCCATCAGGCATGGGTATTGCAGCAGCCCGTCGCCGACGGATTCCTGCTTGGCGGCCTTGGCTTTGTACTGCGTCATGCGCTCGAGCCAGCCCACCGGCGTCACGCAGGTGAGCATCCAGGCCAGCTCCGCATGCGCCGGCACCGCCGATTGCACCATGATGCTCGACTGGCGCGGCTCGATGCCCGCCGCCAGGTACAGCCCCGCGATCTCGATAATCTTGGCGCGCAGCTCGGCGGGGTCCTGGTACACGGTAACGGCGTGCAGATCCACGATGCAGAAGATGCACTCGTAATCGGCTTGCACGCGCACCCAGTTCTTCAACGCGCCCAGGTAATTGCCAATGTGTAGGTTTCCGGACGGCTGCATGCCGGAGAAGACTCGTGCTCTCATGGTAAGTGGGTTCGAAGGAGTAATTTTTATCCTAAGCGATTTCGAGATCGTGGTGGAGAAGTTGGTGTACGGCGGCGAAGGACTGGGCCGGCTGGATGGCCGCGCGGTGCTGGCGCCCTTCGTGCTGCCCGGCGAGCGCGTACGCTTGCGGGGCGTGGCGGCCAAGCCGGGGCTGCTGCGCGCCGCATTGCTGGAAGTGCTGGCCGCCGCGCCGGAAAGGGTCGCGCCGCCGTGCCCGTATTTCATGCGCTGCGGCGGCTGCCACTACCAGCATGCGCCGTATGAGACGCAGTTGGCGTTGAAGCGCGCCATCCTGGAAGGCCAGTTGCGGCGCATTGGCAAGATCGCCCCGCCCGGGATCGCCGTGGTATCCGGCGAGCCGTGGGCCTACCGCAATCGCGTGCAATTGCATATTGCGCACGGCGCGCTGGGATATCGCCAGGCGCAATCGCACAAGCTTTGCGCGATCGCGCAATGTCCCATCGCGTCGCCGGCCATCAACGGCGCCCTCGCCATTCTGCGCGAAATGCTGCGCGACCCCCGCTGGCCGCGCTTTCTGCGCCAGATCGAACTGTTCACCAATGAAACGGAGATCCAGCTCAATGTTCTCGAAACGGACCACCCCGTCGCGCGCCGCTTCTTCGACTGGTGCGTGGAACGCATCCCCGGGCTGGTCTGGGGCGCGCTCGACTACCCCGCCTCGGGGCATACCTGGCGCGTCAGCCACGGCTCGTTTTTCCAGGTGAACCGGTTCCTGACCGGCAAGCTGGTGGAGACCGCGCTCGACGGCGCCCAGGGGCGCACCGCGCTGGATCTCTACGCGGGCGTGGGACTTTTCTCGCTCCCTCTGGCGCAGCGCTTCGATGCGGTGACGGCCGTGGAATCGGGCGCGCGGGCGGCGGCCGATCTGCGATTCAACGCCGACCGCGCCGCGCTCGCCGTGCGCGTGGAAAAGACGGATGCGGAAGCGTGGCTCGAACAGTTGGAAACCGCTCCGGACTTCGTGCTGCTGGATCCGCCGCGGGCCGGGATCGGCCGCCGCATGGTCGAGCGGCTCGCGCAACTGCGCCCGCCCAAGCTGGCCATCGTTTCGTGCGACCCGGCCACGCTGGCGCGCGACCTGGCGGGCCTGGCCGGCGCGGGCTACCGCATCGAGCGCCTGACGCTGGTGGACCTGTTTCCGCAAACGTTTCATCTGGAGACGGTGGCGCATTTGGGGCTGTAGAGAAAAATCGGCACTTTCAGATTGTGGCAAACTGGTTGGTGGCGGAGCCATGGTGGCAGCGCGGACCACTAAGTTCATAATACCGGCGATCCGGCGCTCTCCGAGGCGGTGCACCGCCTGGTCGCGGCGTATCAGCCGGAGCGCGTCTATCTCTTCGGTTCCGTTGCCCGCGGCGACGCCGGCGCCGACAGCGACTACGATCTGCTGCTGGTAGCCCCAGACGATGCGCCGCCGGAAAAACGGCGGAGTCGACTCGCCTACGAGGCGCTGCGCGGCACCGGCACCGCCGTAGACGTGCTCGTCTGCACCCGTTCCTACTTCGAGGATTGCCGCTCATTGAAGGCTTCACTGCCGGGCACGGTATTGCGCGAAGGGCGCCTGCTGCATGCCGCCTGAGGACGCACGCCTGCAAGACCTTTGAGCCTGGCTCTCGACGGCGGAACTTGACCTGAAAGCAGCCGCACACGAAATGGCGGCTCCATCGGAACGGCTCTGCGGCGACGTCATGTTCCACGCCCAGCAGGCGGCCGAAAAAGCTATGAAGGCGTTCCTCGCTTGGCACGATGCACCGTTTCGGAAGACGCATAACCTCGAGGAACTGGGACACCAATGCGCCGCTGTGGACGCGACCCTGGGCAGGGCAGCGGTTGAGGCGGCGCCCTTGACGGAATACGCTTGGAAATTCCGCTACCCTGGCGAGACAGACGAACCAGATCGCGCGGAGGCTGAGGCAGCACTGGCGGCAGCGCGGAACGTGCACAAGGCGATTCTGGCCCGTGTGCCACCAAAGGCGCGCTCATAAACACGACAGCGATTAAACAGACATTACGAACGATTCGGCAGTGGATGGAGCGATAACTCCTTCATCGGGAAGTCCTTGACGTTATCGGTGAGCAGGTTCAGCTTATAGTACATGGCCACCGCGGCGATGATCACGTCCCCGAGGTTCAAAGTGGCGCCCTTCCTGGAGTAGTCGCGCTTAAGCTCGCCAGCTAGACGCGCAGCCGGCGGAGCGATGGGAAAATGCTGCAGGCTGGCAAAGAGTTCTTCGGTAGCTGCCTGTTCTTTGGGCCGCATGCCGGCGTAGACCTCCGTGATGTTGATGGGGCAACAGGCGAGAACATGACCAGCCTTCACCAACTCCAGCAGAAAGGCCGGGCGCCCACGCCTATCGTTCAGGACATCGATGATAACGCTGGTATCGAGCAGAAATGTCGCCATGGTCGGCGAGAGGCGACCTTTTCAAAACGCTGATCGTATTCGCGGCGCAGCTTCTTCACCCATTTGGCGGCGCCCTGCTCGAGCTCGGGATGGTCTTTGTTCCTCCAGGCCCCGGCGGCGCCTTCCAAGGCCTTGATCTGGCGCAGGCGCATCAGTTCGTTCTCGGCCGCTTGAGTGAGGAACGCGCTGCGGCTCCGTTTGCCCACCAAGATGTCAATCTCCGCAACCAGTTGCTGCGGGATGACGATGTGAGTTCGCCTGGTGTTCGTTAAAGTCCGGCTCATGTTTCCGTATAGGCCCACTATCAGTTTAACATGCTATGGGATTTTCGTGCCTGGCGACCTCTGCTGTAGAGAAGTCAGCCGCGCGAACTGTGCTGGTTCAGCATGAAAAGGAGAACTGGCGTTCGGCGGACCAGTTGGACGGCAAACATCGCGCGACGCAAGTGGCGACTGGTGAACTGGGCGGCGGCTAAACTGCAACCGGTTTGGGCCGCGCCTGCGATGGCGCCTCCCGGACCGAGCGCGGTTCTCCTTGGCGGCGGATCTTTGTCGGGGATCTCGGTGCCCGGCCACATCAACGATGACATCGCATATCTGGTCGATGGCGCTCGCCGGTTCCAATGACGGGATGCGAGCCCCTTCGCATGGGCGTCCGTAGATTGCAGTGCGTGCGAGATCCGCTCGGATGGACAAGAGAAAAGAATGGCCCACAAAAGAACGGAGAAGCTGGTTACTTCCCGCATGCGGTATACTGACTTTCGCCAAACTAAGCCGTCGGAATCATGCTCACCTCAATCTCGCGCGATCTGCAATACGCCCTTCGGACCCTGGGACGCAATCCGGGGTTCGCGTGCGTTTCCGTGCTGGCTCTCGGACTCGGCATCGGCGCCAATAGCGCTATCTTCACGGTAGTGAATTCCGTCCTCCTCCAGCCCCTGCGCTTCGCCAAGCCGCAGCAACTCATATACCTCCGCGAGCGCAACCTCAAGCAAGGGCTCACCGAGTTCTCCCTTTCCCCTGCCGACTACCTCGACTTCCGGGACCACAACCACAGCTTCTCCGGCATCGCGGCATACCAATTCGGGGGATCGAACCTCGCCGGCGGAACCGAGCCTGAACACGTCCGCGGCGCCGATGTCACCATCGAGTTCTTCCAGGTGTTGGGCCGCACGCCCATCCTCGGCCGCACCTTCAACGCGCAGGAGGTACAGAACGACGGACCGTCCGTCGTCATCCTCGGCTACGGCCTTTGGCAGCGACGCTTCGCGGGCAATCGCGACGCCCTCGGCCAAACCCTCAAGCTGGACGAAGAGCTGACTACCGTGATCGGCGTGATGCCTGCAGGCTTCGCATTCCCCGACCGCTCTGAAATGTGGACTCCGCTTAGCCTGAACACGGAGGACTGGCAACTACGCGGCGCCCATTTCCTCAGCGGCGTGGGCCGGCTCAAGGATGGCGCCACCCTTGCCGGTGCGCAGGCCGACCTGAACATCATCTCCGCCCGCGCCGAGCAGCAGTTTCCCGCCAGCAATCTGGGATGGGATAGCACCATCCGCACCTTGCAGGAGCAGACCGTTGGTAACGTCCGCCCCGCCATCATCACGTTGACCTGCGCGGTGGGATTGGTCCTGCTGATCGCCTGCCTCAACCTCGCCAACCTGCTGCTCGCACGTTCCACCGGGCGGCGCCGCGAAATGGGAATCCGCAGTTCGCTCGGTGCGGGACGCGCCCGCCTCATCCGTCAACTCCTCACGGAAAGCATCCTGCTCAGCCTGCTGGGTGCGGCTTTTGGACTCATCCTCGCCAAGGTCGGCACCAGCCTCCTGGTGTGCCTCGACCCGAACATTCTGCCGCGCGCCAAAGAAATCGCCCTCGATGCGCGCGCCTTGGGGTTCACCGGCGCCGTCGCCGTGATCACCGGCCTGCTCTTCGGGCTGGCGCCGGCTATCCACATGGCCAAAACCGACCTGGTGACGTCCTTGCGCGAAGGCGGACGCGGCAACGCCATCGGCTTTCGCCACAATCGGCTGCGCAGTTTTCTGGTGGTGGGCGAAGTGGCACTGGCGCTGGTGCTACTCTCCGGAGCGGGACTGTTGATGCGCAGTTTTTACCGTCTCCAGTCCATGGACCCCGGATTCGACCCGCACGGTTTACTCACGTTCCACATCAATCTTCCCTATGCCAAATATAAGACCGGCGAATCCCGGACGGCATTCTACACCCGTGCCCTGGAGCGCGTGCGCGCCATACCCGGTGTCTCCGCCGCCGGCGCCACGACGATCTTCCCACTGGCGGGCGAACGTTTTATCAGCTATTTCACGCAGATCGGAAAGCCCCCGGTCCCGCAAGGCAACGAGCCCCGCACCTCTTATTATGCCTCCACTCCGGGCTATTTTTCCGCCCTGCACATTCCACTCAAAGCCGGGCGCGACTTCAACGAACACGACGATGGCGCGAGGCCGGTCGCCATCATCGCTGAAAGCGTGGCGCAGCAGTTCTATCGCAATGAGAATCCCATCGGTCAGCAGATTCAGATGGGAGGCAGACGATCGAAGCCCGTGGAAATCGTCGGCATCGTGGGTGACGTACGCGATCAGGAGTTGGAATCGAAAGGCCGTCCCACGGTCTATGTGCCGGTCGCGCAAGTCCCCTTCAGCGCCATGTATTTCGCCATCCGCACCGAAGGCGACCCGGCTGGATTCATCTCCAGTGTCCGCGCCGCCATGCGCGAACTCGACTCCGGGCTTCCCTTGGAAACCGTGGGCACAGTCGATGCGCTGGTCTCTACTTCGCTCTCGCGGAAGCGCTTTTCCATGCTACTAATGGCAGTCTTCGCCGGACTTGCACTCGTCCTGGCGATCGTGGGAATTTACGGCGTGATCTCGTATTCGGTAACCCAAGCTACCCAGGAAATCGGCATTCGCATGGCACTCGGGGCGGGGCGCACGCACGTCCTCCGCATCGTGCTGGGTTACGCCGGCGCGTTGATGGCGGCGGGCCTGGCGACCGGAATTGGCGCCGCGCTTCTGGCTGGCCGTCTGCTGGCCGCACAGCTCTTCGAGATCAAGCAGACTGACCCGTTGACACTCGCTGCCGTGGCTCTCATGCTCGCCGCCACTGGCTTCGCCGCATCGATGATCCCCGCATGGCGCGCCATGCGTGTCGATCCTCTGGTCGCGCTGCGCAATGAGTAGAAGCCCTTGGACAAAACTGGAATCGCGGTTGCCGCCAGCATCTTGCCGGCGGGTAAATAACCCTGCCGGATAGAAGTGGCCCGCCAGTCAACCGCGCAACAAATTCCTTTGGTTCATTTGGGGAAGTGCCGTTTGTTGCTATTGCTAGTGAAGAGGAAAGCGGTGCCCGGAGCTTCCGCGCACTCAAGAAAGCGGTTGTCCGGCTCGTCGGGCGACGCTGCGGCCGTTTGAGTGGGTTCAACAACCAGGCTGGCAGCACGGAGGAGTTCCAGGAAGCGCCTGATTTCGTTGGGAACAAACTTCAGGCGGGGGTACGAGAGCACTTGCTGGTATTCCTTGAGAACCGCTTGGGATACACAGAACTGGACACCAGAATGTTGGTATCCAAAACCAGGCGGACCATTTCGAGCGGCGCTTAGGTGGTGAAGGCCCCTGATCCTCCTGTCCTTCTGGCGGTGACCTGCATGGCGCGTAGTTCCTGAGGGGCCGGAACAAACGTGTCGATATAGTCCTTCATGCTCATGATTACCACGCTTGGCTCGCCACGGCGGCCAACGACGAAGCGTTCGTTCTCTTGGGTAGCCCGTTTCAGGATCTGCCCGAATTGGGTGCGCCGTTAAGGCCGAAGCAACATTGGTCGTAGTTCTTTTGTCGAACTGATTAATTAGTTCACTTGATAGCAGGCGCGCCGACAGCGGGCTGGGAGACTCGAACCCGCGGCCCTCCGCTGCCGGTTAGGCCACGGCAACCTCGGCCTGCTGCTTCGCACTCGCCCGCGCCGCCAGCCACAGCCACCCCAGCGACACCGCCTGAAACGCCACCACCGGAATCACCACCCGCGGATCGCGCACTCCGCCGAACCACGCGCCGCTCCCTAGCACCGCCAGCGCCGTGGCCGTCAACCGCGCCCCTTCCGCGATCAGAAACTCCCGCCGGTTCTCCAGCACGCCGCCCAGGCACACCAGCGACCCCAGAATAAACAGGAAGTACGCGATGTTCATCGCCACCGCCTGCTTGGGCAACAGAGCCAGAAAGTGGCTGTTGGCGGCGATCAGCGCCACAAACTGCACCAGACCGTACGCGCTGAGCGCCACGTTGCGCGGTGGATCATACTTCACGAAATCCACGCGCGGATCGTAAGGGCGCTTGGGAAAACGCGCCGCTACGTCCGCCGGACGCCACCCGGGCGGGGCGAACCACACCCTCGCCTTGTCGGACCATGCGCCGGCGTGCCACGCATCCTTGGCCATCGCCGCGTAGTAATGCAGGTTGGCCCACACCGGGTTCCAACTCTTCAACTGACCGCGGATGCCGTAGATGCACGGCTCCTCGTCGAGTTCCTCCTGAAAGCTGCCGAACAGGTGGTCCCAGATCAGGAACACGCCCACGTAGTTCTTATCGAGGTAGATATCGTTCTGGGCGTGATGCACGCGATGGTTCGACGGC
>Ga0335078_10007974_pt1 | contig 15728 bp, 16 predicted proteins | sample Lox_Sample_32_FD_206711 | JGI IMG/M metagenome (GOLD analysis project Ga0335078, IMG submission 206711) | Soil microbial communities from Loxahatchee National Wildlife Refuge, Florida, United States - Lox_Sample_3.2 | ecosystem: Environmental > Terrestrial > Soil > Wetlands | place: USA... | reverse complement strand
CATGGACGTCGTCCGAAGGCGGATTCAGGTCCCGGGGGATCGTGCCGGGCGTCGGCTTCCGGCCATTCGTGTATCGGCTCGCGCGGCAGTTTCACCTGCACGGCCACGTGCGGAACACAGGCGATGGGGTCATCCTTCGATGAGAATATGCTGAGGCGGAGACAGTGCTTCTCCACGGGCATGACAACGTCGCGCCGCTCGCGCAAGGCCACGGCAACGACACACTCGGCATGACGGAAGAACAATTGCGGTGCATGGTTCGAGGCCGAAGCGCGCTCTCCGCTGAAACGCGAGACCAGGCCACTCCTGCCAGGAACTCCGCGACCGGCTGCGGGCCACCCTCCACCTCGATCAGAACGCCTGAACGCGGGTAGGAATCGATCGTGCGCTGGAGCTCCTTTCTGATGATTTAGGCAAGGCTCGAGGCCGACCAACGGAAGGCAAGCCGAGCCTACGAACGAAGACAGTTTTTCCCATCTTGGAAACGCTTTTGACTTTGGCTGCTAGCGTCCGATTTGGCGCCGTCGCCGAGATTGTGGCTCATGCCGTTGGTTTCCCCCGAATATTGGCGAGGAGCTTGCGTTTGGCCTCCTGTAGGGCTAAGCCGGCCTCGGTGTCGGATTGGTTCTGGGCAAAGCCTTCTAAATCGGCCAGGGTTACCTCCGGGCGGAGGCAAGCGGGGTAGTGTGCGGACTCGCGTAGCAGTTCGAATGGGGTGGCCCACTTCTCGTAGATCCGCCGACGCTTGCCGTTGGCGGCGGTCAGCACCTTAGGGACGGCGCTCGGGCGGTGAAAGTTGACGTAGGGATTCAAGTGTTGCCGGTGAAAGGCATCCATCGCCTCGGCGTATTGGGAATCGATGTGGCCGTAACCGATGTGCTTGCGAATGATAGCGCCGTTCTTGCATTCTACTAAACCATTGTCGCCAGAATGATAGGCCCGCGACTTGGTCTGTTCGACCAGCAGTTTCCTCAACAGTCCGGCCACGTTGTAGTTGATGAACTCGCTGCCATTGTCGGAATGAAAGCCGCGGATCTCGAAGGGGAACTGGTTGAGTAGAGCTTCCAGCACGGGCACCAGCCAGAGCTCGGAGATCTGCGGTGTGGCCGCCACGATCTGCAATGCGTCACTTCATCAACAGCATTGATGTGGTACAGACCCTTGCGTCCATCCTGATCGCCTTGATGCACCGTGTCGATACGCAGGTATCCGGGCATGCCTCCAGGCTGGGGTTTGCGCCGCTCCCCGATCGGGATGGAAGTGGGCCGCGTGGGTTGATAGCTGGTATTGCGCTTGCGGTACCCGGCGGTGTTGCGCAGCCGGTAAAGATGCGCCACTGAGATGGTTGCCAGACGCTGGTAAGCTGCCTGGCCATATTCCTGGAATTCCCGCTCCAGAATGCGCCGCGTGGCCGGTCCGCTCAGGTTTCCATGCGCCTTGTCGACGTAGGCCAGCAGAGTCACATCCGCTGTCGTGTAGCGGGTGGCGAAATGTCGGCGCTCATAGATTGTTGCCTTCACGTGACCGGTCTCACGGTAGTCGCCAATCAGGCGGGTGACCTGTGCCCGGCTTAATCCCGTAATGCGAGCGATGTAGCGGCGCACCAGGCCCTTGTCACCCCGTTTCAGACTGGCATACTGCTGTCGCACCAGTGCCTGTTCCACCCATCCGTAGACCTCCCTCCGGTTTTGCCCGACAAACCGCACACCTCCGCTGCCGGCCACAAATGCCCGCATCTGCTCCAGGCTGATGGCTTGTGAGTCGTCCATGCTGATGATCAATCTCCAGCATCTCGATCTTTTCCTTCAGGCTCATCTTGTGTGAGAATGCGGCCCCCGTTCAGGCTCATCTTGTATGAGAAAAGAGTCCTCGACACCCGTCGCCGGAGATGATGGTAATCTTGGAGCAGTCAGTCGCGCGAAGCGGGAGGAGGAAATGTCGTCGAGGAGCTTGAACCCGGATTCCGATGCGATGCCAGGCAGCGATTCAGCCGTGCCATTGGAACAGCCGATACGGATTATGAGCGTCGACGATCATCCCGTTTTCCGCGAGGGTCTGTACCGAATCATCAGTTCGCAGGACGACATGCAACTCATCGCGCAGGCAGCCAATGCCACCGATGCGCTGAATCAATTCCGTGCCCATCGCCCCGACGTGACCCTCATGGATCTCCGCCTGCCAGGAACGAACGGAACCGATGCCATCGTGGCAATCCGCGGCGAATTTCCGCAAGCCCGCATTATCGTTCTGACCACGTCTGAGGCCGACGCAGAGATCCACCGGGCCCTTCGTGCCGGCGCGGCGGGCTATGTCTTGAAAAGCGCGCCCCGGAATGAGTTGCTGACGGTCATTCGGTCGGTGCATGCGGGGAATCGATGCGTGCCGACGGATATTGCGGCGCGTCTCGCCGAGCGCGGGGGCAACGATGCCCTTACGCAGCGTGAGATCGAAGTTCTCCGACTGATTCAGCACGGCGCGAAGAACAAAGAGATCGCGGCACAGCTCAATATTTCAGAGGCTGCGGTGAACTTCCACATCAAAAACATTGTGGGCCGCCTGCAGGCGAACGACCGGACTCATGCGGTGACCATCGCGATCCGGCGTGGGATTCTCGATGTTTGATTGCAAGGGGACTCTAGAAAACTATAGTCCCACCACTAAACACATGGAGAGTTGCGAACAGCAGTAGGCCATATATTCTGGAAGAAGATCAGTCGAGACCAGTAAAGCGGAGTGCGGAAGGGCGATGGCGTGCCTGCTGTTTCTGGCCGCCTTCCCCAACCGGAGCTTCGCGGTCGATCCAAGCCAACCCTTCAGCAGCTATCTCAAAACCCACCTAACCAATGAGGACGGCCTGCCGGCTGCGGTCGTGCAGGACATAGTGCAGTCTCGGGACGGCTTTCTCTGGCTGATTGGCAACGGCGATGCGTTGACTCGGTTCGACGGCCGGCACTTCTATACCTTTGACCAGCCCATCCATGTTCGGACACTGGCGTTGGCTCCGGACGGCGATCTTTGGGTAGCGACAAGGGATGATCTGGAGCGAATTCCGGCGGCGGCCCTGAACCAGTTTGGTAATTTGCCGGGCGTCGCTTACCGTTTACCTAAGAACAACAGTGTCACTTGCCTTCGTTTCAGCCGAAACGGCGCCCTATGGGTGGGTACCAATACCGGCCTGTATCGATTCGACGGAGGCGCTTTTTTTCCCGCCATCCCGGGACCAGTGATCATCCGGCTAGAAGAAGCTTCGAATGGACACTTATTCGCCGTCGGTTCGGAGGGATTCATAGAGTGGGACGGCTCGCAAGCGGTTCGTCACCCGGAGATAGCCGCTCAGCTCGGCGTGGAGGCGGACAAGGTGTTCGATGTTATGGAGGACAGCCATGGCGTCACCTGGTTTTGCACCGCAAAGGGAGTGGCGCGCCGTGTTGGAGGCTCCATCGACAAGGTCGAACCTTACGGCATCGAGGGCCGCGGCGCTTTACAGGCCTACGAAGACCCCCAAGGCAGCGTATGGATCCGCCGGGCAAATGGACTGTATCGGGCAACGGGAAGCAGCGAGGAACTCGCGGTCGCGGGCATAGGGGTGAACTACGTGTACGGAGACCACGATGGTGACTTATGGATTGCCACCAACGGCGACGGTCTGTATCGCTTCAAGGACCGTCCGATTCGCATGTTTACGAGACCCGACGGACTGCCGAACAAGGTAGTGATGACCACCCTGACGACGGCGGAGGGCGAGCTTTGGACGGGGGCCAATTGCGGCGGTATTTCCCGGTTCGATGGACGGCGATTCCAAACCTACAACGAGAAGGACGGCCTGGCGAATAGCTGCGTCTATGCTTTGGCCGAAGATACCAATCGTGACCTTTGGATTGGACCTACGGCGGCGGCGCCTTCCGCTTCCGAGAAGGCCGGTTCACCCAGTTCTCGAAGGCTCAGGGGTTTCCCAGCGACATCGTCACGGGAGTCGTCATCGGGCGCGATCAGTCCGTTTGGTTCGCGACGCATAACGGCCTCACAAGCATGCGCAATGAGCAGATCCGGACATATACTGTCGCCGATGGTTTGTCAAGCAACTATATTTTGAAACTTTTCCAGGATAAGGATGGCTTTCTATGGGTCGGAACCAACAAGGGACTCGACCGTATGGACGATGGCCGGTTCGTGCATGTTTCGCGTCTGCCGAAGGGAGCTGTTTTCCCGCTCGGGCAGGATCAATCCGGCGAGATGTATGTCAATGTAGATCCGAGAGGTGGGATTTTCCGTGTTGACCAGAACCTGGGACGGTTCTAGTCGCCATGGGCCTTCCCTCGCCGTCGGGGATGGCTAGGACCGCAGATGGACATCTATGGTTCACTGGAGTTGCCATTTTTCGAGTACCGGCGAATGCGCTTGGGCACTCACGCGATGCGGACGAACCTCTCGATTACACACTATTCGGCGTTGCCGACGGCCTGCCCCCGTCAACGGAAAGCCCGATCGGTGCTCCGAACTCCGCGCTTACCCGCGACGGCAAACTCTGGATAGCGACCACACAGGGACTCGCCATGATCGATCTTCCGCGTCTCCCGAGGACTAGCGGGAAACCGGCGATCTACGTCGAGGCAGTGACGGTGGGCAGGAACACCCAGATTCCGGGGCACGCGCTGGTTCTTCCAACGGGCACGCACCATGTGAGCCTTCAGTTCGATGCAGTCGAGATATCGTCACCAGAGAGGATTCGGTTGCAATATCGACTGGACGGTGTCGATTCCGAATGGCTCGATGCGGATCATGCGGATCATGCCTCTCATACGACTTACTCCGATATCCCGCCCGGCACACACGCATTTCACATGCGAGCGCGCAATCGCGACGGGATTTGGGATCGGGCCGGTAGGGTCTACATGATCACGCAGTTGCCCTATTTTTACCAAACGCGCGTCTTCCAGTTCGGCTCTGGCGTCCTGCTGATCATGCTCCTGGTCGGCGCCTACCAGTTCCGGGTTCGGCAGATCGCGGGCGCCATGAACACCCGCTTCGATGAGCGCCTGACGGAGCGCACGCGGATCGCGCGCGATTTTCACGATACGCTGCTCCAGACGATTCAAGCCAGCAAACTGGTGGCGGATGACGCCTTAGCGACTAATACCGACCCCGGACCTTCACGGGATGCCCTCTCGTTATTGTCGGGCTGGCTGGGTCAGGCAACCGAGGAAGGCCGTTCGGCCCTCAATTCCCTGCGAAGCTCCACCGTGGAGGGCAACGACCTGGCAGAGGCATTTCGGCGTGCCGGAGAAGAGTGTTCTTCTCAGCGCCAGATCGAATTCGCCGTCTCAGTGGAGGGCAGCGGCCGAGAAATGCACCCCATCGTCCGCGACGAAGTTTATCGAATTGGATTCGAGGCCATCCGGAACGCCTGCGCCCATTCCGGCGCTGACCGCGTTGCGTTGGAGTTGAGTTACCTGGAGAATCTGGTGCTGCGCATCCGCGACAATGGCAAAGGCATTGCCCCCGACGTGGCGGCCAAGGGTCGCGCGGGCCATTTCGGACTGGTTGGAATGTATGAACGCGCGGCTCGAATCAAGGGCAAGCTGACAATCTCAAGTTCGTTCGGCGCCGGCACCGAAGTGGAACTGGTGGTTCCGCGGAGCATTGTGTTCCCGGCAAGTTCCATGCGGCCACGGCTGGTAGCCCACATCAAAGAGTTCTTCCGTCGGCCATTCCGCCCGGGTCTCTAGAAAAATATAGGGACCCCTCTCCTGGATTTGGGGGTGCGAGGATAAGTCCCTCCGGCGTATCGTAACAATATAAGCACCGCGAAACACAAGGCGAATACGGGGCGCCCAATCTGAATGAGCCAGGAGGCCAGAAGCAGCCTTCGCTAGACCTCGGTTGCGCACTTAGAGTGCAAGTCTGACAGGCTGAAATGAAATCGCGGTGTGTGTTACTTGCGATTTTCGTGCCCGGCCAGGTTCTGGAGTAAAGCAAAATGCCGAATTCTGAATTGATTGGATCAAGCCCTGGATTCCGGGCGGTGCTAGATCAGGTAGACACGGTCGCATCGTTCAACTGCACCGTCCTGATATGGGGGAGAAACCGGTACTGGCAAGGAACAGCTCTTCAAGGAGAATCTGACGCTGCGGGACGAGGTGGACCGGCCTCGATGTTTGAGGAGATTGCCGGCACCTCGAAGCCGTTGACGACCGTTCTTGCTCGGATTAAAGGAGAACATGTCGATATGCTTCGGGGAGCACCGGCACAAGATTCGGGCGGCTTCGCCATCGATCCCAATCAACGCTCTTCTTGTCGATAGAGAAGCGTGAAACTCCTTGCTCTCAGTGAGGCCAATGGAACGGAACTTAGGAATTGTCCGCCCCATATCCGTGAGTGGGTCACGAGGGAGAGTGGCGGAGAGCCTGAGCGCCCGTGGGAGCAAGGACTTGAATTGAAAGAAAGGACATCGAAGATGTTTAATGCAAACCGTGACGGCCCGGACCGCCATTCGGACTATGCTGGGTCGAAGGTGGTGACGGATAGAACTCCCGCGACTTCTGGCCTTATTGGATCTAACCCCAACTTTCTCGCTGTGGTTGAACAACTGTGGAGCGTGGCGCCCGTGGATTGTGCCGTGCTCCTCCGAGGTGAGACGGGTACAGGAAAGGAAGTTATCGCACGAACCATTCATGATGCAAGTCCCCGCCGCCGGCAACGGTTTGTCACAATCAACTGCGCGGCCATTCCCGCCCCGCTGATCGAGAGCGAGCTCTTTGGATATGAGCGAGGCGCCTTTACTGGAGCTCTGACACCGAAAATAGGTCGTTTTCAATCCGCCGATGGCGGTACGCTTTTCCTCGACGAAATCGGCGAATTGCCGATCGAGCTTCAGCCCAAGCTCTTGCGCGTGATTCAGGAACAGGAGTTCGAAAGACTCGGGAGTTCGCAAACGACTCGAGTGAATGTGCGGATAATCGCCGCGACAAATCAGAATCTGGAACAGATGGCAGCTGAACAGCGGTTCCGCACGGACTTGTATTATCGGTTGAACGTTTTTCCGATCTGGCTTCCGCCGCTTCGCGAACGGGCAAGCGATATTCCTTTGCTCATCGATCACTTCCTTCGGACAATGGGTCGTCGTTACGGCAAATCAATCGACCACGTTTCTGACGACGTGATGGCGGCCATCATGAGATACGACTGGCCGGGGAATATACGGGAACTACAAGATTTTGTCGAGCGATCCTTGATCTTGACGAAGGGTAGAGAACTGCAAGCCCCGATCGCGGAGCTAACCAACCAAAGAGCGCGGGACGGCGTTGTGCGCACGCTGATTGACGCACAACGGGCACTCATCATCAAGACTCTTCGTCAAACCAACTGGGTTGTCGGTGGACCGAATGGCGCCGCCACAAGGCTTGGGCTCAAGCGGACAACCCTCGTCACAAAGATGGAGAGACTGGGAATCTCGACGAGACCAGCTAAGCCAGTTACAGCCGCGCCAGAGTGCGATTGGGATCGATTACCCGAGAGTTTAGCTTTGCAGGCATCGGTATAATAACTCGACCTCTATCCGATGCCGGGCTCTTCGAGAAGGGTACTCTGCGACAACGCCTGGGAACAGCCCGCCGGCACCTGGGCGACGTAGCTCGGATCCGTGAGGACGTACTCGCGTATCCGCCGTTTCTGTTTTAGCCGCCGAACTCGGCGTGGGCACACACCGGCTCTCAACCCGCCAGGCAGTACTCACAACAGCCACGTGCCGAAAAGAAACCCGGGGATTCCGACCCGGTCGCCCTACTTCACGACCGTCAACCCGACCCAAATGGCGGGGACCAGCCCGATAGCCTCATGACCGGGATTGAAGGGAAGCGAGGGCTTCGCCGGCCAGTCGCCATGCGCGGCATGGAGATCGGCGTGGCATACACCGCACGCCTCGGTATTGATCGGAATCTGTCCCGCACCGGAGACGGAACATCCGATTCGCGAAGCTGCAGCGGCTTGCCAAACTGCTCGACCACTGCGGCCTTCATCTTGAGCGACATGGCTAACTCCTCTTTCCAAAGGTGGAATCGCTCGATAACGTCTCGGCCGCCGGTTCTGCGAGGGGTGGACAACCCCACCCCCGCATCGCGTCGATCACGCTACGCGGATCAGCTTCTTATTCACAAACTCGCGATGCCGAGATCGGAGAGGACGCGTCCGTAGCCGGAGTTCCTCACGCCCCCGGACGGAAGGTCGGGCGCGGTCCACGTGGCCCGGTTGATGAAGACCATGCCGGTCTCGATCTGGCGCGCGACCCGCGTGCCCCGCTCGATATCTCTGGTGATCACCGACCCGCCAAGCCCGTAGGGAGAGTCATTGGCTAAGTCGATCGCCTCCTTCTCGCTCTTGACGTGGAAGATGAGCGCGACCGGAGCGAAGAACTCCGGATGGAAGGGGAGGTTCTCCGGCGTGATGTTGGTCAGGATGGTTGGCTCCAGGAAGTACCCCGGCCGGTCGAGGTCGGCCTCCTTCAGAAACGTATTCCACGCCACCAAGGTGCCGGGCCGGAGTTCGGCCGCCAGCGCGTTCTGCGTGGCGCATCGTGTAAGGACGATTGTGGCGATTACCGGTTTCGGTGCTTTTATTGCGGGCCGCCTTCGTTGTTCCTACTGGCAAACCGAACAGCGTCCCCTGACCTCAGTGGACGTTCTTCAATGACAAGCTCTGCTCGACCGATCAGCCGGGTCTCGACCGTAATGTGAGTCAGGCGTGACGCAACGATGCCATTGCAGAGCTTGTTCTCCCGGGTGACTGCAACGCGCTTGATGAATACCGACGGACTTTTTACCAAATGCCCGGACTGCAGAACCGGAAGCCCGGTCTGCGGATCCAACCAGAGCTCTCCCCTAATCAGGCCGTCCCGTTTCCTTCGAGGCGTAATCTGGAACGCGTAGGCAAAACGCTCACCGTCGTCCACTATGCGCTTGTAGGCGAACTTGTAGTTTGCGGGAGTAATGGCGACCGTTCGCGCCGGCAGTTCCGACGCCCGTTCTTCAGCCTTCAGGTACCGTACGATCACTTGCTCTTTGACCGTACGGTCGCCCGCGAGTTGAAGCACTTCGTATCTGCTCTTGCCGATTGGCGCCAGGCGGCGAATAGCCCGCAACCATCCCGTCTTTTCGAGCCTGGGGAGTGAAGCATGGATCTCCACGGACTCGATCGCCCATGGAGCCCATTCGCTGCCGGCCGAGTACCGTTCGAGCGCAGCCTCGGCTTCCTCGGTCGCATGTGCCTTCAACGCGTCCGCAGCATGGGCCTGGCGGGCAAACGTCGCTAGAGCCATGGCGAGCAAGAGCTGCACTGCCGCTTTCAACGCGGCGCGCTTCGTCCAATTCGCCATCTGCGCCTCCGCGAACGCAGGATAGCGCCGCCCGCAAGTACGGCATCGGTAATGGCCGTGTACCGGCCACATAAGCGACTGATGCGTCAGTTTGCACCAAATGGTGCCAATCGTCCACCGGAGTTCTTTGAACATATGCGTGTCCTCGTCTGGGTTTCTACTCCTCGATCCTCGCCTGAGATTCCGGCCGTCGGGTTGAGAGGTCCGACGGCCGGCTGACACAGTCCGAGTCATGGGAGGTTGTTAGAACCTGTAGCCGAAACCAACGGAAGGCTCCGCCCGATGCGTGACCCGATCCAGACCGCCGAGACCCGGCAGACCGTAGGTCGGAGAGTTGTAGACCAAGCCGCGGTACTCCGCGCGCATGAAAATGTGGTGCGAAAGATTGAAGTCGGCGCCCGCGCCGTAAATGAACGACGCGCGGGTTTGCGTGCTGGCGCCAGCAAAATTCCTGGGGTCGAAGACCAGAGCGCCAGCGCCCGCCAGGGCGAAGGCCGTGAATTTTCGGAACGGCATGCGAAAGACATAAGCCCCGGAGATCTCATGCGAGTTCGTCTTCACGCCTTCGGCCCCGGCATAGTTCTGCGTGTTCCGCGAATATCCGTAGTTGGCCTCAACACCGCTGTGGGTGTTGAAGAAGTACCGGTAAGTGGCCAGCACGCCGCCGCTGTCGGTCGCGCTGTTATCGATTCCGTTATGGGTGGTGGTCGTGACGAAGCTGCCGAACGCCTGCACCGCAACGTTCTGCCGTTCGGGACCCTCCGACTGCGCAAACGCGGGCAGCGCCATGGTCGCCGCACCCGCAATCAACAACGTCAACAGGCTTTTCTGAAACATTTCCTTGCTCCCTTGTGTTTATGTTCTGAACGCATAGTTTTAGGGCGTTCGCCATCGATAATGCACCGGCCATTCCATTTCTCCGCGCAACCGAAACTCAGCATTTTCAGCGTTCTTCCCGTTCCCACCTGGCGCCCTAGCGCCCGCGCCTTAAGCACGTGCCAGATTTTGTGGCAGTCGGTCGGATACGCTCGTCCGCGCGTCACAGCAGGGTTGCCCCAACAAGGCTGACGGTGAACCACAAGCCGGTTCGCCGACTGCGGGAGGATGACCTCCTATGAATAAGGAAGCGGACATTCGTGGTGACCACCGATTCCCACCAAGGGCGCACGGTCTGCCCGAATCTGGCCCGCCAGATGACGTTGTCGGGGAAGGACCAACTCTGGGTGGTCGATTATCACCTACCTCCGCCTGCCGGAGTAGTTCGTGGCTGTGCTTCTCGACGCCTACTCGCGCCGAGTGATCGGCTGGGTGCTGGATCGTGCCACGTGAGCGGCCATGAGGATATCCGTTTTGTCCAAGTCCTCCCTCGGTTGCTCGATCGCCGTCCTCGCGATCACCTCGTCCGAGCGCTTCTGATTGAATTCGACCACGCGGCGGAACCGGATCGGTTTGGAGTAGCCCTCCTGATGCGCCTTGCGGAGCGGGTACTCGAAGATGATCTTCCCGTCGAGCGGCCGGCCGTCTTCCCGAAAGGGCGAGGCCGTGATCTGGAGCACCCGACGTTGCCGGATCAGCTGAAGTCGCACGGCATCACCGCCATTGCGGATGTAGTTGGTGGCCATCGTGTTGCGCAGGGAATGGAAGCTGTTCTTGACGGCGCGGATGCCGAGAATGTCGGAGAGTTCGAGGAAGTCGTCCAGAGCGTTCCGTTCGTCTATAGGTCGGCCATTACCTGCCAAAGGACTCTGTCATCAACAGGGTCCGGCTTCTTCTGAATGTGGCTCCATTCGAGCTTGGACGAAGTGGCGAGAATCTCCGTCTCCTCTCGGTGCTTGCCGAAGCTACTTTCATTCGTTGACCAGACTCGCGCTTGGCCGGCCTTCTTGACACGCAGCGATATGGCCGGGAATTCCGAGAATAGTGGCCCCCTGAAATGGGCTTCGGAATCAGGCTGAGAATGTCTGTACGCTTGCCCCAGTAGGGCTCCGTGCCACCGCGTTTCATGGAAATCGGTCGTGCCGCGAGCGATCCCTGCACGACTAGAAATTCCGAGATTGACCGGCCAATCTTTCCTCATTTTCCGGCTGTAGCGATGTGGGCGAACTGATCCGCTACGGCACGGAGGCGCCGATCGAGAAGTTGGAACCGGCGCCGGGCCTTTTCATCGGTTAAGCAGCGACGGTGCATCTCCAGAAGGTGGCGGGCCGCCGCCAGTACCTGCTGGATAGCGGGAAGGCCGGCGGCGTCGCGGGCGTGCTCGGGAAGAGAAAGCGGGGGCAGGCAGTGGGGCGCGTTCTGGCGTGCGCGATGGAACTCGCGCTGCAGATCCTGCTGGGTGACCTCGAGGTAGCGCATGGTCATGGCGATGTCATTGTGACCCAGCAGTTGCATGAGGGCAGGAAGACCGACCCCGAGACGGAGCATCTCTGAGGCATAGGTGTGTCTAAGACGGTGAGGGGTGACAGGAGCCGAGCAACCAGCTCGCGTGGCAGCATCAGCCAAGGTTTCAAAGAGGCGGTGATACGCGCCCCACGGGCCACCATGAGGTAACAGGAAGCCTTCCGATCGGGCCAGAAGTTCCGGTCGGGCGAGAGGGCGCAAGGCCAGAATGCGTTGAATGATGCCGCGAACCTCGGCATCGACGGGAACGAGGCGTTCGGTGTGCAACTTGCCGAGGGGGACGTGAAGCGCCCACTGATCCGGCCCAATCTGGCGTAGGCAGTCCAGAGGCAGGCGGATGCATTCGCCAATGCGGATACCGGTGAAGCGGGTGAGCAGCAGGAGGTTCGAAAGCAGGTTGTCGGTACGGCGCAGTTCCTGTTGCAGTCGTTGATCGTCTTCCAGGGGAAGCGGTTTGGGCAGCCATCGATCCCGCGGGGGGAGGTCCTCGCTGCGAATCAGGCCAGGCTGGACGGGGTGGCCGTGGGCGGCGAGATCCTCCAGCAGACGGCGGATGAGGATCAGTTGCTGTCTGCGGGTATGGTTACACAATGGCGGATCCTGTTCGCACAGGGAACGAAACCAGCCCAGCAGATGCGGATCGCGGCGGAGTTGCGCCAGACGGCGGAGTTGCGGGAAGGCGTGATGGAGATAGCGGAGAAAGCGGCGCGCCGCACCCCTGTAGGCCTTAAGCGTGCCGGGTTGGTGAGTCACGGCGAGGCTCCGGATGTGAGATTCGAAGATCTGGTCGAGGCTGGCTTTGGAGGGGCTCATTGGATCGGCGGAGGGGAGAAGCGCGTGCGGTTCTCGATGGCTCGGGCATATTCACGCCACACGTCCTGGGGAGCAAGTTGTACGTACAGCATGGTGGTGTGAATCTGCGAATGACCCATCAGGCGTTGCAGCGCGGGGAGGGAGATTCCGGCGCGCACCATATCGGCGCCAAAGGTATGGCGGAGCCGATGGGCGTTGGCCTGCGGAACGCGACTGCGCAGGCGATGATGGCGGAACAGGGAGCGGAGTCCGGCGGGCGTCATGGCCCGTCCTCGCTGGCGGCCTTTCAGAGAAACGAACAGGGAAGAGGAATTGGTGAGCGGTCTTTCCAGTCGCACATACTTTTCGAGCACATCGATGATTTCCGGCGGCAGCGGCATCACGCGTTTCTTGTTGCCTTTGCCGAGAACCCGCATGTGGGCGTCGGCGAGTTGAAGATCCTCGAGTCGGAGAGCCAGAACCTCACAGGAACGCAGACCGTCGAGTAGCATCAAACCCACCAGGGCGAGATCGCGAAAGGTGCGAAAGCTGCGCCAGAACCGGGCCACTTCGTCGGCACACAGCGGTACAACCACGCGTCGCGGTTGTCTCAGGCGGAGCCCCCGGGTCACGGCGCGGTGCGCGTGGCCGTCGCCGAGCGGGGGTTTGGTCTTATAGAAGCGCTGAAAGTGGAACTGGCCGCCGGGAATCTCCTGTCCGTAATGGAAGCGGTACAGACAGCGCAGCACTCCCAGGCGATGATTTATGGTTTGCGGCGCGGGCTTCGGTTCTTCATCCAGTTGGTGACGGGCATAATCGAGCAGAGTGGATTCAGTGGTTTGCGACAGCGGCGGGCGTTCCGCTCCCCAACGGGCGAAGTGCAAGAGGTCATAAGCATAGGCCGCGCAGGGAACGCAGGGAAAGTTGGCGAACCCGCTGAGCATCGAGGAAGGTGTTGGCCCAGGCCACTTCGCGGCCGCGCTCATCGAGCACGCGCCAGGGCGAAGCGCTGGCGGAAACGGAGGGTCGCCAGGCCACGGAGAACTTCATAGCCGGTCTGCTTCCCGAAGACGGGCTGTAAAGTCGGCGCCGCGGGCGCCGGCTACGAAGTAGCTGTTGGGATCGTGGCCGTCGGGCAACGGTACGATGTGGGCTGGAAGGCCGGCATTTTCCAGGCGCAGGGCGAGTTGATGGGAAGCCTTCTGGCCGGCTTGGTTTGAATCGCGGTCGAAGGCGATATAGATCAGGCGGCTCGGTTGATCGGTAAGCTGTGCCCACTGAGCGGGCGTCAACCGGGCGCCGAGGGCGCAGGTCGTGTTGCGGAAACCGGCCTGCCACAGCCCGGCCAGATCGAACAGCCCTTCGACGAGGATTACAGTGGAGAACCTGCTGAGGGATTCCCAGGCGAACAATCCGCCTTTGGAGCGCGGCAACAGACGGTGGGGGAACGCCGCGCCAATGCTGCGGCCATAGAGGTTGGCGATCTGCCCGTTCTGTCGGCAAGGAAAAATGAGCCGCCGGCAGAAGGCATCGCGCCCGTGATGATTGATCAATCCGATTTCCAACAACTGATCGAATGAGGAGCCCCAAGCAGCCAGATGACGCCGTAAGTTTCCACCGGGAGCATAACCGATGCCGAGTTCCTCAATCAGAGAGGAATCGTGCACTCCGCGACGTTCCAGATAGTCTGTAGCTTCCGGATGGCGGTGCAGTTGAAGCTGATAAAAGGCGGCCGTCTCCTCCAGCAATCGAAAAACGGGGTCGGGGAGCAGTTCCTGTTCGAGATGAGCTACCGTTTGGCGGAAGGGTAGATCGAGGAATAGCTGGACAAAGCGGATCAGGTCCCCGCCCCGGCCGCAGCCGTGGCAGTAGAACAGATTCTTGGCGGCATTCACGTAGAAGGAAGGCTGCGTTTCCTGGTGTAAAGGACACAGCCCGACAAACTCCTGGCGTGAGCCGGTACGACAAGGCTTCCAGTTGTGGCGCTGCAAATACTCCAGCAGCGGGACGCGCTGTTTGAGCCGCTCCAGATTCTCGGCCATGGCGCTGTTTTCGCCTCCGGAGTCGAGCTTAGGCGGAACGCAGCCCTCTTCCCAGGCGAGGATGGTGGGCGGCGGGAGCGTTCTAAATCCGCAAGGGCCAGAACCGCGCGAGAAACGGGAATATAGTGTGCCAGCGCAAGGGAAGCGAATCGTGCACGAGAATCTCTGTTCTGGTGAGCCACGCGCCGACAGCCAGCATCGTCTTGCGCAGAAAGGAAAACGGCGGCTGAGAAGAATCCAGGCTTCTGCACCATCGGCGCAGCGTGGAGGGATCGGTCACACGATTGGGGTCTTTGACGGTGGGCGCGGCAGTTTCCCAGGGGCGGCCTTCCAGGAAGCGGCGCTGCAGCGCCTGGCTGCGGGCGATGAAACTGTTATGGCCGTAGGGAGGAGAAAAGGGCGGCAGGAAGGTGAAGGTCTTGCCGCACCGGTTGCAAAGGCCGCGGCGAATCCCGATCCAATCATGGTGTTGATCGTGCGCCTGTTTGCGGCGGCGGCCATGACCGACGATGGAATCCTGAGCGCAAATCGGGCAATGGCGCAGGATGACCTGCATGCCGGCCTCGGCCCAATCGGCGTTGAATTGCGCCGCCGAGAGTGGGATAAACAGAATCGTAGCGATGAGGGCCCCGCCCGGTCCGGTTATCTTGCCAGGATCGACAGGCCGGCGCGAGGCCCTTCCTCCTAAAAACTCTCGCCTGGAAAAGAATAACGCCGCGCTGCCGCCGGCGTGGGGAAAAGGCCCATGAGGTTGGCGGTAGAAAAGCATCTTCTGCCGTCCACTTTCACCGGATTGGCCGGTTAATCCGAGAAGTGTTGGCCCCCCGTGCGAACCGGTAGCGGGCGTGGCCTCTGCTGATTTGATCTCTTCGCGAATTAGCAGGATCGGAAATCTGAAACGAAAATTCCGAGAATTGTCGCCCCCCACCTCAGAAAGATCGGTCGCCTTGCCGGCACCACCTGCAAGGAGTTCTGACGATGCTTTCGCCCTTCCTTTTAAGGCTCTGAGCAGGAATTCGTGAGGAGGGCTATTTTACGCTGCTTTCCGGAATGCTACGAATTCAGTGCGAGTGGCTGCCATCCGTTGCGCCTTCAATAGCAGATAACGCAAGTTCTTGTACCCTCGG
>Ga0335078_10007972_pt1 | contig 15731 bp, 11 predicted proteins | sample Lox_Sample_32_FD_206711 | JGI IMG/M metagenome (GOLD analysis project Ga0335078, IMG submission 206711) | Soil microbial communities from Loxahatchee National Wildlife Refuge, Florida, United States - Lox_Sample_3.2 | ecosystem: Environmental > Terrestrial > Soil > Wetlands | place: USA... | reverse complement strand
GATGGCCATCGATGCCGAAACCCGAAAACCGCGGATTGCGAACATTACCGCGGGCCTGTCAGGTCCCGCGATCAAACCGATTGCCTTGCGAATGGTCTACGACGCCTCCAAAGCAGTGAAGATTCCGATTATTGGTATGGGAGGGATCTCCACAGCCGAGGATGTCATCGAGTTTCTGCTGGCAGGCGCGACCGCCATTCAAATCGGCACGGCCAGCTACTGGGATCCTTGTGCCACCGAGAAAATTGTTGACCAGTTACGGGACTGGTGCGTGGGTCACAAAATCGAAAAGATTGCCAAGCTCACTGGCGCAATGGCAGTGGACTGAAATCCACCTGAACAGGATAAAAACTGAGCCCGCCGATCTCGGGACCGGCGGGCAAAAGGGAAGGCGCTCGGACGCACTGCCAATATTGGGCTCGCGCGACGTCCTCGGCAAGAGGTCCGTCGTGCATAGACTCAGGGCTCTAGGCCTTGTCCCGGCCGCCCTTATTCCTCAGAAGAAACGCGTACAAACTGCCAGGATGGCTCCCATGACCAGGAAGCACGTGAGTTGATAGCCGGTATTGATTAAGTAAAGCTTTGCCGGGCGCCGGCCGAAGAGCATATCTGTTAATTGGACCGTCGTCACAAATCCGAGCCATACGGCAAATCCGATCTTCACCCCGTAAATTGCGGAGTTTACGGTTGTGATCGCAATGATTTTGGCCAGCACAAAAGCCGAGACAAGGCTCGCAAGAAAAGCCAATCCGTACAACTTGCCGGCACCCTTTCGCATTTCGTCCATTTTGGCTTTGTCGCTCGGATCGTACCCCATCAGGACTGTCCAAGGTTTGGCAAATAGAAGTGGGGAATACCAGATGAACCCCACGATCATCGTGGACACAGCCGCAATTAGAACTGGCCAGGGACTGACACCGAAGATCAGCATAGGCCCTCCCCGTAGGCCGCTATCGTAAGCCGAACTGTGACTCGAGAAAAGTAGTTGTTGAGAGGCGTCCTCGTTTGGGATTTACAGGCTCAAGCAGCTTCCATCCTCGGCAAGTTCCCAGCCAGCCTCTCGTACCAGGCGATATTCGGGACCAGATTCATCCAGCATCGGATTGGTATTGTTGATGTGGGTGAAGATTTTCCGAGGTCGGCGTAGGCCAGCGAGAATTCCCAGCGTCCCGTCTTTGCCGGATACGGGCACATGTCCCATCTCTCGCGCAGTCTGGCCTCCGCCCTGAGTGCGAATCAACTCATCGTCAGTCCAGAATGTTCCGTCAAATAGCACTAGATCGACGGATTCCAGTCGTTGCACCAGCGAGGGCTCAATCGTGGGAACGGCGGGCAGATAGGCGAGCCTTTTCCCCGAGGACGACTCCATCATTAACCCCAATGTGGCTTCTTCAGCTTTGAGGCCGGTCCGCTTTGGCGAGACATATTGCGGGTATCGGGTACCGGACGAAAATGTTTCACAGCAGAGTCCCGTAGTCTCACCCTGAACAGCGGCCAGCGGAAACCGCGAGCCAGGAGTTACGTCTCTCCACGAAACCTGGTTAGCCACCCGATTCAGCATTCCGAATACTGAATTGTCCTCCCGAAGTATGCGGCGTAGGGAAGGCGTGCAATACACGGAAAATGGCTGCAATTCACGGAGAGAAAGCAGGCCGGCAACCTGGTCAATGTCCGCGCTGCTCAGCAAAACACCAGTTATAGGCGAGTCACGAACGCCGTGGCAGGGATGTAGGGCTGGCGTACGTTCGATTTGCGTGCGCAGATCAGGAGAGGCGTTAAGAAGAAACCAATTCTCTTGGTCTTCGGATACCGCTACTTGGGATTGGGAACGAGCCTTGCCGGAGAATGTGCCCGACCGCAAAGAGTGGCAATTACGACAGTTACAATTCCACTGCGGGAAACCGCCCCCTGCGGCCGAACCCAGGATTTCGATGTGCACAATTACATTGCGGCGCTAGCGTAAGAATTGATTTCGCAATTGAGCGATACTTCTTCGATTTGTGGCGTGGTCCATTGCATAAATTCACCCCTCCGGATTACCGCTGGCGTTTAGAGTACCATAGCGCACTCCGAGTTTCCTCAGGCTTGACAGGTAATACTATCGGAGACCAGCCACACCACTGGTACATGTCCGGATGGACCCTGTACTCCAGCTTGCCTTTAGTGAAAACTGTAGTTACCAGAGCTGTCTGGGGTAACCTCGCAGGAGAACGTTTGGCCGAAGATCCGAAATGGGAGTTAGCCATTCTGGCAACTGTTCAGGGCTTCTATGAGAAGCTCCTGCAGGAGGCCGTTGGCGGCGAGGTTCCTGTGCCCGCCGGACTGGAAGCCGTTTCCCTTCAAAGCGATGACGATGTGGCCGGGACCCTCTCGAGCATGCATCGCTGGCTAAAACTGCTCGACATGGCCATAACCCCGGCGATGCTGAGGCGCGCCTTTACAGCCGATACGGACCCCGAAATCGCTGAGGCAATGTTGCGCTATTTCACTCGGCTCAAAGACTCTTCCGATCAACATCGCGACAAAACCGACCTGGTTGCGACGTTCCTCTATAGACATCCCCGTGTAGCGGGGCAATGGGAACGGCGTGGGTTCGGGCTTGACGGAGCCCTGCCCCTTTCCCCATTCGAAATCGCTCTTATCGAGATCTTGGCGGATGCCGAAGTCCCTTCGTTACCTGAAGAGCACACGCAATTGCTGCGACAATTCGATCAACTTCAGGAAGAAGCTGAAGGCTTTCGCGATCTGGGGCCGTTGCTCGAATCAGGAATCATTCTCCGCGTGCGGGACTTAAAACAAGCTTTTGGATCATCGTTTTATCACCCCGGCGTACTGGCGACCGTGGCCCCGTACAACACAAACTTCGGGAAAAAGTTCGATGATCTTTTTCTCGAGGCCACCGCTAAAATCAAGAAATTTGCGGAAGATCTCGAAGAACTGGGCGGCACAATTCTGGGAAACGTCGATGGCGTTGATGTAACCGTTGAGCACGTTTCGGCTTTGCAGGAAAGCGAACTGCTGCGTATCGACTATGGATCCGCTCTCGAGAAGTTCCAGCGCATCTCCAAGCTGAAGAGAACTTTGCAGCAGCGGCCCCCGATGCGAAAGGTGCCGCGGCCCGCTCCACCTGCGAAAGCTGCCGTAGATCCCGGCAAAGCAGCGCTTCGCCCGGCCCTCGATGTCCCTGCGTTGCGCGCTGCGGTCACAGCTCAGCAAAAGGCAGCGGAAGAAGCCAAGCTGTCTCGGGTGGAGGAGTCGGTAAGGATGTTCGTTCGTGTCGCCGACCCGAAATTCCGGCAGGTTGTGCCCATGCGGTTTTTTAACCTTATCTTGACCCCTTCCGAAGCCGATGCTTACTGCGCTGGCGATCTGAACGACAAAAGTCTTCGTGCCGCTGTAGCGCGCGCGCAAATCCGTATCGTCGCAGTGCTCGCGCGTATCACTACAGAATTGGAAGAGTTGCGTCGCTCCGAAAATGCACCGTCCGCGTGGAAAGCACACGCCGAGTCGCTAATTGTGTTGCTCGAAATTGAGCAGGCCCTGGACGAGAGCACGCAACGTGGTATCGCGTTAGCACAAACGCAAGGCACTTCGGCCGATGTAGAAGCGCTCCAAGCTTCCAACCGAAAATTGCGGGAATGCGCCGAACTGGCTCTTCAAAAAATCAGTGCCAAACCTACCGAAAGAGCCGCCGCAGCCGGCAAGTAATCGAAGTCAAAAACAAAGACGGGCGGCAACGCCCGTCTTTTCCGTTCTCGAATGGCACCCTAGTTGATGTCGAACTGCTCTTGGTGCAGCGATGGATCGCTCTTCACAATAACCGTGCGCTTGGTCATTTCTTCCATTTCTGTCAGCAAACGCGCGTTGTTCGCCTTGAGGACTTTGGCCACGTCCGGGTTCACCCGCAACATCACGTCGGAGTGCTCCAGATGCTTTGTCATCTTCCTCATTTCTATGTAGATTTCGTTGCACACCGTGGTCACGGATTTCACGAAACCAGTCGACTGGCAATATGGGCAAGGGGAACCGATCGTCCGCTCGAGTGACTGCTTCACGCGCTTGCGCGTAATCGCGACTAGCCCAAAATCATTGAACTGGAGAACCTTCGACGGCGAGCGGTCGCTGCGAAGCGCCTCTTCAAGCGCTTGCATCACTTTTTGCCGATTGCGGCGCTCGTCCATATCAATGAAGTCGATGATGATGATGCCGCCAAGGTCACGCAACCGAATCTGCCGGACGATTTCCTTGATTGCATCCACGTTGGTTTTAACGATCGTGTCTTCCAGCCGCGTTGTCTTGCCGACATACTTGCCGGTATTCACGTCAATCGCTACCAACGCCTCCGCTTGATTGATCACGATGTAGCCACCGCTCTTGAGCCAGACTTTTGACTTCAGAGCTTTGTTGATCTCGTCGCTAAGACCGAATTGATCGAACAGTGGCGTCTCTTTCGTGTAGAGCTTCGTGCGCTTCACAAGCGCGGGTTGGAAGCGATTGGCGAACCGCAAAATGCGCTCGTACTCCTGCTCATTGTCGACCCAAATTTGAGAAAAGTCCGAGGTTACCTGGTCGCGCAAAATGCGCTCGACCACGTTCAAGTCGTGATAGATCAAAGCCGGCGCCTTGCTGGCCTCGGCTCGAGTCTTAATCTCCGACCAGAGGCCTTTCAGGAAGCGGATATCCGCGCGGAGTTCGTCCTCCGAAGCTCCCTGCGCCGCGGTTCGGACAATGAAACCACCATGCCCGTTTTCTCGTTCGCTAAGGATGATCCGTTTCAGCCGCTGGCGTTCTTCTTCCGACGAAATCTTGCGAGACACGCCGGTATGGTGCACGGTCGGCATGTAGACCAGGAAACGCCCCGGCAGCGCGATATGACTCGTGATTCGCGCACCTTTCTTGGCGATCGGCTCTTTCGCGATTTGGATCAGGACTTCCTGACCTTCTTTCAACAGATCAGTGATTTGCGGAAGGTTCTGCGGCTCATGTCGGCGGAAACGCCGTCCGCCTCGCCGCCCACGCGGCCCCCCACCGCGACGGTCGAAACCCGGACGCGGCGCACGTTGCGTGAACCCGGCTGTATTTGCCGGTCCCCGAACTTCGACTCTGGCGTCCACTGTGCCATTACCGCGAGCTTCAGCGTCGAGCAGGGCCTCTGCTTCTGCCTGAGCTTGCTCTAATTCGGCCTCGTCATCGCCCTCATCCTCACCTTCTTCTACTTCGGCTAATTGCGGAGCTGTCGGCTCAGGCGAGAAAGCCGCCTCAGCTTCCGGTCTGTGTTCGGTGGCGGCAGCAATGTCGTGCGTTTCTTGACGGTAATCCTCGGCGTGCTGCGTCTCCTCCTCCATTTCCTCGAAAGCTGCGTCCTCTTCGAGTTCTTCAACGTACGAAGTCAGATCGGCTTCTTCTTCCTCGATTTCTTCATGCTCCAAGGTGCCGGATGAAGCATTCCCGCTTGCCTCATGAACTTGTGGCTGTGCGGTGTCTTCCTCAGTTGTCTCTCCACCGAAAACCGCAGCGACGTTCATCTGGTGGAGTCGCTGCTGTTCCCGGTCCCAAGGGGATGGACCATCGTGTTGACTCTTACGGTCGCCATCCGAACTTGAGGCCTCGAAGCTCTCTTCAACAAAAAGCTCTCGCTCCGCAACTTGCTCACTTGAATGTGTCTCGGCAAACAAAGGTTCGTCATCCGGAAACGCCCGTGCTATCGGGGTGGGTGCAGCTTCGCGGCTAGGCTCGTTTTCCTGATCGAATGGCCGAGCTTGATTCGTGCGCTGGTACTTTGAAATCGATTCGCCCGGCAGGACGATCGGTTGATAGCCCGGCGGCGGACCATAATTCGATCGCTCCGGGCGGGACGGTTCGGGTCGAGTAGAGCGAGTCTCGGGTACCCGGTCGCCACGGCGTCCACGACGCCGGCGGTTTCGCCAGTCACGACCTCCATCATCGCGACGATTCCCCCGCGATTCCCCTCCATTCGCCCGCTGGTGATTCTCGGCTCCGCTTTGAGTCTCCGTATGCGATTCAGACGGCTGCTCCGAGGGTGCGGCAACTGCTTCTGGCGCACTCGGCTCCGTCTCAAAGGTCTGAGGTGAAGAGTTTCTTGTCGGGATCTCCTCGACCTCATCTTCTTCTTCCTGCAACTCCATGAAATCGGACACGTACAGGAACGCATCCCGCTCCAGGCCGATGTCTACGAAGGCGGATTGCATCCCAGGAAGGACGCGAGTCACTCGCCCTTTGTAAATGGAACCAGCTAACGTGTATTCGTTTTCACGCTCGAGATAAATTTCTGCGAGCTGATCGTCTTCAACCAACCCCACTCGGGTTTCGTGCGGGGTAGAAGAAACAAATAATTCTCTTGTCATGCAAACTCCGGTTCTGGGCTACAGCGTAGCCACAGAGTTCACCGGCCGAAGGACAGGAATGGATGGGGAGGATGAAGCGATGCGATGGCTGGACTGCACACACCACAGCGTCCGCTGCGGGGTACTTTTCGCAGTACTAGCAATTCCACAAGTTCTGAAATCTTTCTCACTATCGCATTACGTCCGCCAGGTTTGTGACCGCTCTCTCAAATGAGGGGGCCGTTACCCGCCCAGCAGCGTCTTTCGCTTAATCCTGCCCGGCCTCTCTCTGTAATCTGGCCGGCGAGTGCCCTCTTCACGCGAGGGCGATCGTAATCTTGTTTTGTGCCGCGATTGGCAAGCGCGGCGTGCTTCTTGCCTTCTTCCGTTTTCTCAGTTGACGAAACGGCGCATCCGGACGTTCATCACAATACCTAGCGCCAGAAACATAAACAAAACGGAAGACCCACCATAACTCATTAACGGCAAGGGGATTCCAGTGACCGGCATAAAACCGACCACCATGCCGACGTTGACCAGGATATGGAAACTGAGTACCGCTACCACACCCATGACCAGAAATGTGCCAGCACGATCGGGTGCTGTTTGCGCATTCTGCGTCAACCGCATCAGCACGATAAAGTATAACAGCATTACACTTAAGGCACCCACAAATCCGTGCTCCTCCGCAAAAGCGGCAAAGATGAAGTCGGTTTGGGGTACAGGCAGAAACGACAAATGGGTCTGGGAACCCGCAGAACTGCCCCAAATCCCACCCGAACCTACCGCGATCAAGGATTGTATAACTTGGTACCCGGAGCCCTGCCTATCGGCCTCAGGCTCCATAAAGCTGGTCAGGCGCTCCCGCTGATAAGGTTTCAGCCCATGCCAAGCCAAGGGCATCATCAAGCCCGCCAATAGAACCACAGTGAGAGTCTGCTTGGCTCGCAACCCACCCAGAAACAAGCCCATTACCGCGATGGGAATATAAGTTAACGCTGTGCCCAGATCAGGCTGGGCTAGGACCATCAACATCGGAACGCCCACCATCGCTCCGGCCTTGATGAAATCGGTCCAGGACAGTTCACGCTGGTGTAAATCCGCGAAGTACTTGGCAACCGCAAGGATGAGTATCAACTTGACCCACTCGGACGGTTGAAAGTGGCCCCCCCCAGGCATCTTGATCCAGCGGCGGGCCCCCAGGTATTTCTGTCCAAAAAGGAACACAGCCACCAGCGACGCCACGGCCCCGATGTACATCCAGTGGACCCTCTCCAGCATGGCCTGGTAGTTGACTATGCTCATGAGAAACATGGCGCCGATGCCGCCCAGAATCCAATAAACCTGCTTAACGTGCGCGCCGGCGAACTTTGTATGCGCGGTGGCGCTGCGGATTTCGAGCACACCAAGCGCGCAGATGATCACCACGAAGGTGAACAGGAGCCAGTCGAAATCGCGGAATGAAACGTAACGAGCCATAGGAAATGCTGCTTCTTAATTCACTCCAGGCGCCGCCGTCGCCATTGCCAGACGCGTTTTGGGGACAACAATTGCGAAACTGCCGGCGTGCAGGGCGTCATTTTCGGAGCCGTCTGGGTCCACATCATTCCAAACCGCGCCAATTTCTACTTTCGGCTTTCCTTCCGCCACCTTGGTCGGCTGACGCCGTTCCTTCTCGACGTAGGCCTTGATCACCTGCGCCGCGATGCGAGCCGCGAACTGCCCGTGCTCACCGCCCTCAAACAGAACGGCAACCACAATCTCGGGATTCCTACGTGGCGTAACTCCAACGAACCAGGCATTGTCCTTGAACTTTGATTTGCCGTTGGCAACTCGAGCTTTGAGTGCGTTGCTCACGGTCTGCGCACTCCCCGTCTTTCCTGCGAAGTCGATCCCCTGCAAATGTGCGCTCGGCGCGGTCCCAAGCGTCGTGGGAACATTAGCCATAGCGTCCGTGATGGTCTCCCAATTCTGCGGATCAATCGGGATTTTGACTGTATCGGGGACGTCAGACACAGGTGCAACATTCGGCGGCAGATCAGAGGGATTCGTAATGTGCGGCCGAACGAGCGTTCCGCCACTCGCGATTCCGCCAATCGCCCGCGCGAGTTGAATCGGCGTGACCGCGACCGCACCCTGCCCGATTCCCACAGAGATCGTTTCGCCCGCATACCATTTCTGCTTGAAGTTGCGGATCTTCCATTCTTCGGACGGCATCACTCCCGTGACTTCCTGCGGAAGATCGACGCCGGTTTTTTGCCCCAGGCCGAACTCGGTTGCGTATTTCGCAATGCGCTCGATGCCCAGCTTTTCGGCAAGCGTATAGAAGAAGACGTCGCACGACTGATAAATGCCTTTGCTGATGTCGACCTCTCCGTGACTACGGTGTTCCGCAGTGACCCAGCACTTAAAATAGCGGCCGTAGAAAGTCGCTCCACCGCTGCAGATCACATGCAAGTCTTGGGCAATACCTTCCTGCAAACCAGCGGTTGCCATGATGATCTTGAACGTGGATCCCGGTGCAAGTTGTGCTTGAATGGCTTTGTTCAAGAGCGGGTGCTCATCATCGTTCACCAGCTTTGACCACTGATCCCTCGAAACTCGGATCGCAAAATCATTGGGATCAAACGTTGGGCGGCTGACCATCGCAAGAATTTCTCCGTTGCGCGGGTTCATGGCGACAACCGCGCCATTTCGGCCCTCCAGCGCCTGCTCGGCGGCAATCTGCAGATCGAGATCGACCGTCAGCTTGAGCTGCCGCCCGGCAACCGCAGGCGTTTCATCGAGGCGGCCAACTTCCCTGCCATGGCTATTCACCACCGCGCGCCGAAAGCCGTTCTTGCCCATAAGGATCTGGTTGTATTCGAGCTCTACTCCGGACTTGCCGACAACATCCCCAGGGTTATAAAGCTCAAACTGCGGTTGATTCAGCATGTCCTCGCTGACTTCGCCGACATAACCGATCACATGCGCCATGAACCCATTGCGCGGGTACAGGCGGCGATGGGCCATGATCGTGTCGAGTTCTGGCAATTCATTGCGATGGGACTCGATGAATGCCAATTCATCGGGTGTAATGTCGTCTTTCAGATAAATCGGTTGGTACTGAGGTGAGCCCGCAAAGTGCCGGATCCGATCTTTCACATCTTTCGGATCGAGGTGAAGACCTTGAGCAATCAGATCGGCGTCGGCAGCCAGGTCACGTGAAGAGTCACGAAGAAGCAACGCTGTGAACGAGGGATAGTTGTCAACGATCATTCGCCCTTCGCGGTCCAAAATCTTGCCGCGCGGCGCCAGAATCGGTACGTTTCTTATCCGATTCTTCTCTGCGAGCGAAGCGTAGAAATCGCTTTGCACCACTTGCAGGCGCCACAACCCGTACGCGAGCACCAAAAAAATCGCAAGAATGATGTATTGCACCGCGGTCAGGCGCAGAGGCGATACTTTTTCGTCGCGGCCAAACATCAGAAGAACTTGGGTTTCAGCTCTCAGGATTTCCGCCGGGCTGCACACTCCGGCGAGACCCCTGACTTCAGCCTCATCCTTTCGGGAAGTTAGCTCTTATTGTATCCCGGTATGCTGCGGGAACGCCGCTGTCTTTGGTAACAGAGGTACATGGGAAAGCTCTTGCAAGCAGCCGAAAAACACCGCGACCTTCCTCATCTTTCTTGGACCTCTACCGTATCCGGCAAATGCATGGTTCCTTCATTTCCTGAGACCATGATCGTCTTTCCGTGGCGAGAATAGCTTGCGATCACTCCCGGCGACGCCCAATCCATATCCCAGCCATCCTCGATGGCAACGATCGTGTAGGTGCCCGGTATCACGCTGAGCAGGCTGAAGCTGCCGTCCATGTCGGTTTGATCTCGACGAAACATGGTTCGATTCGATTCCGGATTCCGCGGAACCAGCACAATCATGGCACCCGATACCGGTTTGCCGTTCCGTTTGGCAAATCCGTCAACATTCATGGTGCTGCCCACGACGGACAACGCAACATTCAGCGATGCGCCGCCCTCTACATTCAGAATATGACCGGGGAGTTCGACGTCCTGCGATGTGATGTGAGCCAGAGCATATGCTTTCCCCGGCGCCTCGGCTATGACTTCATATTTTCCCGCAGCGACATCATCGAACTCGACATTTCCCTTACTGTCTACCTGCTGCCACGCGACCACTCGAAGCTTGTTGTTTCGCAGCGCCACGCTGAGTTGCGCCGGCAAGGTCTCCTCGCCCACAACTTTGACGCTGGCTGTAATCGTGCCAAGAGGCTGGCCTTTAGAAACGTCGAGTTCCTGGCCATCCTGGGAAAGATCCATATCTAGATCGACCGAATTCCCCTGCGTTGGAATTCGCACGTTGTAGGCCCCCGGAGCAATTCCGGTCATCGCGTAGAGCCCGGGTGAAATCATCTCCGTTCCCTGATTGGGCACGAAATCCATGCCATCGAAAGCCGGCTTTTGCAGTTGCGGCAAAGAAAATCCATTCTCAGGATTTCCCGGCACCCGGAATAGCAAGCGAATCGCCGGCACCGGGTTCACGTGAATGTCGGCTTCGAGATGATCCCCGCCTCGGATCGGAATCGGCAGAGCCTCATCCGGTTCCGTCGCATCCTTGTAGTAGCTGACAGGGTAGGCTACATCGAGTGAAGGTGCGACTTGGCTGCCTTCCGCCAAACTTTCCGAGACCGGACGGTGAACCGCGTACCAGGGTGTCGCACTCGCCGACACAAAGTAAGTCCCCGCGTTCAAGCCTGAAAATTCGTAGGCACCCAAATCATCGGTCGTATCATTCCGGATCTTCTGCACGCGTCCAACTCCCGCTCTGTGATCTTCCCTGTAGAGCGAAACATTCGCGTGCCGGATCGGTTCACCAGACTCGTCGAGCACCTTGCCGGAGAGAACCGCGAACGGAGCAAGGGTTAACACCAGGTTCTGAGTGTCAAAACCAGCTCCGGTCACTACCGCCGTCGAATATTCTCCGTGTTGCTGGTAGCTTGCCGGAATAAATCCGCGTTTCGCACCATCCAGGCCATATTTTCCAGCAGGAATCTGCAGAAACTGGAACCGCCCATCCTCAGAGGTAATCACGGACAGCGTATTTTGCCGGCTTTGGGCATCCGTGATCGTGACCCGCACTCTAGCAAGTGGAGTTCCTCCAAGCGAATTGACCACTTTGCCCGCAATCCGAAATCCTCCACCCGGAATTTGAAACTGCGCATTACGCGAATCTTGCGCAGACAAAGTAAGTACTCCTCCGTTCACCAGTGCCAGCAGCAAGAGTGCAGCCAGAACGTTATTGCCCAAGACCGTGCGGCTAACACTACGAAAGCATGCGAGCTTTAGTATGGGCATCGTCACTCACCTCTCGAAGAGACCTGCACCCTCAAATGTTCTTTTTGTCCCCCCACTAAACGAACCGTCTGCATCTTTTGCTCGTAGGACCTCATAGCGTCAGCGTCGTAATACTCCAGATCCGGTTGAGGCCCGTCCAGCGTCAACACGCGATACAGACCCGGCGGTACCTGTGTAGAGGCCAACTCACCCCCCGGAGGGATCCACAGATCGCGAAATTCTCCAGGGCTGTCTGCTTGCGGAATGAGATAGATGTGGGTTGAAGATTCCGTCGATTGAGGGTTCTGTTGTGAAGAGCCGTCCGTTCCACCAGCGCCTTCGATAGTGCACTCGACTTCCGCCCAATCGTCTCGCATCGTGATTTCGATGGGAGCCGTTGAGCCACCTGGCGCCACTACTAAAGGCTGATGCAGAAGATCGATTCCTCCCGACGTCACCGAAGCCGCGAACCCGCGTGAAGAATTGACTCGCAACCAGTACCGCCCCGGACGAACGTTTTCGATCACCAATGAGTCGTCGGGGCCGCCGGTAGGAACTTGCAGGAAACCTCCACGACCTCCGCTAAAGTCATCGGCTGATTCGAGAAAGACATTGAGATAACGCAACGGGCCCCGTGCCCGCTTCGGAGAGCCGTTATAAACAAAAAGGCCGCCGCTGCTCGCGTTCTCCGGAGACGTGAACTCCTCGCGAACACTCACTGGAATCGAGACCGATTGAGCCAGAGCCAGGCGCGGCCCCACGACCGCTCCACCATTGATCGTGATCGTAACGGAGCCGCTGGCGGCAGACTGACCGTGATTGGTAACTTCAACCGTGTAGGTCCCGTTCGGCAAGAGGCCTTCCACCACTTGTTCCGCGACGTTGTATCCCAGCGAGAACCCGGGCCCGCGATGCCCTTGAACTGCGACGTTCACACCCATCCCTATGCCGCGCTGTGCATTCACAACGGGGATCCTGACGGAATAGTACGGATGTTTAGCAATCGACATCTCTGCTTGGACAATTTTGCCTGGAACGAGCTCGATGACTTGTGCAGCCTCAAAATCCGGGGCGTTCGGAAAATAAACGGGCGGATACCCGTATAACTGGGACTGCGGATTCACAATCCCAAAATCACGGTCCAGCAATTCATGCGTCAGCAACTTGTAACTTCCGGCGGCCAACTCCGAAAAACGGAACTCTCCATTCGAACGCGTACTGGCCATGCTAACGGGTTCCCAGTGAGCACGACCTTCGCGGACCTGTCGCCGATAGAGCGACACCTGGATCCGATCTGGTGCTTCCGTAGACGGCAATGTGACGTGCCCAATGATGAGTGCTTCCGGGGTGAGCAGCAATGTGATGTCTTTGCCCGGTTGCACCGAGGTCCACATGCGCGCTGGGTTATCCACGAAGCCCGGTTTCTTGGCATTCAGTGAATTCACGCAATTGCTCGCGCCGCCATTCCCACAACCGGAACTGGGCACTGTGAACTCGAAATGGCCTTCGTTGTCCGTAAGCGTGGCAAACCGGTTGTCCGATGAGGACACCAATGCGCGACCGATCGGCTCCCGGGTAACGCTGTTCAGCACTGTCCCGCGAATTGTTTCGGATGCCGGAGCTTCGGATGATTGGACCCGCGCGAACGAAGCTCCCGCGAGAAAAGCCCAGGCGATTAGAAAGGTGAACCTCTTAAGACACAGCCTGGTCATACTTGAACTTAGACACCGCTGAAAATTGAACAGCGACCTTGCCGCCGTTCAGGATTTAGCTATTGTGTCCGAAGTTTCGAATGCAAGCAAACCACGCCAACTGGATTACCGCGGTGTTCGTGGAGGTTACCTTTGTGTAAATAACGGGTTGCGTATCACAGACTCGGGCTGGCCCTTAACTGAAAAATAGGCCAGGAAAATCGGAGATTTCTGAATGCCCGTTGAACGCCGGCGAGAGCCTCGCATGGAGTCCTACCTGCCAGTGGTGATCTGGGGAATTGATGCTGAGGGACTGCCATTTTCGCAGAGTGCTCTCGCCCGCAATATCAGCGGCTCCGGAGCTTTGCTCTGCGGTGTGGAGAGAGTACTCCGATGTGGCGACATGATTCGGGTGCAGTATAAGACCAATCGAGCGCGATACCGGGTAATTTGGAGCCGCGATTCCGATAATGGAGAGAAAGTACGCGCGGCAGTCGAACGATTCAAAGCTGACCCCTGCCCATGGGAAGACCAGATCCCGGGCCGACAAACTCCGACCAACCCGGGGCAAACTCAATCACAACCGCAGTTATCCGGCAGTTCTCGCTAAAGGAAGCTCAGGTTCTTTGCTTGAAGCGGTCCATAGCGGCGAACATCCCCACCGCCACCGCCGCATTGGCCAGGGCTGAACCGAGTTCGTGAGGCCAACTCCAATGGAGGGACAGTCCAACTAAGCCTCGTGCAACGGTGAAGTACACAATCTCGTGCACCACGTAAAAGAAGATCGTGACCAGAAAGCGGGATCCCGCGTTCTCAACGTCAATCTTCACACCGAGCGATGACGCTCCGTATCCCACGACTGTATTGGCGATTCCGTTGACGCCTAACGGTAGCGACGTAAGCGCATCTTGCAGAATTCCGATCGCTCCACCTGTCAGCATTCCGGAAATCTGACTTCGCCGCGCGACCGCAAAGAAGATAACCACCAAAAGCGGCAAATCAAAAATTGAGAAGAAATGGAGTCGTAGAGGTACGAAAGCCTGCAAGAACACCGCAATCAGAGGGATCAGAATCGCGGCCGGAACACTGAACCGGTAGACCTCAATTTGCTCGGTGGATGTATAAGTGATCGGCACGTTATTGGGGTTGATCCTGCTGAGGAAGTTGGGGCGTGCTCTGTGGGCGATCGGACTTCGGTTTCGTGCTGGCTGCTGCCGGAACAGTGGTCAAATCTCCGCTGTTGCCCAAAGTCGGACTCGCTCCGGTCTGTGCCTTCGTCGAAGGTTTGGTGGTTCCGTTCACTTGCTGCTTTGTGGTACCCGTCCCAGTCGGTTTCACTGCGCTGGCGGAACTCGTTGAAGTCCTAGCATTCGAAGAACCAGATTGAGCCGTAGATCCAGTTCCAGCCGTCTTCGTTGTCGAACTTCCGTCCGCAGAGGCGGCAGGCGCGATCTTCAGATTGTTTGTCGCCGGCGGCGGAGCAAACGGATTGCTCACGACTGGCTGGTCCGGAATCGACGGCAGCCGCTGCGCCAGAATGTCCGCGGCGCGGAGATGCTGTCCCTCGGCAACAACTGGCTCTCGATCTTCCTGCTGCGTAATTACGAGCACTTCCTCAAGACGATCCAAGTCCGCCGCAGGCCGCACTCGAATATTAAGAAACAGCTCTTGACCTGGAGAAACCTTCGTGACCGTCCCGACCGGCAGGCCTTTTGGAAAAATGCGGTCGCCGCCGCTGGTCAGAACTCTTTCGCCAGGTGCAACCGCTTCATCGGTCATCACCTTCTCCAGAATTACCTCGCCGGCAGGAGTGCCTCGAAGGACACCTTGCAAGCGGGATTTTTCCAGGATGGCCCCCACTCCGCTGGTCTGATCGTTGATTAGCAGCACGCTTGAAATATGGTCCTGAACTCCCCTGAGAACTTTCCCCACAATCCCGTCGGCCGTAATCACAGCCATGTCAGGCCTGATTCCGTCCCGCCCTCCCTTGTCGATGTAAATCGAGCGGGACTGCTCGCTACCACTCGAACCGATCACTTGGGCAGCCAGCGTCTTGGAGATGTACTGTTCTTTGAAACTCAGGAGCGCCTGCAAGCGGTGGGCTTGTTCGGCATCTTCGTTGAGGCGAACACGTTCAATCTCGAGCGCTTCAATCTTCTGCTTCAGGTCGCGATTTTCCTGCCGGACGCCTCGAAGATAAAAATAATTCCGCCAGATACCACGCGTGCCGTTCTGAACCCAGACGATTCCGCGCTCCAGAGGAGTGACCGAATCGACAGCCCAAATTCGGATCAGACGGGTAGACGCGTTCTCGCTAGCCCGCTTGACCTGAATGGCAAGCCCGAGCACCTGTCCAAACAGAA
>Ga0335078_10007971_pt1 | contig 15731 bp, 16 predicted proteins | sample Lox_Sample_32_FD_206711 | JGI IMG/M metagenome (GOLD analysis project Ga0335078, IMG submission 206711) | Soil microbial communities from Loxahatchee National Wildlife Refuge, Florida, United States - Lox_Sample_3.2 | ecosystem: Environmental > Terrestrial > Soil > Wetlands | place: USA... | reverse complement strand
GGCCGCGTCGTCGGCGAAGCCGGGCCGGTCGCTGCCATAGAAGCCGCTCGTGGTGAAGCGCTTCATCGCCGTCTCGATCTTCCGCCAGCTTCTGCCGGCATCGGACGAACGATAGAGGCACGAAGGCTGCGTGCCGCAAAAAATCACGGCCGGATCGCGCGGCGAAAGGGCGATGGCGGTGACGAGACGCTCCTCGTCCATGGGCGAGGCGAGGTGCGTCCATTTTCCATCGCCACGGTCGAGCCGGTAGAGGCCGGAATCCGTACCGGCATAGAGATGCCTCGGGTCGGCGGGATGAGACGCCAGCGCCCAGACCTGGCTGCCGCTATAGAGGTTCGTGCCGCTCGGCATGCGCGCGATGGTCTCACCGAGATCATCGCTGCGCCAGACCGAGAGCCCGTTGGTCGCAACGAACAGCTCGGGCATCGGGGCCTCACTTCTGCCAGAGGCGGTCGGACGCGATCTTCGCGCCCTCGGCGAGCGCGCCAAGCTTTGCCCAGGCGATCTCGGGATCGATGCCCTGCACCAACCCGCTCGTGCCGAAGCCGCAATCGACCGAGGCGATGACGCGCTCCTTGCCCACCTCGCGCGCATAGCGCGCGATGCGCTGTGCCACGAGGCGCGGATGCTCGATGAAGTTCGTCGCGCTGTCGATCACGCCCGGCAGGATCACGCGGTCATCGGGCAGGCGGACCTGACGGAACACTTCCCATTCGTGCTCGTGGCGCGGGTTGGCGCCCTCGAACGAGATCGCCTTGGCGCGCGTCTTCAAGGCGAGCGGCAGCACGCGCTCGAGCGGCAGGTCGTGGTGATGCGGCCCCGCGTAATTGCCCCAGCAGAGATGGACGCGCATGCGCTCGGCCGGGATGTTCCTCGTCGCCTCGCCGAGCGCTTCGACGGCGGCTTCGCTGAGGCGCTGGAACTCGGCGTCGCTCGCATCGGCATAGCCGATGTGACGCGACATCGCGAGATCGGGACAATCGAGCTGCACATCGAACCCCGCCGCGACGATCGCCTCATATTCGGCGCGCAGCAGCGGCACGAGTGCCGCGAGATAGGCCTCGTGCGAGGGGTAGTATCGGTTGCGCAGAAAATACGCGACGACGCCGGGCGAGGCGGCGGTGAGGAAGGCGCCGGTCGGATGCGCCTCCGCCACCGCGGCGCGGAAATTGGCGAGGTCGCGCTGCAAGGGCCGGCCGTCCTTTGCCGCGAGCGGCGCTTCACACAGCGGCCGCTTCACGCCGAGGCCGCGGTTGCTGGTCTTGGCGAACTCGGGAAAGTCCTGGAGGTCGCGCGCGACCGTGCCCGGGCCGCTGCCGGAAAATCCGGCAATGCGCTCGGTCACGTAGGTCGAGTACGAGACCTTGCCCATCTCGCCGTCGCTGACGAGGTCGATGCCGAGCGCCACCTGCCGGCGCACGGTCGCGCGCACGGCGGCGGCAAGCTCGCGCTCGAACCCGGCTTCGTCGAGCGCTTCGCCCTTGTCCTTTTGCGCCAAGAGCGCGCGCAGCGCATCGGGCCGCGGCAGGCTCCCGACATGGGTGGTGAGAATGCGGTCCCGGCTCAGCATCATGGCAGCGGCACCACATAGCGTTTGTCGATGAAGGCGTCGGCATCGACGTCGGGCTTCACCATGCCTTGCGATTTGTACCAGGCGACCTGGCGCTTGATGTCGGCGACGGGCACGCGCAAGGTCGGATCGATATAGGCGATGCCGAGCCGCACCGCCTCGGGCTTTTGGCCGACGTGGCGGGCGATCTCCTCGATCGTCGCCGCGGCCGCGGGTCCGTCCTTCGGCCGTTCGTCGGGGCCGATGAAGGCGTCGTGATAATCCTGCGCCCCCTTCTTGAAGGCGCGAACGAAGCGCTCGATCGTGTCGCGCCTTTGATCGGCGGTCTTGGTCGAGACGAAGATGGCGCGGTCCTCGAACGGGAACTCGTCGCTGACCCAGCCGAGCACGTGGAAATCGCCGCGGTCGATCGCCGGCACCATCGGCACCGTGACGACGGTGGCGCCTGCATCGGCCTGGCCGCCGGTCAGGGCCGACATGATGTTCGGCACCGAGCCGAGCGACAGGAACCGGACGCCGGAAATGGGAAACCCGTATTTCTCCGCGGCGAGCCCCACGGCGTAATGGCCGGGCGTGCCGGTGCCGGTGATCGCGACCGAATGGCCGGCGAGATCGCGCAGCGATTTCAGGCCGCCGTCATAGGCGCGGCGCGAGGCGAGCAGCACGACATTGTGGAAGCCGGGCGATTCGCGGCCCTGCGCGCCGATGATGCGCAGCGCACCCCCGCCCGCGAGGTTGTAGAAGCCGGCGGTGACGCCGGTCACGCCGAAATCGATCGCGCCCGAGGCCACCGCGACCGCGACCGGCTGCGCCGCGTCGAAGAACACCAATTCGGCGTCGAGTCCTTCAGCGGTGAAATAGCCCTTGTCGAGGGCGATATAGATCGGCCCGGCGCCCGCGGTCTTGATGGCGCCGATCTTGACCGCTTCGGCCCGCGCGGGACCCTGCGCGAGCAGCAGGAGCGCCGCAAGCGCCGCCAGAAAGGCACGCACCATTACCGCCGCTCCGCGACAGGCGTGTGCTTTTCGAGGAAGGCGAGGACGGTACGGCGTTGCGCGTCGAGGTGCGCGGGGCCCTTCCAGTCGCGCAGCATCTCGTTGTTCGGCAGGATCTTCGCGAGCTCGAGGCCGGTCACGGCCGGATGCGGCTTGTCGTCGCCCGGCAGCACGAGGCACGGCGTCGAGCAGCGGCGCGCGAAATCGCGCGGCACGCTGAAGACGAAATCGCCGCTCCACATGCGCCGCCCGAACGAGGCGATGGCGGCGCGGTCGAGCTCGGGCCGCGCCTTCACCTGTTCTTCGGTCCATTCGGCGAAGCCGTCGGGGAAATATGTCGGGAATTCGGGATGGAGGCCGATCGGGTTCTGCAGCACGGCGGCGTTGGTGCGGCCGGGATCCATCTCGATGAGCTTCAGGCAATAGCTCGAGCCGATACAGCCGCCGAGCGTGTGGCACGACATGATGCCGAGATGTCTCAGGAGCGCGAGCTGATCGTGCGCGTATGTGTTCCAGTCGTGGTTGGCCTCGATCGCGCCCTTGGAGCGGCCGGCGTTGCGCTGATCCATGGCGATGACGCGGTAATGCTGTGACAAGAGCTCGATCCAGTCGGACCACGGGCGCGCCGGTCCGTCCGCGGGCTTGCGCCACATCTCGATGCGCGAGCGCATGCCGCCCGGCGCGAACAGCAGCACGGGATAGCCCTTGCCGTATTCCTCGTAATAGATTTCGGCGTCGGTGAGTTTGAGGACCGCCATGCCCGCCTCCCGTTCTTGGGGGCCGAGCATAAGAGCGCGGTGCCGCGCTCGCAATCAGCGCCAGTCGAGGCCGATGTCGAGCGCGGTGACGGAATGGGTGAGCCAGCCGCTCGACAGGAGATCGACGCCGGTCGCCGCGACCTGGGGCGCGGTCTGCGGCGTGATGCGGCCCGAGGCCTCGACCACGGCGCGGCCATCGACCAATCCCACCGCGCGGCGCATCTCGTCGAAACTCATATTATCGAGCAGCACGGCGTCGATCTCGAGCCTGAGCGCCTCTTCGAGCTGGGCGAGCGTATCGACCTCGACCTCGATCTTGACGAGATGGCCGATCGATGCCCGCGCACGCGCGACGGCGGAGGCCAAGCTTCCGGCGGCGGCGATGTGGTTATCCTTGATGAGGACGCCGTCATCGAGGCCGAAGCGGTGATTGAAGCCGCCGCCGACGCGCACCGCGTATTTCTGCAACGCGCGCAGGCCCGGCGTCGTCTTGCGCGTGCACACGAGGCGCGCGCGGTGCGGCTTGATGGCGACGACGATCGACGCGGACGCCGACGCGATGCCGGAGAGATGGCAGAGGAAATTGAGCGCCACCCGCTCGGCCGACAGCATGCCGCGCACCGGCCCGGCGATCGTGGCGATGGTTTCGCCCTTCGCCACGGCGCTGCCGTCGGGCCGCGCGATCTCGGCGCGGATCGCGGAATCGATCAGGCGGAACGCCAGGAGCGCGCAGTCGAGCCCGGCGACGACGCCTGCGCTTCTTGCCACGAGCGCGGTCTCGGCGCGCGCCTCCTGCGGCACGATCGCATCGGTCGTGATGTCGCCGGCGCGGCCCAGATCCTCGATGAGCGCCGCGCGCACCGCGGGCTCGATCATGATCTCGGGCAAGGGCGGCACGCGCATGTCCTTCTCCATCAGAGCTCGAGCATCCGTTCGACCGCGCGCCGGGCGCGCGCGGCGGTTGCGGGATCGATTGTCACCTCGTGCGTCATGGTCTCGAGCGCGCGGCGGATCTTCGGCAGCGTGATCCGCTTCATGTGCGGGCAGAGATTGCACGGGCGCACGAATTCGGTCTCGGGATGCGCAAGCGCGACGTTGTCGCTCATCGAGCATTCGGTCATCAGCACGACGCGCGCCGGATGCCGGGCGCCGACATAATCCGCCATCGCCGCGGTCGAGCCGCAGAAGTCCGACGCCGCCACCACATCGGGCGGGCATTCGGGATGCGCCAGCACGGTGACGCCCGGATAGCGCACCCTCACCTCGGCGATCTCGGCGGCGGTGAAGCGCTCGTGCACCTCGCAATGGCCGCGCCAGGCGATGATCTCGACCTTGGTTTCGGCGGCGACGTTCTGCGCCAGATATTCGTCGGGCAGCATGATGACGCGCGGCGCGCCCAAGGCCTCCACCACCTTCTTCGCATTGCCCGAGGTGCAGCAGACGTCGCTTTCGGCTTTGACCGCAGCCGAGCTGTTTACGTAGCTCACGACCGGCACGCCCGGATAGCGCGCGCGCATGAGGCGCACGTCCGCGGCCGTGATCGAGGCGGCGAGCGAGCATCCGGCCGCGAGATCGGGCGCGAGCACGGTCTTATCCGGATTGAGCAGCTTCGCCGTCTCGGCCATGAAATGGACGCCGGCCAGCACGATCACGCGCGCATCGGTGCGCACCGCCTCGCGCGCCAGCGCCAAGCTGTCGCCGGTGATGTCGGCGACGCCGTGGAAGATTTCCGGCGTCTGGTAATTGTGCGCGAGGATGACGGCGTTGCGCTGGCGCTTCAGCGCGAGGATCGCGTCGATGTCGGGCGCGAACACCGCCCACTCCACCGGCGGGATGAAGCGCGCGACCCGGTCGTAGAGATGGCGCGTTCGGGCCACGGCGGCGCGTTCGAGACTATCCGGCATGCGAATCTCTTATGCTCAACATGAGCATTGTTACCGTTATGCTATGCCTGAGCATAAGCGCGTGTCAAGCACCCTCCTTTCACGATTTCCGTTGACGTCATGTTAGTTTGTACTTACGGTAAGACATGGCTAACGCAATAAGCGCCTTGGCGGCCCTTGGCGACCAAACGCGGCGCGAGATCTTCGAGCGACTGGCTCGGCGCCCGGCGGCGGTCGGCGAGCTGGCGCGCGAGCTGCCGGTCAGCCGGCCGGCCGTGTCGCAGCATCTGAGCGTCCTCAAGGCCGCCGGGCTCGTCGCCGTGCGCAACGAGGGGCCGCGCCGCATCTATTCGATTGATCCGCACGGGCTTGGCCCCTTGCGCGCGTGGCTCGACCGGTTCTGGACCGACGCTCTCGAAAACTTTCGTGCCGAAGCCGAGCGCGAGGAGGCGCCATGACAACGACGATCAAGCCCGCCCCGGTGGTGAAAAGCATCATCGTGAAAGTGCCGCCCGCGCGCGCCTTCGCGGTCTTCACCGCTGACATCGGCAAATGGTGGCCGTCCACCCATTCGATCGGCGGCAAGTTCAAGGAGGCGGTGCTCGAGCCGCGCGCCGGCGGGCGCTGGTACGAGCGCGAGACCGATGGCAGCGAATGCGACTGGGGCAAGGTCATCGCCTGGGAGCCGCCGTCGCGGGTTCTGCTCGCCTGGCAGCTCGATCACAATTTCAAATACGCCGCCGATCTCGTCACCGAGGTCGAGGTGCGCTTCATCCCGGAAAGCGCCGGCGCCACGCGCGTCGAGCTCGAGCACCGCAATCTCGAACGGCTCGGCGAACACGCGGAACGAATAAGCGGGATGGTGAGCCGCGGCTGGCCCGCCGTGCTCGAACACTACGCGGCGGCAATCTCATAGCAAAAAGCGGGGAAACATGCCCGAGCTGCAAATCATCGGCGGATCGGCGAGCAATTTCGTCTGGGTGTGCCGCATCGCCTGCGCCGAGAAGGGTGTGCCCTATACGCACGTCCGCGCCTTGCCGCATTCGCCCGAGGTCGATGCGATCCACCCCTTCGGCAAGATCCCGGTGATGCGGCACGGCGATGTGACGCTCGCCGAATCCCGCGCGATCGTTTCCTATATCGACCGCGCCTTCGCCGGGCCGGCGCTCCTGCCCGCCGACCCGGCGGAAGCCGCGCGCGTCGAGCAATGGGTGTCGATCGTCTGCACCACGATCGATCCGCTCTGGGTCAGGCGCTACATCGCCGCCAACATCTTCCCCGGCACGCCCGACGGGAGTTCGAACCGCGCCGCGATCGACGCGGCGTTCCCCCTGATGGCAGCGCAATTTCCCGTGCTCGACCGGGCGGTCGCCGAGACCGGGCATCTTGCCGGCGGCGGCTTTTCGCTGGCCGACATCTACCTGATGCCGATCCTCTACTACATGAACAAGTTTCCCGAGAGCGCCGAGCTTCTGCGCACGGCGGAAAATCTCGCGGGCTATTACGAGCGCCACATCAGGCGCAATTCGATTGCCGGCGCGGCGCCGACGGAGGCGCTAGGCCAGCGCGGTCGGATTGGGGCTCGTCTCCGCCAGCGTCATCATCTTGCGCGCGAGGCGCAGCACAAGCTCCGAGCGGAGCGCCGCGGCCGCCGGATCGTCCCAAAGATTGACCATCTCGTCGGGGTCGGCGTCGTAATCGTAAAGCTCGCCCCAGGGCACGCCGTCATAGAGGCTGAGGCGGTGGCGCGGCGTAATCAGCGAGCGCATGCGCGCGCGGTCCGCAAACGGCGGCAGCGGCCTTTGCCCCTCTTCCTCGATGAGCAACTCGGCCTGATGCGCGGACGCAGTTCCGGCGATGAGCGGGCCCATGTCCCGGCCCTGGATGCCGTTGAAGGGCGCCACCGCGGCGCGCGCGAGGACGGTCGGCGCGAAATCGATGGCGCCGCAGAGCGCGTCGCTGCGGCGGCCTCCCGGGCAAGCGGGATCGCGCCACACGAGCGGCGCGCGGATGAGGCCGCGGTAATGGATCGGGCCCTTCAGCAGAAGCTGATGGTCGCCCATGAAGTCGCCGTGGTCGGACGTGACGATCACCACCGTGTTCTCGGCAAGCCCGAGCGCTGCAAGCCTGGCGAGGACACGCGCGATCGCGTCGTCGATATGGCTGATCGAGCCGTAATTGAGCGCGATCGCCTCGCGCGCTTCCTGCTCGGTGCAGGCGAAGAGCTGCGGCGTGTGCTTGACGGCGCGGCCCTCGTCGCGCGCCGCAAGCAGCGCCGCGACGTGGGGCGGCGGCCGGTTCGGCCCGGCTTGGAACGAGCGCGGCAGCGCGATGTCCTCGGGCCGGTACATATCCCAGTACTTGCCGGGCGGCGTAAACGGATGATGCGGATCGGCGAACGAGCAGAACAGAAAGAACGGGCGATCCTCGCGCGCCGCGGCGGCGAGCACGCGCTCGCTCATCGCGGCGCAATAGGACGTGAGGGAAAGCGGCTCGGGAACGCGCGTGCGCCACGCCTGGCGCGCCTCGACGAGCGCGAGCCCGGGCGTCGGGATCGCGTTCGCGGGCCCGATCAGCCGGTCGGAATCGGGCATTTCCGCGCGCAGCCAGCGGCGGTAGTGGCCCTCGATATCGTCGCCATGATCGACCGCGAGATAAACCTGCTCGAAGCCATAGAACGGACGCTCGACATCGTGCCCGGGGTTGCCGCGCCAGTTCGGTTTCCATTCCTGGTCGTAGCGGCCTTCGAGCACAACCGCCTCGGGCCCGCCGCGCAGCGCCGGATCGCGCGGCCAGACCGGCGGATTGCCGGTGATGTTCTGCAGATGCGATTTGCCGACGAGCGCCGTGCCGTAGCCGGCCCGGCGCAGCAGCTCGACGAAGTTCGTCGCCTTCAGGGACAGCGGGATGCCATTGTGGCGCACGCCGTGCAGCGACGGCATGCGGCCGGTCAGAAGGCTCGCCCGGTTCGGCATGCAGATCGGCGATGCGACATGGAACCGGTCGGCGACAAATCCCGCCGCCGCGAGCCGGTCGATTGCGGGCGTGCGCACGGTCCTGTTGCCGTAGCAGCCCAAATGGTCGGCGCGCAGCTGGTCGGCGATGAAAACCAGGAAATTCGGCCGTGACGAAGCGGGCTGGGGCATGACCGAAGCGATAGCCCTGGCTCCTTCCCATGACAAGGCCGCGGCGAATGGTTACACTCCCCGGCCAGTCCCTAGGCCTTGCCGATGGAAGTGATCGTTAACGTCAAGCGCCACGCCTATGGCGATCTCGAAGTGTTGCAGGACGTGCAGCTCCATCTGCGCGAGCGCGAGATCGTCGCGGTGATCGGCCCGTCGGGCTGCGGCAAGTCCACGCTGCTCGGCATCATGGGCGGCATCCTCAAGGCGTCGGACGGCACCGTCCACATGCAGGGCGCGCCGGCCGCGGACTGCCTCAATCCGCTCACCTACATCTTCCAGGATTTCGCGCTGCTGCCGTGGCGCACGGTGGCGCAGAACGTGGCGCTGCCGCTCGAGCATCATGCGCTGTCCTCGGCCGAGCGCAAGGCGCGCGTCACGGACGCGCTCGTCCGCACCAAGCTCGACGATTTCGCGAACGCGCTGCCGAAGCAGCTTTCGGGCGGCATGCGCCAACGCGTCGGCATCGCCCGCGCGCTCGTGGTCAGGCCCGCGGTGCTGCTGATGGACGAGCCGCTGTCGGCGCTCGACGCGCAGACGCGCGACCTGCTGATGGAGGATTTCCTCGATCTCTGGCTGCGCGAGCGCATTTCCGGCGTCTACATCACGCACAATTTCCACGAATGCCTGCGCCTTGCCGACCGCATCATGGTGCTGTCGCGCCGGCCGGGAAAGATCAAGGAGGTCGTCGAGGTGCGCATCCCCCAGCGCGAGCGCACCCGGACAGCGGCCCAGCTCGAGCTTGCCGAACTCGGCAATCGCCTGTGGTCGCTGATCCGCGACGAAGCCTTGAGCGCTGATCGGGAGGTCGTCGATGCTTGAAGATACCATCGCCGCGCCGCGCGCAGGCGTTGCCGCCGCCGAAGGGCGCCGCGCGGTCGCGTTTCGCGGCGGCGGCTTCCTGCCGAAGCCGAACGCGCTCCATTCCTGGATCGCGTTCGCGGTCGTCATCGCGCTGTGGCAGGTGGCGATCTCGCGGCGCTGGCTCGATCCGGTGTTCCTGCCCTCGCCGGCCGCGATCTGCGAGGCGCTGTGGAGCCTCGCGCGCTCGGGCGATCTGTGGACCCATCTCTCGGCCTCGCTGATGCGCATCGGTTCGGGCTGGGCGATCGGCACCACGCTTGGTCTTCTCGTCGGCATCGCCATGGGGCTTTCGTCCGTGACGCGCGCGGTCGGCATGCCGATGGTGTCGGCGATCTTTCCCATTCCCAAGATCGCGCTCTTGCCGCTTTTCATCCTGTGGCTCGGCATCGGCGAGGCGCCCAAGATCGTGACCATCGCCTCGGGCGTGTTCTTCCCGACCGTGATCGCGACGTTCAGCGGCATCGACAGCGTGCCGCGCAACTTGATCCGCATGGCGCAGAGCTTCAACATTCCGGTCCGCGGCATCATCTGGAAGATCATCCTGCCGTCGGCGCTGCCCGGCATCCTGGCGGGATTCCGCATTTCGCTCGCGACCTCGCTCCTGCTCGTCGTCACCGCCGAGATGATCGGCGCGCAGTTCGGCATCGGCGCCTTCCTGCTCACCGCCGGGAATTTGATGCAGACCGACGATCTGATGGCGGGCGTCGTCGTGCTGTCGATCCTCGGCCTCGGCCTCGGCGCCATCCTGACGCTGACCGAGAAGGCGTTCCTGTCCTGGCGCTGAGGACGTGGGGCGGAACGAATTCGACCAGGAGATAGGGCCGGAAGTCCCGAACTGGACGGCGCGGCCGCACCCGCCGCGCACGGCGATGAGCGGCCGCCACGCAGCTGTCGAGCCGCTCGATCCGGCGCGCCACGGCGCCGATCTCTGGGCCGCCTTCGCCGATGACGCGCGCGGCTGGACCTATTTCCCCTATGGCCCCTTCACCGAGGAGCAAGGGCTTCGGGCGTGGCTCGATACGGTGGCCGCGCGCGACGATCCGTTCTTTCATGCGGTGATCGACCAGGCCACCGGCAAGGCGCTCGGCGTCGCCGCCTACCTGCGCATCGACAAGGGCAACGGCGTGATCGAGGTCGGGCATATCCATTTCGGCCCCGCGCTCAAGCGCACGCTCGCGGCGAGCGAAGCCATGTACCTGATGATGGCGCGCGCCTTCGACGAGCTGGGATATCGCCGCTACGAGTGGAAGCTCAACAATCTGAACGCGCCCTCGCATGCGGCGGCGCTGCGGCTGGGATTCCGCTTCGAGGGCGTCTTCCGCCAGGCGCAGGTGGTGAAGGGCCGCAACCGCGACACGGCCTGGTATTCGATCCTCGACAGCGAATGGCCGGCGCTCAAGGCGGCGTTCCGGCGCTGGCTCGATCCGGCGAATTTCGACGCGGGCGGCCGCCAGCGCCAAAGCCTCGCGGCCATGCGCGGCGCATGACGCTCGACCAAGCCGAAGCGGGCGAGACGCTCGCCATCGACCTCACCGCGGTGATCGTCGCCGTGACGAAGGAAGAGCCGCGCGTCCTGGCTCTCGACGGCGGGCGCGCACTGCCTTCGGGCCCGTTCCAGTCGCGCCACCGCAGCCTGCAACAAGGCGCGCGCGCCTGGGTCGAGGAGCAGACGCATCATCCTTTGGGCTATGTCGAGCAGCTTTACACCTTCGCCGACCGCGACCGCACGCGCGATGCCGCCGGCGGGCGCGTCGTCTCGATCAGCTATTTGGGCTTGACGCGCGAGCGCGGCGGCGCGGATTCGGCCGCCGCCGGATGGCATAGCTGGTACGGCTATTTCCCGTGGGAGGACTGGCGCGCCGGCGCGCCGGCGCTGGTCGCGGACGTCATCCTGCCGCGTCTCGACGTGTGGGCGCAAAGCGCGCCAGCGGAGTCGCGCCGCGCGCGGCGCGAGCGCATCGCCGTCAATTTCGCGCCGTCGGGCCGCGCCTGGAACGAGGAGTTCGTGCTGCAGCGCTATGAGCTTTTGTGGGAGGCCGGGCTCGTGCCCGAGGCGGGCAACGAGGCCTTGAAGCTCGGTCAGGCGATGGCGCACGACCACCGCCGCATCCTCGCGACCGGCATCGCGCGGCTCCGGGCCAAGATCAAGTACCGCCCCGTCGTGTTCGAGCTGATGCCGGCCGAGTTCACGCTCTTACAGATGCAGCGCACGGTCGAGGCGCTGGCGGGACGGCGTCTGCATAAGCAGAATTTCCGCCGCCTGGTCGAGAGTCAGGGCCTGGTCGAGGAGACCGGCGAGGTTTCGACCGGAACCGGCGGGCGGCCCGCGAAGCTCTTCCGCTTCCGCGGCGAAGTGCTGGTCGAGCGCACCGCCGCCGGCACCAAGCTCCCGCTCTATCGCTCGGGATAGCCTGCCGCGTTGGGCTTCAGCGGCGTCACGTAGCGGCGGTCGATGAGGGCGGCGCCGTCGATCGACGGCTTCAGCATCCCTTGCGCCTTGTACCAGGCGATCTGGCGCAGGATGTCGGCCGCATCAAAGCGCGCATCGGGATCGACATAGGCGATCGCGCGGGCGATCTCGGCCGGCGCCTCGCCGGTGTATTTGGCGATGATGGCGCGCGCGGCCTCGGCGCCCGGGCCGTCGCGGCGCGTGCCGTCGGGCGCGGAGAACGCCGCGAAATAATCGCGCGCGCCGCGGATATAGGCGCGCACGAAGCGCTCGACGAAATCGGGCCGGTCGTTCGCGGTCAAGGCCGTGACGAAAAGGCCGCCCGCCTGCCACGGCGTCTCGTCGCCGCTCCAGCCGAGGAGCTTCGCCGCACCCCGCTCGACCGCGGCGATGGCGGGCGTCGCCGCCAGCATCCCGGCGTCGATCTCGTTTCCGGCGAGCGCGGTGACGATGTTCGGGAAGGACGACAGCGGCACGAGCCGGACGCTTTTCAAGTCGAACCGGTATTTCTCGGCGAGGAGACCGAGCGCGTAATGGCCGGGCGCGCCGATCTGGGTGATGCCGAGCGAATGACCGGCGAGGTTCCCGGGGACTTGAAGGCCCGCGGCGAAGGCGCGGTTCGAGGCGAGATAGGCGATGGTCCGGTAGGACGGCACGGCGCGCGCCTCCCCGGCGATGAGACGCAGTTCGCCCTGGCCCGCGAGCGCATAGAATCCGGCGGTCAGCGCCGAGACGCCGAAATCGCAGTTTCCGGTCACCACCGCGACCGCGACCGGCTGCGCCGCCTCGAACGGGACGAGCGTCACCTGGAAGCCCTCGGCCGCGAAATATCCGCGCTCGCGGGCGATGAAGACAGGACCCGAGGCGACGGTCCGCACGAGCGCGATCTTGATTTCCTCGGCCGCGACCGGGCGCGCCAGCCCAAGCAGCAGCAGGACCGCCAAAATCCGCATGACGGGACCATACCAAAGGGGGAGACGAGCGGAATTCCTGGACGGCATGGGGATAAATCGATCTATGCTCGCGCATTGCAGGACACGTGGCGCGGATCAAGCGGTGATCCAAAATGGCGCTTCGCTCGCTTCTGCATCGGTTCGTCGGTCGCCGCGATGCGCCCGAATGGAAAAGTTATGTCGGGCCGCCCGAAGTCTATGAGCGCTCGGGCACGCTGCAATTCGCGCATCTGAAGGCGGCGGGACTCCTGCCACACCATAAGCTCATCGATGTGGGTTGCGGAAGCCTGCGCGCCGGACGCCACCTCATTGCCTACCTCGAACCGGAAGGGTATTGCGGGCTGGAGCCGAACAAATGGCTGATCGACGAGGGCGTGAAGCATCTCGGTCTCGCCGAAGTGGTCAAAGCCAAGCGGCCGGCCTTCGCCTACAACGCCGACTTTGATCTTGCCGTATTCACCATAAAACCGGATTTCATTCTCGCGCAGTCCATCCTGTCGCATACCTCGCGCGCGCAGATGCGGGCGCTCTTCCGCGGCGCCGCCGGGGTGTCGCACCCGGGGACGCTGTTCTTCGCAACCTACCTGAAAGGCGCCGACGACTACGCCGGCACGGAGTGGATCTATCCCGGCCCGGCCCGGTTTCGCCCGGAGACCGTCCGCGCCGATGCCGCCGCGGCTGGGCTCGACATGCAGGAACTCGATTGGGAGCATACTCACAAACAGACCTGGGTCCGGTTCTCCCCGGTTCCGTACCGGAATTCTTAACTTTCCTGCGTTGCAATCGGGGCGGAACCCTGACCCGCGGAAGAATATGAAGGACGACATCTTCAGCCCGATGATCGATACCGGATCGTCGCGCGTGTTCGATTGCAACGGCACGACGCTGAAGCTTGTCGCCGACAACCCGGACGGCACGGAGCTGTTCTTCCGCCACGCACGGCTCAACCATGTCGTGGTGATGAAGCACAGCACGCTTCCGTCCGAACGCGCCTCGCGGCGCGACCCGCCGGTCGGCACCAAGCTCTATTTCCCGTTCAACGAGCGCAATCCCGGCGAAGGCGGCAGCACGATCTTCCTGCACGACCGCCAGCTCGAGGCGGCGCTCGCCGAGAAATGCGGCCTCAATCGCAACGGCGACCGCGAGGCGTTCGACGAGGATCTGCGCCTCTTGCGGCTTTTGGCGCGGCTGCCGACGCTCGACCCGTTTCTGCTGCGCGACGTGCTCGACGGCGAGTCGATCGAAGTCAACGAGCGCTATCTCGACATCAGCGACGAGCAGTGGACCGAGATCCAGGGCCTGATCCAGGAACGCTTCGTGCCGATCGTGCGCGCGGCGTATCCCGAGGTGAAGGCCTCGCGCAGCAAGGTGAAGCGGCTCATCGAAAAGATGTGGGAGGCGAAGGATGAGGAGGCGCTCGCGCCGATCATCACGACCTTTCGGCTTCCCGAGGAGGGCGCGCTCGAGATCCTTTATTCGTGGAAGGTCATCACCTTCTACGCCTACCAGTATCAGCGCCTGAAGCCCGCGCTTTTGGAGCTCGCGCGCTGGCTCAAGAACAGCGAGGTGGCGAGCTTCGGTTCCGGCCCGGCGCGGCACGCGCTTCAGCCGCTGCACTACGCCGTCCGGACCGAGCTCAGGACGCAATGGGGCAAGATCGAGCAGATCTTCGCCGACTATGAGGACGGCTACGACAAGATGTTCGTGCGCAAGACCGACCCCGGCCCGTTTCTTGCCTTCCTGCGCAACTGCCGCACGACCATCTGGGAGATCGGCGACGCGCTCGGCAAGCTCGATCAAGCGGTGGTGTGCTGGGACCGGCTGTCGCGCCGCTATCCGCTGCGCCGCATCCACCCGGTCGAGGCGCTGCAAGCCGCCTACATGCTGCTCCAGGAGATCCTGGGCGCCGACCTCGAGGCCGAAACGGTCTGTGTGCGCTGAGAACAAGTAGGGAACGAACCTCCTTTTCCGCCACAGAAATTCCGCCCGACTCGTTGTAGGATCGGCGCGAAGCACCCAACGGGGATATCGCATGCCGCGCCCGAGCTGGTCTGGTCACCTGAAACTCTCGCTGGTTTCCTGTCCGATCTATCTCTCGCCGGCGACGAGCGAATCCGAGCGCGTCAAGCTGCATCAGATCAATCCCAAGACCGGCAATCGCATCTCGCTGAAGCCGGTCGACGCCGAGACCGGCGAACCGGTCGAGCGCGGCGAACTGTTGCGCGGCTATGAGTTCGAGCGCGGGCAGTACGTGACGCTGACCAAGGAGGAGATCGACGATCTCCAGGTCGAAGGCTCCAAGACCCTGAACCTCACGCGCTTCGTCGATCGCGCCGAGATCACGCCGCTCTATCTCGATACACCCTACTACGTCTATCCCGACGGCGCGCACGCGGTCGAGGCGTATCAGGTGATCGCGCACGCGATGGCGAAGAAGAAAAAGGCCGCGATCGGCCGCATCGTGATGTCGAGCCGCGAGCGTCTCGTGGCGCTCGAGCCGTTCGGCAACGGCCTGATGATGATGACCTTGCGCACCGCCGACGAGGTGCGCGCTGCGGAGTTCGAGCATCTGGCCGCCAAGATCGACCCCGAGATGGTGGCGATGGCCGAGCAGATCATCGACAAGCTCGCCGGCGAGTTCGATCCCGCGACCTTCCGCGACAGCTATCAGGACGCGCTGCGCGAGCTCGTCGCCGAGAAGATCAAGGGGGCGAAGCCGGCGCGGCGCCAGGTCGAGGAACCGGCCTCGAACGTCGTCAACCTCATGGCGGCCTTGCGCGGCAGCATCGAGCGCGAGCTTGCGGCGTCGGGCAACAGCAAGAAGCGCGCGAAGGAGCCCGACCGGCGCCAGCAGGCCTTGCTGCTGCCGGTCAAGGGCGGCGGCAAGAAGGCGGCCGAGGAAGCGAAGCCCGCGCGGCGCAAGAAGGCCTCGGCCTAAGGCGCCTTCTGCCACAGGCGGGCGAAGTCCTCGAGCTCGTCCTTCTCCATGTCGGAGACGGCCCAGAGCGCCATGCCGCCCGCGTCCCAGTGCACGATGTTGTAGCCTTCGCGCACGGCCTCGAACGGCGCGGGCGAGC
>Ga0335078_10007970_pt1 | contig 15732 bp, 15 predicted proteins | sample Lox_Sample_32_FD_206711 | JGI IMG/M metagenome (GOLD analysis project Ga0335078, IMG submission 206711) | Soil microbial communities from Loxahatchee National Wildlife Refuge, Florida, United States - Lox_Sample_3.2 | ecosystem: Environmental > Terrestrial > Soil > Wetlands | place: USA... | reverse complement strand
ACTCCTCACGAGCCTCGTCGGATGGCGCTGGATCTTCTTCGTCAACGTCCCGATCGGCATCGTGGCGACGCTCTGGTCGCACTTCCGGCTTCGGGAACTCGCGTCGCTCGACACCGTCCACACCATCGACTGGGGTGGGAACCTCTCGTTCGGCGCCGGCTTGAGCCTCATCCTCGTCGCCGTGACGTTCACGGCGCTCGGAGTGGTCGGCCTCCTCGAGTTCTACGTCCTGGTAGCGTTGGGTCTCGCCCTTCTCGCCGTCTTCGTCGCGATCGAACGAAGGGTCCCCCACCCGATGTTCGACCTCGGTCTCTTCCGCATCCGGGCGTTCACGAGCTCCGCCGTCGCGATGTTCCTCAACGCCCTCGCGCGGGGCGCGTTCTCGTTCGTGCTCGTCTTCTACCTTCAAGGCCCGCCGCACCGGCTGGACCCGCTCACGGCCGGTCTCTACCTCGTGCCCGTGTCCGCGTCCCTCGCGACGTTCGGCCCCCTGAGCGGGATCCTCTCGGACCGCTGGGGGCCGCGCCCGTTCGCGACCGCGGGTCTCCTCGTGTCCGCGACCGGGTTCCTCCTCCTGAGCCAGGTCAGCGCGGACGCCTCGTTCTACACGCTCCTCCCGGCGTTCCTTCTCGTGGGGTCCGGGATGGGCATCTTCGCCTCGCCCAACCGGGCCGCGATGATGAACGCGGTGCCGGCCCGCCGGCGCGGCGTCGCGGCCGGCACGGGGACCACGCTCATCAACGCGGGCATCACGTTGAGCCTCGGATTCGCGGTGCTCGTCATGAGCCGCTCCATGAGCCTTCCGAACCTCGAGGGGATCTTCCTCGGCTCCGCGGGGTCGGGCCTCACCGTGGCGGAAGGTCCGTTCCTCACGTCCGTCCACCTCGTGTTCCTCCTCTCGGCGGGACTCCTCCTCGCCGCGGTGGTCCCCTCGGTGCTCCGAGGTTCGCGGAGGGATTCGATGGCCGACCGGCCCCCCGCGGTCCCACTGTAGAATTCCGTGATGCGCCTACACAAGCATAGAGCTATTGCCTAGACTATATTCTAAATGCGGCTCCTATATATCTGCGTCGTGAAATCCGCCCCTCGGTATGGAACGCAAGAGCGGGGCGATGACGGCCCCCGCCGTCACGGAGACGGATACGAACACGGTCGCGCGGGCCGACGGGTCCCGCCGACTGCAGCGGATGGGCGCGGTGACCATGGGGGTCTCCCTGCCGCGCGAGTGGGTCGGCCACCACGGGCTCGGCGTCGGGAGCCCGGTCTTCTTGGAACCGCTCGCCGACGGGTCGATCCTGGTCCGCGACCGGACCCGGGAGGAGCAGCCCCGGACGGCCGAGATCCATGTACGCACCGACCGACCGCGGGAACACCTCTTCCGTCGGCTGGTAGCGGCGTATCTCGACGGCGCCCAGGAGTTCCACGTCCTCGAAACCGGGGGCTTGTCCCCGGACACCCTCTCGGTAGCCCGCACGTTCGTGCGCCGGACCATCCAACCCGAGATCGTGTCGGAGGACGGCGAGCGCCTCCATCTTCGGGACGTCTCGCGGGGCGGAGAGCTCGACGTGGCTCCTCTCCTCCGGCGGATGCACCAGATCGTCCAGCGCCTCCAGGAGGAGGCGTCGACCTCGTTCGCCGGTTCGCTCCGCGGCCCGACGGACAACTGGCCCGCGCGGGATGACGAGGTCGACCGGCACGCGTGGCTCATCGAACGGATACTGGCCCTTCGGGCCGGCAGCCCCGGCGGTGGCCAGGCGAGCTCGTTTGGTGCCATTCCCCAATTGTTCGTGATCGTCCGTTCGCTCGAGCGCGTCGCGGACCATGCGGTGCAGATCGCGGAGCACGGCGCGAGGTGGGCGGAGACCTCGCCTCCCGCCCGGCTCGTGCGGTCCGTCTCGGAATTCCATACGCAGGCCCGACGGCTCCTGGCCGATTCGTTCCGCGCCGCCGAGGTCGGGGACGCGGACACGGCGAACGACCTCCTCGATACCGGTGAGGCGCTCCACGCCGAATACCGGACCCTGGTCGAGAACACCCTGACCCGACGCGGGGGCCCCGCCCTACCCGGGCCGGGCGCGATCGAGCTTGCGCTCGTCCTCCAATCGATCGACCGCACGAGCGCCTACGCGCAGGACATCGCGGAAGCCGGCCTGGATTCCGGCGTCCGCGGCCAGCTGCGCGGCGGCTCGAGGCCGACTTCACGCTCCTCAACGGAAGAGAGAGGGGGAAGCAGAAAGAGATGAGCGGACAAGGAACCGGGAGTCAGCCAATGCCGAACGCGGCCAGCGGGTCCACCGACGAGGGCGCCTACCTACGGAAGCAGAAGGGGCGCTCCACGATGACCTGGGTCGGTGTGATCGTCGTCGTCATAGTGATCATTGCGGTCCTAGGCGCCGGCTTTTACGCGGGGTGGTTTGGGAAGTCCAGCACCTCGACCTCGGGCGGCAGCGGCTACACGCCGCCGTGCGCCTCGCTGACCGCGGCCGGCTCTACGTTCGTCTACCCATTGATGGCCGTTTGGACCACGAGCTACGCCGGGATGGCCTGCAACGCCAACGCCGGGTTCTCGCAAGTGCAGGTGAACTACCAGGCGGTCGGGAGCGGTGCCGGTATCACGGACCTCACCGACAAGCTGGTCGACGTCGGTGCGTCCGATGCGCCTTTGAGCTCGGCCCAGATCTCAGCGCTGCCCGCCCAGACGGTCACGATGCCGGACTCTGCCGGCGCGGTGACCATCATCTACAACATCCCGAAGGTCACGACCGGCCTCAACCTGACCGGCCCGATCATCGCCGCGATCTACCTGGGCGACATCACGAACTGGAACAACTCGGCGATCACCGCGATCAACCCCGGGGTCAGCATCCCGAGCCAGGCGATCACCGTGGAGCACCGCTCGGACGGTAGCGGCACCACCTTCGCCTTCTCGAGCTACCTCTCGGCCGAGAACTCCACCTGGAAGAACTCGGTCGGCGCCGCGACCTCCCTCAACTGGCCGACCGGCCAGGGGCAGAAGGGGAGCGAGGGCGTGGCCGGTGCGGTCGCCTCGACGACGGGCTCGATCGGCTACGATGAGCTCAACTATGCGGAGGAAGAGGGCGTCAATGTCGGAATCGCGAAGGTTCTGAACCCCGCGGGGAGCTACATCATGCCGACGGTCGCGGACACGGCGAGCGCCGTGGCGGCGGTCACGAGCTTCCCGGCCCCCACGGGGAACTGGACCGGGTTCTCGATCATCAACGAGCCCGGCGCCGGCACCTACCCCATCGCGACGTTGACCTACCTCATGATCTACGAGGACCTCGGCAGTGCGTACTCCGGCTCGGTCACCCAGGCCCAGGCGCAGGCGCTCGTGAGCTTCCTCTGGTGGATCACGCACACCGGTCAGCAGTCGGCCACGGGGCTCTTCTACGTGCCCCTCCCCAGCGCCATCACCGCGGTAGACGAGACGGCGATCAATGAGATCGTCTACAACGGGGCGGCCCTGACGTCGCACTAGGGAGACCGAAGGCGAAGGTTGGAGGAATGGAAACCGCTCCGGTCGCCGAGGGAGTGTCGCGCAGAGCGCGACCCAAGTATCGGGCCCTCGGCGACCAACTTTTTCAGTACATCACGGGCGCGACGACCCTGGTGGTCGTCGGGCTCTTCGTCCTTATCGTTGTCATATTGATCCAGGCGAGCGAGCCCACGATCCGTGCCTTCGGGCTCGGGTTCCTCTGGGGACAGGTCTGGAATCCGAACCCCACGACGCTGTCGCCCCTCGTGTTCGGCGCGCTACCGGCGATCTACGGGACCCTGCTCGTCGCCGCGATCGGAATGGTGCTCGGCGTGCCGCTGAGCCTCGGGATCGCCATGTTCCTGACGGAGCTGTCACCGGGGCTCCTGCGAGGCCCGCTCTCGTTCACCATTGAGCTGCTCGCGGCGATCCCCTCCGTCGTCTACGGGCTCTGGGGTCGGCTCATCCTTGTTCCGATCATGGCCACCACGGTGGAACCTTTCCTCGGGTCGACCCTGGGGCATGTTCCGGTGATAGCGGGGGCCTTCGCTGAGCCCGCGTCCGGCTACAACGGGTACGGCTACCTCACCGCCGGGGTGATCCTCGCGATCATGGTTATCCCCACCATCTCGGCCATCACCCGCGAGGCGTTCCTCGCGGTGCCCCGGGAGCAGCGCGAGGCGGCCTTGAGCCTGGGAGCCACGGGCTGGGAGTCCACCCGGTTGTCCGTCTTCCCCTACGCGCGGCGGGGGGTTCTCGGCGCGATAACCCTCGGGCTCGGTCGTGCCGTCGGTGAGACCATCGCCGTGGTGCTCGTCATCGGCAACACCTACGCGATCAGCGGCTCCCTCTTCGCGCCCGGAACGACGATCGCCGCCTACATCGCGAACGAGTTCGGCGAGGCGCTCACCTTCGAGAAGGCCGGGCTGCTCGAGCTCGGCCTGATCCTCCTCGCCGTCTCTCTGGTCATCAACATCGTAGCCCGTCTCCTGGTCCGTCGCGGAGGCCTAAGGGCGGTGGGTAGCCCGTGAAGTTCGACCGCGACTTCCGGCGAAAGCTGGTCAACTACGCGATGAGCGCGGCCGCGCTCGCGTGCGTCCTCATCGCGATCCTGCCTCTCGGGGACATCCTCTATACGTCGGTGCTGAACGGGGCCAAGGTGCTGAGCGTGCCGTTCTTCACCCAGAACGGGCCCATCCCGTGCAACCCGAAGTTCCAGAGCGGGTGCGCGTTCGGTGGGATCGGGAACTCGATCCAGGGGACGGTCCTGCTGATCCTCCTCTCCGCGGCCATCGCGATCCCGATCGGCATCCTGTGCGGGATCTACCTCGCGGAGTTTGGCAACAACCGGTTCGGCGACTCGGCGCGATTCCTCGCGGACGTCTTGACCGGGGTCCCTTCGATCGTGATCGCGGTCGTCATCTTCGCCCTGTTCTACCTCGCCTCCCAGCAGGGGATCATTTCGTCGAACTACGTTCTGAGCGTTCTCTCCGCGAGCGTCGCGCTCTCGCTGATCATGATTCCGGTGGTCGCCCGTACCTGCGAGGAGGCGCTCCGGGCCGTCCCGATCTCGACGAGGGAGGCGGGGCTCGCGCTGGGGCTTCCCAGATACCGGGTCGTATCTCGGGTCGTCCTCAGCACCGCCCGCTCGGGGGTCATCACGGGAGCGCTCCTCGCCGTCGCCCGGGCCGCCGGCGAGACCGCGCCGCTCATCATCCTCAACGCGGGGAACATGTTCTCCTTCCAACCGTCCCAGGGCCTGCACCAGACGACGGCGTCGCTCACCTACTCGATCTACGAGTGGATCCAGAGCCCGTACCCGAACTGGCAGGCGGACGCCTGGGGGGCCACGCTCGTTCTCGTCATTCTTATGCTGGGCATCAGCGTCGGCGCGCGGCTGGCGCTTCGACAGAGGTACGGGGGTCCGGGACATTGATAGAGGGGCCGACGCCGAAGCTTCGCGTGAAAGACCTGACCGCCTGGTACGGCTCCAAGGTCGCCATCGAGAAGATATGGCTCGATTTCGACCCCGCCGCCGTCACGGCGATCATCGGGCCGTCCGGTTGCGGGAAATCGACGTTCATCCGCTGCCTCAACCGCATCCACGAGACCGCGCCCGGCGCGCGGGCCGAGGGCCACGTGATCCTGGACGGCGAGAACATCTACGACCAGGACCCGGTCGTGGTGCGCCGTCGCATCGGGATGGTCTTCCAGAAGCCGAACCCGTTCCCGACGATGTCGATCTACGGGAACGTCGCGTCGGGGCTCCGCTTGAACGGTATCCGGGATCCCGAGACCGTCCACCAGCGCGTCGTGCGGAGCCTCAAGCACGCCGCGCTCTGGGAGGAAGTGAAGGAGAACCTGGACGCTCCGGCGGTGGGCCTCTCGGGAGGCCAGCAGCAGCGCTTGTGCATCGCCCGGGCGCTCGCCGTGGAGCCCGAGATACTCCTGATGGACGAACCGGCGTCGGCCCTGGACCCGATCGCGACGGCCAAGATCGAGGACCTGATCTTCGACCTGAAGCGCGAGTACACGGTCATCATCGTGACCCACAACATGCAGCAGGCCGCGCGCGTCGCGGAGAAGACCGCGTTCTTCTACCTCGGCAAGTTGGTCGAGTACGGCGCCACGAAGAAGCTCTTCGAGTCGCCGGACCAGAAGCTCACCGAAGGGTACATCACCGGGAGGTTTGGGTAATGCCGGAGCAAGCGGAACGCAAGGCGTTCACTGAGGGCCTCGATGAGCTCAATGAGAACATGGTCACGCTGGCGGAGCTCGCGAAGGTCGCGATCCGCAAGGCCGTCGACAGCCTCGAGAAGGGCGGGGGGGGAGACGTCGACGCCGTGTTCACGCTCGACCAGGAGATCTACGGGTTGAAGCAGGAGATCACCCGCCGGTGCGTCGACCTGATCGCGCTGCACGCGCCCGTCGCCCGCGACCTCCGGACGATCACCGCCTCGCTCGAGATCACGACGGACCTGGACCGGATCGGTCGATACTCGCGGGACATCGCCGAGATCGCCCGCCAGCTCCCGGCCGAGGGCCTCGCCCAGATGCAGCGCTTGGGCGGTCTCGTCAAGATGGGCGAGCTCACCATCCGCATGATCGACCTCGCGACGGACGCGTTCGTCCACCGGGACGCGGAACCCGTGAAGAACATGATCGAGGAGGACGACGCGGTCGACAACCTCCACGACCAGCTGTTCCACCAGCTGGTCCAGCTGATGGCGGACCGCCAGATCGCGCCCGACCTGGGGGCGCAGCTCATCCTCATCAACCGCTACTTCGAGCGGCTCGCGGACCACGGAGTAAATATCGGGGACCATGTTGCCTACATGGTGACGGCCCAGCGCCTCACCCGAGTGAAGCGGCCTCGCTCCGGCATCGCTCTCGGGCCGAAGTACTGAGCCGAGGGAGAGAGGCGATGCACGGAGCGACACCGATCCTCCGTGCGCGCGACGGGAACGCCACTCCGCCGTCCCCGATGCGTCGCGTGGGCGTCATCGACGTTGGGTCGAACACGGCCCGTCTCGTCGTCTACGAGGCCCCCGAGGGGGGCATGCCGCGCGCGATCCTTCAGCGGAAGGAGATCCCGCGGATGGGCGAGGGCATCGGGCCGGGAGGTCGGCTCCACCCGGCGGCCGTCGACCGCGGGCTCGCGTCGCTGAGCCGTTTTTCGAAGACCCTCGCGGGGTTGGGCCAGCCGCTCACCGTCGCCGTCGCCACCTCCGCCGTGCGGGACGCCTCCGACGGGAAGGCGTTCGTGGAGCGGGCCCGCGAGGAGACCGGTCTACCGCTCCGCATCCTCTCGGGGGAGGAGGAGGCCCGCTACGCCTACCTCGGCGTCGCCTCCGCCTGGGAGCTCGGGAACGACCTCGTCTGCGACCTGGGCGGCGGCTCGATGCAGGTCGCGTTCGTCCGGCGGGGCGCGTTCCGCTCGGCGGTGAGCCTCCCGCTCGGCGCCCTCCGGCTGACCGAGGAGTTCTTCGCGCACGACCCACCGAAGGCTCGCGAGGTGGAGGAGCTACGGGACCACGTCCGCGAGTTCCTCTCGGAGAACCTCCCCGAGCACTCCGACCACGGGGAGTTCGAGCTCCACGGGGTGGGGGGGACGATCCGTACGCTCGCCCGCGTCTCGATCGAGCTCAAGGAGTATCCGCTGTCCCGGGTCCACGGCTACCCGGTCGCCCGTCGCGACCTCGAGGCGCTGGCCGAGCTCCTGACCGAGCTCCCGAGCGACAAGCGGCGCGAGATCCGGGGGATCGGGGGCGACCGGGCCGACGTCATCGTGGCCGGCCTCAACGCGGTGCTGGAGCTGCTCCTCGCGACCGGCCGACCGTACATCCGGGTGAGCGGGATGGGCATCCGGGAAGGGCTCGTCGAGGAGGCGCTCGGGCTCGAGCTCCCGGCCCCGAGCGAGGTGCTGCTGACCCGTTCCGCCGCGACCGCGAGCCGGGTCTTCGGCTACGCGCTCGGCCGCGACGAGGGGATCGGCCGACGCGCCCTCCAGTTGTTCGACCTTCTCGCTCCGAAGGAGAAGTGGGGGCCGTCCGAGCGGCGGGCGGTGCTCGCCGCGGCGCTGTTCCACGACGCGGGGGCGGCGATCGATTTGTGGGGGCACCCGCGCCACACCGCCTACCTCCTTCGGACGTACCCCGTCGTGGGGCTCGACCATCGCGAGGTGGTTCTGGCCGCGCTCACCGCGTTCCAGCACGAGGGCGACGACCTCCCGACCGCGATGGTGAAGGAGCTCCGCCAGGTCATCGACAAGGACGACGTGCGCCTCGCGAGGAAGCTGGGGGTACTAGTATATGTCGCCGAGACGCTCGACGACGACCAGGTCCGGTTCCAGCGGTCGGACGACTCGCTCGTCCTTTCGCTGTCGCCGGAAGGGGCGCGAGAGCTCTCGCCCCGCGCCATCGCCCGCGTCCGAAAGCCCCTTAAGCGCGCGTTCGAGCTCGAGGTGGAGATCCGTGGGAGCGCCGGAGCGTAGGTCGACCGTGCACGGCCAGCCCGGCCGGCTGCTGGTCTTCGAGGGGTTGGACGGGAGCGGGAAGTCGACCCAGGCCCGCCTCATCTCGAAGTGGCTCGGGGCTCGCGGCTACCGGGTCTTCTTCACCGAGTGGAACTCCTCGGAGCTCGTCTCCGAGACGATCCGGCGAGGGAAGAAGAAGGGCCTTCTCACCCCGACCACCTTCTCGCTCCTCCACGCGACGGACTTCGCCGACCGGTTCGAGCGGCACATCCTGCCCCCGCTCCGGGCCGGGTACATCGTGATCTGCGACCGGTACGTCTTCACGGCGTTCGTCCGCGACGCCGCGCGCGGCTGCGACCCGGCGTGGGTCCGCAACATGTACAGCTTCGCCCCGACACCGGACAAGACGTTCTACTTCCGCGTCCCGGTCTCCATCTCGCTCCAGCGGAAGATCGCCTCCCGACAGAAGATCTCCTACTACGAGGCCGGGATGGACCTGGGGCTCTCCCAGGACCTCATCGAGAGCTACGAGAGGTTCCAGTCGCGCTTGAAGCGCGAGTACGAACGGATGGCGAGCCGGGACAAGTTCACCGTCATCGCCGCGGACCGGCCCGTCGAGACGGTCCACGCGGAGCTCCGCCGGGAGATCCGCCCGCTCCTGGAAGGGTTCCCGACTGACGCGCTTTTGACGCACGAGGTGGACGTTGCGGCGGTTTAGCACCTACGGCTCTCCGCTCCCGGGCCTCCCGCGGGAGCCGTTCCGGGGTCGGCTCATCGTCATCGAGGGGTCCGACGGGAGCGGCCGCACGACCGAGGTGAACCTCCTCAAGGAGTGGCTCGAGATCCAGGGCCACCCGGTGATCGACACCGGTCTGCGACGCTCGACGCTCGTCGCGGAGAAGATCGACCTCGCAAAGCAGGGCCACACGCTCGGCGCGACCACGATGGCGCTCTTCTACGCCGTCGACTTCGCGGACCAGCTGGAGAACAAGATCGTCCCGGCGCTCGCAGCGGGTTCGACGGTTCTCGCCGACCGCTACATCTACACGCTCATGGCCCGGGCGATCGTGCGCGGCGCGTCGCGCGAGTGGGCCCAGAAGCTCTACGGGTTCGCGCTCCGGCCCGACCTGGTCGTGCTCCTCGATGCGAAGACCGACATCCTGCTCCACCGGGCGATCGGGAAGTACGGGTCGCTCGACTACTGGGAGTCCGGGATGGACCTTTCGATCTCCCCGGACCGGTTCGACAGCTTCTACCGCTACCAGGAGCGGATCCACGCCGAGTTCGACTGGATGGTCGACGCCTACGGCTTCCACCGCGTCGACGCGAACCGCACCGCGTCCCAGGTCCACGCCGACGTGCGGCGGATCGTGCAGACGGTCTACAAGGACACGAGCGCGGACGCCGGCGCGCGCGCTTCCCGCACCGTGTTCACGGCGCGAGCGCCGAAAGCTGAGAGCGCGTAAGGAGCCAGTCGAGCCGCCCCGCCGACGGGGCGACGGTGCGGTCGAACGAGAGGGCGGCGGCCCCCGCCCGCCCGAAGTGGACCAGCGAGAGCGCGTCCCCCGTGAGGGCGAGGCCGACGAGCTCGCTTAAGACCGGTTCGTGGCCCACCAGGACCGTCCCGTCGATCCGACGGCCTTCCGCGGACGCCCGCGCGAGGACCGGCTCGGTCGGGGAGTCCGGACGAAGCTCGTCCCAAACCTCGAGCGGCCGGGTGAGCTTGAGCGCCTCCACGAAACGCTCGGCGGTCGCCCGCGCGCGGACAGCGGGGCTCGAGACGACGCGCCGGACGTCGAGCGCGAGCGAGGCGAACCCGCGCGCGGCCTTCCGGGTCTCGGTCGCGCCCGCCCGGGTGAGCGGCCGGTCCTCGTCGTCGGACCATTGGACCGGGTCGCGGCTCTCGGACGGGCCGTGCCGGACCAGGTAGAGTTCCATCCGAGGTCTCCGGGCCCGCCCATCGGGGCAGGCTACTTGGGCTCTTCCGCACCCACCGACGGCTACGGACCCGCGCGGAGGAGCGACTCGATGTCCCGTCGCACCGGCTTCCGGTCGAGGAGGCGCACGACCCGGCGGCGGGCGGCGCGGACCCGCTCCGCCAGGATCCGGTCGACGACGCGACGGCTTCTTCCCTGGAGCGCCGAGTCCGCGGTCTCCCGGAGCACGTCCCAGTCGTGGAGCTGGCCCAGGTCGTACTGCAGGGACCGGAGGGCGACGGAGAACGGGAGCGGCGTCCGGTCGATGACGGCGGAGGAGGCCTGGTCGAGGCTCCGGAGCGTTCGAAGCTCGATGCGGAGCGCGTGGAGCCGGGCCACGCGGGGGCGCCGATACGCCCGAGCCAGCGCCCGCTCGACCCGAGCGACCTGCACCGCGAGCCTCTCGTTGAACTCCCGGGCCAGGCGGTCCGAGGCGCCCCGCGAGAGGCTCGCGCGGAGCGGGCGCCCGGCCGCCTCGAGCAACGTGGGGAGCGGCATCTCCATCGCCGCCTCCTTCAGCTCTCGACGGCCCCGCTGCGCGAGCCGGCGAAGCGCGCGCTTCAGTTCAGCGAGCGGCTCGGCCGCCTCGCGCCGGACCCGGCCGGGGAGCCGCTCGATCAGCTGGAGGCCGACGTCGTAGTTGCGGACCTTGCCGATGCCGCTCGAGAATCCCTTGAGGGCGCGGTCCGTCTCGCCCCAGCCCTCGGTGCGGGCCCGGGGGGCGAGGGCGACCCACGGTCGGGCCTCGACCCTCAGCCGACGGAGCTCGCGGTGCCAGTCGTGGAGCGACTCCGCCGTGGCGTCGCCGTCGGCGAGTCCCCGGTGGATCCGTCCGAGCGTCTCGTGGCGGCGGAGGAGACGCAAGCGGAGGTGTTCCGTGGGCGGTCGTACGGAGGTCTTGCGAACCGACGCCATCGATCGTGGGCCCGTCGTCCGCGGGGCGGCGTCCTCCGAGCCCGCGGGGTAGCCCACGGAAGGATACATGAAGCTCTCGGGGAGTCTGGCTGAGCCGACGGATGACCGTTCCTGCGCACGGCGACCCGGTGCCCTCGTCCTGGCCCCCCGCGACCTTTGGCACCCGCGGGTGGACGCAGGGCACCGTTCGAGTCCTCGGTCACCGACTGTTCTATCGCAGCTTCGGGGCTCCTCGACGAGGCGTCCTCCTCACCTTGCACGGCGGCCCGGGGGCGACCCACGACTATCTCCTCCCCCTCGCCGACCTCGCCCGCGACGGATACCGGGTGGTCTTCTTCGATCAGTTGGGCTGCGGCCGCTCCGAAGTCCCGCGGTCCGCGACCGAGTACACCGTCGAGCGGTACACCGAGGAGGTGGAGGCCGTCCGTCGGGCGCTTCGGTTGGGGAGAATCCACCTCGTGGGGTCGAGCTGGGGAGGACTCCTCGCGCTCTCGGTCGCTCGGACGTACCCGGCCTCCCTCCAGTCGCTCGTGACCATCGGCGGAATCGCCGACATCCCCCTCGCCGAGCGCGAGATGCGACGTTTGCGGAACCGGCTCCCGCCTGCCGCGCGACGGGCTCTCGACCGGTACGAGGCGCGGGGCGAGTTCGACCACCCCGCCTACCTGCGGGCGTGCCGGGAGTTCTACGAGCGCCATCTCTGCCGCGTGCGCCCCTGGCCACGCGAGCTCCAGCACAGCCTCGAGATGGCCGCCCGCCGCCCGGTCTACCCCACGATGAACGGGCCGAACGAGTTCACCATCACCGGTACGATCCGATACTGGGACATGAGCCGCGACCTCGGACGGATCCGGACCGCGACCCTCGTCACCGGCGGTCGATACGATGAGGTGACCCCGCGCGTCGCGCGGCAGATCCATGAGGGGATCCCCGGCTCCACCTGGGTCACCTTCGCGAGAAGCTCCCACACCCCGTTCTGGGAGGAACGGCCGCGCTTCATGGAGGTCGTGGCCCGCTTCCTCCGAGCGCACCCGCGCGCGGGCCGACCTCGCTCGGCCGGCGCGCCCTAGTACGTGGACGTACCGATGAATTCGAGCGAATAGCCCTGGCCGCCGTTCGACGGGACGCTGGAGGCGAAGACGTACATCAGAAACTCCACGGTCTGGCCGGGCAGGATCCCGATCAGGGTGACCGTTTCGTCGAACGCCGGCGCGCAGCAGTAGAGCCCGCCCAAGTGGTAGACCGACTGGTTCTGGGAGTTCGTGGTCGTGAGGCTGAACCGCGAGAGCGTGTGATAGCTTCCCCCAGTGTTCGTGAGGTTGAACGCGAACGAGAGCCCCGCGACGGTCGGCGTGACCCCGGGGTAGGCGTGCGGGACGACCGGACACGGACCGCAGAGGTTGATCCCTTCGATGCCGGAGAAGTATCCCGTGGCGTTCCCGGAATAGACGATCGAACCCACGACGGCGTTCAAGGCCTCGTTGTACGGGTTCGGGTCCGGCCCCGACGGCGTCGTGTTGGGCGGGGCACTGGACGATCCGCCGAGGCCGTACCCGCGGTTGCTGAGCAGCGCGACCACGACGACGATCGCGAGGACGGCGGCCCCGACGCCCCAACCCCACCGGGGGAACGGTCGACTGAGCGACCGACGCGAGGCGGGCGCCGCCGGCTCGGGGCCTCCCTCCCAGATGCGTCGGGGCGCGCTCGCAGGCTGGGGCGCGGGGGCGGCCGGCGATCGGGTAGGGCGCAGGTCGGACCCGCAGTTCGCGCAGAAGCGCCGCGCGGACCGCACCGGTGCCCCGCAGGTCGGGCACGCCTCCCCCCTCGTCGATTCCGGCACGGTGACCCGCCGCCATTAGAGATGGCGGACGGACGGGAAAAAACGTTCGGAGCTCGGGGCGGGGGGCGAGTCGGTCGTCGCATCAATGCGTCCAGTGGAATAGGAGGGCTTTTTGATGGGACCTTCTCGCAACGAGCGTGAGGTCGGCCCGGGGCGCCATCGCCGCGGCGGTCACGGGAGCCATCGCGGGCGGCTTCCTCGGGGCCGCGGTCGAGGGTCCTTCGTGGGTTTCGATCGCGGGGGCAGGGGTCGCTCTCTCGGGCGTGGTCGCGGTGGTGGTCGTTGTCCAGCGGGAGGCCCGTCGCGAGGCCCGGGCCCACGACGAAGCGGTCCACGCGCGAGCGGACCGCGAGCGGATCGACCTCCACGCGGAGCGTCTCAACGACCTGGCCTTCCGGCCGCTACGCACCGTCACCCTGGCGCCGCTCTCGCTCGCGTCGGGTCCGTCGTCGAAGACTGGGGTCGGCCTCGTGATCCAGACGAACGGGGCCGAACGACCCGTCGAAGAGATCCCGGGTTGGCCGTCGGCCGAGCAGCACCTCGCGACCGAGCCCGCGCTCGCCGACGCGTGGGCCCGAGCCACCGTCGCGGCCCGGTCGTGCCTCGCGCTGCGCCGCGAGCTGGTCTCGGAGCTGCGCGCCCGGTTCGACGCGACCGTCCTCGAGGAGTTCGGGTTCGACGCCCGGCTCGGGGGCCCCACGCCGGATTCGACGTTCTGGTGCGATACCGATCTCCTCGCTCGCCTTTCCATCGCCCGCGGCGGCGCCCTCGACCCGAAGGAGCTCACGGTGCTCTCTCCTCTCGACGCGGCGCCCGGCCCCTCCGGCTTTCGGGACTCCCAGTGGGTGGCGGCCGGCGGAGCCCGGCTGCTCGAGAGCCGGAGCAGCGACGAAGCCGACCCCCGTCGCCTCGCCGAGGTGTTCCGGCGAGTCGCCACCGAGACCGGGTCGCGCCGTCGGGCGGCCGAGCTACGGGCCGCCGAAGCGACGGCCTCGAGGGAGTGCGCGCAGCTCGCGGAGCGGGTGCGGGGCTTCTCCGACCAGCTCCTCATTGAGCGGTCGTTCCACGGGGCGTGCGACGCCTGCCGGTCGTGGGCGCCGAGGTAACGGCCCGTCTCACCGACGCCGGAGCCGATCGACGAAGTGCGACCGGAACTTGGCCACCTTCGGTTCGATGACCGCGCGGCAGTACGCCTGGTTCGGATTGCGTCGGAAGTAGTCCCGGTGGTAATCCTCGGCGGGGTAGAACGCCGTGAACGGGACCACTTCCGTCACGATCGGGCGGTGGAAGAGGCCGGCGCGGGTCAACTCCTGGATCGTGGACTCGGCGGCGGTCTTCTGGGCCGGGTCGTGGAAGAGGATGATCGACCGGTACTGCGTTCCCACGTCGGCCCCCTGCCGGTTCGGGGTGGTCGGGTCATGGGTCGAAAGGAAGACCAAGAGGAGGTCGTGGAAGGAGATCACCTTCGGGTCGAAGCGGACCTGGACCACCTCCGCGTGGCCGGTCGCCCCGGTGCAGACGTCCTCGTAGCTGGGGTGGGGGACATGCCCCCCCGCGTACCCCGAGGTGACCGACTCGACGCCGTTGAGCTCGCTCAGGACCGCCTCGGTGCACCAGAAGCAGCCTCCGCCGAGCGTGGCCGTCTCGAGGGGGGAAGGGTCCGACGTCATGGGCCTCCCCGGGCAGGGCTCGGTCATAAGCCGGTGGGTGGGTCCCATCGTCCGGAATCTCGTCGGGTCCGTTATCTCTCCCGGGGGCCTACCACTCCCACGGATCGGCTCCCGTACCGGCCGAGACGGTGAGCGGGGTCGAGGGAATGCATGGCAGCGACCGGTTCGCACACACCCGCGGAAGGTCGGGTGGTCGTTCTCACCGGAGCCACCTCGGGGATCGGTCTCGCCGCCGCACGGGCGCTGCTCCACCGCGGCTTTACCCTCGTCCTCACGGCACGGAACCCCGGCCGGGCCGAGCTGGTGAGCCCCCTCCTCTCGTCGTCGTCGGGGAGCCCCCCCGTGGAATGGGTCTTCGGCGACCTCTCCGAGCAGTCCGAGGTGAGGAGCGTCGCCCGGCAGATCCTCGAGCGTCACCCGACGGTCCACGTGCTCATCAACAACGCCGGGGCGATCTTCACTCGACGCGAGGTGACGCGGGAGGGCCACGAGCGCACCTGGGCGCTCAACGTGCTCGCGCCGTTCCTCCTCACCCACCTCCTCGCGCCGCGGCTCACATCGAGCACGCCCGCACGCGTCGTCAACGTGAGTTCCGCCGCTCACCGCGGTCGCCAGGTCGACCTCGCGGACCTCGAGGGCGTTCGGTCGTTCTCCGGCTGGCGTCAGTACGGCGCGTCCAAGCTCGCGCTCATCGAGCTCAGCTACGAATTCGCCCGACGGATGCAGGGGCACGGGGTGACGGTGAACGCCCTCCATCCCGGGTTCGTCGCGACCCGGTTCGGGCAGAATAATCCCGGTGGCTTCGGGCTCGGCATACGGATCACCGCGTTCCTGTTCGGCCGCCGGCCCGAGGCCGGCGC
>Ga0335078_10007969_pt1 | contig 15733 bp, 16 predicted proteins | sample Lox_Sample_32_FD_206711 | JGI IMG/M metagenome (GOLD analysis project Ga0335078, IMG submission 206711) | Soil microbial communities from Loxahatchee National Wildlife Refuge, Florida, United States - Lox_Sample_3.2 | ecosystem: Environmental > Terrestrial > Soil > Wetlands | place: USA... | reverse complement strand
CGTCTTCTCGCTGACTTTCCACCCGCCCGCGCGCAACTGCGCATGCACCCGGGGTGAACCGTAACTACCCCCGGATGCATCGAATGCCGCCTTCACCGCGGCGTCGACCTGCTCGCGCCGCAACTGCACGGGCCCGGGCGCACGGTGGTGCCACTTGTGAAACCACGACTGGCTGACGCTCAGAGCCCGGCAGGCGACCGCGTACGGCACGCCATGGCTGGCCTTCTGGTCGGCGATGAACGCGGCCACCGCTACCGCCCCATCGCGTCCTTGACCCAGAGGGCGACACTGCGCTTGAGACCTCCGATGCTGCTAACTGTCAAGCGGCGGCTTGTTTCGGGCCGGTGGCCGCAGCGGCGGGGTAGGCCTTGACCGGGTCATAGGCCTGCCCGGTTTGCAGGCAGTGGTGCAGCTGGCCAAGCATGCGGTTGAACAGGTGCCGCAGCGCAGCGGCGTGGCCGTCGCCGCGGTCGCGACGGCGCAGATAGTGCTCGCGCGGCGGGGAAGGGCGTGACGCGGCGGTGAACGCCCACGAGTAGCCGATCGCGGCGAGGCGATTGTTCTTGGTCCGGCGCCGGGTCACGGTGCGTGATTTGCCCGAGGCGCGGGTGATGGGCGCGGAGCCGGCGAAGGCTTGCAGCGCACGGTCGTCGCTGAACCGGTCCCGGTCATCGCCGATCTCGGCGAGCACGATCGCGCCGCCGACGTCGGCCAGGCCGGGGAAGCTGGTGATGATCTCGTAGTCTGGGTGCTGCCGGAACGCCTCAGCGAGGGCGGCGGCGAGCTGGCTGACCGAGTCGCAGGCCGCATTGAGCAGGCCGAGCAGGGCGAGGGTCTCGGTGCGCATGGCCTGCTCCACTACCGGGTCCTGCCGCAGCTGCGGGGCGCGCAGGGCACTGACGATGCTGGCCGCCCGGGTGGCGGTGCGGCGCTGCCGGCCAGCCCGGCGCAAGGCTGCCTCGATCCGGGTCTTCGCCACCCTCAGGCCCTCACCCGGGCTGGGCGCGATGGCCAGCACAGCGCGGGCATCTCCGCTGGCCAGCTGAGTGGCAGACAGCCTGCGGCTGGAAGCGAACGCGGCCAGGAACCCTGGATAGTACTCCCGCAGCCGGGCACGCAGCTCCTGCACGAGCTTGGTGCGCCGCCACACCGCGTCCTGATACGCGCGGGCAAGTACGCTGACCGAGCGGGCCAGCGCCGAATCATCAGGCAGCCTGCGGTGCAGGTGCGCGTCGGTGCGCAGGATGTTGGCCAGCGTCATCGCGTCGGCATGGTCGCTCTTCTTGCCCGACACCGATGTCCGTTCCCGGTAACGGGCCACCGCCAGCGGATAGACCGGATAGACCGGCCGCCCAGCAGCGCGCAGCGCGGCGACCAGCAGGCCCCGCGGTGTTTCGATCGCGACAGGGACCGGATCGGCCGCCTTCTTCAACCTCGACTTCGGGCTGCCCGTCGCGAATGTCCGTGACATCGTGCAGAAGTGCCTGACGTTCGGTAGGCGGACAGGTCCGGTTCAGCTGGCTGCGATCAACCGTCTCGGCCGTTCGATCACGTGCACGGTGATCTGCTCGCCGCTGAAAGGCAAGCCTTCCGGCGACGGCGACGGCGATGGCGATGGCGACGGCGCCGTCCTGCTGATGGAAGAGGCCTACACGGATTGACGGCCCGCGCAGCGCCGGGGGCAACGCCGCGCGGGCCGCACTGCCCCGCGGCGCCGCGTGGGTACGGAGAAAGCCCGCCAGGCAGACACAAGCCGTGGCCGAGTAGCAGCCCGCTGGGATGATCTCGCGCAGAGCTGAGGAAACGCGAGCCGGGCACGCCAAGGGCCTCCGGCTGTTTCGTCAACCGCGTGCCCAAACCTAGTCCCCGCCGATCAGCCTGTCTAGACTCGGCGCCGCGAGGTAGCGGCCGAGTAAGGCAGCAGGTCTGTTGGGTGCCAGACGTCTGCGCGGCCGGTGAGCTGCAGCGCGCCAGATTACCCGGCAGGCGATGATTTATCTCCATCCCCAGCGTCGCGGTCGGTCTCGATTGCGACGATCACCTCCGCGTCCTCTTCGCCTTTGGACAGGTGAGCGCCGACCAGCGCGTGCAGCTGGGCCATCCCGGCCACGCCCCCGGGCAGCCGCTTCCGCCACTCCCGTCAGCAATGCCGGAACATGTCAGCCGCCAGCGGGAGAACCATCAGTGAACTAATAGAACAGTGCTCACACCACCCGGCGGGCACGACATCCCAGCAGCGTCAATCCTCCCGGTCACCGGCAGGGGCATGGTCTTTCGGCCGGGCTCAACGCCCAGTAGTGCGGAGTGCTCACCTGCCGGCGGCCACCTTCAGCCAACTCTGCCGGATGGCAGACCCGACAACTCTTATTAGCAGCGCGTTGTTCTCTCGGCGGTCATGCTCGGCTGCGAGTAGCCAAGCGCAGCTCCGTGATCAACACGGACTTGGGTCTGCATCAGGTCTTTCCCGGTGTGTCTAACGCTTAATGCCCGGGTGATCAGCGCGTGCTCGGCGTCGCAGTCTGACGGCGTCCCAGCCCCGGCGCACGACCGCCGCCGAGCCGCCGTGTACTATTAGTGGCTTACGGGTTTGACAAGCCAGGCCTGCGCCGTATTTGCGCTGCGCCTGGCAGATACCGTCGTGTTTCCTTCCGGTGAGGGCGAGCGCGGAGGACGGCGCGGGCTTTCCGGCACGGGGAAAGGAAACTCGCATGACGGCCAAGCAGGACATCGTCGGCACCAGGCGGCTCGCCTTCTACGGCGGGCTGGCCACCTTCGCCGCGCTCAGCACGATCGAATGGCCGGTCGCGGTCGCCCGCGTTTGGCTGACTGAATGGCTCGGTGCTGAAGGCGCCTGGGACACCGAGGTCCTCGAAGAGGCGCTGAGCGGGCCGCCGAAGCTTCGGGTCATCACATCCGCCTGATCGGCCAGCACCAACCATCCAACTGATCAGAGTGAGCGGCCCGTGCAGCCTGCCTCGCAGCACGCCTGGACCTGGCGTTGGGTGCGGGTGACACCCAGACCCTGCGTCAGGAAGTGCCGCTCCGCTGGGGAGGAGGCGAACAGCCATGAGCACATCGCGTACATCTGCGGCGGCCGCCCGTGCGCCAGCCCGGCAGTCGGCCTACCGCGAGCGTGCCCGGTCCTACAACCGGGATACCGGCGCATTCCGTAATTACCGCGCGGCGGTCGTCGAGGCCCTCCCGTTACGCCGGGGGCAGGTGGTCGTGGATGTGGGCTGCGGGACCGGCATGTGCTGCGGCTTGCTGCGGGACAAAGTGGGCCCGCGCGGAAGTGTCGTCGGCATTGAGGAGTCACCGCAGATGGCGGCGGTGGCGCGCGAGCAGATTCTCGAGGAAGGCTGGCACAACGTCACAGTGGTGGAGTCGTCGGCCGAGGATGCCCAGATCGCGGTCACGGCGGATGCCGCTCTTTTCTGCGCTGTCCATGACATCTTGCAGTCCCCGGACGCACTGCGGAATGTCATGAGCTGCCTACGTCCCGGGGCATGGGTTGCCGCTGGTGGCGGCAAGTGGGCGGCGTCGTGGATGGTGGCCACGAACCTGCTGATCAGGGCTCTTCACGCGCCCTACGTGCGGAGCTTTGACGGGTTCGGTCGGCCGTGGCATCATCTGGCGGACCTCGTCGAGGACATCCAGGTCCGCGAGATGGCGTTGGGCAGCGGGTACATCATGAACGGCCACGTGCCGGCCCGTCCCGGCCGCCGCTGGTAGTCCCGGGCGCAGAACCGAGATCAGCCGCCGGCCGGTGCCGGCAACCGCTCAGACGCTCCGCGGCGATGGATCTGCTTGCTGGGATGCATTCCGGCCCATCCCGGCGTGGCATGTTGTTCCGCCGCGCTGGGCTCTGCGCCATGACGGAGCTCGCGGCTGCCTGACCGAATACCACCTGGCCCCGGCCAAGGCGCCTGATCATACCGGCAAGCACCAGCTGGTGCCCGCGGGCAGGATCCCGGTGGAGGACGGGAGCACGGCGCTGCTGCCGGTACCGGTGATCACCGCGGCGCATTCACGGTTCACCGCCGGGCAGACGATCCCGACCCGGCGGACTGTGAATCTGCTGCTGGGGCCCTGGGAGCTCTTCTGCCGACTGGGCCGGGTGCCGCAGCGGCTGATCTGGGATAACGAGTCCGCGATCGGTCGCGATGGCAAGTTGGCAGACGGGGTGAGTGCGTTCAGCCGGGCGCTGGCCACGCAGATCGTACAGTTCCGGCCGTGGGATCCAGAGTCCAGCAGGATTGTGAAGCGGCGCAACGGGTTCTTCGAGACCTCATTCATGCCTGGCCGCGCCATCACATCACCGGCTGGCTTCAACGCCCAGTTCACGGGCTGGCTGGAGCGGGCCAATAGCCGGGTGGTGCGGACGCTGCGGGCACGCCCAGCCGATCTGATCGGGGCCAACCGGACCGCGATGCTGCCGCTGCCGGCGATCCCACCGCAGCTGGACTGGTGCCATCAGGTGCGGCTGGGCCGCGAGTACTACGTCCGGCTGGATGCCAGCGTCTACTCCGTCGACCCGGGCTGACCGTCAGCATCCGGGTGGCGAAGTCCAGGTCGCGGACGTGCAGCTCGGTCAGCTCGCCCCGGCGCAGGCCACTCTCCACCACACTCTCCACCAGCAGCCGCGACTGCTCATCCGGCAGGCACTCATACAACGAAGCGAACTGCTCCGGGGTAATGATGGTGCGCGGCTGACCCGGGACCGGCGGGTCTTCACCCCCTTGCATGGGTGCAGAAACGTCATCTGGTCATTGAGAGCCGTCGTGAAGACCGCGCTCAGCAGGACGAAGCCCTGCCGGATCGTCGGGGGCGCACTCCCCCGCGCTTCATGTCCGCGACCCACTCACGCACGTGCTCGGGCATGATGTCGATCATCGGCATCGGCCCGAACTCAGGAAGGATGCACCGGTGCAGCGGGTAGCTGAGGACTGCCGCGCGGTGGCCTCGATCTCGTAGTTGACACCGAAGAGGTCACTGGTTCAATCCCAGTATCGCCCACCACGTTAGTGCAGTTCAGAGGCCGGTTCCCGAGGGGCGGGGCCGGCCTTCTTGATCGTCTGACAGCAGTTTGTCATCAAGACACGCCGTGCCCTGCTGGCAAGAATTGAACAAGCCCGGCACTTTGCGGCACTGAATCGGGCTGCCGCAACCCGTTGAGATTCAAGCCCGCATCCCTGGCGGGCTACATCGGCTTCGGCCACCCCCGGCGAGTCACCCGGATGGCGCTGTCCGGCTGTGGCAGGGTGACAGCCGGCGGGCTGCGATCCTTCAGGGATGCACAGGGAGGCACGGTGCGCGAGGTCGAGGTCAAGTACCGGGTGCGGGATCTTGATGCGCTTCTCGCCGCGCTGAAAGTGCGTGGCGTCGAACTGGGGATGCCGTTTCGCCAGGACGATCAGGCGTATGCGCCTGAGGGCTGGGCCTATGGCGACGACCGGCACGGGGTACCTTTTGCCCGGCTGCGTACGGTCGACGGGCGGCACGTCTTCACGCTGAAGCGCCCGGCTGAGAACGTTCTGTCGTGCGAGGAGCATGAGACGGCTGTCGCGGATCGCGAGCAGATGCACCATGCGGTGGTCGCGATGGGTTTCCGTCCGACCGTCCGGATCGTCAAGATGCGGCGTACCGGCCGCTTCGGCGATATGGCGTTGTGCGTGGATGAACTCGACGGCCTGGGGGCCTTCCTGGAGGCCGAGCGGATGGTGCCAGACGGCGTGCCCGGTGAGGCGGTACAGGCCGAACTGTCGCGCTTCGTAGCGTCACTAGGCATCGAGGCTGAGCAGATCGGCCAGACCTACGACGTCCTGGTGCGCCGCCTGCTGGCATCCGTCTGATCCAGTGGCGGCGCTGCCACCGCGGTTCAGAAGAGTGTGGCCGGTGCGGCTGCCGTCACAGGACTAGTTACAGCCAGACCGGGTGGTGGCTGCAGCGTGGAGGCAACCGTGAGTGCGGAGTGGTCGGACAGCCGGTCGTGGCGAGGCTCGTGCAGGTATTCGCAGGTGCTGATGGCTGCGGATAGGCCGGCGGAGCAGAAGGCGTGGTCGTAGCGGTACCCGTCGCCGGTCCGTCCGACCCAGCTGTATTCGGGCGCGTCGGGATGCAGGTGCCGGAACGTGTCGGTCAGGCCGTGCTCGGCGGTGAGGGTGCGGTAGAAGTCGTACTCGAACGGCACGAAGAACGGGTAATGGGGCTGGTGCCCGGGTTCGAGGATGTTCAGGTCGCCGAGGAGCACGGCCGGGATGCGAGGATCGCGGGCGGTGAGGGCATCCAGGCATGCGGCTAGCCATTTCCGCTTGCGTTCGGTCTTTTCCAGCCCGGCGTCACGGGAAGGAACGTAGGCGCCTATAACTTGGATATCCCCGGCCGGAGCCGGGAGGGTGACTGAGGCGGCGCGGGCGGGAAGATAGCCGAGTGCGGCGGTGAAATCGCCTGGCTCGGCGTGCACCCGGCTGAGGATCATCGTGCCGTATTCGCCAGGATCCGGGACTGGGAAGCTGACGTGCCAGCCTGCGGTGGTGAACGCATCGGCCAGCAGCCGGCAGCCCGCGCTGGCCTTGGTCTCGGTGAGGACCAGGACGTGCTCAGGGCGGTCGGCGAGCCACTCCAGCTGGCGCTGTGCTCGCTGTTCCGAGGGGTTGCCGATGTTGAAGGTCAGGAAGGACAGACCGCTAGTCGCCATGAGCGCTCCGCTCAGCGTGCAGAGTTAGGACCCGGTCGGTGACTATAGCCGCGACATCACCGGGCGTCCGGGCAGTCACGTCGATGCCGCAGACTGGCCAGCCGAGGGCAGTGAGCTCAGCGGCGGTGTCCTGATAGAAGGCGGATTCGGTGGCAGGACCGTCAGGCTGGCGCTCGAAGCGGCTGTGGGTGCCGTCGCGCTGGGCCAGCCGGGCGGCGAGGATCGCTGGCGTGGCGTTGAGGATAACGGCCAGGTCCGGGGCTTCCGCGCCACTGTTGAGCTGCCAGATCGTGTCCTGGTCCACGCCGTCCATGCGCTGCAGGACAAGGCTGGAGGGCAGGTAGCGGTCACTGATGACGATGGCTCCTGCATGGAGCTGCGGGCGGATCTCGGTGGCGAGGTGGTGGTGGCGGTCCCCGGCGACCAGGCAGGCGAGCGCAATCCCGCAGTAGGTGTCCGTGCTGGCGCGGATCATCTCCCCGAGCGGGGTCCGCGATGGCTCCGCCGTCAGGCAGACCTGTCGCCCCTGGGCAGTGAGCTGTTCACAGATAAGCCGCGCGGCGGTGGATTTACCAACGCCGCCCGGGCCATCGATGCTGACGAAGATCCCGTCGCTGCTCACGTGGGCATCAGCGGCAGGAGCCGACGTTCTCCGGAGGAAACCGGGCAGACTTCGGCGTCGAGGGCGCCAATGCGCTCTCCGGCGGAGATGACCGCGGCCGGGCAGCCCTTGCCGCATGAATCCGACATGCCACATGAGCCGCAGGTGGGATTGGCGCCCATCGGGTAGCGGCGCGCGAAGTTGAAGTTGTCCAGACGGGCAGCGATGTCGGCGTCGGCGAAGATGTTGCCGGCGATGAACTCGGCCGGGTCGTGCCTGGACTGCGGGGTCCGGGCGGCGAACACCAGGTAGGGGCAGACTGTTACCTCGCCCGGGGTGAAGACGTAGATGATGGTGCCCGCCTGGCAGCCTGCGAGCGGCCTGGCGCTGGCTGCGGGAAACCGGATGTGAACCATGTCCAGCCCGTCATCCTGGAACGGGGCAGTCAGCTCATAGATGTGCCGCATCCGTTCCTGGGTGGCGGACAGCCGACCACGGGCTTTCACGCCACGCCCCATCGACGACAGCGGATTCATCAGGACGTAGTCCGCACCGTTCTCGGCGGCGAACTGGCACAGCTCGCGGTACTCGCTGTCCTGAGCGAGGGAGTTCGGGGTGCACAGCAGTCCTTGCAGCAGCCCGGCGGCGGCCAGGGCCCGGACCGTGGCGACCGTGGTGGCGAAGCTATCCTGGTCGCCGCGGAACCTGCCGTGCGACTCAGGCCGGAACCCATCCATGGACACGTTGCAGTGCACTCCGCCGATCCGCGCCAAGGCCATAATCTGCTGGGCATCTAACGCGGTGGCATTGGTGCAGACTCCCACTGCCATGTCGGCATCACGGAACGCCCGCACCACATCCAGGAACTGCGGGTGGATGGTCGGCTCGCCGCCGGTGAGCGTCACCCGCTCGACGCGGCACTCGGCCAGCCGCGGGATCAGCACGTCAGTGATCTGCTGGTAGGGCATCGTGCTGCCGCGCCGGGTCGCGGAGACGAAACAATGCGCGCAGTGCAGATTGCAGCGCTCGTCAATCTGCACGAGGGCCTTCCGGGTGTGCCCGTCGGTGGTCGTGCGGAAATAGCACGACGCTGCCTGAGCGCCGGTCGTAATGCGGTGGGCCGTCATCAGCCCCTCCAGGGGAGTTACCTACTAACCACTGAAAGTTAGTGTTCCTCCTTCCTTTTACTTACGTCCAGATGTCAGAAGAAACATCTGCGAGTAGTTTCAGGGGGAAGTGTCCGCAGTTCCCGATGCCCGGTCTGCCGGGACATCTGAAGGAGCCTCGTCATGGCTACAGGCTCACTGCGCGTTCCTGCTACGGGAGCGCTAGCTGACTTGCTGGCCTGCCCGTCGCCCATGCTCGATGTCACCCTGGATCAGCTGCGCACCCTCCTGGTCGTACGCGAAGCCGGATCCCCGCTCGCGGCTTCACGGATCCTGGGCCGTGAGCATTCCTCGGTCCGCAAGCAGCTCGACACCCTCAATCACGCCTTCCAGCAGATCTGCGGAGAAACGCTGGTGGTCAAGCAGGGCCGAGGGCAGGACTACTTGTTCACACCGACTGGTGAGGCGATTGCCCAGATCGCAGCCGACACGTTCGCGAGCTGGCTGACCGGGATCGCCGAACGGCGCCGGCGCCTCGGCGCGACGGTCACGGTCGCCACCACCGAGTTCACCGTCGACTTTCTGGCCCAGGTCTGGCCATCAGTCACCGCCGAGTTCACCCGCCGCGAGATCGAGCTGAACATCGTTCATGTCCGTACCCGCGACTTCCGGGCGCAACTGGACGCCAAGGACGTCGACCTAGTCTGCGGCAGCATCCCCGCAACCCCCGGGCCTGACCCCACCCTCAGCGCCTACGACACCATCGAATGGCACCGCGAGAACCTGGCCCTGGTTACGAACCTCCCCGACCGCGAACTGCCTGTCAGCGCCGTCAGCCAAGAGCGCCTGCCGACCATCCCGCTGCTCGCCCCTGCTGCCGGATTGATCGCCGACTTCCTGCGCGGCTGGTACGGACCCGGATACCGCAGCCAACTCCATGTTGTCGCCGAGGTCGACAGCATCTACTACGGCCTGGCGGTACTGCGGACCGGCCTGGTTCGCGGAGCGATGCTCTGCGCCGAGGCTGCCGCCCAAGCGGTCATGGACGGGCGGCTCCCCGGCGGCCTCGGCATTCGCGTCGTACAACTCACTACCGACTACGACCCGCCCCTGCAGCTCCTCGCGGGGATCTTCGCGCGTAAAGGTGAACGCGAACTCTACGACGCCGCCCATCCCCTCAATCTGCTCTGGAACGCCTTTAATACTCACCTTCATGGCAGGCCCCAGGGCGCCCCCGGTCAGTCATAGCCACAGGCGAGTGAGGCCAGGCCGCCTGTCCATGTCATCAGGGAGGTGTCCCGGTGCCGGGCATTCATCAATCACCTAGTCCGGCTGCTAAGTTTCCTTGCTGGGTTCTCCAGGTGGCGGGCCGACTGGCCAAGGAGGGGCAAGAGCTTGAGCAGCGCAGGGGATGAGACCCAGGGACGCCGCCAGCACCTGTTTCGCGGCCGACGTGTCAAGATCCGCGATCTAGTTGACACCGCGCTGCTCGAACCGGGTGCGCTCTTGGTGTACGACCGTCCGCAGGTTGGGGAAACACTCGAGGTCACCGTAACGGAGACGGGTCAACTCCTGTTGCCGGATGGCCGTGAGATCACGAGCCCTTCCGGAGCGATCAGACTGCTCTGTGGCAAGAGCATCGACGGCTGGCACGCTTGGCGCACAGCAGATGGCGACCTGTCGCTCCACAGCCTTCGCTTGCGGCTGATCCAGGAGGCCGTGCGGGAGGTTCCGGACGAAGGAGACCCGGACCTTGAGGCTAGGCAAGACGAGTTCCTCAACTCAGCTAAGACGGCAGCGGAGTCCGCCTCTCCTCAGCGGCTGACGGTTCGCGAACTCATCGCCATTTGGGGTGCCAGCGGGCGCAGTTTCGAGGTCAACGAACGAGTGGACGCTGACCTGAAAAACAACGGCATGTCCACCAGACCCGATTTCCGCGCTGTAACCCTAGACGACATGGTTGCCATCGTCTTGACTACCCAGGTGTCAGGCGATGAGGAGCCGACGCCGGACACACAGGACATCTCCGCAGGCACGGTGGCTTCTACACACGTCGGAGTCGTGGAGAACGATGACGAAAGCGCCTGGGACCACGGCCTAACCATCGGCAACCTTCCGTCAGCCTCACGGAAGGTTTGTTCGGTCGCGCCGGATGCGACTTTCGAAGAAGCCATTACGCTAATGCTGACCAATGACTACTCGCAGCTGGGCGTAATGACCGGACCCAGAGATCTCAAAGGGGCGGTGAGTTGGAAATCAATCGCTAGGGCGCGCAATGCCAATCCCGCAGCCAGGCTCTCGGCCGCGATCACTAGACCCTCCGAGGTACTCTACACGGCGGACCTGATCAGCTCACTGCCCGTGATCCAGAATTATGAATTCGTCTTCGTGCGGGGTGCGGACAACTCTGTGACTGGCATCGTAACCCTCGCCGATGTGGTAGAGGTTTACGGCCAGATGGCCTCTCCGTTCTTCATAATTGGCCGGATTGACCAGAGCCTGCGACGAATTATCGAGACGACTTTCCCGATGAAAACCATTGCACCTCTCTGCGACCCGGATGGCTTGCGCGGCCTCAGGACATGCGACCAGCTCACAATGGGTGACTACCAACGGATCCTCGAAAACCCCGATTGCTGGGCCAACCTCGGCTGGCAACTGTACCGCAAGACATTCTGCGCTCGACTGCAGGAAATCGCTCAGGTACGCAACAACCTCATGCACTTTAACAGCGACCCGCTGCCTAGAGACACCGTATCGATGCTTCAGAACTTCATCAATCTGCTCCAAGAGTACGGTACTTGACTACTAGCCTCGAATATTCCCCGTTCCTTAACATCGTGCGCACTCGACTCGCCTTGAGCAGAAAGGCCGCTCAGCGAGTCATATTCGACCCGCAAGGCCCACCGCAGTCGCGTATACCGAGCTGACCTAGGGTGTTGAAAGAACTGCACGTTGTTACCAAGAATGACTCGGGCGGAAGGGACCGACAGTGGATGCTTCTGCACGCGGGCAGCGGATCGCACGGGCCTGCTGAGCTCTCTGGGGGCCGGTTCAGGCGACGCCCATGCGCAGGGCCAGTTCGACGAGGTCGTTCTTGCGGCGCGAGCGGAGCAAGTGGCTGACGACTTCCCGGGCAGCAGGGTTGATCCTGGTCTTGTGCGGCGCGATCCGCTCGGCTTGCAGGATCGCAGCGAGTGCTCGGTCGCGGTCGGCGCGGTAGTGGTAGGCGCGGCCTACGTCGATCCAGTGCCGGGACAGCCGTTCCCGTGAGTACCGGCCCGGCGCGATCGTGGCGGCCGGGATAAGTGCGCCGAGGAAGGGGTTGACCAGCCGGGCCCGGTTGACTGCCTCAGCGCCGTTGAGCATTTCGACGGGCAGGGCGACTGACCAGATGGCGACGTTGCTGGGGCCGAACGCCAGCGGCTCGTTGAGGTCCTGGCCGATTTCCTCGGCTACCTTGCGCGCCCGTTCCCAGCGTTCCCAGGTCGCCGCGGTGTCGCCGGCACGGGCTGCGATCAGTGCCGCCTTGAGCTCGTAGGCGCCAGTCAGTGCGCCTGCGGTGACGTTCTCCCGGGCTGCGGGCCGCAGCTCCCGCAGGCCCCTGTCGATGATGTCAGCAGCGTCCTGAAGCTCGCCGACCCGGATGAACTCACCCGAGTAGTGCCACTCCACGGTCAGCGCACGCAGCTGGTCACCGGAGCGCTGGGCAGCCCAGCGAGCCCGTTCGATAGCCGCGGTGGAGTCGGCCACGTAGCCGGTCTGCTTGAGCATGTCCATGGCGGCTTCGTAGGCCTGGGCCAGCAGCCCGTAGACCGCTGGACGCTGGACGACTGGCGCGGCATGGCGGGCGATCCGGAGGTCACGGAGCAGGCTGGGCAGGTCGTGTCCCATGCTGGCCAGCGCAGCTGACCTGTGGCGGCTGGACATCTCCCCCACCCGGTCCTGCAGGGCAGGCAGCGATACAGCGGCGGCCTGGGTGTCGCTGATTCGCGGCTCCCGCTCGGCGAGCAGCAGCTCACGGCGGATGCCCGCCACCGCGCCCTGCCCGGCATCCTGCTCTGGGCTGCCGGGCGCGTATGGCTGGCCGGTCAGATCGGTGACCGGGATCTCCAGGGCACGGGCGAAGGTCAGCAACTGGCCCATGTTGTCCAGGCTGCGGCGGCCCTGCTCGATCGCCCGGACGGTGGCCAGGCTGAAACCGGACTCCCGGGCCAGCCGCTCCTGAGTCCACCGGCGGCGCAGCCGGGCACGCGCCAGCCGCTGGCCGTTGTGGTCGCCGTTCTTGCTCACCAGAGCCCAACCTCCTGGTGCTCGGTATCATCGCCGGCCGGTTACTGCAAGCACCATTTGTCCTACAGATTGTCGCACTCCTGGCTTGGCCTGCTCCCTACTCTTCGGCGCGTGAGAGGAACCGGCGCTGAGGCAACCTTCCCGGCTGCCGCTGGATCAGCCAGCGTGGACGGCTGGCCGCTGCAGACCTACCTGGAGCTCGCCGCTTTGCCGACGGCGGTCCCGTGTGCCCGGTTGCACGCCAAGAACGTCCTGCATGAGTGGCACCTGGGCCCGCTCGCCGACACTGTCGAGTTGCTGGTGTCCGAGATCGTCACCAACGCTGTCCGAGCCTCTGCCACGGTGGCGCATCACGGCCAGAGCGTGCCCACGACGAAGGTCTGGCTGACCTCAGACGGCCAGCGCGTGCTGATCCAGGTTTGGGACAGCGACGGTCACCGGCCAGTGCCGCAGAAAGCCGGCTTAGCCGCCGAATCCGGCCGGGGGCTGTTGCTCGTTCAAACGCTCAGCGCGGAGTGGGGCTGCTACACCCCTGACGGGCAAAGCGGAAAGATCGTCTGGGCTCTGTGCCTGGATGCCGATGCGCGGGTCCGGGTACTTCGCCACGCGGCCGACCCCACGACGGACACCCGCCGGTGACCAAACGCCTCAACCCTGCCCGCGACGACCCTGGAGTGCGACTGCGCACGGCCCGGCTACGACGTGGCATGACGCAGGCCGCCCTGGCCGGGTTGGCCTGCATCTCACCCGCGTTCGTGTCCATGGTCGAGACCGGGCAGCGGGAGCTGACCCGCGTCGGCGACATCGTCGCCCTGGCCGACGTGCTCAAGGTCTCGCCGCTCTACCTGGCCGACGGCCGGGAGGACATTCCCCCGGCGGGACACCGGCCAACCAGCACGGTGCCGTTCCCCGCGTGCTGTGACGCGATCACGCTGCCCCGGCACCAGCAGCTCGCCAGTCAGTTCGTGGAACTCGCCCGCCACGACGGCCGGACTGCAGGGGACTGGCTGCGCCGCCTGGCCCGCGAGCCCGGCGTGCATCCCTGGTTGCTCCTCGACCAGCTCGCCACACTCCTGCGCTGCCCCAGACCATCCCCTAGGAGAGGAGCCCCATGACCAGCACACCCAGGCCCACCCGCTCGGCTGACCGCTGGTTCGTCATCGTGGACGGGGTATGGCTGCGGCAGTTACGCCGTCAACGCGGCCTGTCGCCAGCCGAACTCGCCGGGAAGGCGGGAGTCGGTCTGCCGGCGGTGCTCCGGCTGGAACGCCAGCCCCGGCCTTCCTGCCGGACCCGCACCGCGGCCCGTCTCGCCGCCGCGTTGGGCCAGTCGCCCGCCGCACTTACTTGCAGCCAGCCAACGCCCGGCCATGCCGCCCGCTGAGACGCCTACGGGGTCGGCCGTGCCCCGGCGGGTGCTGAGGCAGTACCTGCGTGAGCTGCGCCGACGGGCCGGGCTGACCGTCAAGTTGGCCGCCCAGCTCATGGAGTGGTCCGAGCCGAAACTGTGGCGGATCGAGACCGGCCAGACCGCGATGCGCGTCCTAGATGTCCAGGCCATGTGTGCGGCCTACGGCGCCCCGCTCGGCCTGGTCCAGGCGCTGACTGGACTGGCCGCACAGAGCCGGGTAGACGGCTGGTGGCGCGCCTACGGCGGGACCATCCCTGATGACTTTGGCATCTACACGACCCTGCAGGACGCCTCATGCGCGATCGCGGGATATGCGCCGAGCCAGGTTCCGGGCCTGCTGCGCACCGAGGCGTACACCCGCACGCTCATCTCCAGCACCGGCCTGGACGGCGAAGAGGCCGACCGGCTGATTTATGACTGCCTGGCCCACCGGGTGCTGCTGACCCGGGCACACTCCCCCTTGATGATGACCATGGCCCTGGACGAGGCGCTGACGCGCCGTCCCGTGGGCGGTCCCGCCGTGATGACTGGGCAGTTGCGGTTCCTCGCCGATATGGCCGCGCAGCCGAACGTGTGCCTGCGGGTGGTGCCGTACGCCGCAGGACTGCACCCTGGTCTGGCCACGGGTACGTTCACTGTGCTGCACTTCCCACCTAGCAAGCGCGACAGCGACACGGCCATCGTCTACGCGAGTGGCCTGACCGGCGAGCTGTATCTAGACAAGCCCCACGAGGTAATGCGATACCGCGAGGCTCACGCCGGCATTCTTGGCTGCGCGCTGGACAGGGCTGCAACTCAGGATCTCTTGCTCACCGCTGCTAAAGACCTGGAGCGCTAAGTCGCTGCCCTTCCCCGGCCTTCTTCGACAGGCGCCGCCTTCAGCCGGGGTGGAGACACATGTCAATGGTGGAGCGCCCGCAGCGAAGCGAGGACGAACGACCGTTGCACATGTGGGCTCCGTCCCGGCCATACTGAGGCGGCGAGGAAGGACGCCAGCTCACCAGCGCGTGCTTGCCGGTCTCAGCGAGCGGGACCGACCCGCGTTGGTGGCTTCACCACGCGCGCTCTGGACGAGACATCAGCCGATTCGGACCTGAGGGCGCTAGCCAGCCAATTGTGCTGCCGCGCCTGGGGAAGCGCTGCATGCAGCTGCTCGGTGGTTTGCCGGGCGGCTGCTGCCTGGGCGGCGTGAGCCTGTGCTGTCCGCAGGCCGGCCACCGCGTCCACTAGCGCCAGGAGGCTCCTGGCCAGCGAGCCAAGCTCGTCGTGGCCATCGCCTCTCGTCAGCGCGAGCAGCCGGGCCGCGGTCCGCAGCCCGTCCCCCGCCTGGGTCTGGTACGGCACCTGGCGGTGCGGCGCCCGGGCTGCACGGTCGTAGTCATCGGCAGCACAGCGCAAGACGCGGTTCCCCGTCGCCCGTGCCGCGGCGTGCAGCGTATCTAGATGACCTATGCGAAGGGTTCAGTGGTCATACGCCACGAGTGAGCGTTTGATGGGCTGGCCGGTGTGGTCGTTGTGCCAGATGGCGGTGGTGAGGGCCAGGATGCGCTGCAGGACTCTGACCATGACGCCTTCGGGGGTGTGGCCGCCGTGTTGTTCGAGGTTGAGCTGGCCTTTGAAGGTGT
>Ga0335078_10007968_pt1 | contig 15735 bp, 12 predicted proteins | sample Lox_Sample_32_FD_206711 | JGI IMG/M metagenome (GOLD analysis project Ga0335078, IMG submission 206711) | Soil microbial communities from Loxahatchee National Wildlife Refuge, Florida, United States - Lox_Sample_3.2 | ecosystem: Environmental > Terrestrial > Soil > Wetlands | place: USA... | reverse complement strand
CAGGCGCTCGGACTGGCGGAGGAAGAGCGCGCCTCCTGGCTGGCATCCTTGCGCGAGCGCGATCCGGCTTTGGCGGACCATCTCCAGGCCTTACTCGAAGAGCATCGCGCTCTGGCACGAGACGGCTTCCTCGACCACCCTCCGGTTCCACTGCCGCAGGAGCCTGGGCTGGCGGGCCGGCGGATCGGCGCCTACACGCTGGTTTCGTCCATCGGCCAGGGAGGCATGGGTAGCGTTTGGCTGGCCGAGCGCAGCGACGGCCGCTTCGAGCGCCGGGCCGCGGTCAAATTTGTAAGCCTGGCAGTGGCCGGGCGTGGCGGCGAAGAGCGATTCAGACGCGAGGGCAAGATCCTCGGCCGGCTGGCGCATCCCCACATCGCCGAACTGCTTGACGCGGGCGTCTCCCCACAAGGACAGCCCTATCTCCTTCTCGAGCACGTCGAGGGCGAGCACATCGACCAATACTGCGACCAGCGGCGGCTCGAGGTGGAAGCACGAGTCCGTCTTTTTCTAGATGTGCTTGCCGCCGTTACGCACGCGCACGCCAACCTGATCGTTCACCGTGACCTCAAGCCCTCGAATGTACTGGTCAGGAACGATGGACAAGTCAAGCTGCTGGATTTCGGCATCGCCAAACTGCTGGAGGACGAAGCCACTGGCGGCGCCGCTACCCTGCTCACTCAACAAGCCGGAGGCGCTCTGACGCCTGCTTATGCAGCGCCCGAGCAAGTAAGCGGGGGAGCGGTCACTACTGCCACCGATGTCTATGCCCTGGGCGTTCTGCTGTATGTGCTGCTGACGGGGCAGCATCCCGCCGGCGCCAGCATGCGTTCTACGGCGGACCTCGTGAAGGCCATTGTCGATACTGAACCGGCTCGAATGTCCAGTGTCGTGATCGCGGAAGCCGCGACCACCTCGTCCGCTGCCGCAAGCCGAGCGGCGACACCCGAGTGAAGGCCATTGTCGATACTGAACCGGCTCGAATGTCCAGTGTCGTGATCGCCGAAGCCGCGACCACCTCGTCCGCTGCCGCAAGCCGAGCGGCGACACCCGACAAGCTCCAGCGCCTGCTGCGGGGCGATCTCGACACCATCGTGGCCAAGGCGCTGAAGAAGAATCCGCCGGAGCGCTACACTTCGGTTACGGCGCTGGCAGATGATCTTAAACGCTATCTCGCGCACGAACCCATCAGCGCCCGGCCGGACACGCTCGGCTATCGCGCCGCCAAGTTCGTGCGCCGCAACTGGGTGACGGTCTCGCTCGCCGCACTGGCCTTCGTGGCGGCGGTGGCTGGCATCACCGGCACACTGATCCAGGCCCGCACCGCGCGGGCGCAACGTGACTTTGCTTTTCGGGAGCTTATCCGAGCCGAAGCCGTCAATGACCTGGACGGCTATGTTCTTTCTAATGCCGCACCCTCCGGGAAGCCATTCACTGTCAATGATCTGCTGGCGGGTGCGGAACATATCGCGCGGCGCCAGCAGGGCGACCCGACTACGCGAGTACAACTGCTGATTTCGATCGGCCAGCAATACGTTGTTGCCGACGAGTACGAGAAGGCTCGTTCTTTGCTCGAGGAAGCTCACCAGCTCTCACGGTCGCTTTCCGAGCGCGCGACCCGCGCACGGGCATCGTGTTCGCTGGGCGTGGTGCTGTCCCGGGGAAGCGATCCGGCGCGCGCCGACGCGCTCTTCAAGGAAGGATTGAACGAACTTCCTGATGATCCGTTGTTTGTCGTCGAGCGAGTCACTTGCTTTCTGCGGGGCAGTGAAATTGCCTCCAACTCCGGTAACAACCAGGAATCCTTGTCGCGAGCCCAGGCCGCCCAACGCCTGGTGAAGCAGTCTCTCTTTCACTCCGACCCTCTCGAACTCGATGCCATGATTGTTCTGGCCGGCGCCTATAACCACGCCGGCCAGCGCGGCGAGGCCGACGTCGCCTACCAGCAGGCGGCGGCCCGACTGCAGACGCTCGGTCGCGACGACACCCAGATGGCGGGAATCCTCTTCAATAATTGGGGCACGATGCTGATCCATGCCGGGCGGCCGCTTGATGCCGAAAAAGCTTTTCGCCGCACTCTCGAGATCAGCCGTAATGGCCGGGGCGAGGATTCAGTTTCCCCGATGACGCTTGCCAACTATGCCTCTGCCCTTTATCAAGTGGGAGATCTCGATTCCGCGGCCAATTACGCCGAGCTGGCCTGTGCCAAAGCCAGCAAAACGGGCGACAGAATGGCCGTCAGCCAGGCGCTGCTTCATCGGGCGCGGATTTATCGGGCCAAGGGCGATCTCGCAAAGGCCGAGCAGATGCTATCGGAATTGGAGCCACGGTTGCACAATCTGCCTGCCGGCCACATCGCGTTCGTGGTGCTGGTGTCGGAGCGGTCACTCAATGCACAGGCTGCCGGCGACCTGACCAAGGCCTTGGAGCTGGCTAACCAGGCTGTTGGCCTGGCAGCAGCATCGGCCAAAGCCGGGGGATTATCACCCGATTACCAGGGAAATATGCGTATACGCAGATCCGGAATCGAGCTGCAACTGGGCCGTGCGAACGACGCGCTGGCGGATGCCTCCCGCGCGCTGCCCCTGCTGCAGCAGGCATCCGTGCCGGGAACGTTTTCGAATGACCTCGGTCACGCCTACCTGGCGCTGGCTCGTGCGCTCGAGGCTCAAGGCAGGAACGACGAAGCCCGCGCCGCAGCGCGTTCGGCGGCAGAACACCTCCAGAACGCCCTTGGTCTCGACCATCCCGATACCCGCAGCGCACGGCGGCTTGCCAATCTGGATATACAACACAACTAGTTAGGTGTGTCTTGGGAGGGGTGTCGTTTTTTTCTCGCCTTTTCCGATATTTCATACGGGGGGAGTTCTGCTCGAGTTCATACAGGCGAGAACGGGGCAGTTTTACCGGAGAGTTCCCGGAAGGACATCCCATAAGGACCGAGAACAGAATCGAGGGCCACGCTCGGACATGCGCATCGCTCCTTCCCTCGTGGGAACCCATACACGGTGAGTTAGTACCTGGAATGGTAATAAGCAACCCCTTTAACTCGGCGATTGACAGCTTGACCATGTTTTGGGACTATTAGCGCTGCGTTGTTAGCTGGCCGAGGGTGAGGTCCCCCTTAGTGTCTCTTCTCCAGCCAGTCGCGGTCAAAGGTTCTGTTTACTAGACGGTAATCTTTTTCAGATCTGTGCGCGGGGGCTCTGGCGCATTTGCGGTGCATTGATGTTTTGCATCGCTGCCTGGTTACGGGGGGATAGGGGTCTGAGGAAACTTGGCAAGTACGAGCTACTCGGAGAATTAGGCCGGGGGGCCTTCGGGATCGTATACCGGGCCAAGGATCCGGTCATTAACCGGATGGTGGCGCTGAAAACCATTACCAGCGCTGTCGCCGGCAATCCCAGTCTGCTCGATCGCTTCTATCGCGAAGCGCAATCCGCGGGGTCGCTGCAGCACCCCAATATCATCACCATCTATGACATGGGCGATGAGCATGGCACTCCCTTCATCGCCATGGAGCTGGTGGACGGGGAGAATCTGGACGACGTCATCGCCCGGCGTGCCCCGATTCCATTGTCGCTGAGAGTTGGCTATGCCGTGCAGGCGTGCCGCGCCTTCGATTACGCCCACAAGCGCGGCGTGATTCACCGCGACATCAAGCCCGGAAACGTGATGGTGAACAAAGATGGCGTGGTGAAGGTGGTGGACTTCGGGATTGCCCGCGTCCTCGAGAGCACCAAGACCCAGACCGGCACTCTGATCGGTACGATCTCTTACATGGCGCCGGAAATGTTCCATGGGGAGCACGCGACCGAGCGCTCCGATATCTGGTCGTTTGGCGTGCTGTTATACGAGCTGATGGCGTACCAGCAGCCCTTTTCCGGGCAATCTCCGGCCGCGCTCATGCAAAGCATCTGCCTGCAGGAGCCGACGCCTCTGCGGGATGCGTTCTCCGACTGTCCCGAGGACCTTGCCTCACTGATACATCGGATGTTGCAGAAATCGGCAGCAGACAGGGTGCAGAGCATGGAAGACCTGCTGCTGGGGTTGGATCCGATCTGCAGGCGCCTGCAGGCGCAAACTGTCGCCGAACTTATCACGCAGGCGGGCCAGTTAATCGATAAGGAGGAATTTGCTCAGGCGCACGAGCTTTTGCGTAAGGCCCTCCAAATGGATGGCACCAATGCCCAGGCTCGAGCCTTGGCGGAGAGGGCCAGCGCTGGAGTGAAGCGCATGGCCGTCCGGAGCGAGGTACAGCAACACCTGGAGAAAGCCCGGACGCTGGTGCAGCAGGGAAAGCCCCAGGAAGCCGGTGTCGAAGTCGAAAGCGCCGTGCGCCTGGATTCTCAGTTCGGACCTGCGCTCGAGCTGCAGAAGGACGTGCAGCAGCAGATCCAGCGGCTCCGACTCGCGAACCAGCACCTGCAATCAGCCCGGCAATACCTGGTAGAAGGAATGCCGGAAGAGGCCGAAGCGGAGCTGGGCAAAGTTCGCAAGGTCGACGCCTCCAACCGTCAACTGGCTGCGCTGGAGCAACAGGTGCTGCAGGAGAAGGAACGTCGCAGGCGGCGCCTGCGCCTGCAGGAGGGATTGCACCAGGCCCGTGCGCTGTGGGGCCGCCGAAATCATCGGGAATGCCTGAACTTGCTGATGGCGCTCGAAAAGGAGTTTCCCGGCGATGAGGACGTGCTTCGCCTGCTTGAAACCGTGCGTGAGGACCAGGCTGAGGAGGAAAAGCAGGAGAAGCTTTCCGAAGCGGAAGATCTGCTGGTCGGGCGCCGGTACCAGGAATGCATTGCCAAGTTAACCGAGTTGCAGAAGGACTTTCCCGTCGAAGACGAGGTTCAGCGGCTGTTGGAGACTGCCCGCCGCGAGCAGGCCGAGCAGAACAAGCGGGAAAGACTGGCCGAGGCCCGAACCCTCCTCTCCGCGCGGCGTCATGAAGAATGCATTGCGCTGTTAAAGAAGCTACAGCAGGAACTGCCGGAGGACGGCGAGATTTCCGGGCTGCTCGAAGCGGCACGCAAGGACCAGGCGGAGCACGAACGCAAGCAGAAGCTGGCGGCCGCCCGCGATCTGCTGGCGTCAGAGCGGTTTGCAGACGCTATGGAGCTCCTGGACTCTCTGCTTGTCAGAGACCCCGGCGATTCGGCAGCCCTGAAGCTGCGCACTCGCGCGCAGCGCGGGCAGGAGATCCAGGCCAACTCCGAGGCCCTGCAGCGCGAATGGGCCGCTTTGAAGAAGCTGGTGAGCGAAAAGCAATATTCTCAAGTCGTCTCTCGTGCCGATGACCTGCTCGGCCGCTTTCCAGGCGAGACTGGCCTGGTGCGCCTGGTCGAGTTCGCGCGTCATCAGCAGGAGGAGTTGGAAAAGGAACAGCGCCTGCGTTCCTCCCGGGACCAGGTTGAAGAATTGCTCCAGGCCAGCCGTTTCACAGAGGCGGCAGCCGCTGCTCGTGCCGCTCTGGAGGTCTTCCCAGGCAACACCGACCTGGCCGCTTTGCTGGAACGAGCTGAGGTCCGCAAGAAGGAAATGATCCGGCAGATGATGGAGCAGCGAATTCGGGAGATCAAAGTAAAGATCAACCGGGGAGAATTGAGCGAGGCCCGGGAATTGGCGCGCCAGGCCATCACCACGCTAGGGCCCGATACCGACGTGCACCAGTTGCTCTCCTCGGCCGAGGTAGAGTACGAGGCGCGGGAAAAGAAGAGAGGCCAGGACGAAAAGCTGGGCAGCGTGCGTGCCCTGGTCGACTCCCAGAAGCTGGACGAAGCCGCCGCGGCGCTCGACGCGCTCATCAAGAGCGGAGATTTCGACGCGCTGGATCCCCGTCTCTACGAGCTCGCGGAAGAAATTGCGGCTGCGCGCGGGAGCCAGGCCTCAACCGCTTCTATCCTTTTGCAGCATCCGCTGGATCCGGCGAAAGAGTATGCGGTTGCGTCAGATTTCTCTCCTGCGAGCTCTCGTCCGGAAGCACCATCGCCGGTCGAGTCGGCAGTTCTGCCAAAGGCCTCACCCGTCCCCACCACACCGGGGACCTCTTCCCGCGACGAGCTCACGCCGGCCGCTATCGATCGCGCTTCGCGCCTGCTTGCCCGTTATGTCGGCCCGATTTCGGGAGTGCTGGCCAGGAAGGCCGCGAAGCAGACCGACAATTTGCGCGGCCTCTACCTAAGCCTCGCCGAGTCCTTGGAGACCCAAAGCGAACGCGACAACTTTCTCCGCGAAGCCGGTTTTTCAGACTAGGCCCTCGGAGCCTCCGCTAGACCTCCAGCATCTTGATGGCATGCTTGAGGCTCTTGCGCATGCGGCTGAAGGCGTCGGCAAGGGTCGCAATCTCGTCCTTGCCCGCCGGATGGTAGTCCGGCACTTCCAGGTTCCCCAGGCTCACCTCGTTGGCCACCTTGGCTAGTTGATTCACCGGTCGGACGACGAGAAGAACGAGCATGGCATTGAGCGACACAAAGATGATGGCGAACACCGCCGCCAGCGAAAGCATGAATCCCGCCAAGGCCGTCTTTGCCCGCTGAACCGGCAATTGTACGGGGGCGGACACGATCTGCGCGGTCTGGATTTCGCCTGCCTTCCAGCCGAAACCATTGTCCTTGCCGTAGCGATCGACCATGGTGCGCGGCGCTATCTCCGGAGTGTCGTGGCAATACAGGCACTTCGCATCGATCTTCATGGGACGTGCCAGGTAGAGCGCCCTGCCGGTGGGAGTATCGCGGTCGCCCATCATCTCGGTCCGATCGGGCGCCTGGCGGAAATATCGGATGACGTCAGTCTCCCAATCGGTCGCGTGATTCGTCGGGTTGGTAGGATTCAGAGTCGCCTCACGATAGGAGTACTCAGGAAATTGCTTGTGCAACTGCTTGAAGTACTCATTGGCGGAATACGCCGGTATGGACTGAGGGAGGAAGGAGTACTTCATCTGGGTTTCCAGCAGCGGCTTGATTTGGTTGCTGGTATAGCTGCGCACCGCCAGCGCCGCCTCCATCATGATGCGCGCGTTCTCCAGCACTTCCTCCCGGGCATTACGCTGCAACAGACGGTTGGAGACGTACCCGGTGGCCACGAAGCCAACCGCAAACACCAGCAGCAGGACGAGATTGAATTTTACGATCAGTTTCATCGCCATCACCTCGTGGTTTCGCCGGGGCTTGCGGCGGCCGCCGGCGGAGTCTTCGGCTCATACTTCTCGGGGTGCAGGATCGGGTCCCACTCCGGGTAATCGCGCACATGCGCGTCCAACTCCCTGCGGAACTCGGCGTCCTTCAAGCGCGGCTGGAAGCGTTCCACAAAGCCTCTGCGCCAGCTCAGGGCCATGGTCAGCCAAGGCTGGACCTCAGCATAAGTAACGTCATGCTCAGGTCTCGGATCCACACCCTTGGGGAACCTGGACAGGCGAGGCGGCAAAGTATCGCGAAACGCACGCGGTATCGCGTCGAGGAAGGCCTGGTCCGGACGGGAATTGACGACGGTATTCTTGCCGTCTCGGCGAGTGAGAAACTGCCCCGCAGTCGCGCCCTGCGGATTCGTCAGATAACCCTGCGGACTCACTTTGCTTATGCTTGCGTTTCCTGACTCCACAAAGAGGTTGGTTTGCTCTCGGCTGGCTTCGAGGACGACTGCGCCTCCCCGCGTGGTGGCCGCGAGCTGAGGAGTGGCGTAGCTATAGCTTCCTGCGTTGGCTCCAGTCTCGCCCTTAAGCCAGCCGCTCAAGACCACCAGTTCTGCCGCGGTTTTCGTCCCGTGCCCAAGAAAGAGCAGCCGGGTGGAGGGGCCGAGTGCCACGATGGTGCCCCCCGTCAGCTCCAGTTGAGCAAATCCCCCAGGGGCGCTTTCGAGGATGTCGCCCGGATGCAGTCTTACACCTTCTCCTGCATGGAAGAGCATGGTCCCGCGAATCATGCGCAGCGAGCCCTCCACGAGAGTTACTGTGCCGATTTCCTGGGCGGCCGCGGATAAGGAAAGGCATAGCAATATGGGGAACAACCGCCGCGCGAATTGCGATGTGCGTACAGGCATGACGAAGAAAGCCGGAAAGGACCGCCGGGAATCTCGTTCTACATTCTGAGCAGAACAGACCCCACAATCAGGAGGCGAGCTATACACCTGGGATTTCATTCCTGTCAAGAGCTTTACAGACCGATCTTCCGACACTACCCTCACAGTAATTCTCGGCTGCTTATTGAGAAAGTTGCGTGTCGCAACCCCGCTCAGCGCAACGAACGATGACCGCAGAATGGGCCTCTATTGTGCCAGTCCGACCCCGCGGATCAACTCCTGGAAACGTGGGTCGCCGCGAAGAGGATCGTAGGTAGGATCAACCCTGAGTGCGGTGAGAGCGCTGGAATGCTTAAGATAAGCGTCGTGCAGCCAGGCTAAAGCCTTCTCGCGATTGCCCAGGCCAAGTTCGGCGACAACCATGGGCGAGGGATCGAGCGGCTGACGGCGGTACAGATGCTGCAGTCTTGTCAGCGCCTGATGAGCCTTTGTCGGCTGACCCGAGCGGCCATAGGCGTATGCGCGCAGGGACCAGACCCAGGGAGTTTCCTCAAGGTGGCTCCAGTTCTCGATATCGGCGAGCGCATCCGTAAAGCGCCCCTTTTCGATATAGGCATAGGAGAGCATGTGGGCGCGTGGAAAATTAGGTTCCATTTCAAGCACCGATCGAAACTGCTTGATAGCGGGGTCGTACTGACGCGAGAAGTAGAGGAACGCAGCCTGATCCGTGGCAATGATCAGCGAGAGCGGATCAAGCTGGCGAGCGAGCGCGATCTCGGGGAAAGCTTCCTCGAAGCGGCCCTGCAAGGCCAGATGTTCGGCATACCAGTGGTGCGCGGTTGCGTAGTTGGGATCCAATTGAATGGCACGCCGGTATTCCTTCTCCGCGGTTCGCCAGTCCCAATCGAAGTTCTGCGCGATCAACGCCAACGAAGTATGGGCCTCAGCCAGGCTCTCGTCGAGCTCCAGAGCGCGCAGCGCCGCCGCCCGTGCCTTGGGCATGAATTCGCTCGCCGGCGCCAGACTGTAAGCGCCCATCAGCGCGTAAGAATCGGCCAGGCCGGCGAAGGCGCTGGCGTATTCAGGATCCTTAGCGATGGCTTGCTGGAAACACCGGATGGCCTGCTCGAACCCCTGAGGCGTTCTCTTGTTCCAGAAGTAGCGGCCTCGAAGATACAGGTCGTAGGCCTCGTACGTCTTCGGCAAAACCGCGGGCCGGCGCGCTGCATTGCCCCGTCCGTTTTCGCCCAGCGTGTGTTGAATCTCGTCGGCAATTTCCTGCGCAATTTGACTTTGAAGCTCCAGCAGGCTGGTCAACTCCCGGTCGTATTGCCGGGCCCACACGTGGGTTTGGTCCTTCAATTGAATCAACTGGGCCGTGATGCGCACTTTTTGGGAGTCGCGCCGGACACTGCCCTCGAGCACGTAGTCAGCGCCCAAGTCTCTTTCGACTTGTTCCAGGCGTCCCTGACCGTTCTTGTAGCGCATGACGGAAGTGCGGGCAATGACTCCCAGCCGTTGCGGATCGAGCCTTCCCAGTTGCGCAATCATCTCTTCGGTCAGGCCGTCGCTGAAGTAGTCCTGGCTGATGTCTCCCGTCAGATTCACAAAAGGCAGGACGGCGAGCACCACCCTCTGGCCGGATGGCTGAGGCCGGGGCCGCAGAGAACGCTGCCCAACGTAGGCCGAAGCCGCGATGACAAGCACCACCGCCGCTGCCCATGGCCAATATTTTCGCTGCGCCTGGGCTGGCCGCCCTGGAGTGGCAGCGGCGCCTGGAGCTGCTACGGGCTCAATGGCGGTCGCAAGATCTTCCCTGCCATTTCCGTTCGTCAGTTCGCGCACATCAGCGGCAAACCGGTACCCCTGGCCCGGAACTGTAACGATATAGTTGTGGCTCCGGGCGGATTCACCCAAAGCCTTGCGCAACAGGAAGACATTCTGCGTGAGGTTACCTTCTTCTACATAGGAGTCGGGCCACAGTATCGCCATCAGCTCGTCTTTCGACACCACGTCCCCGCCACGCTCAACCAAGGACAGAAGAATTTCCATTGCTTTCGCGGTGAGCGAGACGGCTTGGCCATCGCGCCAGAGCTGGCGTTTCTGCTTGTCCAGCCGGTAGGGACCGAACTCGTACAACCTCTTAGTCTCCAAGCCCATAGGTGACCCGCCCAGGAAATTTGAGAATTTTTGAGGGCCTCCTAACGACATTTGACTTCCAGTTTTTGCAAACTACGGAACCTTTGGGGGCGAGGGACGTTTTGCCGGGGGGAACGCAGTGTAACACGATTCCTCCGTCCTGTCGTCTTTTGCCTTCCGTTTCCGATTACCTAGTTAGCCCAGCATCAGCGATCTCCCCCTGGGCCCATCGGCTTAGGTGTATGGCGTAAGCGCTCTGGAACGGGTGGGTGTGGCCGGGAAGGCGTAGGAGCAATCGGCCTGCTCATTCGATGGGGGCCAGAAGCGCTTTTGGGGTAACTTCCACAATTCAGGTCAGGTTGGGGCTTGGCGACATCTCACCAGCCGCGAACAGGAGGGGAACGAATGTTCCCGCGCAGTGCTGCCAATCGTCCGGCATACGAGGACGGTAAGCAGGCGCTGTCGCCTGCCGTGGCCAGGCTGATTGAGACCAACCTCCCTTACGCTCACGCAATCGCTGCCGAAGTCATCCGCAAATTGCCGCCTGAGCTGGAGAAAAAAGACATCCAGGGATGGGCAGAACTGGGTCTGGTGGAAGCCGCAGTTTCCTTCGATCGCACACGCGGCGTCCAGTTCACCACCTTCGCGCACTATCGCATCAAAGGCGCCATCTACGACGGGCTGCGCAAGATGGGCTGGTATCCCAAGGGCCAATATCGGCGGATGCGCTTTGAAATGGCCGCTACCGAGTACATGAAAGATGTTTCCGCGGAGGCGCCACGCACGGCTTCCCCGGAAGCGCAATTGCAAGACCTCAAGGATTTGACCGCAAACCTGATGAGCTGTTACGTGCTCTCGCTGGAGGTCTTAGACCAGGAGCCGGTTGACAGCGCCCAGCTTTCCGCCGAAGAGGTGGTCGCCCGCAGCCAGCAAACAAACCGCCTGAGACAATCGCTGGCGCAACTGCCGAAAATAAACCGTCAGGTGCTGGAGCACTGTTATTTCAAAGAGCTGACCTTCGAAGAGATCGGACGCAAGCTGGGCATGTCCAAGTCATGGGTATGCCGCCTCCACGCCAAGTCCCTTGAAATGCTCCGCAAACTGCTGGTTCAGGGATCCGGAGCAGGCGCCAGCCGATCCTCCGCAACCTTTTCCGACACCATCCGATAATTGTAGATGTCATGGTGGATCCTGTTGTCGGCAAGGCCGTAAAGTCTCTGGATTCGGCTACTGCGGAGGGAGCGGCAGGTCCCGCAAAGACGGGCGAATCCAAGTTCGATAAAGTGCGCTCGCGCTTGTTGGACGAGCAGGCCGATCGCACCGAGATCCCACCCGAAGTAAAGCAAGTCTCGGCTGACCAGCACAAAGCGCTGCAGGCCGACCTTTCGCAGCGTGTGGAAAAGATGGGGACCACCTCTCCCGCTGACCTGTTCGCCGTGAATTTGACGCAAGCGAAAGCGGGGGTTCAGCACCTGACGAACCGGGTCAACGCTCTGCCCAAGACCCCAGCGTTCGAGCCCTTTCGCCAGCGGCTGGCGAGCATCGACGCGCAATATCAACAGGCCGGGCAACTGGTTAGCTCGCTCGACGGCAAGCAGAACACGGGAGATCTGATGAAGATCCAACTGCAGATGTATCAGCTCACGGAGAACCTGGAGCTCATGAGCAAAGTTGTGGAGCAGGTGAGTTCCGGGGTGAAGTCAATTTTGCAAACACAAGTGTAGGCATATTGAGGTCGCAAGCCACCGGGGGATAAATTGCGCTGGTCACATCTCCTCAAGCTGTTGGTAGTCATGGCCCTCATGCTGTCCTTAAGCGCTTGTGTGACGCACAGCCTGCGGACCGGCCTGAGCGAGCAGGACGCCCAGGAAATCGTCGTGCTGCTGAATGAGAACGGAATCGAGGCTTCAGCGGTCAAGGCGGCGGGCGAGAAAAAAGGCGAAGAGAAGTGGAGTGTCGTCATCCACGGCGGTGACCAGAACCTGGCCCGTGCCTGGCGCGTGCTCGAGGAAAATGGCTTGCCGCGCGAGAAGGACAAGGGCCTCGAAGATGTCTTTGCCAGCTCGGGGATGATTCCGACGGCAACCGAGGAGAAGGCACGGTTGCTGGTGGGCATTTCGGGAGAGATCAACCGTACGCTCAGGTCCGTGGCTGGCGTCGTGGACGCTCATGTGTTGGTCGTGCTGCCGGAGAGCAGTCTGCTCTTGGACAAGACCGAGCGCATACCGCCCACCGCGTCGGTCCTCATCAAGTATCGCGGCAATGACCTGCCGTTGAGTGAAGAGGACGTCAAGAAGCTGGTGGCGCGGGCGGTGGAAGGCTTGCTGCCGGAAAATGTTGCCGTCGTATACAAGAAGATCGAGCCCAAGCAGGGTATAAATCACAATCTGATTCCCCTGCTGGGGAACCAGGAGTTTCTGCTGGCGTCGATGGCATTGTTGGCGATCTCGAGCATCGGCTGCCTGGCGCTGGTGGCCAGGAGCCGCTGGCAAAGATCGAAGATCGAGACCCTGCAGCGGCAGTTGCAGGCTGCCAGTCAGCGTCCAGCGCAAGGACGGCTCCCTGAAACTCCGATGGCGGCGCAGGCGGCGAGGAAGAGTTGAACCTGGAAGCTTTCTGTTACATCGGGCTGTTGCGGTTTCCAGAGCAACTGGAGCCAGCCCTTGCCCTTTTGCCCGAAGCTGAGAACGCGGAAGCAGCGAAGCTTCTGGCGGCCGTCAAGGAGATGCCGAAGCACGAGCTGTTGCAGAGATGGGGACGTTTGCGCCGGGACGAATACGCGGCCCTCTGCAAGAGCACGCGCGAGTTGACAGGAATTCGGCTGGAGGAGTTGTCACCTCATCTTCGAGACCGGTGCGTTTCTTGGCTGGTCGATCACAATGGATGAAAAGACCCCAACCTCTGGCGCGGTTCCGGAAAAGATACTAGTGTCGTCGCCCAAGGTCGTGAAGCGCGAGGCCTATGAGGCCACGCGAGAAGCCCGAGACGTAGTGGCTCTCGCCCAGGAAAAAGCCAAGCAGATCATCGAAGAGGCGGAGCGCCAGCGAGACGCTATCCGCGAGCAGGCCACAGAGGAAGGACGCGCCAGCGGCCTGGCCGAGTGGAACCATATTCTGGCGGACGCTTCGCAGCGCGCGGAGCAATTGGCCAGGAGCTGGGAAGACACCATGCTGCGGCTTTCCATCCGGGTGGCGGAAAAGATCATCGGCGAACAGCTCCGAGTTCACCCCGAGACCATTGTCGCGATCGTGCAGCAGGTGCTGAAAGGCGGTCGCCCGGGCAAGCGCCTCGTCATTCAGGTGAACGAGGCTGAAGCGCCGCAGGTGCGTGCCCGAGTCAACTGCCTGCGGGAATTCCTAGGCGTCAATAGCGAGATCGAGATCGCGGCCTCTGCAACGGTGTCGCCCGGCGGCTGTGTGATCGAGAGCGAACTGGGGGTCATCGATGCGCGTCTGGAAACGCAGTTGAAGTGCCTGGAAGATGCCCTTGTACGCAGCGTCCCCGCGGACTAGCGGGTCAGGAAAATGGCCAGCCACGTTGCCGACATTCGCCGCTATCTGGATCGCATCGAGCGCGCCTCGCCGGTCGAGGTGCGCGGGAGGGTGAAGGAAGTCGTCGGTCTCCTGGTAAGAGCTGTGGTACCGGAGGCCTGGATCGGCGAGATGTGCCTGATTCGCAATCCGCGGTCGTCTTCGCCGGTCAAGGCCGAGGTAGTTGGCTTCCGGGATGGCGACGTCCTGCTGATGCCGCTCGGCGAATTGGTGAACATCGGCCCGCACAGCGAGGTAGTGCCCACCGGCAACTGTCTCACCGTGAGGGTGGGTGACGGCCTGCTCGGCCGCGTCCTCAATGGTCTCGGCGAACCCATGGACGCAGAATCGAAGGGCCCGTTGCCGTGCGACGAGGACTTTCCGGTCCTCGGCTATCCCCCCGATCCCCTGAAGCGGCAGCGCGTAACCAACCCTATCTCGCTCGGGGTTCGCGCCATCGACGCGGTGCTGACCGCAGGCGAAGGCCAGCGCATCGGCCTGTTCGCCGCCGCCGGCGGCGGCAAGAGCACGCTGCTGGGCATGATTGCGCGCAATACCGAAGCCGACGTCAACGTGATTACGCTGGTCGGCGAACGCGGCCGCGAGGTGCGTGATTTCATTGAGCATGACCTGGGGCCGGAGGGAATCAAGCGATCGGTGGTCGTGTGCGCGACTTCCAACGAGTCCTCCCTCGTGCGCCTGAAGGCGGCCTATGTGGGGACCGCCATCGCCGAGTACTTCCGCAACAAGGGGCTGAAGGTGATCCTGATGATGGACTCGGTCACGCGTTTTGCCCGGGCGCAGCGCGAAATCGGCCTGGCCTGCGGCGAACCGCCTGCGCGCGCCGGATATACGCCATCGGTCTTCGCCGAACTGCCCAAGCTGCTGGAGCGCTCCGGGAACTCCGACAAGGGATCCATCACCGCCATCTATACCGTGCTGGTCGCAGGTGATGACATGAACGAGCCGGTCGCCGACGAAGTCCGCTCCATACTCGACGGCCACATTATCCTTTCGCGTGAGCTGGCGGCGCGGAACCACTATCCCGCGATCAATATTCTGGAGAGCGCCAGCCGCGTCATGGGCGCGGTCACAGGCACGGATCACCGTCAGGCTGCCGGCACGCTGCGCGACATGCTGGCCACTTACAGGAAAAATGAAGACCTGATCCTGCTCGGAGCTTACAAGACTGGAGCAGACAAGCGGGTTGATGGCGCGATCGCTAAGATCGACGAGATCAACGCCTTCCTGAAGCAGGGAACAGACGAGAAATCCGACTTTGCCGGCTCGGTGGAACAGTTGCGCAAGATGTTTCCGCCGGCGAACTCGTCATGACGCAGTTCACATATCGGCTGCAGCCTCTGCTGGAGCAGAAAGAGGAAGCAGAAAAAGAGGCCGAGCAGGAGCAGGCCCGGCAGGAGCATGAACTCGAATCGCAATTGGCGGTGCTGCAATCTTTGCAACGGCGCGAACGGGAACTAGCTGAGAAACGCGAGCGCTTGCGGCGGGAACTCCTCAGCAAGCCGGGCGAACACGGAGAGTTGACTGCGTGCGAGGTGCAGGCGCGGTCCGAGTACGTGCAGGCGGTCGGGCTGCAGATCGAAGAGGCGAAGAACGACGTTCTCTCGCAGCGTCAGCTCGTCGAACAGTGCGAAATACGGTTGCAGGAGGCTAAGGAGCGCCTAGCTGAAGCCCGGCGCGAGGTCGAAGTCCTGACCAAGCATCGCACGAGGCAGGAAGAGCGTTTCCTTCGGGAGTTGCAGGTCCAGGAAGAACGCGCCCTGGATGAGATTGGAAACGCGTTGTACACGAGCCGGAGGCGTCCGATATGAAAGTTAGCGATCCACTACCACCCGCCAGCGATCCTGCCAGCGATCCCAGCGTTAACACCGACGTTAACAGCGACGACCTTGATTCGTCCCAGGACACGGACAACGACGAACCCTCCGCCTTCGCTCAGGTGTTGGCCAAGAAACGGGAAGCGGAGCAGGAAAGCACGCAATCGAGGAGCGCTAAACAGGCGGAAGGTCCTCTTGACCCGACAGCCGCCGCCGCG
>Ga0335078_10007967_pt1 | contig 15736 bp, 9 predicted proteins | sample Lox_Sample_32_FD_206711 | JGI IMG/M metagenome (GOLD analysis project Ga0335078, IMG submission 206711) | Soil microbial communities from Loxahatchee National Wildlife Refuge, Florida, United States - Lox_Sample_3.2 | ecosystem: Environmental > Terrestrial > Soil > Wetlands | place: USA: Florida... | reverse complement strand
AAGCCCTTTTTGCTTTCCTGTTTAGGTGCTCAATGATGGTGCGAGCTAATCCCCGGACGACGCGGCCTTGGCCTGCTCCGGATGCGACAGCGGCATGGCCACGAGATGCTCGGAGAGGAACCAGACCTGCAACTCGTTGCCGCGAATCACTTCGCTCACCAGGAGATCGTTGGTTCCGTCGTCGCCGACTTCGGAGGCTTCGCGAGCCATGGTGCGCGCTTCCTTCAAGATGAACTCGTGCGCTTCGAGCAGCCGCGAAATCTGCACGGGCACTTCTTCGCGGCCGCGGGGCGGACGCGGAATAATCGTGGTCTCCGCGACGTCCGCGGCCATGGCGATGCTGACGCCGCCCAGGAGCTGAATGCGTTCGGCGATGGTGTCCACCAGTTCGTCTTGCTCGCCGTGGTGTTTGTCAAAGAGTAAATGCAGTTGGTAAAACGTGGCGCCGGCGACTTGCCAGTGATGTTTTTTGTACATATCGCGCAGCGTCATGGTATCCGCGAGGAGTTGGTTCAGGTTGCCGATGCTCGATTCGCAAGCGGTCTCATCGAGGGCGATCGATAATTTGGCGATTTTTCCGTAGGGTTGGATTTCTCGGGCGTGCTGGTGAAGCACCGGCTTGGCGCGTTGCGCGCCTGCTTCCAGTTGGCTTAGGCGTGCTGCCGATTCCCGCTTCTTGCTGTTCATGGAGTGCCTCCTAGAATTTCCGCGAAAGTAGAACAGTCCACTTCCCGTATACGCCCGCGTCAAACCTCTGTCAAGCGAAGTGGCGCGATGGGGAAAATCGTGATGAATCGACGGGTGCCGCACCCTTGCGACTTTCAAGGGTGCGGGTTTTCGTTCACTTCGACTGCATTTTTCTCATCTCGTGAGAGGCTCTTAATCGCTTGAAATCTTGGCGGATTCCAAGCAGGCAGGCCTCCGATCTCGGAATGGAAGAAGAGCCGCACGAAGAAGAGAAAACCCGCACCCTTCACGGAAGGCGTGAAGGGTGCGGCACCCGCATATCGTGTAACCACATTTTGTACGAGGCGCGTTGCTCAATCCGCGGCTTTGCCGGAGCCGACCGTCTTGCCCGGGAGAGTGGCGCGGACCACGCCGCGAAATTCCTCGTCGGTCAGCAAGCGCTTGCGTTCCAGCGAGAATTGTTTGATGGCGGCCACCACGCGCATGGCTTCTTCTTCGTCGAACTGGACGCCGAGCTTTCGCAGGCCCCACTTCACCGAATCGATGCCGCTGCCCTTGCCGAACACGACGCCGGCGGGAGACTGGCCGACCACGTCCCAGCGGAACGGGAAAAGCTCGGTGGCGTTTTCGACGCCGCAGTTTTCAAACCAGCTGGCGATGATGCCGGACTCGATCTGGAAGAGCGCATCGCCGACGACTTGCCGGTTCGACGGAACGGCATGGCCGGAAAGTTGCTGCACGAGTTTGGAGAGGCCGTAGAACTTGTCGTACTTGAGGCCGGTATCGATCCCGTAGAGAGTGAGCAAGGCCATCGCGGTGTCTTCCATCGGGACGTTTCCGGCGCGCTCGCCGAGTCCGAGGACGGTGGAGTGCACGACTTCCACGCCCTCTGCAAGAGCCATGATGGTGTTGGCCACGCCCATGCCGAAGTCCATGTGGAAATGGGCTTCGAGGCGCTTGTTGATGCGCGCTTTTACGGAACGCACGAGATACTGAATCGAATGCGGGGAAAGCACGCCAAATGTATCGACGAGGGCCAAGGCATCCATGTGGCCTTCGTTGGCGACGCGCAAAATCAGGTCGAGCACCCAATTCATTTCCGCGCGCGAGAAATCGATGGGGAAGAAGACGACTTCGAGTCCCTGCTCGTGGGCGAATTTCGTGGACTCGATGGAGAGATCGATGGCCTTTTCGAGCGACCACTTGTAGGCGTACTTGATGATGTGCTCGCTCGATGGCACTTCCATCACCACACCCTTGACGCCGCAATCCACGGCGCGCTTCACGTCATCCACCATGCAGCGCGAAAACGCGAAAATCTGCGGGCCCAGATTGCGCTTCACGATTTCCTTGATGGCCGCGGCGTCGCTCGGCGAAACGACGGGCATGCCCGCTTCGATGCGGTGTACGCCGGCTTCCGCCAATCCCTCGGCGATGCGGATCTTGTCGTCTTTCGTGAAGATGACGCCGGTCTGCTGCTCGCCGTCGCGCAGCGTCACGTCGTGGAACTTGATGTTTTTAGCGAAATGAAAGTCGCCGTTCACTGCCGGATTGAAATTCCAGGGGCTTACGAACCACTTGTCTGTCTTCCAGGGTTGATCGGACATGATGACTTCCTCCTTAAAAATTTTCCTTACTTGCCGCGCGAGGCGGCCAGCGCTTCGGGATTCACCGGATTGCGAGGCGGCTGGCCGGAAAGGACGCGAACGACCTCTTCCGCGGCTTTGGTCTGCAAATCCTCGAGAGATTCCACGGAATAGAAACTCGTGTGCGGAGTCAAAATCACATTGTCGCGGCCGAACAGCGGCGAGTTCACCGGCGGTTCCTGCTCCATCACGTCGAGCGCGGCGCCGGCGATTTGTTTGGCGTCCAGCGCGCGCGCCAGAGCCGCTTCGTCCACCACCGGGCCGCGCGAAGTATTCACGATGTACGCGCCCGGTTTCATTTGCCGAAACACTTCATAGCTGAACAGGTGATGCGTTTCCGGAAGCAACGGCGAATGAATGGAAACGTAGTCCGACATTTTCAGCAGTTCCGGAAATTCCACGGACCCGACTCCGGCTTGCTCCATCACCTTCGGCGGGACGTACGGATCGTAGGCCACCACACGAATGCCGAACGCCTTGGCCTTGGGCGCCACCAGCTGCGGAATCCTGCCGAAGCCGACGAGGCCCAAAACCGTGCCGCGCAAGCGATGAATCGGCACGACGGCCGGCATCTCCCAACGGCCCGCGTGGGTCCGGGCGTTGGAAGACGGAATTTTGCGCACCAGAGAAAGCAGGAGCGCCATGGCGTGGTCGGAAACTTCGTCGATGCAATAGTCCGGGACTTTGGTGACGACGATTCCGGCGCGGGTCGCGGCTTCGATGTCCACGTTATCAACGCCGATTCCGAAGCGCGAAATGATTTTGCACTTTTTCATTTCGCCGATCATGCTCCCGTTTATTTTCGCGTAGGTCACGAGCAGCGCGTCGGCGTCCCGGGCCGCGGCCAGGATGCCTTCCGGAGTGGGCTGCGACGCCATGTGCAATTCGGCCCCGGCCCGCGAAACGACGGCGCGGGCCAGGTCCAAGTTCGGAAACACCGAGTCGGCGACGGCTACCAAGAGAGAAGGCATTAGCGCTTCATGGCCTCTTCCATGTGCTCCATCAACGTGAAGACCACCGGGCCCTTGCCGGTCACCAACACGTTTTCCTCGAGGCGGCAGGTCTGCTGCAAGCCGGGATGCCCCGCGAAGGTTTCGATGGCGAAGTACATGTTCTCCTTAATTTCCGCGGGATGCGTGAGGGAATACGCGCGCGACATCCACATGCCTTCATACAACGTGAGGCCGATGCTGTGCGCGAACTGTTGCAGCGTGACCGTGCCGAATTTGTCGTCGTCGTATTTCGGGAACGCATTGGCGACATCCGCCGAGGTCATGCCGGGGCGAAGCTTTTCGATGCCTGCGTACATGGAATCGTACACTTCGCGGTAGAGGTCGATTTCTTTCTGGGTCATCTTCAGGCCCTGCGGCCCGCCGCACTTAAAGCAGCGAACGAAATCAATGAAATATCCGGAAGGACCGACGGCGTTGATGTCCACGATCACCAGGTCGCCCTGACGGATCACTTTATCGGTGGCCCAGCGGCGATACGGGCTGGTGTTCCCTCCCGACGCGACGATGATGTCGTAAATAATTTCGCAACCGCGCTCGAGCATGAACCCGTGCACTTTCGCGTCGATTTCCCGCTCGCGCACGCCCGGCGTCAGCCATTCGTATTTGATCTTCCACATGGCGGCGTCGCCGATGCTCGAGGCTTGCTTGAGCAGCTCGATTTCATCCGGCGTCTTGACGACGCGAGCCTGCGAAACGGCCGGCCAGCCGTTCACGATTTTCAAGCCGGTCTTCTGAAACGCTTCGAGCGCGGGCATGTCGAAATTGTCGATGCCGATGCGCTCTTTGGTTACGCCCTCTTCTTTCAGCACATCCATCACGCTTTCGGCCATGCGCCCGGCCATGTACGGCACGGCGCCTTCGGCCCACTGCCAGGTGATGGCGGGACGAATGCGCCCTTCCATCCAGGGCAAATCGATTTCGGCGCAGTGCAGGTCCGAACCGGCCGTCTCGAAGAGGACGGGCTCGGCGTTGTGCGTGACCACGCAGTAGCGAATGTTGATGTTGTATTTCCAATTGCCTTGATACGAGGCCGTGGCGTAACGAATGTTGGCGCCGGCAAAAAGGACCAGGGCGCCCAGGTCGTTCGCTTTCATCGAGGCGCGCAATTTCTCGAGGCGCTCCTTGCGCAAGCGATCGAAATCCACGCGCATTTGCCAGTCCGCGCCGGTCTGGCTGTACATCCGCCGCGGGTCCCAGGAGTGCGGCTGGCCGATAAATCGTGTGTCCATAAGTGTGGAGGAAACATCCTTTCATCTATTTTGTGAATGGGGCAGCAAACAAATATAAATCAACTCGCGAACTTTTGCTCAAAAAATATGAAGCGAGAGGTAGGACGGGCTTCAGCCTGTCGGTTTTCGTATAGGCCATTCCAGAACGCAAAAACCAGGAACGAGTATTGCCCCATAGGGTGTATCTTATCGGCGAGCTAGAAAGCCAAATTGGTAATTTCGATGAGCAGACGGCGCTCCAAAGAGAAAGCGCCGCGCGGATGTCAAGGCGAATATCGCAATCTTAGAACGCGCCATCCCAAGAAGAAAAGCAGAGGAGGAACCCAATGAAATCGATCGGTCGAGCGATGGTTGTTGCAGCGACGATCTGCGCCATGATCGGCGCCGCAACGCTGCTAAATTTCCTGAGCGCCGAAAAAGCAAGCGCGGCCCCGCAGAACGCGCCGGGCCAATGGGTCGATCCCGCAAACCCGAGCGACGAACTGACGGATGGCCCCTATCGAGTCGACCCGAGCTGGCCCAAGCCGATGTCCACATTGTTCCCGGAAGAAAAAGGCTGGACCTGGGGCGCGGTCCAGGGCGTGTTCCCCCAGAACCCGGAGCGCATCTTCGTGGCCATGCGAGGCGAGCTGCCCGATTTAACCGATGCCAAGAAATCCTACGTCGAACTTCAGACCGCTTTCGGACTGACGGCGCACGTGGAGGTTCCCGGACGCGGGATGTACGGGCGAAACGCATCCGTGGGCCCGTATGCCAGTCCGGGCGAGGCCTCCGACGACTACATGGGCGTCGATGGAAAAGACTATCGATGGAAACACATCATTACGGTGTACGACAGCGAAGGGAACGTGAAGGAAGCGTGGACGCAGTGGGATTCGCTCTTCAAGCCGGACAACCCGAACGTGTTATCGCAGGGCCGCGTGCACAAAATTCTGATCAGTCCTTATGATCCTGAAAAGCGCGTCTGGGCCATCGATGACGGCCACGAGGTCATCCGCATCTTCAGCAACGACGGCAAGAAACTCCTCCAGACCATCGGCACGCTCAACACCACGACCGAGAGGAACGCAAAAATGACCGGCAACACCGGCCGCCCCTCGTATATCCAGAAGACCGGCCCGCCCAGCGAAACCTTCGGCCGCCAGACCGACATCGCGTGGCTGCCGGACGGGACTTTTTTCGTTACGGACGGGTACGAGGAAACGCGCGTCGTGAAGTTCGACAAAAACGGAAAATTCCTGATGGCGTGGGGCGAGCGGGGCGAAGTTAACGGCCATGAGATGCGGCCGGGATATTTCAATACCGTGCACGGCATCGCCATCGACAACCAGCGCCGCCTGTACATCAACGACCGCAGCAACCGCCGCATTCAAATCTTCGACGAGAATGGCAAATTCCTAAATCAATGGTACCTCGGCGACGGACCCACCGCGACGTATCACATCTACATGGCCGCGGACCAGCACCTCTGGATGTCGGACGGCCACGGAAACTTCAAATTCTACAAATACGATTTGAATGGAAAGCTGCTCTACACGTGGGGCACGATGACGCCCGAGGCCGGCGGACTGTGGGGAACGCATCAGTTCGGCGTGGACCAGGACAATAACTTGTACACGGCGGAAGTATGGGGCGGCAGGCCGCAAAAGTTTGTCCCGCGCAAGGGCGCCGACCCGGCGCTGCTGATAGGCCAGCCGATTCGCGCGGCCTGGAGCAAGTAAACCAGAGTCGTACAGGGATTTCGCCTGAGCACTTGGTTGGAATGAGGGGCCACAGCCTCGGATACGCTTCCAATCGATAAGCGGCGTGTCCGTATCCGTCCACGGGAGTCCAGTACAATTCAGCCGCCGCCAACCTAGCTCTGAGGACGCGAGACCTTGAGCACGCCTAACGGCCGCGGAAGAGAAAAATCACGTCGAGGACGGCGAGAATGGCCACCAAGACTTCCAGGACGAACGAGCGCGTTTCGTTGAACTGGTCCACCATGAAATCGTAGAGTTCGCCGAAGGTGTGGAGCTTCTCGTCCACCAGTTTTCGATAATCCTGCACGCCCATGCGCGTGGCCGCGAGGCGGTAGACGCGCGCGTAGTAAATATCGCTGACGAATTTGATGGCGTTGTCGATGCGCTCGGTCAGCTCCATGACGTCCAATCGAATGGTGTTGAAGCGCTGGGCCTCGCGCGGCAGGGTCCAGCGCGAGAACAGCGCGTTTCTCTTTCGTTCGAGAGCGGTGTAGAAATCGGCGAGTACGCGAGTCATGAAGCGATCGTAGTAGCGAAACTCGAGCAGCTGCATCTTCGCGTATTCCAGGACTTGCGTGACGGCCGCGGCGTCTTCCGGCCCATCGACGACCACCGCGCCATGAGGCCCGATGACGACCAGATCCGACGGGTAGTAGGAAAGACTCATCTCCAGAGCTTCCTCGATGGCTTTGGGCGCGAAGGCAAGCGTCTCTCCGCGAATCAGTCTCACCAGATCCTCGCCATGAGATGCGATCAGTTCGCCGGCCGCCGGCTGTTTTCCATCCGCGTCGCGAATTTCGTGAATTTCGACAACCAGATAGCTTTCCTGGAGCCAGTCTTCCGTCGGCCGATTGACCGCCGGCCCGATCTGCTCCAATCGCTTGCGCGCCAACTCGTGGATGCGGGGCTCAACCTCCGGCGCGTCCATCCAACGCGCTCCCTGCTCGACAAGGGATTTCCAGTCCGCCTCGAAGGGCAACTCGGCCTGAATCACGATCGCGCCAAACGAGTAGTATTTTACCGGGCATGAGGCGTTGACGCCGGGACAGACGGAGACCACTTCGGCCGGCTCGACAATTGGGGGATGCTCGAACCGCACGTATCCGGGCGTGCGCCGCGGAAAGGCATGCTCGGCCGAGCCGCCCCGCGCGCCGAGCAAGCTGCGAAGCTTGCCGAGATCGATGGACTCTGCCACGTCATAAAGAAAGAGAAGCCGAAACACGCCGCGTAGCTGCATACCGCTTTTGTATCATCATTTGCCGCGCGGCGGTGTTTGAGTTGCAGCCACAGCGGTCGGCAAGAGAGAAGGCGATGAGGCATGCGGCGCGCCGCGCCAACGTCGAAAAAGCAAGAAAACCGAATGCTACAGAAGGGGACATTTCGAACGAGCTAAGAAAGGGGACTTTTCTATTGTGGTATGACACGCCAACCGCATTTGGCTTGACATTCTTTTGATACCGGCCTAGTTTCGACTCACCATCTGCAGGGGGCACGGAAGGTATCCAAAAAGGTAAAGAGACCAGCAAGGGAGGACTAAGGATGCGAGCCGCAACGCGCAAGATGACTTGGGTTCTTTTGGCAATATTGTTTGTGGCCGCCCGACCGGCTGCAAGTGGCGCCCAGAATATTCCTGGATTGAAAGTCGATAAGAGCAGCATTGGCGGCGCCGTGGTGAACAGCAATGGGGGGAAGGCGGAAGCGGGCGTCTGGGTGATCGCTGAGACAAAGTCCTTGCCGGCGGCATTCCGCAAAATTGTCGTCACCGACGATCGGGGACGCTTCCTGGTTCCGGACCTGCCGAGCGGAGATTACCAAGTGTGGGTGCGCGGCTACGGACTGAAAGATTCCGATCCGGTCAAAGCGGACCTTGGCAGTCAGGTCAAGCTTCGGGTCTCGAACGCCGCAACCCCACAGGAAGCGGAGAAGATCTATCCTGCCAGCTATTGGACGTCGATGATTCAGCCCCCTCCGATGAGCGAGATTCCAGCGAAGTATAAGAGTCAAGACGAATGGCTTGCCGACCAGAGGAACGGCTGCAACCACTGCCATGAACTCGGCATGGTGGCCACGCGGCGCTATACCACTGTCGAGCAATGGGACGCGGTATTCCGTCGCGCGAAATCGATGCATCAAGAACTCAATGAGCTTGGCAGAGATACCGTGGAAAAAATGCTCGCGGATTGGGGCACTCGCATCGCGGCGGGAGAAGTTCCTCCGGCGCCGCCGCGCCCAACCGGCATCGAACGCAACGTCGTCATCTCCCAGTGGGATTGGGGAGCCAACATCTCGTTCATTCACGATCTAGTTTCCACGGACAAGCGCAATCCGACCTTGTACCCATACGGGAAAGTCTACGGCGGGGATCGAACCGGCGGAGGCAGACTCTGGATTTTGGACCCGGTGAAGAACACGGTCCAAGGGCTGCAGCTCGAACCGCGAGACAAGGGCCACGGCTTCTCTCTAACAAAGGACTACTACCACGGACAGGAAGAAGAGCAAGCGTATGTGGGGGAAGACAAGGAATGGATGGACAGCCCGCATAATCCGATGATGGATGCGAATGGCAGGGTCTGGATGACCGAGCAGATTCGCGCTGGCGGTAAAGAATACTATCCAAAGTGGGCGAAGAACACGATCGCCACGGAGACCAATAACCCGGCGGAGATCGATATCGCGTACAATTTGCTGGCTTCGCGCGGGAACAACATGGAACTCGGCTTCTACGACACGAAAGCCGATAAATTCGTCACGGTCGACACCGCATACAACACCCATCACTTGCAGTTCGATTGGCAAGACCGGATCTGGACCGACGGCGGCGGCTCCGCGATGGGCGAACTCGACACCCAAAAGCTAGACTTGAACAATGTGGAAGGGACGGAAGTCGCCGCTCAGAAAACCTGGATGCGCATCGACATGGACACCAAGAAAATGATTCCCGGCACGGGCTATGGAGTGGCTATCAGCCCCGTCGATGGCACCGTTTGGGAAACCTCTCCGGTAGCGGGAGGCCCGGCGAACAAAGTCTATATGCTCGATCCAAAGACGGGCAAATTCAAAGATTACCCGCTGCCTGCTCCGGGGCGTTTCTCGCACGGCATTGACTTCAGCTCGGACGGGAATCTTTGGGTGTCCTTGGGCAGCGGTCAAATCGGGCGCTTGGATGTCAAGACCGGCCAGTGGAAGTTCTGGGACACGCCGGGACCGAAATTCAAGGGCACCGGCAAGGAAACCGGCAGCACCGAATTCCCATACTTCCTCTGGGTCGATCAATTCAACGCGTCCGGGCTAGGCAAGGACATGGTGATCGTCACCGGAACGACTTCAGACTCCATGCTCCTCTTCGATCCGAAGAAGGAAACGTTCACTGTGTTCCGAGTCCCTTACCCGTTGCCGTTTTATACTCGCGGCTTGGATGCTCGAATCGACGACCCCAACGCGGGTTGGAAGGGCCGGGGTATGTGGATGACCTACAGCTCGTACATGCCAAAATTCACGGAAACGCGCATCGGCTCCGTGGATCACATGCAAATCCGCCCGAATCCATTGGCGAATTAGCGGCTAGCAAGGTTGCTGGCATTTGTTGTTTGTTGCGCGGCATTGTTTGAGTTGTGGGGGCGAGATACGTGGTTTCCCCCACAACTCAGACGCAGTCAAAATTTCAGCCAGCCCAACCGAGGGTCGTTCTCCCACGTACTTTACTGAAAACAGAATATGCCCTAGACTGTTTGTACTTCGTCCGTGGTGAGCGTAGCTCAGCTGGTAGAGCATCGGTCTGTGGCACCGAGGGTCGTGGGTTCAAATCCCATCGCTCACCCCAACTTTTCCACTTCTTACGTGGCCCCCGCCCTCTGGCACGAAACTCTCTTAGCGTCCATTCTCCCTTCAAAAATGAATTGAGGTTGAAACTGGCGAGAACGCAAGGCGCCAGTCAAGCCAGGCATCCCTCGCGAGCCTGGGGAGGTCAATCGAGCAATGCCGGGCGGTTCCGGCTCGCAGGCCTGAACCAAGTATGGCCGGAAAGCTGAGACGTGTTTACTTTTCGGATATTCAAGCGTGCCGGCGACTTCCGCGAAAAATTGCCAGAGCCCGACACTCCCAATAAGCCGCATCTCGAAATATTCTCCAGTTTGTTTGAAACAGGATGAACCTGCGCATTGATTCGCGCGGCTGCGGGAATGCAGCTAGCTTTCCTGCCCTCGAAAAGAGAGATGTGTATGACCGGCGAGACGCGAAGGATGAACCGGACAAGGAATTGTCCTTGGGATTGCTTTGCCCGGTTGAGCAAGCGGAACAAATTGCCGATGGTGAATGTAGATAGCGATCAGACGGCATGGCGAAGGAAACGGTAAGACTCCACGGACGGGAGAACATGTCCAGGAGCCATTCGAACGCGCCCCGACTTGCCGGTCATCGTGGATATATGGCCGAGAATTGCCGACTTGATGAGGTACCGGGGCGCTTGTGAGGTATGTCACAGACGAATGCGCAGATGGACGGCATCATGCGGCGGATGCATTGAGAATGCTTCCCTGAAGGGGCAGCGATTCATGAAACAGAGACGAAAATTCGGCGGGTTTCTCGGCTTTGGAATGGCCGCAGTTCTTGCAGGCTGCCTTCCCGGTTTGCTGCGGGCACAGACGAGCTCAACCCCTGTTCCTCTGACTCTTCAGCAAGCGGTAACGATCGCCCTGGAAAAAAATCCGCGACGCAAGGCGGCGCTCGCGGACGCCAAAGCCGCTTCGGCCGGCATTCGAGAAGCGCGCTCCGCCTTCCTGCCGCATGCCATGTTTTCAGAAACACTAACCGACGGCGACGATCCGGTATACGTATTTGGAAGCCGGCTGCGGCAGAAGTCTTTCACGATGGACGATTTCGCATTGAATGCGCTGAACACCCCGACGCCGCTCGGGAACTTCGCCACGCGCTTTGGCGGAACCTGGAACCTGTTCGACTCGTTCGCAAGCTGGCGGGCCGTCAGCCGTGCGGAGCGCGTGAAAGAGGCGGCGGGCTACAAGCTGGATCGCACCGCCCAGGAAATTGTCTTTCGCGTTGCGGATTCCTACTACGCGGTGCTGCTTGCAAAAAAACGGCTCGATGTCGCCGAGCAAGCTCTGAAAACCGCGCAGGCAATCCTCAGCCGCAGCAAGGACCGCTTCGATAGCGGCGTGGTCGTCGCATCGGATTACCTCAGTTCCCAAGTGCGCTTGGCCACGCGGAAGCAGGAACTCATACGCGCTCGGGACGATGTGGAATTGGCGCGGGCGCAATTGAGCACGGCCCTGGGAACTTCGCCCCCCGCCGAATTCGATCCCGTGGAGACTCTGGTGGAAAAAAATCTTCCGGTAATCGCGTTGGATGATCTGGAGAAGCAGGCTGTGGAAATGAGGCCCGATTTGAAGCGCGTCCGTTCGGAGCTTGCGGCGCAACAGCAAAGTGTATCGATGGCGAAATCCTCATTCGGCCCCCGTGTCAATGGGTTCGCGACCTGGGAAGCCGACAATCCGACTTTTGTTTCGGGTGGGGGCGGAAACAACTGGATGGCAGGCGTTGAAATCCAGATGGATCTCTTTGAAGGCGGCGCGAAACGGGCGGAACTCTCCCGCGAAAAAGCGTTGCAAGAGAAAGCGGTTGCTGTGGAAGAAATGACTTCGGATGAGATCCGGCTGGAAGTTCGCCGCGCCTACTACGGCGTGGACGTAGCCCGTCAGCAAATCGATGTGGCGCGAGCGGCGATTGCCGAAGCGCAAGAGAGCTTGCGAATCAATCAGGACCGCTACGATTCGGGCCTGTCGACGATCTCGGATCTGCTCGCAGCGGAGGAAGCCGCGCGTCGCAGCCAGGCGGATTATTGGGAAGCCATCTACCGCTACCACACCGGCTACGCGAGCCTTGAACTGGCTGGCGGATCTCTGAGCCCCCAATCTCCGGTGGTGCTGCCATGAAGCGCGGAATTCCGAGACGTGCCGCAGTCCCAATGATAATTGCGGTCTTAAGCTCCGGGCTGTCTGGATGCTCGGCGCAGCAACCTAGGGAAACCGCGGCGCCGGAAACCGTGAAGGATGTTTCCGTGATCGTTGCAAATTCGGCGAATGTGCCCGATTGGCTGGAGGCGATTGGAACCGTCCGCGCAACGCAAATCAGCCAGGTGGCCAGCCAGACGATGGGCAACATTCTCGAGGTTCGCGCACGGGAAGGAGACCATGTGCGGAGCGGCCAGACACTGGCAATCCTCGATGACGCACAGCCCCGCGCCGGAGTCGAGCAGGCAACGGCGGCAGTGGCCGCGACGGAAAAGGAGGTTGCGGCAGCGGATTCGGATCTCGCGCTCTCCGAATCGACACTCCAGCGCTACCGGCAACTCTACGAAAAGAAATCCGTGAGTCCGCAGGAATACGACGAAATCAACGCTCGCCGCCAGTCTGCGGAGGCGCGGCGCGACGCAGCGCGAGCCCAACAGGCGCAAGCGAACGCTGCCCTTGCCCAAGCCCGCACCACGCTCGGCTTTGCCCAAATTCGCGCTCCGTTCGATGGTGTGGTCACGGAAAAGAGGGCCGAGGCGGGCGCATTGGCGGCGCCGGGGACGCCGTTGTTCACGATTGAAGATGTCCGCGCCTTTCGGTTGGAAGTGAGCGTGGACGAAACCGATCTCCGCCTGGTCCACGTCGGGCAAGCCGCTTCCATTTCGCTTGACGCGCTGGGGAGCGCCGCTGTCTCCGGCAAAGTCTCGGAAATCGTCCCGGCAGCCGATCCTGCCAGCCGCAGTTTCCTCGTGAAAATCGATTTGCCGAGGGACGCGCGCCTGCGCACCGGGCTTTACGGAAAAGCCCGCTTCGCGCGAGGCGAGCGCAAGGCCCTTTTGATTCCTCGCGAAGCAGTCGCGGAGCGCGGACAATTGCAAGGAGTTTATGTGGTGAATGCAAAGCAGATTGCCGAATTGCGATACGTCACCCTCGGCAAGGCCGTCGGGGATCGAGTGGAGGTGCTCGCAGGGCTTCAAGACGGCGAAAAACTGATTGCGACTCCGGGGACCCGTGAATTCGGCGGAAAGCAAATTGGGTCGGCCCAATGAGCCAAGGCCCCACCGGATTGGGCAGCAGCGCTCATGAATTGGGGATCGCGGGCCGTATCGCGCATGCATTCATTCAATCGAAATTGACGCCGCTCGTCATCATCGGGGCGCTTCTGCTCGGCGTTTTTAGCATCTTGCAGACTCCTCGCGAGGAAGAACCCCAGATCGTTGTCCCCATGCTCGATGTATTCGTTCAGATGCCCGGGGCTTCCGCCAACGAGGTAGCCCAACGAGCCTCGGAGCCAATCGAAAAGCTGATTCGTGAGCTGCCTGGAGTGGAATACGTCTATTCGATCAGCCACCCCGGCCTCAGCCTGGTGATCGTGCGCTTCTATGTGGGCACGAAGGAAGAAGACGCAATCGTCCAGACCTATAACAAGCTGTATTCGAACTTTGACCGCATTCCCCAAGGAGTCTCTCAGCCGATCATCAAGGCGCGATCGATCGATGACGTGCCCATCCTCGCATTGACGCTGTGGGGCAAGAATTATGACTCCGCCCAGTTGCGGCGCACGGCGGCGGAACTGGAAGTTTCGCTGAAGCAATTGGACGATGTTTCTGAAACCGCCATCATTGGCGGCCAGCCCCGCCGGTTGCGCGTCATACTGGACACGCAGCGTCTGGCCGCGTATGGGCTAACGCCCGGCGCGGTCGTCGCGCAACTTGCGGCCGCCAACACACGCAGCCAGTCTGGAAGTTTCGCCCGCGGCAATCGAGAATTTCAGGTGGAGGCAGGCAATTACTTCTCGCACGCGGAGGATTTGGAAGAAGCAGTAGTGGGAGTTCGAAATGGGCGTCCCGTGTATCTGCGCGATGTCGTGGACAAAATCGAAGACGGGCCAGCGGAACCGGATAGTTATGTGTTGTTCGCAGGCGCGAAAGGGGCGACGGGAGCCGCGACCAATCCGGAATCCCCCGCCGTGACGATTACCGTGGCCAAGCGCAAGGGCTCGAACGCGACATGGATTGCCGAAAGCGCGCTGCAAAAAGTCGCTTCGTTGCGCGGAAATACATTGCCCGCGGATCTGAACATCACCGTGACACGCAATTACGGCGAGACGGCCAAGGAGAAATCCGACGAACTCCTGCAACATCTTTTCATCGCCACAATTTCCGTAACGGTTCTCATTGCTTTGGCGCTGGGTTGGCGCGAATCGGGCGTGGTGCTGCTGGCTATCCCAGTGACCTTGGCGCTGACATTGGCCATTTTCTATCTTTATGGCTACACCTTGAACCGCGTAACTTTGTTCGCTTTGATATTCTCGATTGGCATCCTCGTGGACGATGCCATCGTGGTGGTGGAGAATATCGTTCGTCATTTTCGCCTCCCTGAAAATCGCGGCCGGTCCCTTGCGGATGTTGCCGTCCAGGCGGTGGACGAAGTGGGCAACCCCACGATTCTCGCCACCTTCGCGGTGATCGCCGCGATACTCCCGATGGCGATGGTTCGCGGACTCATGGGCCCCTACATGCGGCCGATTCCGGTTGGGGCTTCTTCCGCGATGATTTTTTCGCTAATTGTTGCCTTCGTCGTTTCGCCATGGGCCGCGCTCCGGCTGCTGCATCACTATGCGGATCGCCCTGACTCGGGTCACGAGGCGGAAGGTTGGACGACCCGTTTCTATCGCCGATTGATGAATCCGTTGATCCACAACCCGCTGCGCCGGTGGGCCTTCCTCGGTGGCGTGGTTGTGTTGTTGCTCGCGGCGGTTGCGTTCGTACCGCTGAAGTGGGTGCAGGTGAAAATGCTTCCCTTCGACAATAAAAGCGAATTTCAGGTCATCATCGACATGCCCGACGGAACTCCGCTCGAACAAACCACTCGCGCGGCCCAAGCATTGGGGAGCTACCTGAGCGGCCAGCCCGAGGTCATCAACTATCAAATTTATGCCGGAACATCCGGGCCGTACAATTTCAACGGCCTCGTGCGGCATTATTTTCTGCGCCGCCAGCCCAATCAGGCCGATATACAAGTCAATCTTCTGCCGGCCAACGACCGCCACGCGCAAAGCCACGATATCGCTCGCAGACTGCGCCCGGGTCTGGATAAGATCGCCGCTCCGTTCGGCGCCCGCATCAAGGTTGCCGAAGTGCCCCCGGGACCGCCGGTGCTGGAAACCCTCGTCGCTGAAGTTTACGGGCCGGACTACAAGGGCCAGACCGAACTGGCGGCGAAAATTAAAAAAGTTTTTCAGGACACGCCAGGCGTGGTTGACGTGGATTGGTATGTGGAAGATCCGCAGACGAAATACGACATGAAAGTCGATCTTGCCAAAGCCGCGCTCCACGGGATTTCCGCGTCGGATATATCGAACACAGTGCAAATCGGGTTGAGCGGCGCGCCCGC
>Ga0335078_10007966_pt1 | contig 15737 bp, 14 predicted proteins | sample Lox_Sample_32_FD_206711 | JGI IMG/M metagenome (GOLD analysis project Ga0335078, IMG submission 206711) | Soil microbial communities from Loxahatchee National Wildlife Refuge, Florida, United States - Lox_Sample_3.2 | ecosystem: Environmental > Terrestrial > Soil > Wetlands | place: USA... | reverse complement strand
CACACAGCAACGAGTCTGCGCTGGCAAAGGCGAGGAGACGGAGACGGTCACGGCGCCGCAACTTTGCCGCGCCCGCGCGCTCTGTTCCCACCCCCGGCTAACCTCTCAGAGCAGGCGTGACGGCATTCGCGCGACCAGGCGGGCCACGCGAAGGTCGAGAAGACCATGGTGTACGTCAAGCCTTCGCGGGTTCGGCGTGGAGCGGTGGTCGGCGGGGTGGCTTTAAGGCTTCTTCGCCCGGATCGTGCGGGGAAAAACGGACTGATGCCCCCTATTTGGACTCGCGAGACTTTTGAAATGACGTGGTGGTGGGCCCGTGGCGACTCGAACGCCAGACCCCCACCGTGTCAAGGTGGTGCTCTAACCAACTGAGCTACGGGCCCTTGGTCATTCCATGGTACCAGATCTCGATGGCAACTTCGGAGACCCAACGCTCCGCGCGAGCACCCGTGTCCTTGGTTTCCTTTCGGCAAGAGTGTGTAAGGCACCGACGAGCTAGCTTTCGGCCGCACACTACAGGAAGCACGGGCGTCGGTAGGCTGTTCGGGTCGCCTCGGCCCCAAATTCGGAGCATCGGCCCTTCTTATGACGTATGATCGACAATGGCGGAAGGCCAACGCGGAAACTCTGCCGGGCTGATGAATTACCGCGTGATTCCGCGCGGAGGAACGACGAGCATGAAAAACGAAGAGTTTTCGGCCGCGCCCCGGGCTTGGGGCATTAGGGCGGTATCGGCATTTGCGATAATCTCTACCTCCTTTGTTCTTGGCTGGCCGCGTGCTCTCGCGACCTCGGGAACTGCCGCGGCGAACCAGCTACTGACCACACCATTGGGCTTCGAGCCGAATCAGGGGCAGGCGGCGTCTCGGGTGCAATTCCTCTCGCATGGCTCCGGTTATTCGCTTTCTCTCGCCCCGGGTGAGGCCGTTCTGAAGCTGGAACGGCCGTCGGCATCGGCCAAGGGACAAAGGACGGCAGGGGAAGCATCTGCCGTGGACCCTCTGCGCATGAGTCTGATTGGCGCTAACGCCGAGGCGAGCGCAACAGGCATGGACCGGCAAACGGGTGTGGTGAACTATTTCATCGGCAACGGCCCGAAGAACTGGCGCTCGGGTATCCCGACATACGGCAAGGTCGGCTACAAGGGGATCTATCCTGGCGTGGACCTGGTCTTCTACGGAAATCGGCGGCAGTTGGAGTACGACTTCGTGGTAGCCCCCGGCGCGGATCCCAGCCGCATAGCTATGGCCTTTTCCGGCGCGAACCCGAAGCTCGACCGCGACGGCAATGTGCTTCTTTCACTGGCCGAAAACACTGTGACGCTGCACAAGCCGGTGCTTTACCAGGCCAAAGGCAGCAACCGGAAGGTGATCGACGGCGCCTATGTAATCGCCGGCGCCCGCGTGCATCTGCGCATAGGCCCCTACGATCGCAGCCAGCCCCTCGTGATCGATCCCGTCATCTCCTACCTGACGTATCTGGGCGGCAAAACCGGGAACAACGGTAATGTAGCCGTGACATCGATTTCCTGCCGCCCGGGCGCCTGCCCTCCCGGCTTCAGCCCCCAAGAGGGACAAGGCATCGCCGTCGACAGCAGCGGCAATGTCTACGTGGCCGGCGAGACGTATGCAGTGGACTTTCCCACCGAGAATCCGATCCAGGCGACCAACAAATCCGTATCCCAGTGGACTGCGTATGTGACTAAGCTGAATCCCACCGGCACGGGCCTGGTTTACTCGACCTACCTCGGCGGGACCGGCAACGAAGAGGCCGACGCGATCGCCATCGATGCCAGCGGCAACGCTTATGTGGTCGGAACTACCTTTTCGGGCGATTTTCCGACGACGCCTGGCTCATACATTTCGAAGTGTCCGTATCAAGGCGGCGGTATCACCTATTGCCAGTCGAACGGCGGGTCTTTTCTGACCAAGCTCAGTCCGGTTGGCCAACTCGTCTATTCCACCTATGTGACGACCGTCGCGAACACGGGCATGCCTCGCGCGGTGGCCGTCGACTCCCAAGGCCGAGCCTATGTTACGGGCGATAACAGCACGTACGGTAATAGCGCTAGCCCCTCAACCATGCCCGGCCTGTTTATCCCCACGACGGCGAACGCGGTGATGCCCTCGTCTCTGGTTGACCAGGCGTTTAACCCGCACACCTCTAACCCGGGTATGGCGTTTCTCGAGGTCTTCAGCGCCGATGGATCGCGTCTTGCGTATGCGACCCTGTACGGCGATTCCAACCCTTCGGCACATGGCGGTTATGGCGATCAGACGCTGAACTGGACGCGCGCCGCCGGCGTTGCCGTGGACTCGGCGGGGAATTTCTATCTCGCCGGCAACACGGCCGACCCCAATATTCCCGTGACGCCCAACGCGTTCCAAACCAAATACGTTGCCTTTACCACCGCCTACCGCACCTACGTCGCGAAATTCAGCCCCATCGATTCCGCCGGCGGGCCCCGGCTGGTCTACAGCACCTACCTGGGGGCGATGAACACAAGCCTCAACGCCTCGGATGAGATTCACGGTATCGCTGCCGATGCCGGCGGCAGTGCGATTGTTACCGGCCTGACTCAGAATCCGGGCTTTCCGACAACGCCGGGCACATATGATCCCGGGCCTTGCGGCACGCTGAACGGCGGCTACTGCCAACACGGAGCATTTCTTACGAAATTCACACCGGATGGAACCGCCCTCGCCTGGTCGACCCTGGTGAGTGACTCTCACCAGGTCAAAGGCACCGGGTATAACGGCGTGCAGCAGATCATGCCGCCCCGGCTGGATCCGTGGGGCAATATCTATGTGGAAGTCCAATCCAGCCGCGGCTACCCCGAGGTGAACCCGGTACAGACCTTTACGGACGATAACGGGAAGGTGGGTATTACCAAGTTCGATTCCACCGCGAGTACTGCCCTTTTCTCCACGCTCGTGGGCGGCACTACGGGCCAAACCCAGTACGGCGCCTCGATCCAGTATCCCGCGGGATTGGATGTGGACCCGCAAGGCAACATCTACGTTGCCGGCATGACCAGTGGCGGCGATATGCCGGCGACCCCGGACGCCTTCCAGACCACCTTCCCCCTAACCTCCAATAACTACACGGCATTCGTCTCCAAGATCTCGCCCCCCACGGCTCCGCAGATCACGGTGACGGGGAGTTCGGCCGCGGTATTCAATGCTGCCACCCTCCAGACGGGCGGCATCGCGCCCAACGAGTTCATCAGCCTCAAGGGATCGGGGCTCGGCCCGGCAACGGGAGTCACGGGATTGAGCACGCAACTGGGGGGAGCGAGCGTCTCCATCGGCGAGATCGACGCCTATCTGACTTACGCGCAGGACGGGCAAATCAACGTGCTGGTTCCATTCCACGTGTCGGGCTTGTCGAACACTACGATTCAGGTGAAATACAACGGGGTGGTGGGCAACAGCGTGACGGTTCCGGTGGTGGGCTCGTCGCCGGGGATTTTCACGCAGCAGTACGGGCCCGGCCAGGCGTGGGCGGTCAACCAGGATTTGACGTTCAATTCCGCTTCCAACGCTGCGCCGCGCGGCACTTATGTGGCGTTCTGGGTGACGGGACAGGGGCTAGTCAGTACCACACTCAGCGATGGCACGCAGCCCGCCGGGCCGGTGTATCCGGCTCCACTGCTTCCGGTGAGTGTGAGCCTGGGAGGCGTGACGCTGCCCGCGGCGAACATCGCATTCGACGGCCTAATTTACACCGGGGAAGTGCAAATCAACGTGCTAATCCCGGCGAATGCGCCGACGGGCGGTGCGGTCCCGCTGGTGGTGACAATTGGCGGAGCGGCTTCGCGTTCGGACGCAACCATCGCCATCCGGTAGGTTCGATCACGATTCCCGAAACCGTGTGAGCATATCGAATGCGCTTACGCCGAGGCGCGGACGAATCCGCACCGTCTTTCAGGCCAAGCTCGCGAGACTCGAATTCGAAACCAAGCACGGAAAGCTAATCGACGCCGAGGGCGTGCGCCTGCGGATCTCCGAACACGTGCGCGTGCTGCGGGACGGACTGCTCGGGCTTCCAGATCGGCTGGCGAGCACGCTGGCAGCGGAGAACGGCCAGCGCAAGGTCCACGTTCTATTGCGGACGGAAATCACGCGCGAACTGGAAGCCCTGGCGCACGCCCTCGGTAGCGTTTGAAGCTGGTCGGTTCTGTTTTTTTCGAATTCCTCCTGGGCTTTCGCGACGGCATCCAGCGCCTTCCCGATTCCCGTGCCGTCCCCAGCCTTCAGCCCGAGGTTCTGTGGCTGATCCAGGACTTTCTTCCATTCGCTTCTGCCCAGTGACATCGGCGCTAACCGGCATCCCTGGCCGGTAAAGGTGCGCAGGGTGAGAAATTGTATCATCGGTTAGTGGGATGCAGCAAAAGCAAACCCGCGCCCGAGATCGCCGCGCAGTCCCTGCTCGAGTCCTCTGCCTTTACCATTCGCGACGTTTGCTGCCAGGGGACCTGCAAGGGAGAGAGCGGCGAGGAGCACGCCACGGCCACCCTGCTGGTGTTTCCCTATCGGGGCGTCTATGTGCGCCACCTGGGATCCGAGCAGGCCGTCGGCGAAGCCAACCAGGTGCTGTTCTTCAATGCCGGCGAAGGGTACCGGGTGAGCCATCCCGTCGCCGGCGGCGATTCCAGCCTGACGCTGGCGGTCGCCGAGCCGCTGCTCGCCGAACTGGCGCCGCCAACGCTTCTTCGCGGCGGCGGGCAGCTCGCTTTCCGCATTCCCCGCCTGCGGATCGATGCGCGCGCCCAGGCCCTGGTGGCGCTGCTGCGCCACAGCCTGCGGCAGAATGTCGCGGAGCCTTTGGAGGCCGAAAGCCTGGCGTTGACCCTGGTGCGGCGCGCGCTCGGCGAGCGAACGGCGCACGCCGCCGGGGCAAGCGACGGGCGGCAGCGGCTGGTGGATCGGACCAAGCTCGTGCTGGCCGGCGATCTGGCGCGGCGCTGGACGCTGGCCGAGATCGCGCGCGAAGTACGCTCGTCGCCGGTATATCTCACGCAGGTGTTCCACCAGGTGGAAGGCATGCCGCTCTATCGTTACCAGTTGCGGCTGCGCCTGGCGCGCGCGCTCGATCTGCTGCCGCGCACGGACGACCTCACGGCGCTGGCTTTCGAACTGGGGTTTTCCAGCCACAGCCACTTCAGTGCGGCTTTCCGGTCGGTCTACGGCCGCTCGCCCTCCGCATTCCAACAATCGCTGGCAAATCGCTAAAGATTCTGACAGCGATCCCGCGCCTTCGGGTGACATCCTGATGGTACCCGGACACGGGGAAAAGGAGACGGAAATCATGAGTCAAAAGACTTGCGCGGCTTGCGACTACAAGCTGGATGAGAACGCCGTGAAGGTAACCATCGGCGGCAAAACCGTGGAGGTTTGCTGCGCGGAATGCGCGGAGAAACTGCGGGAAGCGCATGCCGCCGCCCAGGCGGCGGGAAGGGGCTGAACCGCAAAATTGCCAATCGGGCGCCGGCCACTCCGGCGCCCGCGCTTTGGATTATTCTGTGGTGTTCCGCGGGAGGGCTACTCGATGCCGGTTCACTGGTTGCCGTGGGCGCCGCTTTTCGCCGCCGTGCTGCACATCTCCGAGGAGTTTCTTCTCCCCGGAGGGTTCGCGGCGTGGTATCGCCGGTATCGCACCGATAGCTCGCGAGTGACCTCGCGATTTCTGTTCCTCATCAATGCCGCCCTCATCGTGGGCTGTGTGGAGACGGCACTGCTGGGGCTCACTCCACCCGGCATATTCTATTGGCTGGCGATTGCCGCGGTGCTGGCCTCGAACGGCCTCTGGCATCTCTGGGCCAGCGTACGGTCGCATGGGTATTCGCCCGGCGTCGTCACCGGGAGCTTGATTTACGTTCCGCTGGCCGTGTACGGGTATGGGCAATTCCTGCGATCGGGCCGGATTTCTCTGGACAACGCCTTGGCGGCGTGCGTGCTCGGCGGGTCGTACCCGTTCTGGTCGGCGATTTATCACGGCATCAGGCCCCGCGCGAAAGATAGACAAATCGCCAAATAAAGATCGCCGTCAGCAGGTATACCAGCCAGCTCACCTGGCGGAACTTTCCGCGCAGCACTTTCATCAGCGTGTATGCCGTGAAGCCGAAAGCCAGCCCGTTGGCGATGCTGAAGGTGAGCGGGATGGCCATCATGGTGAGGAACGCGGGCACCGCCACTTCGGGGTCCGACCATTTCACTTCCGCCACCACCGTCATCATCAGGCTGCCGACGATGATGAGCACGGGGGCGGTAGCTGCCGCGGGGATGGCGCCCACCACCGGCGCTACAAGCAGCGCGGCGAGAAACAACACGCCAGTAACGATGGCGGTTATGCCGGTGCGGCCTCCGGCGGCGATTCCCGCGGCGCTTTCGATGTAGCTCACCACGGTGGATGTTCCGGCGAGCGAACCCGCCATGGTCGCGGTGGCGTCCGCGAGCAGAATGCGGTTCACGCGGGGGATCTGGTGCGCCTTGTCGAATAGACCGGCCTTGGCGCCCACCGCGAGCAGCGTGCCGATGTTATCGAACATGTCGATGAACAGGAACACGAAGACGATTTCCAGGAATCCGATGCGCCAGGTGGCGGCGATGTCGAGCTTGAAAGCGGTGGCGGACAAATCGCTCAAAGTGTAGAACCGCGGCGACCATTTGGCGACTCCGGTTAGCAGGCCGATCGCGGTGGTGGCCAGAATGCCGATCAGCATGGCCGCGCGCACGCGCCACGCCAGCAACGCGGCGATGAGCAGCAATCCGAAAACCGCCAGCGCGGTGCTCTTGTCGCCGAGTTTGCCGAGAGCGACGACGGTAGCCGGGTCGGTGACCACGATCCCCGAATTGCGGAAGCCGATGAACGCGATGAACAATCCCACGCCCGCGGCCACCGCCGAGTGCAGCTCGTGCGGGATGGCGGAGATGATGAGCTGGCGAACTCCCAGCAGCGTCAGCGCGAAGAACGCCACGCCGGAAAGGAACACGGCGCCCAGCGCCGCCTGCCACGGGATCCCCATCCCTTTCACCACCGTGTAGGTGAAGTAGGCGTTCAAACCCATGCCGGGCGCAAGCGCGATGGGGTAGCGGGCGAACGCGCCCATGAGAATGCTGCCGATGGCGGCCGAAAGGCAGGTGGCCGCGGTCACCGCCGCCAGCGGCATGCCCGTTTCGTGGAGGATGGCGGGGTTGACGAAGACGATGTACGCCATCGTCATGAAGGTGGTGACGCCGGCGAGAATTTCGGTGCGCCAGTTGGTCTCCAGGCGGGCGAATTCGAAATATTGTTCCAGGCGTTGGCCGAGCGGCATGGACCTAATATTGTAAGCAAGAAGCCGGCAGCCGGGAGCCGTTTCACTTGTACCGCGGTCCGCGGCAGCAAGAGCTCATGCATGGGGCGGAGCGGCGCGCGGGCGTCGCATGGGTGAACCCGCACCGCCTGAACTCGGTGCCGCCGCCGCGTAAATCTTTTTCAAATTGCATGAAGGGAGTGGGCGCCGGATTCCGCTTTATTGACCAGTCAGGAGAAGACATGAACGAGATGCCAGGTGGCCAGCTCCGCAATCGTCTGGGTAGCGATTCCGCCACACCCTCCGAGTTGTTCCCCGTGCTTTCCAAGCGCAAAGAGTTGATTAGCAAGGGTTTGTTGATCCCCGTCGGGATCGCTTTCCTGTTCGGCATCATCCTTACCGCAACCGCGTCCAACCCCGAGATCTTCCGCAACGTCCTCGGGATCGGGATCGGGTTGGGCTGCTTCTACGTGCTCTACTCGCTCGGCGGGAAGAAGAAATCGTGGTGGGTCTTCGGCCTCGCCACCATCTTCACCATGGTGCTGATGCTCAGTCCGCTCTTCCACCTTTTCTTTCTGGTGTTCTACGACATGATCGGCACCCCACAAGGGGACGCCATTAATCAACTGAGTTTTGGGCGGCAGATCATCGGCCGGTTTTGCAGTACGGGGATGATGGAAGAGTTCGTCAAGATCATCCCCGTGCTGCTGATGTGGAAATGGACCCGGCGGATGAAATCCCCGATGCGCGAAAAAGCCGGCGTCACCGAGCCGCTGGACGGCATCCTCATCGGCGCCGCCTCGGCGCTGGGCTTCGTATTCGTCGAAACGCTGCTGCAATATGCGCCCAACGCCGTGATGGGCGTCGCCGGCAGCATCGCCAAACAACTGCCGCATTTGCCCACCGAGCTGTACTTGCTGGCGGGCGATGTCTTCGGTCTACAGAGCGTGATTCTGCGCATCCTGCCGGAACTGTCGGGCCACATGGCTTACAGCGGCTATTTCGGCTACTTCGTCGGCCTCGCCGCCATGAAACCGAAACACATGTGGAAGCTGCTGATCACCGGGTACCTCAGCGCCGCGGGGCTGCACGCCATTTGGGACCTGTTCTGCGACCGGCCGGGCATCGGCGTCTATCTCCAGTTGCCGATGATGATCGTGTTTTACGCCTTTCTGGTGGCGGCCATCCTGAAGGCGCGCCAGATTTCACCCCTCCGCGCACAGAACTTCGCCACGGTGGTAGTGAATTCTCCGGCTCCCATCGCCCAGGGCGCCGCGGCCGGCGCTTCGCGTGCTCCGGCACCGGCGCCCGTGGCGCAGCCGGTGGCCCTGAAACCGCTGCCCGCCGACAACAACTGTATGCAGTTGCGCATTGCCCGCAAGATGCTTCCGCTGCGGGATGGCCAACGTTTCGCCGATAGCGACATTCCCGGCTTGCGGTCTACCGCCGCGGACGGCATCGTGGCGGCGGTAAGCCGCAATCCCAAAGACCCCAGCATGATCGGGTTGCTGAATCTGTCCAGCTCCACCTGGAAAGCGGCGCTGCCGAACGGCGACTCCCGCGAGATTCCGTCCGGACGCAGCGTCCGGCTGGTGAGCGCCACCCGCATCGACTTCGGGCTCGTACAGGGGGAGGTGGCATAAGTCATGTTGAGCGAAATTCCCCGCCAGCAACTGGCGGCCATCTACACACTAAACATCAAGGTCGCCGACGACGACAAGCTTTGCGAAGCTTTTCTGCGCGATTACTGCGGGGAGTGCCGGCGAGAGATAGCGGCCCTGGCCGCGGCGGTTCGCTGGGGAGTACCGAAAAGCCTCCGCGAAGGCTTGCAGATGCCGGCGGCAACGCTGCGCACCAACCTGGCGCGGCGCCTCGAAGAGAACCAGGGGCTGGACCCGGAGAATGCTTTGTGGGCGGTGGATGCCTGGGCGGCGGTGGTCCGGCCGGCCAACGCCGGGTGGCCGGCGGCGGTGGCGAGCCCCGAACCCCTTTCGCCGCCGGTGCGAACGCCGAGTCCGGCCAACGGAGCCGGCCAGATCATGGACTGGAGCCAGCCCCAGGCGCCGGCCGTGTCGCCGCATTATGCACCGCCGGCGGTGGCGGCCGGTGTGCTCTCGCCGCCGGCCAGTGTGCCCGCGCAGCCCGCCTATCCGCAATCTCCCGCGCGTCCGGCGCCTCAACCCATCCCGGGGATTCCGTTCGCCGCCGCGGCCGCGGCTTTTCTCGCCGGAGAAAAGAGCCCCGAACTCGCCGCCGTGCAGGCCTATCTCAAACTGCAATTGAAGATCCGCAAGCCGAAGTCTCTGATCGAGGAGATCGAGGCGGCGGCGGTAGCGCCGGGGATCGCCAAGAACATGGTGAACCGGGTGCGGCGGAGCAAGGCGTTGAAAGGCCTGCTTCTCGCCGTCCTGCTGCTGGTCGCGGGGTTCGTGATGCTTGGCAACGGTCTCAATCCCCAAGGCGACGTGACGGCTCTGGGCTCGGTTGGGTTCTTCGTGTTCGCCGCCGGCTGCATTTATTCGCTGTGGAGCGTGATCAGGATCGTGCGGTTTTCATAGATACACCTTAGGAGGAATGAAGTGACGCCAGAAATGAAAATGCCCGGTGAGGGAAAGCTGTCCGCGCGGCCCCTTCACTTCATCTGGATCCTGGATTGTTCCGGATCCATGAAAGCTAATGGTAAGATCGAGGCCCTGAATACGGCGATTCGCGAAGCTATTCCGGCGCTGCAGCAGGAGGCCCGCAAGAATCCCGAGGCGCAGGTGCTGGTGCGCGCCCTGCGGTTCTCCCGCGGCGCACAATGGCATATCGCCGTCCCCACTCCGGTGGAGGAGATGAAGTGGGAGGACGTCACCGCCGACGCTCACACGGACATGGGCAAGGCGCTGGCCGCGGTGGCCGAAGAAATGAAAGTTCCGCCGATGAAGGCGCGCTCTCTGCCGCCCGTGCTGGTTCTGGTCTCCGACGGCCAGCCCACCGACGATTTCAGCGTCGGGCTCAAGAAGCTGATGGACCAGCCGTGGGGTCGCGCCGCCGTGCGGATGGCCGTTGCCATTGGCCAGGACGCGGATCTCGGCGTTCTGCAGCGCTTCATCGGAATGGCCCCGGAGGAGCGGTCGCCGCTCCAGGCGGATAACGCCGAGGCCCTGGTGGAACAAATCCGCTGGGCTTCCACCGTGGGGCTTCGCGGTTCCTCCAAACCGCTCAACGACCAGCCGGAGAAGCCGCCGGAGCCGGTGAAAGTGGCCCAAGGCGCCGACGACGTCTGGTAAGGAGCTTCCATGCCGGATACCATGCAAAAGACAGCCTGGGGCGTACGGGGAAGTTCCACCAGGGGCGCGTCGCACCTGAGGTCTGGCCTGCCCAACCAGGATTCGCTCGGCACCTGGTGGGACGAACCGCGGGGCCGCGCCGTAGTGGTGGTGTCGGACGGGCACGGCAGCGCGCGCCATTTTCGCAGCGATACCGGCTCGCGGCTGGCGGTGGAGGCGGCCATGTCGGTGCTGCGGGAAATGCCGCTGCCGGTCAGCGAGGCGGAGGCGCGCGCTTTGGGCGGTCCGATCGTCGAGGCGTGGCGCGCGTCGGTCCAGGCGCACCTGGCCGTACATCCCTTCGAGGCGGCGGACTGGCGGCACGTGCCCGATGCCGAACGCGAACAGGTGCAGGCGGCGGTGGCGGAAAATCCCGTGGTGGCCTACGGAGCCACCCTGCTCGCCGTGCTGGCATCCGGCGCGGACCTCCTCTTCCTCCAGTTAGGGGATGGCGACATTCTGTGCGTCGGCAACGACGGCACGGCGGCGCGGCCGATGAACGAAGACAGCCGGCTGATCGCCAATCAGACCACCTCGCTCTGCCAGAGCGAAGCTTCGGAAAACTTCCGCTATGCGCAGATCCACGCGGACGGCGATACGCTACCGGTGCTGATCCTGCTGTCGAGCGACGGCTACTCGAATTCATTCTCCACCGATGCGGACTTCCTCCAGGTGGGCTCCGATTACCTCAACCTGTTGCGCCAGTTCGGCGCGGAAAAGGTGGAGGCGCAACTCGAACACATCCTCAGCGAAGCTTCGCGCAAGGGGTCGGGCGACGATATTACGCTGGGCATGCTGGAGCGCTTGGGGGGCCCGGTGGCGGCGGGCCCACCGCCGGCCGCGGAATCGCAGCCTGAGCCGCAAGCGCAGGCCGGCAACTCTCCACCCGCGGTTCCCGTCGAGGGAACGGCGCCGCGCCGGCAGCGGGTGATCCATGGATACCGGGCCGCGCTGATTACGGCCATTCTGCTGGTAGCGGCCGGAATCGCCCTGGCGTGGTGGCGTCCGCCCGCCGTCGCCGCTCTGTTCCACGGCGGGGCAGGGCACGGCGCTCCAGTCCTGCGCCTGCCGGGCGGAGAGCGGGTGGCGCTGAAGGCCGGTACGGTTCTGAGCGCGGAGCAACTGCGGCTCAAGCCGCCGTTTGAAGGTCCGGTGCTGGAAGTGGCGTCCTCGGATGCCGGGCTGGTGCTGCGAAACCGGTCGGGCCGGGAGTGGAGAGCCGCGGGTCCCAATGGCGCGGAACCTCGCAGCGTCGGCGTTCGCGACTCGGTTCCCGCGCGCAACGGTGAGCGGGTGTTTTTCGGCGCCGTGCAACTATTGATCGTTTCCGATTGAGTATTCCCATGGCCAACCAAAGCGCTCTTTTATCTCCCGGCAGCCGATTGCAAACCATGTATTCGCACAGGGCGGTAATTGTCGGCGACATGCTCGGCGGGGGAGGCCAGGGACAGGTGTTCCGCGCGCAATGCGAGGATGCCTTCTGCGCGCTCAAGTGGTACAACCCGCGCTACCTCACGCTGGACCCCACGTTGCGGGAACGGCTGGAGAAATCGATCGAGGTCGGCCCGCCCAACAACCAGTTCTGGTGGCCGTTCGAGCTGGTAACGGACATGCGGGAGACCACGTTCGGCTACCTGATGCCGCTCCGCGAGCCAGGGTTCGAGACGCTGGTGGACTACATGCGAGGCCGGGTGGAAGCCAGTTTCCCCACCATGATCCTGACGTCGTTTCACCTCGCCGACAGTTTCCTGCGCCTCCACGCGAAGGGGCTTTGCTACAAGGACATCAGCTTCGGCAACGTGTTCTTCCACCCGCGCGACGGCGATATACGGATCTGCGACATCGACAATGTGGATGTGAACGGGCGGCCCGGCGCGATCATGGGAACGCCCGGGTTCATGGCTCCGGAAGTGCTTCTCCGCCAGGCCGGGCCGAGCACACAGACCGATCTGCATTCGCTCGCCGTCATGCTGTTCAACATCCTGATGATGGGCGATCCGCTCGACGGCCAGCGCGCCTCCGGGCCTCCGACGCCCGAGGCCCTGGAAGCCATCTACGGCTCGCATCCCATCTTTGTGTTCGACCCCGAGGACGCTTCGAATCGGCCGATTCCCGGCGAGCAGGACCAGGTGATCGCCCGCTGGAATATTTATCCCAGGTTCATCCGCGCTCTCTTCATACGGGCATTCACGGCCGGCCTGCGCGATCCTCTGAACGGCCGCGTGCGCGAAGGCGAATGGCGCGAAGCGATGGCGCACCTGCACGACGCGCTGTTCCCGTGCAACCATTGCGGCGGCCTGAACTTCTACGATCGCGAGCAATTGAAAGCCTCCGGCGGGCGCCTGGAAAACTGCTGGGGCTGCGGCCAGCAGCCCGCGCTACCGCCGCGCCTTCGTCTGTGCGACAACATCGTGATGCTGCCTCGGGGAAAGCAACTTTACTCCCACCATTTGGGCAATCAGCGGGCGTACAACTTCACATCGCCCCTGGCGGAAATTTCGGCGGAACCGGCGGGGCTGAAAAACCTTTCCCCGCAGAAGTGGGTTCGCAAGGCGCCCGACGGCTCGTTCAGCGACGTGCCGCCCGGCTCCCTGGCGCCATTGGCGAACGGCGCCAGATTATTCTTCGGATCGGTCGAAGGCGAAGTTCGCATGTAGGTTTGAACGAAAGGAAAACATGAGACCACTACTACTGATTGCACTTTTTGCTGCGACTGTCGTTATCGCCGGTTGCGGAAACTCTACGGCTGCCTCGGAGCCGCAGTCAGGAAATCACGACGCCAGCGGCCCGATCAGCGAGGCCAGGCTGGGAGTGAAGATCTACCCGGGGGCCACCATTGTCACCAGTGGGGAAACCGACGAGATCGTGAGCGCCAATCTGCGGACGCCGGATCCGGTATCCAAGGTGAGCGCGTTCTACGAGAACGAACTCGGCGCAAAAGGCGCCGGCGACGTGGCCAATTACCAGATCTCCGGTCAGAAAGGCGGCAGGAAGTACGCCATCACCATCAACAACGATGGCAACACCAATGTCTCGATCATGGGCAAGAAGTAGCACCTTCCGGAAATTGTGGGGCCGGCCCTCGGGTCTGCCCCACTGGATTCGAGCAGAATCGTTCAGCCATCCATGGCCCCCTGGTTGCGCCGGCCGAAATGTGCTTGGCTATGCTATTAGATGCGATGCCCTTCATCCATGAAGATTTCCTCCTGACCAATAAAGCCGCCGCGCGCCTCTATCACGAATACGCCGAGCATGAGCCCATCCTCGACTACCATTGCCACCTGCCGCCCCGCGAGGTGGCCGACAATCGCCGCTTTCAAGATCTTTTCGAAATCTGGCTGGAGGGCGACCATTACAAATGGCGGGCCATGCGCGCCAACGGGATCGGCGAAGAATATTGCACCGGATCCCGCCCGCCCAAGGAAAAATTCCTGGCGTGGGCGCGCACCGTGCCGCAGACCCTGCGCAATCCGCTGTACCACTGGACGCACCTGGAGCTGAAACGCTATTTCGGGATCGACGAATTGCTGGATGAAGCCAGCGCGGAGCGCATCTGGGACCAGGCGAACGCCCTGCTCGGCAATGACGACCTGCGCCCGCAGGGCATCATGCGCAAATTCCAGGTAAAATGCGTCTGCACCACGGACGATCCGGCGGACGACCTGGTGCCCCACCGCAAAATGGCGGCCAGCGGGATGGCCACCAAGGTCTACCCCGCGTTCCGTCCCGACCAGGCGCTCAACGTGCATCTGCCGGAAAAACTCCAGGCGTGGCTGGGAAGGCTCGAGGCCGCGGCCAATGTCAGCATCGCCAACCTCAGCGACCTGGTGGACGCGCTGCGCAAACGCCACGACTTTTTCCACCAGATGGGCGGAAGGCTTTCCGACCACGGCCTGAACACTCCCTTCGCCGATTTCGCCGGCGAGAGCGAAGCGGCGGCGATTTTCGCGCGGGCGCGCGGCGGTCATGCCGCCACGCCGCAAGAGCATGCGCGCTTCGCCAGCTACATGATGCTGGTATTCGGCCATTTCGACGCCGAAAAGGGCTGGACCAAGCAACTCCACCTGGGAGCGCGGCGGAACGCCAACACGCGGCGGTTCCGCGAGCTCGGCCCCGACGTCGGTTTCGATTCCATCGGCGACTGGCCGCAGGCGGACGCGCTGGGCGATTATCTCGATCGCCTGGACCAGGAGAACGCGCTTCCGAAGATCGTCGTCTACAACCTCAATCCGGCTGACAATTACCTGATCGCGACCATGGTGGGCAATTTCCAGGACGGCAGCGTGGCGGGTAAAATCCAGTTCGGCAGCGGCTGGTGGTTTCTGGATCAGAAAGAGGCCATGGAATGGCAGATGAACGCGCTTTCCAACTGCGGCCTGATCTCCCGATTTATCGGCATGCTGACGGATTCGCGGTCGTTCCTGTCGTATCCGCGGCATGAGTACTTCCGGCGGACGCTGTGCGGCCTCTTCGGCGCGGATATGGAAGCGGGGCTGCTGCCGAAGGATTTCGATCTCGTCGGGCGGACGATTTGCGCCATCTGTTTCGAGAACGCGCGGCGGTTTTTGGGGCTGGCTCTCTAAGGAGCCGGCCCAGAGGGTGCGCCCGAAGCGCGCGCGGCGCATCGGATCCGCGTGCACAGGATTGCCCGCCGATCCGTCTTTTGCCAGCCTTGCGAGCAGCCGGCCCCGCAAGGGAGGCGATGCTACTGCCCGCCGGCGCTCGAGGTGCCGCGGTTGCCGGCGGCGAGCGAGGAGTTGATGGACGTCCACATACCCTGCAGGCCCCCTGAGACATGCCAGAAAATTCCCAGCGCGACCAGGGCAATGAAGGCGGTGATCAGGCAGTATTCGGCGACGTCCTGTCCGCTGTCTTCCTCAGCGAGGAAGCGCGCTATGGCGGATAACACGTTCATCGCTCAACCTGGAATTGTAGATGACACCCGGCAGGTACTGCCATCTTGTCTTTGGATAGCAATTTGGGTTCATGGATAAAGTTCTCGCGCCCTTCGCCGATAAGAACACAGGGAGCCAAATGCCTACGCCGCCTGAGGAAACCGTCTGGGAGCTGCCGCCGCTGATTCTCCATCCTTTTAACGAGCACGCTCCGCCATCGGTGATCCTGAATAG
>Ga0335078_10007965_pt1 | contig 15737 bp, 18 predicted proteins | sample Lox_Sample_32_FD_206711 | JGI IMG/M metagenome (GOLD analysis project Ga0335078, IMG submission 206711) | Soil microbial communities from Loxahatchee National Wildlife Refuge, Florida, United States - Lox_Sample_3.2 | ecosystem: Environmental > Terrestrial > Soil > Wetlands | place: USA... | reverse complement strand
CGCCCCTGACCACTCGATCTGACCAGTGGCCATGCCCCGGTGAGCTGGGGAGACTCTCTGACTTTCTGATCTTGCGTAGTGCGGTCATACGCGACGGGATGCAGCGTTGTGCGGCTGGGCGCGCCCATACGCGCCCAAGTTCTCGGTCACCCTCACGACCGTCGTCTTGATTGCGGAGCGCTTCGTCGATGCGCCGCCTGGCGATCGCATCCTGGCCGTCAATGCACTTGGCGTACACCTTGAGCAGCACGGTAACGCTGTGTCCAGCCCACTCGAGGGAAAGCTAGGCGCCGTCCAGCGCGGTCGTGACCTCCGGCCCGGCGACAGTGCGGTTCCGGCGCCAGGCGGCCCAGCCGCGGCCGATGCCGTAAGAGACTGCGCTGAGGGCTCCGACGAAGAAGCCGACGGGCCAGTTGTACTGGTAGGACAGCGCGATGGCGGCCCATACCGTTGCGAGGGCGATCAGCACGGAGAGGATCATGGCCAGGAGCGGCCTGCTGGTGAGGGACCGGGCGGCGGCGGGCGGGCCGATCATGAGGCTGAAGATGAGCAGGGCGCCGACGACGGGGACAGTCATGGCGGTGGCCAGGGCGACGACGAGGAGGAAGTACATTCCGATCCGGTGGGTGCGGATGCCCTTGGCCTCGGCTATTTCCGGGGCGATGGAGGAGAGCAAGAGCGGCCGGTAGATGGCGGCGACTGCGGCGATGCAGGCGATGCCGAGGCCGGCGGTCGGCAGGATCTCGCTGGTGCTCACGCCGAGGATCTCGCCGAAGAGCAGGGAGTAGATCTCCGGTTCGTATTCGGTGGTCCGGGACAGGAACGCGGCGCCGAGCGCGAGCATCATGACCAGGGCGAGGGCGGTGGCGACGTCCTGGCGGCTGCGGCGGCCCAGGGCGCCTATCCCGAGGGCGCCGAGCACGGCGAACACGGCCAGGCCCAGCAGCGTGCTGATGCCGAGCAGGCTGGCGCCGGCGGCGCCGGCGAAGGCGCCTTTGGGGATGGCGTGGGCGGGAAAGGCCGAGCCGCGCAGCACCACGAAGTACCCGACGGCGCCGGCGACGACGGCGACGATCGTCGCGGTGGTCCACGCGTTCATCATGAAGCCTGAGAACATGCACGGTCCCTCCTTGCTGCGAGTGCCCGGCTCATGCGGCGACGTTGTCCTGCCCGGCGGCCGGGACAGCGGGGACCGGCTCGGCGCGGATGCCCGCCCGGCGGCTCACGGCCAGCCCGGAGACAAGGTAGGCGGCGAAGATGACGGCGACGATGAAGAAGCTGACCGGCAGGCCGAGGTGACTCGATCCCCAGTAGTAGCTGTCGTAGGCGAGCAGGACGCCGAGCCAGGTGGCGAGCACGCCGAGGACGCAGGCGAGGCCGAGTGCCCTGGCCACGCTCTTGGTGAGCCGCAGCGCGGTCGCGGCGGGGCCGATCAGCAGGGCAGTCGACAAGATCGCGCCGATGGCCAGCGAGGACAGCCCGACCGAGACCGCCAGGGCGACCATGTACCCGGCGGCGACGAGTCGTACCCGCACGCCCCGGGCGGCTGCGATGTCGGGGTTCACGGTGGCCAGTAGCAGCGGCCGGCCGAGGACCGCGAGAGCGGCGAGCGCGATCGCGCCGAGAATGGTGACGGCCGGGATGGTGCCGCTGGTGGTAGTGAAGATGGAACCGAACAGGACCTGCTGGGTGGCGCCGGTCGTAGCGCCGGTGGTACTGGTGAGGTAGAGGAACAGGGCGGACAGGCCGATGGCGGCGCCGAGCACTACGCCGGTGGCAAGGTCCCGGCCGCGCAGCCGCCGGACGCCGATCAGGTCCATCACGCCTGCCCCGATGATGCCCAGCCCGACGAAGCCGGCCACCGGGCTCAGCCCGATCAGCAGCGCGCCTGACCCGCCGGCTGCGGAGACGTCGCCGAGCGCGTGCCCGGCGAACGACTGGCCACGGATGACAGTGAACACGCCGGTGATCGCCGACACGATCGCGACTATGCCGCCGATCGTAGCGGCGGTGCGGACCTGGGCGCTGCCGAAGAAGCCGGGTTCGAACACTGCGGTGTAGAGCTGGTGCATGACGGTCAGCGTGCCCGCAGGGCGTCGGTTGCCGGCAGCGCCGTGTCGTCGGCACCGCCCGGCCCTGCCACTACCAGGACGCGGCCGTGCACGTGCAGCACCTCGACGTGGTGGCCGTAGAGCTGGCTGAGGACCTCGGTCGTGACGACCTCGCCGGCGGGCCCGCTGGCGGCCCGGCCGCCCGCCAGGTAGACGACGCGGTCCATGACCGGCAGCAGCGGGTTCATCTCATGCGCGGACAGCAGCACGGCGATCTGCTGCTCGCGGGCGATGCGGGCGAGCAGGCTGATGATCTCCTGCCCGCTGCGCAGGTCGAGGTTGGCCAGCGGCTCGTCCAGCAGCAGCAGCCGGGGCCGGCTGATCAGGGCCTGCGCGATCAGGACCCGCTGCTGCTCACCACCGGACAGGTTCCCGACCCGGGCGCCGGCGAAGCGTTCCGCGTCGACGGCGTGCAGCATCTCGCGGACCGCCTGGTCGCGCTGCCGGGACGGCAGCCGCAGGCCGTAGCGGCTGCCGTCTATCCCGAGCGCGACCAGGTCTCTGGCCCGCATCGGCATGTCCGGGTCGAGCAGGACTTTCTGGGGAACGTAGCCGACGGGCTGCCTGCGCGGTGATCGCGGCTGCCCGAGCACGGTGACCTGGCCGCGGCTGGGCCGCTGCAGGCCGAGGATGACCCGCAGCAGTGTCGTCTTGCCGGCCCCGTTGGGTCCGATGAGGCCGGTGAACTCGCCGGCCCGGATGGCGAAACTGACCTCGTCGAGGATCTGGCGGCCGGACAGCGACATGCTGACGCCGTCGACCCTGAGGATCTCCGCCGTCGGCATCCCGCCGTCCCGTGCCTGCTCCGTCATCACTGCCTCGTCCGCGATCACAGCTCGCCCGCGATCACAGCTTCTCGGTGGAGATCTTGTCCGCCACCGCCTTCTGCAGGGCGGTCACCTCGGCGAGCATCCACGACTGGTAGTCATAGCCGGGCGTAGGCATTGTCTCGTAGACGCCGACCACCGGCACCCCGGCCTTGAGGGCAGTCTGCCGGATCGAGGTGGTGAGAGCGTCGACCACCTGCTGGTTGTAGACGAAGACCTTGGCCTTGTGCTGGGTGAAGAAGCCATCCTGCAGCGCGATGTCCTGCGGTGACGGGTCGACGCCGTTCATGATGTCGGCCTGGAACGCAAACGGGGTGAGGTTGTCGGTCCCGGCGGCCTGCAGCATGTAGTCGGCCACCGGCTCTGTGGTGGCGACCGGGGTGCCCGGGTACTTCGCCTTGAACGCCGCGATGGCATTCAGCCACGGGGTCAGCGACTTGTCAAACTTGGTCAGGTTGGCCTGGAAGTAGGCCTTGTGAGCAGGCTGGATCGCTGAAAGGTCATTGGCCATGGCTTTCGCCACCGCCGGCATCGTCTTGGGGTCGTACCACAGGTGCGGGTTCGGGGTGCTGTCCGGCAGGCCGAGCACGTCCTGAGCCACGATCACCTTCCGGTTCGGGTTCGGCGACGCCGACTCGATCTTGCTCATGAAGTCGTCGTAGCCGACTCCGTTCTGCACGATCAGCTGCGCTCCGCTGACCTCCTGGGCCACCTGCGGGCTCGACTCGAACGTGTGCGGGTCGGTATTCGGGTTGTTCAGGATCGAGGCGACGTGTACGTACCGGCCGCCGATCTGGCTGAGCACGCTGGCGTACTCGTTCTCGGCGCCGATGGCGTTGATGACCGTCGTGCCGCTGGCGGCGTCCGCGGTGCCGCCATTGCTGCTGCCGCAGCCGGCAGCCACCAGCGAGAGCGCTGCCAGAGCCCCGGCCACGACACTGCTCCGCCGCGCCCCGGCCAGCCGGCGGACTCGCCCGCCCGGATTGGTGAAGTTCATGACCGAAACATAGTCTGAGACTGAGTCTCAGTGCAAGCTGAACTCGCGGGTCCCGTGTACACGCGGGCTGCGGGGGGAAGACCGGCTAGGTGCGGCCACCTGCTGAGGGTGTTTGCATAAACGGATTGGCATATGTTTATATGACGTGGTGTCAGCGCAGACGAAGGCGTTCGAGGCGGCCGGGGAGCTGCTCAAAGTGCTGGCTGCACCGGCCCGGCTGGCCATCGTCACCGAGCTCGCCGGCCAGCCGCGGTTCGTGCACGAGCTGGTTGAGCTGCTGGGGATGAGCCAGCCGCTGGTCTCGCAGCACCTGCGGGTGCTGCGCGGCGCCCGGCTCGTCGGGGTCGAGCGCCAGGGCCGGGAGGCGGTGTACTCCCTGGTTGACCAGCACGTCGCCCACATCGTCGCTGACGCCGTCCATCACAGCAAGGAGGAGCAGTGACAACCGCCGACCACCAGGCCCACGTCCACCCCGAACATGAGCACGGCCCGGGCTGCGGGCATGCATGCGCCGAGCGCGAGGGTCACACCGACTACGTCCACGACGGCCACGCGCATGCGCCCCACGACGGGCACTACGACGAGCATCCGCTGCCGCACCTGGCCCATCCGGAGCACGATCACCTGCATGGCCCCGGCTGCGGGCACGAAATGGTACCGCACGGCGATCACGTCGACTACGCGCACGACGGCCACCGGCACGCCCCCGACGGCGACCATTACGACGAGCACTAACGCACCGGGGGACCGGGCAGCGGGCCGGGCAAGAGGAGCATCATGTCAGTTCAGGACACGGCCGACGACCTGCACAGCGTCGTCGCGCGCCGCCTGCGGGTGATCGACCAGCGCTATACCACCGGCCGTCGCGCCATCGTCGACCTGCTCGTCACCGCCGGCCATCCGGTGAGCATCGGCGACATCGCCGAGCGCCTGCCGCGGCTTCCGCGCAGCTCTGCCTACCGGCATCTCACCGTCCTGCACGCGGCCGGGCTCGTCCGGCGTGTCACCGCGAGCGACGAGTTCACCCGGTTCGAGCTCGCCGAGCACCTCACCGAGCACCATCACCACCTGCTCTGCGTCAACTGCGGCAAGGTCATCGACGTGACCCTCCCGGCCGACTTCGAGCAGCAGGCCGCCGCCGCCATCAGCGAGCTCGCCGACGCTGAGGGCTTCCAGGCCAGCAGCCACCGCCTGGATGTGCTGGGCCTGTGCGCCGGGTGCCGCTGACATCCTCCGCCGGCGCGCTGCCGCGCGTTCTGTGCCGCGGCCGGCCACGGCGGGTGATCACCCGCCCGGACCAGCAGGCTTCGCCGTGCGATGCGCTGAGCACGAAGGACAGGTCCCGAAGGCCTCCGCGACATGGGTGACGTCGGTGAATCCGTTTCGCCGGCCGGCCTCAGCTACCCAGCGCTCCAGCATTGCCTCCCGCACCTCGGCCGTGTAGCCGCAGTGCCGGCAGATCAGGTGATGGTGATGCGCGGCTCCCCCGCAGGCGCGGTAAGCCCGCTGGCCATCTTCCCTGATCACCACGTCCGCGCACCCGGCGGCCGCCAGAAGCTGCAGTGTCCGGTACACGGTGGTGAGGCCCACCCGGATGCCGGCCTCGCGCAGACGGCCGTACAGGTCCTTGGCGCACAGGAAGCTGCCGGACGCCGCCAGGGAATCCCGGATGGCGTTCTGCCGGCCGGACATGCGCACGGGCCTCCCGGGTGCAGACGCCGCTTGAGCCAGGTCCCTGACCTGCATGTTTAGCAGTCGACGAGCTCGGGACTCTGGTTGAGGATCTGGGCCCGCGGCGACACGAACTCCGACCAGGCAGCCTCGCCAGCCCACGGCGCGAATACCGCGACCCGGTGACAGTTCTGGAACGCCAGCCGGACGCCGAAATGCCGTTCCAGCGCACCCCGCATGGCGTCACTGGCCAGGGCCCGCAGCAGCTGGCCGCGCGCCGCCTCGTCGGGCGGCGGGACCTGATTGTCGGCAAAGCCCTCGCTGGTCAGCGCGTCCACCAGCCCGCTGATCACTGACCACGCGTACGGCAGCGACTGGCGCACGCACTCCAGGAACTTCTCGTCCCCCACCTCGCCAGCCCGTGCCTGTTCCAGCAGGCCTGCCGGGACTGTTAACGACATTTGACTGCGTCCTTCCGCTCGCAACTCCGTTGTCCGCCGGCGCGACCACAGGCCCTGGACCGGCGCCCGGCACGCACGGGCAACCCGCCGATGGGCCGGATCCTCCTGGCTCCGCGCCGCCACAGTGCCATACTGGCACGGGAATGAGTCTCAGTCTAGAAAGGCGGGCGGATGAAGATTGCGTTCGTCGGCAAGGGCGGCAGCGGCAAGACCACACTGGCATCGCTGCTCATCCGGTACCTGGCCGCGCAGGACCTGCCCGTGGTCGCGATCGACGCCGACATCAATCAGCACCTCGCCGGCGCGCTCGGCGCTAGCGACGGCCCGCCCGCCCTGGGCGCGTGCCTGCCACAGATCAAGGACTATCTGCGCGGCGACAACCCGCTGATCGCATCGGCGGAGGCGATGGTCAAGACCACGCCGCCGGGGCGCGGTTCCCGGCTGCTGCGGGTCAACGGAGACGACCCTGTCCATGCCCTGGCCGTGAAGACCAACTGCGGCGCGATGCTCATGGCCACCGGCCCGTTCACTGACGACGACATCGGGGTCGCGTGCTACCACTCCAAGACCGGCGCGGTCGAGCTGTACCTCAACCATCTGATCGACGGGCCGGGCGAGTACGCGGTCGTGGACTGCACCGCCGGCGCCGAGTCGTTCGCTTCGGGCCTGTTCACGCGGTTCGACCTGACGTTTCTGGTCGCCGAGCCGACCCGCAAGAGCGTGCAAGTGTTCCGCCAGTGGACCGACTACGCATCCAGCTACGACGTCCCGATCGCCGTGATCGGCAACAAAGTCGAGAGCGACCACGACCTCGACTTCCTCCGCGAGCACGCGGGCCGGCAGCTGCTCGCGCACTTCGGCCACCTGCCGGTGATCCGTGGTATGGAACAGGGCCGCCCGTTCGGCCTTGACGAACTCGGGGCCGACAGTCTCAGCGCTCTCGCCGTGCTCCGGGCTGCCGTCGACTCCCGGCCGAAAGACTGGGCCACCTTCACCCGGCAGGCAGCGGAGTTCCACCTCAAGAACGCCCGGGCCTGGGCCAACGCCGCCACCGGCCTCGACCTGGCACGGCAGATCGACCCGGACGTCGTCATCGGACCCGGCGGGCTGGCACCCCGCCCTGTGGAAAACGCGCGGTGATCTGCAGTCGGGCTCTCACCACGCCGCGGCCACGCTGCGGGCAGCCGAGTGCCTAGCTCGCTGTCACGAACGCGGCGAGGGAGTCAGCGATCCCCCGGGCCGCGGAGTGACGCCAGCGCTCATCGGTGACCTTGGCCGCGTCCGCTGCGTTGCGCATGTTCGCGCACTCGATGAACACCTTCGGAACCACCGACAGGTTGAGGCCGCCCAGGTCAGACCGGGGCTGTATCCCGTCCGAGCCGAGATAAGTCGACCGGACCTGGCCGGTCGCCGCCGCGAAGTGCGTCAGCATCGCGTCCGCGAGCCGCCGCGACGGCCCGATGATCATGCTGTTGTCCGCCGCGGAGTCCCGGACCAGCACCGGGACGAGGATCGCGAACCCGTATCCGTCCGGCGGGCCGCCGTCGGCATGGATCGACACTGCCGCATCGGCATGCGCGCGGTTGCCGATCGCCGCCCGCTGCGTCACGCACGGGCCATAGCCGGTCCGGCCGTTCTGCGTCAGGATCACCTTGGCGCCTGCGGCCCGCAAGATCACCCTGACCCGCCTGGCCACATCCAGGGTGAAGTCGAACTCCGGATACCCGGCGTCAGTCTCCGCGCCCACCGTGTCGCAGGCCTTCAGGAAACCGCCCGCGTTCACCAGCGCATCAATCTGCGCGACATGGCCGGGGTTATTCGGGTTATGCCCGGGGTCGATCACCACCACCTTGCCCGTGAGCGGGCCGCCGACCACAGCCGGACTGGCGGTCGTCGCCGCTGGTGCTGGCGATGGATTCGGCTCGGCAACCGCGGGCGCCCGGCGCGCGCGAGCCTCCGCGCGCGCTCGCGCTCCCCGGCCGGTCAGCTGATCGGCGATCTCGGCCCCCGCGGGAATCAAGGCGCCCAGCGCCGCCCCCGTCCACAGGAAACGGCGCCGGCTCACTGCCGGGGGGTACGCGTGCCGGTGCTTACCGCCGTCCTCGGTGGACATATCAGCTCCTTGCAGAGACTTCGATTGTGCCACCGCGAGGACCACTTCCGCCGAGGCTCACGGCCTACCTAGCCCTGACGGCTGTCTTCTGGTTGAGTCGGCATGGAGCGCGCTGCCGTGATTATTCACGGTCCGTTTCCCCGGGCCCCAGCTAGATAGCATCTTCCGGTGCGTCCCCGAGAACTGTGGTTCTTCCTCGCCGCTGCATTCCTCGCCGTCGGCGGCGTCCTCGTCGCCCTGGCGGTTGCCCGCCGTAGTAGCTGCAGGTACAGGCGCAACACGGCGGGACGCCAGTCAAGTGCGTCATGGGCATCAGGAAATACGTCAGGCGGGTCGCCGCAGTGATCACCGCGCGCATGGCAAGCCCGGCCACTGCACGCAGACCCGCCGGTGATGGTGGCATTTTCCCCGACGCCGACGTTGCCAGCGCTGCGAGAACTGGCGCTAGCTGCCGAGGTGGCCTCATTCGCCTGCGACTTCGGTCTCCAGCGCGTGCCGCGCCGGGAACGCGAGACTGCGAGCACTCCTTGGCGACGGAGTGCGAAGCGGAATGCGTGTGAAGGAATGCCGGGCTTCAGCCGCCGGTCCACTGCACCAGCAGCAGTGTGGCGTCGTCGCGCAGACCGCCTTCCTGATGGTCGAGCACGGCCTGCACCAGGCGCCGCAGCAACTCCTCGGCGGTCTGGCCGCTGGCGGCTTCCCGCTCCAGCAGATCCGCCAGACGTTCCGTCCCGAACAGTTCCCCGTCCGGGGCCCGTGCCTCTGTCACCCCGTCGGTATACAGCAGCACCGCGTCACCGGGCTCTAGTTCCTCGAGGCCCGGTGCGGGGGGACCGTCACCGAGCCCGAACGGCAGCACCGAGATACAACTGAGCTCGGCGACCACCTTGCGGCCGCGCAGCAGCAGCGGCCGCGGGTGCCCGGCGCACGACCACTCCAGCCGTCCGGTGCCAGTGCTTAGCCGTGCGATGATGCCGGTGGCGAACGAGTAATCGCTGTAATGGCCTGCCAGGGCCGCGTCGACGGCAGTGTGCATATCGGCCACCGTCGCCCCGTCCCGGCGCGCGTGCCGGTACGCGCCGACGGCCAGCCCGGTCAGCAGCGTTGATCCGATGCCGTGCCCCAGCCCGTCGATAATCGCGAAATGCAGGTCAGTGCCGTTGATCGCATAGTCGAACGCGTCCCCGGCGACGTCGTAGGCCGGCTCGATCGCCCCGGCAATCAGCGCACCCGCGGTGCGCGCGCTCGTCGGGGGCAGCAGATCCCACTGCATGATGGCCGGCAGCGACATCGCCCCTCCCCGCCGCCGCAAGTGCGGGATGTCGCTGACCCTGGCGGCGGCGGCCACGACCAGCCCAGCGAAGACGCCGAGCAGCTCTACCTGCGCCAGCACCTGCGGGCCGGCCGCCGGAACCGTGACCGCCAGCACCCCGGTCCGGGTGGTCTGCTCCAGCACTGGGACCCAGACCCGGACCCCGCCGTCCTGGGGGCTGGTCACCGGCTCGCCGGTGGTGAACGACCGGCCAGCCAGCGTGCCCGCCATCTCCTGCCCGGCCTTGCCGTCGGCCAGCGGCAACAGCACCCGCTGGCCGAAGTCGGCCAGGTACACCACCGGATCCCAGGCCGGCACGGGCTCGGCCGCCGCCGCCACCACACTGTGCAGGTCAGCGCCCGTATCCCGGGACAACAGACGGAGCGCCTCGAGGTAGCCCGGCTCAGTCATCGCGGCTCAACTCCAGAGACATGCGGCGCGTGCGTCCTCGCCGGCCGCGAGCAGGGTGAGGAACGGGCCCACCCGATGCGCGTCTCGGGCCGCATCCCGAAACAGGCTGTCGTAGCGGACGGTATACCGACTGCGACGCCCATTGCGGGTCCGGGTGAGGTAATCAGCGGCCTCCAAGTCAGCCACGATAGCCTGGACAGCGCGCTCGGTCAGTCCGACCCCCGCACTGATATCCCTGATCCGAGCGTCAGGGCTGCAGGTTATCTCCACGAGGACGCACCCAGGCCCGGTCAGCAGCGTCCAGGAGCCGCCGCTTTGTCACGGTCTCCCATCGCCTCGAAACCGAGCCGGCCGGCTTCGCAACACCTTCCCGGCACTCGCCGTAGCGGGATTCTCTCACTGCCCGCGGCTGCCCGTCTGTGGCCGTGATTCGCCGGTCCGTAGTGCACGCGGGGGGCACGGAGTTTCGTCATCAGCTTGGAGGGCCTTGCCTTGGCTTGCGGTGTCAGACCTCCCGCCGAACATCAGGTCGATGTTCCCGTCGTCCGCCGCCTGGTGGCAGCGCAGTTTCCGCAGTGGGCGGGCTTGGTTGTCACGCCCGTGGAGTCTTCCGGCTGGGACAACATGATCTTCCGGCTGGGATCCGATCTGGCCATCCGGCTGCCACGTCGTCGGGTCAGCGCTGAGCACGTCGGGAACGAGCATCAGTGGCTTCCGGTTCTCGCCCCACGGTTGCCGCTGGCAATCCCTGTTCCGCTCGGCCACGGCGTGCCTGGCGAGGGCTATCCATGGCACTGGACTGTGTGCCCCTGGCTGGCGGGCGGCCCGGCGGTCCGCACCGGTGTCGCCGACATGAACCGGGCGGCAGCGAGCCTCGCACGGTTTGTCGCAGCGTTGCAGGCGATCGACTCGGCCAGCGGCTCCATCCATCCGTTCCGCGGTGTCTCGCTCGCCGCTCACACTCACAACGTCACAGCAGCGGCTGAAGTACTGCAGGACAGTCGCGGTGTCGCCCCGGTCCTGGAGGTATGGGAAGCGGCACTGGCGGCACCGAAGTGGGCAGGCGAGCCGGTGTGGATGCATGGCGATCTTCATCCGGCCAACCTGCTGGTCGAGGACCATCAGCTCAGCGCTGTGATCGACTTCGGCCTGCTCGGAGTGGGCGACCCAGCGTGCGATCTGATGGTGGCCTGGACATATCTCTCGGCCGATTCTCGTGGTGCCTTCCGCAGCGCGCTAGCAGCCGATGATGCGACGTGGTCTCGGGGACGCGGCTGGGCGATCGATTTCGGGTTGAGGGCTGCTGCGTACTCGGCGGACAATCCGGTGCTTGGCGACATCGGCCGTCACACCCTCGCTGAGGTCCTGGCCGATTTCGAACAGACGCGTTCATAGCTGCCGCCTTGCGGCGCGTCTCCACCAGCTTGGAAGGCTACGACTGTCTCGGGCATAGCCAGACAAGGTGCAGGTCATCGCAGGTCAATTAGCGCTATAGCTGACCTTGGTTACGCGCCTGTGACCGTCTTATCGGGCATGCAACGGGCACGGGCCGGAGCTGTCCTGCCCAGCATCAGCACCATCACCGCGCCGAATGCAACCCACCCCGCTAGCACTGCGAGCTCTCCCCAGCTACCGACGGGGTAGCGGTATCCGGCTAGTACGCAGCCGTTGCCTTTCCAGCAGTTGCCGCTCACGACTGCTGGCGCGGACGTCTGCCAGCTCGCGATCGGGATCATGAGCAGCAAGCCTGCAATCCACACAATGATCCACCAGCCGGCCCATTCAGTTCGTCGCAACCGGACCAGCCCGGCGGTCAGTACCGGGATAGTCAGCAGCAGCCATGCCGCGCCGCCCAGGAAAGCCCCGTTGAGGACCTGGCCAGGCTCACCGACCCAGCTAGGAATTCTTGCGTAGGTGGGAACCTCGGACACGTGCATGGACACGATGAAGTCGTAGCCGGCTCCGGCTGCTCCAAGGCCTGTCCACAGGACTGTCAGGAAGAACGCCCAGCCGCGGGCGCGCAGGCCGCCGACAATCAGCGACCGCGTGTCCCGGAAGGACGGCCATCTCCGGCCGGGCGGGCTGGCCTCCAGCAGGGTGCCGGCCATTTCCCCAGCTCGGTCGCGCCGGTACCAGGCGGGGTAGGCGCGCAGCAGCCACCGGCAGTGCCGCTCCGGCGGGGTCACGCCGGGCTCACCTGCCGCCCGCTGCGAACAGGCTGCGGGCGCTGGCCCCGGTCCGTCACCAAGCTGGCCGCAGCCGCCATCCGCTGCGCCTCGGCTAGCAGCGTGCCAGCGCCAGACGGCGTCAGGCCGTAGGAACGGCGGGCCCGGCCGTTGACGATTTCCTCGCGCACCAGCTCCACGGAACCGCGCGCGGCGAGGCGGTCCAGTGCCGTGTACAGCGTCCCGGTCGCGAGCCTGACGCGGCCGCCCGATAGCTGCGCTGCGCGCTGGATGATCGCGTAACCGTGCAGCGGCCCGTCCAGCAACGACGCCAGGACGAAATAGGTCGGTTCTCTCATCGGGATCCCGGCTGACGCACCAGGCCACCATAAGTAGCTAGTCGGCATATTGCAAGGCCGCTAGCTCAGATCGACTTTCGCGCCCGTGCCCGCGGAGCGTCAAGCCAGAGCGCGGCGCGGCAGCGCCGTGCGGCGGAGCGCAGCGGAGCCGCCTTGATCATAGGAAGGGCACGCCGGGGACAGCGGACCTGCCCTCGAAATAGTTAGGCTGGTGGTTTGAGCCTTGACATCCCTGACCAGGTCCGCAAGACGGTCATAGCCGACGGGAACGAATCCTGGCTGGACGAGCTGCCAGGCGTGCTCGACTCGCTGGCCAGGGAGTGGTCTCTGATGGTCGGGTCCAGCTTCGCGGGCGGTCACGCCGCGCTGGTCGTCGAGGTGACGCTGGTTGACGGAACTCCGGCGGTCCTCAAGATCGGTGTGCCAGGCCGGGACGTCAGGCAGGAGGCCTTGGTGCTGCGCCTGGCGAACGGAGGGGGATGTGCCAAGCTGCTGGGCGAGGACCTGGGTCGACAGGCCCTTCTGCTGGAGCGCCTTGGGGCTCCGATGTACGACATCGTGGCCGACCCAGTCAGCCGACACATCTTGTTGTGCGAAGTAGCGGTTCGCCTGTGGCGTCCGATCGGTCCCGACATTGACCTTCCAACTGGCGCGAAGCTGGCTGAGCAGTACGCCGATCGGCTGCCAAGACTATGGGAGCAGGAGGGGCGACCGTGTTCGCCGGCCACTGTGGCGGACGCGCTGGATTGCATGACTCGTCGTCGCCTTGCCCACGACGATCGGTCCGCGGTTCTGGTCCACGGTGATATCCACGAGATGAACGCCCTGCAGGCGAGTGACGGCAGCTACAAGCTCATCGATCCAGCCGGGCTGCGGGCCGAGCCGGCGTGCGATCTCGGCACCATCGTGCGTTGCAACCCGGACCTCGGCGATGACCTCTGGGCGCGGACCGAGCAGCTGGCTTCTCGCACGGGCGTGGATGCCACCGCGATCTGGGAATGGGGAACCATCCACCGAGTCGTCAGTGGCGTCTACGCCTGCAGTATCGGCTTTCAGCCGTTTGGCGATCTGCTGCTGGCCGAAGCGGATCGCCTCACGGCGTAGTCATCGGATCGTGCAGCGCAGTCGTGGCCTTCCAAGTGGTCACGAAACTGGCCTGTGAAAGTACAGGGTGTAATGGGTTGCCGTTAACACCATGCCGAGGTGACGCTCGGGCCTTCGGACGATCGGGCGGCTATCGAACGGCGACTCCGGGTAGTCGTCGCCTGAGTTCCGCTAGCTCGACGTCGGTGAGCGGCACGTCCTGGACGCCGAGGCGGGAGAGCCGGGGGAGTCCGACCGCGAAATCGAACGCAGCCGCTGTGAGCGTTTCTTCCTCCAGGTACAGGTTCTCGAGCCTGGTGAGCGCTGCGAGTTGCTGAACGCCACGGTCCGTGAACCGGTTGCCCCAGGCCTGCAGGTAGATCAAGCCGTCTAGTTTGCTGATGTGTGCCAGCGCATCGTCGGTCAGGTCCGCCCGTGCGAGGTACAGCCTGCGCAGTCCGGGGGCCAGGTGTGTCACAGCGGCGAGCGACTCGGGCACGATCGGCGCGCGCAGGTGCAGGTCAGTGATGGTGTCCGCGGGCAGCTGCCGGAGGAAGCCGAGATCCGCAGCCTGGCTGCCGCCCGCTATCTCCCAGCTCTCATCCGAATCCTCCCGGACCTCCGACTCCGCCGGGCCGCCCGCGTCCTCCCGCTGCATAGTGAGGGTGATGTGGATGCTGCTGCGCATCGCGTCGGTCCGCCGGACCGACTCGATGACCATCACGTCCAGGGCGATCTCGACTCCGTCCGGCACGGTCACGACACCTGAGGCCAGTACCGGGGCCGCGCCGCGTCCCACCCAGTCGAGCGTGCCCATGGCCTGGCCAGGTGGGAAGGTAAGGGTGCGCACAGGCGAGCATCTTTCTCCGGCTGACATCAGGCGCACGCGAATGCGGCGCCAGTAGAACGGCTCGCGAGCGTATCCGACGGTAACGCTGACGGCAACGGCTAAAGCGATGATCAGCTAGTGACTGGGATCACCCGCACCCGCGCTGTGCGATCCCGGATGCTGCTAGGCCACCACGCCCCGAAGGCCGCTCACCTGCGGGGTTGACCGAGCCCCGCACTCCCATTTCCACTGGTCGGGTACCTGGTAGCCGAGGAGTTGCTCGAAGCGGCCGATGTCCCCGGCAAGGCTCTCGGCGAGTCGGGCGCGGAGCTCGGGTGAGATCGCGGAGTCGTCGGGGCGCGCTCGCCGGGTCGTGACGAGCCGGCCCACCCCGGTCCGCTGATCTGGTCGCCACCGCGGGTTCAGCTTGACCTGGCGTCGCGGTAGCCACCGGATACCGTGCAGGCGCGGGACGGGCTTGTCGCTCGATCGGTGGTCTCGACGGCGCTTGTCGAGGTCAGCCGCGGCCGGGTCGACTGCCAGGTGCCTGAACACCGCGCCGAGTGCCTCGCGCGGACTATCGCGGAGCACCTCGCTCGCGATCACGAGCACCTGACGACGGTCGAAGTGATCGAGAAACGCCGCGAGCTGGAACCCGTACATGCTCGGCCGCAGGTAACGCTCGTCGAGCAGAGCCTCCGCCGCGCGGCGTCGCTCCCGGCCGGCTGAGACCTGATGCATGTACATCGACTGCATGCGGGCGACGGGGTCGCGCACCAGGTAGACAAGCCGTGCGTCCGGAACGACCTGTGCCATCCGCTCGGGGACACCGCGGTAGGCGTGGGCCCACGTGTAGGACGGGGAGCACTCACCGATCGCGGCGGCCCCGCTCGCAGCCTCGAAGAGAGTCTCGTACCAGCCAAGACCGCGGCCCCAGTTGTGCTCGGCGACGAAGAAGTTCGGCTCGCCGAATCTTCCGCCGTGCCCGACGAAGACGTCGGGGTGCTCGTCGAGGTAGTTGCGAAGGCTCACGGTGCCCGCCTTCATCGCCCCGATCACCACGAAGGTCGGCAGGGTCATCTCGTCATCACCGCCATCGCCGCCAGGAAATCGCCGCCGGGGACGCATTCTCTGCCAGTCAGGCCTCGCGACGCGAAAGGTTATCTGTCGTCCGCCGGAGCGCATGCGGGCGGGCGGAGCCCACCTGCCATCGATTCCAGGCACTTTCGCGCCCGAGATCAACCCATTTATGGACGGCGAACCGATGAAAAGTGGCTCTCCTGCCGGTTCCGTGGGTGGTGCTGTGATCATCTTCCGGGCAGTGCGGGGCGAAGGCCGCCAAGGGTGAGCATGGCCAGGGCGATGAGCGGGGCAGGGCCGTGGAATCCGAAGGCGATC